>Ga0066685_10001444_pt1 | contig 10282 bp, 8 predicted proteins | sample GraSoiAngelo_134_FD_62305 | JGI IMG/M metagenome (GOLD analysis project Ga0066685, IMG submission 62305) | Grasslands soil microbial communities from the Angelo Coastal Reserve, California, USA - 14_0929_05_30cm | ecosystem: Environmental > Terrestrial > Soil > Grasslands | place: USA...
GGATCTGGGGGACAGCAGCAGCCTGACGCTGACGAATGGGCAGGTGCTGAATCTGGCGGGGCCGGGCGCGACGGCCACGGTGACGGGCAGTGTGGCGTTGCTGCGGGGGACCAGCACGGCCACATTGAGTGCTGGGCATGTGGTCCAAATCAATGGTGGTGGCACTGTTGCGGTGACCGGCAATGTTGTCGATTTAGGAGGAAACGGGACGTTAGAGCTTGTCAGTGGGCAAGTGCTGAACTTGATGGGGACTGGAGCGACCGCGACCGTGACAAAGAAGGATGTCATCGGTGCGGATCAAGTCGGAGTCGCATTGCTTCGTGGCAGCAGCCAATTGAAGCTGGATGTGGGAGACGTTGCACGCGTTGGTGCCGGAGCAAGCGCGACCGTGACAGGCGGCAATGTCGCTGATCTCGGAGAGACCAGCACACTGACGCTGACGAATGGCCATGTGCTCAATGTGACTGGCGCGGGCGCGGTAGCAACGGTCGTAAAGAAGACCGATCCTCCGGCACCGAATCCTCCTGAGCCGAATGTCGCCGTTGCGTTGCTGCGGGGCAATAGCGCAGCCACGCTCAGTGCGGGGGATGTTCTTCACGTTGGTGGCGGTGCGTCGGCCAATGTGACGGGGAATGTGGCGGATCTGGGGGATAGCTCTACAATGACCCTTAACGAAGGCCATGTCCTCAACCTCGCTGGTGATGGGACAGATACCACCAAGGCTGTGGCCACGATCAACGGAAATGTGGCCTTGCTACGCGGCGCCAGCACGTTGACCCTGAAAAACGGTCACTTGGTTCAGGTGGGTGCTGGAGATCAAGTAACGGTGGGTGGGAACCTCGCTGATATGCAGGGGACGAGTAGTCTAACCTTGCTGAACGGCAGCCTGCTTAACCTTGTAGGAGGCGGTGCCGCGGCAACCATCATGGGGAACCTTGCCTTGTTAAACGGTGGGAGTCTGACCACCAGCGCACATCTCGTCAACATTGGGGCCGGCGCGATGGCGACCTTTGCCCTGCCTCCAGTTGTGCTCCAAGCGAGCACGCTGACCGTGAACGGGAATTTGTTTAACCTGGCCGGTCCTGGGGCGATGGCCACGGTCACGGGAAATTTGTTCGAGCTCAGCAATACCAGCAAACTGACCCTGAACAACGGGACCCTGATTCGGGTTGCGGGAGCCGGGTCCACGTTTAACCTCACCTCGAACTCGTTGGGATTCTTCGGATCGGGCCTCAATACGCTCGCGGTCAACAACCAGCTCTGTACTGGAGCCTGCCCGACTGTCAGGGGCATTCCGGTCTTTGCTCCCCAAATCGCCAGTCAAGCAGCTCTGGAAGCCAGCATCAAGTTTGTTGGGTTCACGAACCCCGCAGAGTTTGTGCCATTTGCCGTTCCGCAGGGAACAAAGATCGTGAATGGTGTGCCAGAAAATGTGAACTTGACGTTGACCAATAATAGGACAGCACTCCTCGCCATCGAGAATGGCGGCACGATCACGATTACAAAGCCATCCATCAGACCATGATGTAGCGAGAAATGTTTCGAAGTTCACTTGGAAATTCTATGAATGAAAGAGAGGAGATGTTTTATTCCCAGCGAAGACGGTGGCCTCTTTTTTGGGTTATACCTCTCTTCGTCGGTTTCACGTGGGTCCCTTTTTTAGCTCAAGGGGCTGAAAAAGATTCTGATCCCGTTAAAACGCACCTTGAATTCCTTGGTTACCAGTGTGACGTGGTCGATCAAGGACTCAGGGCACGCCATGCCACGAAAGTCCACATTGTGATCAATTCCATGCGAGGAGGGATTTTGTTTCAAACTGGTTTCCCCGGGAAGGGGGACCATAAAGAAGATCTACCACGTCTTACGATTATTCAGGACCTTAACAAGAAAGCCTGGATCGCTCGATTTTATTGGACATCTGATGGGAATCTTTTTGTTGAGGCGTGGATGCCAGGCTTGTACGAAAAGACTCGGTTTGCCACCTTCCACGAAGCCTGGGAGCACGATATCCAAATCTTGCGCGACACCTATCCGACCCTCAAGGCCTATCTGGCGGAATAGGTCTTGACTGCGACAACAGCGCTCACCTAAAGCCGGTTCATTCAGGGTGTCGGGAGCCTGTGTTACAAACCCTACCGACGCCTTTCTCCAAGCAGGTCCATATTGCGAGGGTAAGGAGAAGGCACCCTCACACGGTCGCTCCCGACGAGCGGCGACGGAGCTTGTTCATCACGAATCGCTGCGAATTATGTGAGTGTCGTGGCGGATAAGCGATAGAACTGCTGAGGAGGAGGGCGACGAGCTATCTATCTTGCAGAAGGAGATGAAAACTCACCGCACTGGGTGTTCATTCAGCTGCATGGAAGTGCCCCAGCACTGCGTGGTGGAGTTCATGTCCACAGACCTTGAAGTTCCATTTGGGGCAGTAAAGGGTATTTGAGGTGTAGTCGAAAAAACCTTGGACCGTCCTCACAACCGGCAATGTGCTGTTCATTTGCACTTTAAAGTTTACGGCTTCCAGCCCTGTGACTTGCTTCCACCGCTCCTTCAATGACGTCTCGTCAAGAAAGACGATTGTCAAACCCTTCACCTCATATTTTTCGACATAACGGTCCGGTCCGGTTGAACACCCTTGGAGAGCCAAGAGTAGCAGCCAGGTCAGAAGGCAACTCGCCGCTGGTCGCCTGGAGCCTCTCCGTTTCTTTGTACGGTGACTCATCAATGATGGCCCACGCCTTCCTTACCTTACCTTTAGCCACATCGCAGTAATACGGCACGAGTATGGTCAGCAAGTTCTGTACCCGTTTTAAGGGGAGGTAGAAATGATCAGAAACGATGCTTTCTGACATAAAATCAGGTGAATCGAAACAGTCTAGAATGTAGACTTGACAAATCTATGAAGTCCGTTCGATGTGCGCTTCTGGCAAAATTTGGTTTTCGAGGTTGCAGGACAGTGGAAGGGGAATCTGAGCAGGGGCGGGTTCCCATCTTCCACGTTTCTCTTGCGAAAACCCGGGCTCTACCGGCTCAACTCATGTGCGAGCTTCGATTGTTATCAGACGGAGGGAGGGTGGACGTGCTTCTTGCCCTGCTAAATCTCGCAGTCCACTTGATCTGTCTTCGCGTTTCCCCTTACTTCGTACGCACGAGGTGTTTAGCGCCCGACGTTAAACCTTATCTGTAGATCTTCGGTGAGAAGGTGTTCGTCAGCCAACAATGGCCAGTTGGCCGCTGCCTCTGTGGCTACGCGAAGGTAAAGGCTTTGCACTGGGGATCATTCGCGCACGCCGCTTGGCACTGCTGCACTTGCGGACTGTCAAAGCCCCGATAGCCCCTGCCAAGGCGGTCAAAGAGGGATTCTATCTTCCATGGGGAACATATGGGAAATCTTATGGCCTCACCACGATTGATACAGAGGTGGCTGCCCAGTCCGCAACAACCTGGGTCTGAGCGGGGGGGGTACCGGACTGACCTGGGCTGACCACGTTTTCCACCGTGCCCGCTTCACCAGGTTCCGTCGGTTCGGTAGAAGCTGAGCTATCGGACAAATCGGATACCTGACCTGACATCTGTGGCGCTGACACGCCGGAATCAGAAACAGCACCTTCAGGTTCATCAGCCACCACTGCAAGCCCGCGAGTTGCGACCCGACAAAGATTCTGTCGGAGTTTCCCGAGCTTATTCTTGGTGGTGACAGCCCGCTTCTTTTTAGACGCTCCGATCTGAGGCCTAGGGCCTTGGGCGACTTTCATCTGCTCGTTGGCTCGTTTAATTTGCTGGCGAATCATTTGAGCGGTTCCAAGATCTGTGCTGACAAACACCCGGATCGTATCCTGGCCGGGTGGTGGGCTATAGTCCCAATGAAAGCCGGCTCGATTGCCGGTCTCAAGACTATCCGGAATCAGGACTGCCTGCCCTGCCGTAATGCGACCGTCAGGGTAGAAGGTCTGGTTCTGATAGCTATTTGGAAAGAGAAGATTGATGGCGCCCTGCGAGTCCACATCCACCACGGTGAGAAATCCCTCGACGTTCGTCCGAATATCCAATTGCAAGCTGTTCTCCGGAGTCCGTGGCTCACCTGCTTTTCGAATTCGGTATTTGGACGACTCTAGATCGGCAACCACTTGCACGCCGCGTTGCCCCACCAATGCGGGTATTCTTGGGGGACCTTGTGTCCCGGTGACAACTCGCGCTTCTACAGAGATCTGTGACACAGGGTTGTTTAGCGTCATGAGTTCGGTCGCTGTCACAGAGCGTGACACCACTGTGGCAAACTGGTCAGGCCAACCAGCGTCCGCCAGACGCAAGGAGGCTACTTCCGCGAGGCCATCGGCACCGAAGATGCGCACCGTGTCCCCCAACACATCGACCACGAAGCGAGCAAAAGCCCCTGGCCCGACAAGCTCCACATCCCCAAGCTGATTCGTTAGTGCTTGCATCAACGGCTTGCGTCGGTCCGGTGGCACGTCTCGCAAACGGACCGAGACGCGACTGTTCGATGGGGCTTGCGCGACCATCACTGCACGAACGCCCTTAAGATTTATCTTGAGACCAGGGTCCACGACGGCCAGCGCGTCATTCCCCTGCATCTCCGTCACGACAGCCTGAGCAATGGCTTGACCCGGCGCAAAGGTCCTCTCACCGGACGGATAAATAGCCCACACTGACTGAGGTGTCGCTCCGAGCTGTGAGGCCTGAACCAAGATAATCCGGTCGTTTCCTACACTCTTCACCTCAACCCACGGCAATCGGGCCGTCGGAGTCGGCGCAGGGGATTGTGAAACCAGCGCGGCGGATGCTGCAAAGAAGGGCATGTCAAGGCGATCACGAGGTGACTCCAGTTGAGGCTCAGGCATGGAGGAGCGCCCGATTTGAATCTGGACTCGTTTCAGTTCTTGCTCAGCTCCTGCAAACACGTCTCGCAGAGTTGCGTTTGTCTTTGCCGTGCTTAAACTGCGTCCTAGAGCGTATGTGAAGAGTCCGTGGTAGCGTCCATCAACCGGCCCATCCAAGGCCGGCTGATGCGCAGCCGCTCCCGTCATCAACACATACCGTTCAGAAATCTGAGGCACCACACCACGGTGAGTGACGGCAGATGGTCTATACAGATCTAAACGCGTGTCCGGCGGAATCGACCTGGTGTGGATCTCCACTCCTCGAGTGGCTGTTCCCGAATGACAGGAATCCAAGACAATCAGCGCCGAACGGGCGCGCAGGCGGGCAAAGATCTGATTGAGCTCATCATCGGTAATGTCCGGGACGCCCTCGGTGCGACCATCTTGGGGCACGATCGTTTCATCCAGCTCGTCGTCTTTCTCATCGCCGTTGAGATCTTTCACCTGCGAGCCGTGGCCGGAGTAGTGGAGATACACGGTATCCTCAGGACCACTCTCCCGGACCAATTGTTCCAACGCCGCCAGGATGCCGGCACGCGTTGCGGCTTCGTCTTTGACGATTGCGATCTGCTGTTCGTTGAAGCCCCAACGTGTGACGAGGATCTGGCGCATGGTCTCGATATCGTTGATGGAACCTTGCAAGTTCGGGAGCGCCTTGTAGTGGTTGATGCCGATCAGGAGCGCGCGCCGGACTGGGGCGCTTCCCTCTTCAGCCCTTCCAGCCCGAACCCAGATTGTGTGAGCGCTACCGGCGCAAGCCGTAAGGAGGACAATCCATAACAGGATGAGTGACCACATAATGGGAGATTCTTTGAAGCGCATGAGCCTCATGCTCCGGAAGCAACCATCTCAGAAACCAGGGCCGTTCTTTTTCCGTGTTGGAGCGTGACATAACGGAAGTATTCCCGCTTGGACAAAAGGTCTGTCACGAGAAGAGCCTTTTTGATGCGGTGGCATGCTGCCCATCCTGGCACACACTCGGTCTATAGCGCTAGGCCACGCCCCTTTCACGACTCGAAACTTGGTTGCCGGACAACTTCCAGTCAATACGTGGATCCTTCGGTCCTTGCGTCCTCAGGGATCGGGGCCACATAGGCGGTTTCAACGATAGGCAGGTCCTGCAGCCTGGCGACGAAGGCGGTCACCTCATTTTGGTTCGGGTCCTTTAGCGCGATCATGAAGTAGAGTCCTAAATCCCGTTTCGGGGGTCCTGGACCCTCCGGTCGAAGACCTCGGGCCTCGTTGCTGAACAGCGGGTGGATCCCCAGCACACCCGGATCCTTAAGGAGGGCATTCAGCGACTTCAGGGCATCCTCGATGGCTTTGTGATCCAGACCCCTGTTCTGAAGGGCTCTGGCGATCTCCTGGTCCGAGGGGGGGGTGGCCAAGATCCGCCCTTCCGATAGGCGGATCTCGAGCCCCTCCACAAATTTCACGGTGACAATGGTCGGAATGGACGACCCGCTGGCCAATCCGGGGTCGGCTCGAACACCGAGAACGCAAATCAACGTGGTAAAGGCGAAAAAAGCTCTAGCAATTCCCCAGGACGCCCTTGTGCTCATAGGAGTCGACGATGAGACATTCGGGTCACGATTCCTCTATTGCCTCCAATATTGCATAGCTGCATTGGGACGCTTAACGAAGCATTGGCGGGTGAAGCCGTACCGCTGGATGATATTGAGAGCGGCGCGCGCCTCGTGTTCTTTGTTCTCAAAATCCTCAACCCACAGGCTCCCCTGCACAATCTTCCATCGGCCCCCGATGTTTTGAACCTGCAGGGCGGAGGGAGTGATGGCAATACAATCCTCTCCGGCAAAAGTGCCGTTGGGCGCTTGGTTCCCCACCAACCAGTATGTCATGGAAGGCCCGGGGCGCCCGATGAAGCACTCCTTGTTCATCCCGTAGTGACGGATCGTGTCACGTGCCCTTTGCGCAGCCGATTGATCACTGGCGTAATCCAAGAGCCAGATGCCTCCGTCTACCACTTTCCAGTGGATTTGAAGCCCGCTTGGAATCGGTATGACCAGGACGTTGTTTGGGTTCAGCCCGATGCAATCCTCCAATGGAAGCTGTCCAATCGCATTGCGCAAATTCGGCAAGGGGCCGATCTGACCGGAGGCTACATTTTGTTGGGGTGTTCCGCTATTGCGCAGGAGGGTGCGGAATTGGACTGGGTCCATCCCTTCGATCCCGGCAGCTCGCCGGACGCCCATGAGCGACATGACAGCCCCGGTCACGATAGGCGAGGCGCTGGAGGTGCCACTGAACGAATTTGTGTACCATTGGTTACTGTCGGCACCGTTAATCCGGTTCGCCGGATTAGGCGTTCCGTACCCTGTGCTCCAGACACTCTGTCCCCATCCGTGGACGTCCACCCGGCTTCCGCGATTGGTCCAACAGGTCGGACTCAAGTTCCCATTTGATGCTCCGACCATAATGGCTCCCGAGTCCCGAACTGACCGATTGAACCGGTTCAAGTTGGTAAAGGGGAAGTTGTATCTGGCCGCGTCCAAATCCATGCCCCCGTTGCCGGCTGCCTCGACCACATGAATCCCGCGCGACGTCGCCGCTTGAATGGCATCAAACTCGGCTTGCCAGTATTCCATGGGGACAAATTCGAACTGGCCGCAGTTGCAGGCACACTGCAGGCCGCTTGACGGCCCCTTGCCATGCTGTTCGATCAAGATGACATCGCCTCGACTCAACCGGCTGGCAGCGACGTTGATGGCTTCGGCCACGCTGTAGTAGCTGACGTTGAACCCGAAGATGTTGATGTTACGAATGACCGAGACGACTCCATAGGTTCCGCCGCTCGCGATCCCTGTGACCCCATAGCCTGTATTGTGAGAAACCATCTCCCCAAGGACTGCGGTCCCATGGTTGGTGTCCGACCCCAAGGTGCCGTTTGAATAGAAGGGCTGGGGCAGGTCTTCGTGCGCCGTGTTCCAACCTTGCTCGATGTCAATCACTCGGATGCCGTTGCCTCGGCCTCCAGGGAAGGTCCAGGCAAATTGGGCATCAATACCTTGAGGCGCTGGATTCAGATAGCCCTGGTTACCCTGAAAATTCGGAGTCGTCGGAGGAGTGTCCGCCTGCGCATCGACGGGTATCGGCGCCAGGTAGGCGATTTCCACCGAAGGGGACGCATTGAGCTCATCCACCAACTCCTCGCCCTTGGTGCCCGGCTCGAGTGAAACAGCATAGTAATTGCCGAGATCCGCATGCTCTTGTCCGGTCCGGCTTTCGGCCTCCAAGCGTTCAGATCGGAGAAAGCTCTCTGGACGTGAGAACAGCGAGGCCACTCCCTTCACCACAGGGCGTTTGAAGATCTCATTGACCTTGCCCAGGTCGGATTGGACCGCGGCTTCATTCAAGTTGAGTCGTTGCATACGCGCTCGAGCATCGGCATCCATCAGGGGGGTAGCCAAGCTCAAGGAGGGTTTGACATTTCCCACGGCCGGCGGCCCGAGCCGAACAGGGGCCCCCTCCTTGAATTTCACGATCACGCGGTCCCGGAAGAGGCCATCGTAGAAGATTGCCTTAGCAAGTCTTGGGGGAAGAGCACGGCTCTTGAGCTGGGAGGCGGATAGTCCCCCTGGGCTTCCCGGAATTACACTGGCCGTCGACTGGATTGTCAGTGTCGCCACCTGTGGCACAGTCACCCTGGCTTGTTCGATCAGAGCGGGGGGGAGCGGGGAGGCCGCCCTGGTTCCGACTCCGCTATAGGATCCGACTGCGTCTACAGTCTTTCCTGTCGGAAGCAACAGCACCACATGGTGCTCATCTTCTTTTGGACCGGAAATCGATTGAGCCGCAGCCTCCCCAAGCTTCTGCTTATGCGTGCCGGTCATGGCCATCAGCTCCCAACTATGGTTCCCGATCTCAGCCAGCACTTTCAGGGGTGTCCCGTCGGAAACCTCCAAGAGATAGTTGCCCTCTTCAAGGATGATCGGCTCCCCCCGAGCTGTCTGGAATTGGACCGAACGGTCCAGACGAACGTGAACTTGAGGAGCGGCTCCTACGCCCCGCGTGGTGACGGCCGTTGCCAAGGATTGGCTCGCGGCCTCTACATCTTTGGCGGTCGAACTAGCAGAACTGGGAAGGGGTGTCGTCGATTCGCCGCCTTCCACAGAAGCCGTTTTTGAGAACCAGGAGATTGGCGATCCACCCTGCTTGGAGAACAGCCCCAGGAAAAATCCACCCACAACAAGCATGAGAACAGCTGCCAACGCGTACAGAATAGTCTTAGGTCTCATGGAATTCCTCCTGTCCTTTTTTTGACGTTCGCAAATTGTCCCAGATTCTCGCCGCGTGACTCCGCGATTTGAACCCTAACCTCCAGTCGCCTTTTCCTCAAGACCGCCTTTCTCCGGTCTCGTGTTGCAGGGCGAGACAAATTCGGGCGGGTGAATCTCCGGGGGGAGTTTCGCGGCCAAGGTCACGGTGACGTATGCGATATCCCTGCCGCAGTAATTGAATGGGCCCAGTTGGATGATTGCTTTGGATGCGAGATCGCCGGCCTCGATGGACTCAACCTGGAGGGTAACGAAACGGTCCGCAGGAGAACTGAAAAACGAAAAGGTACAGAGGATGCCCGGCGTGTCGGGACAGCCATGGGGGTTGCCATCGAAGACGGTCCCTTGTTGGTCTCGAAATTTGACGCGGACGAAGTCGATGCCTTCTTTGTCGGAGCCACGCGGTGGGATGACTCCGACAATCACGCGCGGCCACAGATGAGAGGAACATCCCTCGGGGCAGTGGGGGGCAGGCGTCATGGCTAGTGCTTGCCGAATTCGCTCCGAAGTTGGTTCCGCCGGGGAGGACATCGTGCATGCGAACAGCCAACAGACAGCTGCGAGACCAACATTGGCGTAAAACGGGTATGGCCTGCGAAAGATCATGGGTACCCTCTCATGCGTCTCGACTCAAGGGCTTAGCGCGAGTCGTCGGGCTGTCATCCCGACGCACGAGGGCCCCGGTTGGATTCATGCTAGTGCCAGGGCCCTCGATTTCCCGGTCGTGAGTCAGCGCGTCGCAGGTGGTTGGGGAGCCGGTGCTGGGCCTCCAGCCCTGGGGAGCTGTGCGCCATGGAATTTGGCCGCGTGCGGCCAGCTCGCATCGGGTTCGACCGTCACGCCGACTGGGATCGGATCGATGGTCGCCCGCAGTATATGCCCGGAGTTCGGGTCCTTGCTGTTAAGAGCGGGATCCACGATCTCCCGAGTTACCGACTGGACCAGACACCCGGCCTGGATCGGATTACTGGGATTCCGCTTCTTGTTCCCAGCGTCATAGTACCCGCACTCGAGCCGCTGGACTTTGACGTTGGGGGCATCCAGTTTCACAGAGGCGAGTTGCTGCATCCGCTTCTGGATGTTGGCCCGGTC
>Ga0066685_10001446_pt1 | contig 10278 bp, 5 predicted proteins | sample GraSoiAngelo_134_FD_62305 | JGI IMG/M metagenome (GOLD analysis project Ga0066685, IMG submission 62305) | Grasslands soil microbial communities from the Angelo Coastal Reserve, California, USA - 14_0929_05_30cm | ecosystem: Environmental > Terrestrial > Soil > Grasslands | place: USA...
CTCGGCCAGATCCTGAATGAGCGCATGGATTTCCGCCTTCGCACCGACGTCCACGCCCTGGGTCGGCTCGTCAAGGATCAGAATCTCCGGCCCGATCGACAACCAACGTGCCAGCGCGACCTTCTGCTGATTCCCACCCGACAGCGCCCCGACCTCGGTAGATACCGACGGCGTTTTGATGCGGAGGCGTTCGACGTAGCTCTCCGCCAGCAGCCGTTCAGCGGCCCGATCGATCAGGCCACGCGACGAGACAGCGTCCAGACTCGCCAGGCTGGCATTTGACGCGACGGCCATGTCCAAAACGACGCCGTGCTGGCGACGGTCCTCTGGCACGTAGCCGATGCCGAGTCGAATGGCGTGCGACGGCGACTCGATCCGAACCGGCTCACCATGAAGCAGCATCTCGCCGCCATCGGCCGGCACCAGACCGAACAGGGTTTCGGCCAGCTCGGTCCTCCCCGATCCGACGAGGCCGGCGATGCCCAGCACTTCACCACGTCTCACGCTCAACGACACGTCATGGATGCCGAGCGCGCGGTTTGAGAGGCGGCGGAGCTCCATCGCCACGGCCCCTGGCGCCACAGGCCGCTTCGGGAACACCGCTGTCAGCGCGCGTCCAACCATCGTCTGGATGAGCTCCGAACGGTCGATCGCTCGCGTGTCGCGCGTCGCGACCGTTTCACCGTCGCGGAGCACGGTGATCCGATCGCTCACGGCAAACACCTCCTCGAGACGATGGGAAATGTAGACGATCCCGGCCCCTTGCGTGCGCAGCATGCCGATCACGTTGAACAGACGGTCGACCTCGTCGTCCATCAACGACGACGTCGGCTCGTCCATGATGACGATCTTCGCGGCGGCGCCGACCGTTTTGGCGATCTCGACCATCTGCTGCTCAGGCATGCTGAGCGTGCTGGCGAGCCGCTCCGGGCCGATCGCGGCGCCAGCCTCCTCGAGGAGCGCAAGCGCCCGGTTCCGTCGTGCGGTCCAGTGCACGCGGCGCCAGACGGTTCCCGTCTCGAGCGCCAGGGCAAGGTTTTCGGCGACCGTGAGGTGCGGAAACAACGACGGCTGCTCGTAGATGGCGGCGATCCCCAGCGAGCGCGCGAGGGCCGGCGTCATGTGCGGAACATCTCGTCCGGCCACGGTGAGCGTGCCGGCGTCGGGCTGTTCGGCCCCGGTCATGATCTTGATCAGCGTCGATTTTCCAGCGCCGTTCTCTCCGACGAGCGCATGCACCTCCCCCGCCTTCAGGTCGAACGACACGCCGCGGAGCGCGCAGACCCCTTCGAACGATTTGGAGACGGAGGACGTGGAGAGAAGAGTGTGTGACAAAACCGGCCGGATGATAGCGGAATTCGCCGTCGAACGATGACATGCAGGCCGTGGCAAAAGCCCCTGCGGCCTGCGAGGCACCAAGTGATTGGCCACGGAGACACAGAGACACGGAGGTTTGGAACGCAGAGCCCGCAAAGCCCGCAGAGACTGAGGCGCCTGGAACGGTTCGACGGGCCCGTCGAACCGGCGGGGGCGCCCTCTGTGTCTCCGTGTCTTCTGTGGCTGACGTCCTCCATGCGCTCGCAGCCCGAAGGCTCTCACCACGGGCTGGATGCGCGCGCCTTTACCACGCGAATCGCAATCCGAACTGCGTCGCACGGCCGTCGTCCGCGAGGGTGATGACGCCCGCGGTCGCATTTGAAATGTTGGCGTCCGGGTTCGCGAAATTGTTGTGATTCAGAACGTTGAAGACCTCGACCCTGAATTCGACGCGGGCGCGGCTGATGGGAAACCGCTTGCTCAGCGACAAGTTGATCTGCTGTGTGCCGGGTCCACGCACCGTGTTGCGGCCACCGGTGCCCTGGGTTCCAAGAGCCGGCACGGCGTAGGCCTTCGGATCGAACCACCGGTCGGGCGTCGGATCGTCGAGCTGTCCGAAGTTTCCCGGCGTCACCACGTTCACACGCTGGGGAATAAACGATCCGCACTGGCAGACGTTCGTCGAGGACACGCTGAACGGAAATCCTGTCGCCAGCCTCATGATGCCCTGCACCTGCCAGCCGCCGAGCACGTACGCCGTAGCGCCGCCGTTCGAGAGCAACTTCTTGCCTGGCCCGAACGGCAATTCGTAGCCGAAGCTCGCCTCGGCCCGGTGACGCTGATCGTACCGTGCATACGCCGTGTCTGCGTTGAGATCCCACGCGTAAGCCGTGTCGTTCGCTTCGATTTCGCCGGATCCGTTGTCCCTGCTCTTCGACAGCTGGTAGCTGCCGAGGAAGAAGAGCCCGTCCGAGTATCGCTTGTCGACGCGGACGGTCAGCCCGTGAAACGCGGCCCATCCACCGTCGGACGAGTACAGAATTGCCGACTGGAAGGCCGGGTACGGGACGCGGGTCACGATCGGCGTGGTTCCCGGCTGCGCCTGGTTGATGTTGTAGCGCTTGTGCTCGTTGTAGCTGTGGCTGCCGGTGTACGCCACCTCGAGCAGGTAATTGTTGGAGAAGGTGTGCTGCACGTTGCCGTTCCACTGCACCGTATAGGCCGTGCGGTTGTCGGGGCTCATGGAGAAGGGTGCAGGGAATTCCGGAATGTTGTTCAGGTCCGGAAACAGCGTGTCGGCGTTGAACCGGAGATCCGTCCGCGTGGGCTGCAGCGAGTACTGTCCATAAAACGGAGGGACGAGCCGGGAGAACTGCAGTTCGTTCAAGTTGAGATTGTCGTAATAGACGCCGAAGCCACTCCGCAGCACCGTCTTGTCATTGGCGCTGAAGACGAGTCCGACACGCGGCCCGAAGTTGTTGAGATCCTTTTTCAGGATCCCCTCGGGAAAAAAATTGTCCTGGTTGACGATCAGCGGAACCAGCTTCGCCGGCAGATTGGCCGGTACCACGTGGTACGCGATCTTGCCGCTCGTCGCATCGAACGAGCCTTCCTGGTTGTTCTTCTCGTGCCACGGTCCAAGGTACTCCCACCGCAACCCGACTTGCAGCGTGAGGATCGACGAAATCTGCCAGTTGTCGTCGATGAACGGTGCGAAGGTCGGCGACGTGTAATTCGAGCGTGAGCTGCCGAAGGCGCCGGTGCAGGTCGAGCAGTATCCCAGGAGGAAGTCGGCGACCGGACTACCGGTGAACTGTCCGTTGAAGGTAAAGCCGCCGCGAGGCGGCACCTCGGTCAGCTGATCGTACTTGCGGAACTGCGCCTGAATCCCGAAGCGGACATTGTGACGGCCCTTCACCCAGCTGGTGGCGTTGGAAATGCTGAAGAGGTTCTCCGTCGCCCCCTGCGTGATGCCGCCTTCGCCGTTCCCCGAGAAGCCGGCCATCGTGAAACCGGGACGCCCGTAGTCGATCGGATCGGTGCCGCCCGCGAGATTCCGCAGACCGATGTCGCCGACCCAGTTGCGGCCATCGAGGCTGATGGGCGCGTTCAAGTGGTACGCATAGTTGTAGCCGAATCTGATTTCGTTGACGACGCCCGGTGTGAGGACCCATGTGTCGCCGGCGGCCAGATTCCGTCCCGTCTGCGGCAGGTTCGTGTAGCTGAACACACTTGGGTTCAGCTGCGAGCCCTTGTAATACATGAACCGCTGAAAGAGATTGTGGCCGGGCAGGACCTGATCGCTCCGCACGGTGGCCGTGTCCGCGTCGTCGGTGAAATCGCGGATCGTCTTGTAGTTGTTCGCGGCGGCATTGTTCGCCGCGGGGACAGTCGGCGACAGGGCCCTGGCAAAGTTCGAGAAGCGACCTGCAGGAATCACGTTTCCAGGAAACGGCAGCCCGTTGAGCGGATCGACGATCGGCGTCGCGATCCCGGAGAAATTGCCGGCAAGCTCGGTCGCGCTGGGAACGATCGCAAAGAGCGTCTTCCCGGCCGTCGCTCTCAGCCCCTCATAGCCTCCGAACGCGAAGACCCGGTTTCTGACGACCGGACCGCCGGCCGTGAAGCCGGCCTGGGTGCGATCGCCCGGCTTCTGCCCGAAGTAGTTTGCTGATTCAAAGCGCTCGTTGCGGACGTAATCGTACCCGGAGCCGGTGGGCTGGTTCGAACCGGATTTCGTCACGATCGAGACGACGGCTTGACCCTGGCCGTACTCGGTGGTGAATGAGTTCCGGAGAACGTTCACTTCCTGCACCGCGTCGAGCGGTGGATTCAGCGACAGGTTGTTGAATCGCAGCGAGCGCACGTACACGCCGTCGATGGCGTAATTCGTGGAGCTGTCGCGACCGCCCTCGACGGTCACGTATTGACTGCGGCTGCTGCCCGCCGCGCCGAACTGCGTGCCTCGATTGAAGGCCTGCGGCGTCACCCCTGCGGCAAGCGAGGCGAACGACAACAGGCTTCTTCCGGCGACCGGCAAATCTTCGATCTGCTTCTGGGTGATGGTCTGGGTCACCGACGCGTTGGTCGTCTGAAGCAACGGCGACATGCCGACCACCGTCACGTTTTCGGAGACGTTGGCCAGACCCATGGTAATGGTCGGCCGGCTGACCTCGCCGTTCCGCAGCGTCAGTCCCTTGAGCTCCATCGTCTGGAAGCCTGAGAGCTCCACCCGGACCGTGTAGGTCGCCGGCGACAAGTTGGGGACCGAAAAACGGCCTTCGCCATCGGTGTTCACCACCCGCTGCGCGTTGGTTCCGGTGTTGATGACGGTCACGGTCGCACCGGGCATCGCACCCTTGGTCGCGTCGATGACCTGACCGACGATTCCCGAGGAGGCGGACTCCTGCGCCCGGATTACCGCCGACAGGAACAACAGGGCGATGAGAGTCATGCTTCCCAGCCTGCGCGTCATAGTGCCTCCTGTCAGAAACGTTTGAACGCACTTGTATGCTTCGGCCAAATCGCCGTCAAAACATTTTCGCGGGAGGCCGCATGTTTGACGGTGCGAAACGGCTTCAGCTCCCAAAAATCGCGAAATGCGGGACAATTCTTTTCAAAATTACACATCCAACCAGTTGGACGGATACGGCGGTCCGTGCCGCGTTGCGAGACACAGAACACGAAAAGGAGGTTGGACCACAGAGAACGCAAAGAGCGCAGAGCAAAGCAAAAGGCAACCACGAAAGACACGAAAAACACGAAAAAGACCGAGCGACCGCCGGCCGGCGTCGCCGGCCGCTCGCGACAGGAAACGGGCGCCGCAATCACAAACGAGTCAGGTTCGCGGTTTGTGTTGCGACGCCGTTTTCGTGTCGCCGCCCGCGAAGCGGGCCGGTCGCTGCAGCTCTGCGAGCTTTGCGGGCTCTGCGTTCAAACGTCGTCGTCTTCGTGATCTTCGTGATCTTCGTGTGTGATCGTGATCTTCTATGTTCCGGGACAAGCGGCGGGAATGAGCTACCGATGTCTATTGGCTGCGCTGCGCGTCGTCGAGACCGAAGCAGTACAGCGTGCCGTCGTAGGTCCCGATGTACACGCGCCCGTTCGCCACCGTGAGTCCGGAGAAGTGATTGAATGACGTGATCTGTTCGCCGCTCGAGTACAACTCGTCTCCGGTCTGGCCATCGAGCACGTACAGCGTGGCGTGGGTCGACTTCGCCGCCCGGATGGACGAATCGAAATTCAGCCCGATATCGGGCCACGACTGTTTCGTTTCCTCTCCACTGCCGTAGCCGAATACCATGCCGTTGGCGATCACGACGGGTTCGCCCCGTTTCATGTCGGCGGACACCCAGACCGGCGTCAAATCCAGTTTCCCGCTGCGATCGCGGAGCCTGAAGCCGCCGACGCCGCCGGCACTCACGGGTCCGTGCGTCACTTCGAACTTGAACTTCGAGTGGACAGGGCCCCAGAACGGCGCCAGGATCCATCGGTTGCCGACCGAATCCTCCCACGTCGACAACGCGCCCCAACTGCCGGCGTCCTGGAAATCGACCTCTTCGTTGCAGAAGAGCTCGCTCTTGTAAAGCGGCGTCTGGTTGTCCGGCCCGCCGGCCGACTGAGGATCCAGCAGGTAAACGCGGCATTCTTTTCCTGATGCCGCGATCAGTTCCCGCCCCTTGTAGGTAAACACCGTCGGAGTGTTGTTCGGATCGAGATCACGCTTGCGCAGCCATTCCCAGTTTCTCGGCGTGTAGTAACTCTTCAGCTTCAGCTCGTCGCCGACGATATGCACTCCGACGATGCTGTTGCCATACCGAGGCGGATCGGACGTCAGATCGTAAATGCCGTCGCCCGTCGTCGACCATGCGGTCCCGGTCGAATCGATGGCCGCACCACGCCGGCCCCACGCGCCGCCGCTTCCCGCGTTGAACGTCATCACCTTGTGGCGCGAATCGTCCACCCTGACGGCGGCGATCGTGATCCCGGCATACGTGTTCGCCATCCAGAGCACATTGCCGACGAGGTTGAGTGACCATCCCTTTCCTGTGTGGAACATATAGGGAGGCTCGAGATCCGCGCCGTCCGCCGCGTTGAGGGTGTGCAGGATCCCGTCGCCGGTGACGAAGTACACCGCTCTGCGGCCCTGGGCGTCCGGCGGACCGATGACGGGCGTATCACTGCTGCCGCCGGGCCGGAGAAAGCCGAGATGGGCCGGATCGGCATTCGCGCTCGCGGGCGGTCCCCCGCCGGCCGCCGGCTGTGTGTAGGTCCAGTGCTTCTGCCACAGGATGGTGCCGGACTCGACGTCGAACGCGTAGAGATTGTCGGAGATGCCGTTGACGATCCCGACCTCGCGTGGACCGTTCGACGTGCTCAGGCGTCCGATGATCAGCACGGGCATCAGGGAATGCAGCGCTCTGACCTGGTTCCCCGTCTGAATCTTCCAGAGGATCTTCAGGTTCTTGACGTTCCTTTTCGTGAGGATCGTCTCGTTTCGCTGCCAGCCGGTGCGCTGATTGTCGCCGCCGTCGGTCAACCAGTCCGCGACCGCCGCCCGGCCCGTTTGCGCGCTGACACGTGCTGCTCCGAAGCTCGAGACGCCCGGCAACGCGCTCGAGCTCCAGACGGCGCCACAGCACAAGGTCACCGACGTGAGGTAGACGATTGGTTTCATGTTCTGCCTCGAAATCAAGAATTAAGAATTTGGAATTTGGAATTTGGAATGCGTTACGAATTCCAAATTCTTCATTCTGAATTCCTCATTGTGAAGTTCGCTCTAATGCTCGATCGGGATGCCGAACGCGTAGATCGTGCCGTCGTAAGTGACCACGTAGACCTGTCCGTCACCCGCCGACGGCCCGACACCCCGAACGAACGACGAGATCGCTGCGCCGCTCGACCACAGCTCTTGACCCGTCGCGGCATCAAGGGCATACAGAACGGCCGGCTTGGAACGCTGGACCCGCTGCGCCGCGGTCATTTGTCGGTCGACGGAGCGATACTCGCCGCTCGAGATGGCGAAGACAACTCCGTTGACGATGGTCGGCGGCGCCGGCGATATCATGTCGCGCGATACCCAGACAGGCTGCAAGGTCGGCGTCCCGTTCTGATCGGCGATTCTGTACGCGACGACGGCCCCGTTCGTCACGGCGCCGTTCGTCATTCCAAATGTCGTCTCCGCGTGCAGCGGTCCTCCGGCGGCCGCAAATACCCAGCGCGAGCCGTCTGCGTGCTCCGCGGTCGCCAGCGCGCCCGGCGTGAAATCGCCGGTCGCAATCGAGTACGGCGCCGTTTTCGAGGCTGGCGTTCGATGATCCGGACCGCCGAGCGACGCGGCATCGAGGACGTACAGCCGGCCGTCGGCGTTCGCCGCCACAATGAGGTGCCTGCCTTTGTAGTAGAAGGCGGACGGCGAGGCGGTGAACGCACTCTTGCCCGGTGAGAACCAGTCCTTTGGTCCGAGCGTCTGCCGATCGAGTCCCACGACGGCACTCCCGTCGGTCGAACTGGACGGCGCTCCTCCGTCGGTCGCCACATAGATGTTGCCGTCGGTGCCGAACGTCGGGCCGGCGGTTCCGGCGACGTTTCCGCCTTTTGACTCCCACTCGGTCACGGCCTTCACGTCACTGGCGATGTCGATTGCGAAGACGCCGTTCGCAGCCGAGCCGCAGCCGTCCCGCGTCGCGACATACAGGATGGTGTCGATCAGAATGGACCCGACGGCCTTCGCGTTCGGTGGCAGAAACCTGACCGGCGGCGTGAGATCGTCTCCGGTTTGGGGATTCAGCGTGTGCAGCAGACCGCCGCTCGACACGGCATAGACGTTGCTGTTTTGTCCGCGGCCGCCGCCACCCGCTGGCGGCGCAGGCGCGGCCTGGCCGAGCGGTGTCGCGCGGGTAATGGTGGTCATCGCGCCCGGACACGCGATCGTGCCCCCTGCGGGCGGTAATGCGTTCAGGTGCCGTTTCCAGAAGATCTTGTTGAGGTCGTAGTCGATCGAGTAGACGTTATCCGAGCTGCCTCCTATGAAGGCCAGCGCCTTGAATCCCTTGTAGGAAATGATGTTCGACAGCAGAATCGGCTGGGTCAACGATTCCAGTTGCCTCGGTTGATTCTCGAGCTTCGTTTTCCAGAGCAGCTGAAAGCCCGGCTTCTGCAGGCTCTCTCTGGAGATCCTCGGGTCGGTCTTGACCCATGAGGTACGCTGCGCGTCGCTGCTGGTCGTCGTCCAATTGGGACCGCCCCGTCCCTGCGCGTGCGCGGCGCGATCGGCCGCAACGGCGAGGACGATAGACAGGGCGATCGGACGACCGAGTCTTCTCATCACGGGAGCTCCTTTGTGTTCACTTCTCCGCGAGCGCGTGGGCGATCGCCTGCTCCGCGAGCGGCGCCATGACGTCGTAGCCGGCATCGTTCGGCAGCAGGCCGTCACGCGTCAGCGGCATGCGGAAGTTCCGGCCCTCGACAAGCGCGGCGTAATAATTCAGGTACACCGCTCCGCTGCGCGCCGCATAATCCCTGATCCACCCGTTCAACCCGATGATCTTTCCCTGAGGCCGGACGCTGGTCTGGTCTTTGAAGCAGTCACAGACGGGCGTCACCGAAGCGAGGACGACTCGAATTCCGTTCGCCTTCGCCAGTTCGGTCATCGACGAGATGTTGTCGCCGACGGTGCCCTCGGTACCCGGGCCGAGCACGCCCGTCAGATCGTTCGTGCCGCCGAGGATGACGACCACCCGCGGTTTCAACGCGATGACATCCTGCCGAAACCGGACCAGCACCTGGGGCGTCGTCTGTCCGCTAATGCCGCGATTCAGGTACCTCTTGCCGGGGAAAAACTTCGCGCGGCCCTGGCCCCAGAGCTCGGTGATCTGGTCGCCGAGAAAGACGACGCGCCGTTCGGCGGGAGCGGGAGGAGGAAGCTCGCTGTTTTCACTTCCGTATCGAGTCAGCCCGGCCCAGTCGCTCACGATGTGCCGGTACCTGGCCAGTTCCTCTTCCAGCGTGGCGATCGACGTCGGACCAGCCGGCGGCTGGATCGCGCCGGAAGCCGCTCGCAAAACGAGGCCGAGGAGCACGATCGCGCTGATTCTTCTCATGAGCGAGTGTCCCTTGTAAGACCCGCAGGCGGCGGGAGTCAAACGCTTTCAGTGCCATCCCTGGCGTTTGGCACGTTGAAACAACTCGCGGACCGCCTCGTCTTCGCAAGCTGCGGAAATCGCCTGAAATAGCCTCGATACAGCCCAAGCTCTCTCACATCCCTCGCGTGCGGGCCTCGGGGGGACCGTCAAGTCGTTTTGCTCAGCGAAACAAAAAGCTGGCGCGTACGAGGGGGGCAGAGCAGAAACTGGGGCGTTGCGAGATGCGGTGCTGGCCTCTCGGGTCGGCCTGACGGCAGGCCTGAAGTGCTGTGAACGAACAAGTCTCCCGAGATTCTCACAGGCGTTGAAGGCCCGCGCAACGTGTAGTTGGACAACGTTGGACTGCATCGCTGAGCGAGGTGCCGCATGAGCGACCAAGCAGTTGCGCGGGATCCGTATCTGGTGAAGTCGGTCGTCCATGCGTCTCGCCTGCTGTCGGCATTTCGATCGTCGGGTGAAGCGCTCCCGCTCCGCGAGATCTCTGGTCGGAGCGGCCTGCCGAAGAGCATGGCGTTCCGGCTTCTGTACACGCTCGAGCGATGCGGAATGGTCGAGAAGGTCGGCGAGAATCTCTATCGCTGCTCCGTGCGACCGTACAAGCCAAAGCTGTACAGACTGGGCTATGCCGCGCAGGGCACCGACTACCAGTTTTCCAAGGAAGTCTCGCTGAGCCTCGAGCGCGCCGCGGCAGCGGAGGGGGTCGAGCTCATCTCGCTCGACAACCGCTACAACCCGAAGATCGCACAGCGCAACGCCGACATCCTGGTCCGTGAAAAAGTGGACCTGGTCATCGAGTTTCAGACCGACGAGCACGTCG
>Ga0066685_10001450_pt1 | contig 10264 bp, 14 predicted proteins | sample GraSoiAngelo_134_FD_62305 | JGI IMG/M metagenome (GOLD analysis project Ga0066685, IMG submission 62305) | Grasslands soil microbial communities from the Angelo Coastal Reserve, California, USA - 14_0929_05_30cm | ecosystem: Environmental > Terrestrial > Soil > Grasslands | place: USA...
CGTGAGCGCTCGAGTCTACCCGCGGCGGTGCTATCATCCGCCTCCGTGCGGCTGTTGGCGACGATGATCTCGCTGGTGGGGTGGTTCTGCTCGATGAATATCGCGGACGGCGAGACCATCCGCGTCGCGCCGGCCACGGAGATTGCGCGTGAAGCAGATCCTCGTCGGTTCACGGAGCCGCATCTCGCGGTCCATCCGTCTGACGGGAACCGGCTCTTAGTGGCGGCGTTCAGCTCGGTGCTCGGAGAGTCGCTGCCGGACATTTACCGCAGCCAGTACTGTTCGGCCTTTGCTTCACGGGATGGCGGGCGCATCTGGACCCCCACGATTTCTCTCTTGCACACTGCGGCGATCCGCAAGTTGCGATTTTACCGGACGGCCAAGCCGTGTTCGTTGCGCTCGCGGATGTCCGGGGCATTCAGCCCGAGCGCGGCAATTGGCTGGTGACCTATCACTCGAACGATGCGGGCACGAGCTGGGACGAGAAGCCGACCGTCATCGGCAGGGGCCACGACCATCCGGCGATCGCTGTCGACCTGGCCTCACCGCAGCGCCAAGGCTGGGTGTACATCACCACGCACTACGGATGGCGCGACTGTAACGGGCATCTGCATCGAGCGTGTTCGTGGCGCGGTCCAGAGACGGCGGCCGCACGTTCGACCGGCCAACCGAAGTGACGGCGACGAGCCTACACCAGTTTGGCGAAATGCCTGTTGTGCTCGCCGACGGAACCGTCGTCGCGTCATTCGTCGAGGATGCCTGGTCGCGTCCGTTTTTGGCCAATCGACGTGGTTTGGTGATCCGCTCCACAGATGGAGCCACGACGTTCTCTCCAGCGGCACTGGTGAACGACACGTGCGGTCCTCCGCCGCCTTTTCAGTTGTCAGCGCTGGCCGTTGATCGCTCCAAAGGACCGTCCACGACCGACTGTATTTTGCCTGTCGTCAGAGCGGAGGCGGCTCGATCGTCGTCACACACTCAATGGATCAATTCAGTGCGTGGAGCCGCCCTGGAGTGATCGTCGGATCTCGACCACTCGACGCGAATGCCCGACGTGTGATGAGCATGGCCGTCAACAATAACGGCGTACTTGGGATGATAATGGTGGAGCGTCGCTTGGACGTGCGTGATTCGTGTCTCGAACAATTGTTCGCGGCGTCCTTCGACGGCGGCGACACATTCGGCCCGTTCGAGCGCCTGTCAGTGTCCTCGTGTGGTGGGTCGACGATCGATGCGGTAGCCATACGAATGGAGCCGACCTATGGCGACTACTTCGGCATGGTTACGCTGCCAGACAGCAGTTTCCGTATTGTCTGGCCCGAAATGCGCCAGGGCGCGTCGGCGCTCGTCACGGCCGTCATCGGCGTCGACGGGGTCGCGCGCACGCCTTCTGCGAAGCAGTGATCGTTAAGGCCTCAACGGTCCGCGGCATCGCCAGGACGCTGACCACGATTGACGCATGCAGTCGAAGACGAGCTGCTGCCGGCGAATCCCGCGCTGCGCCTTGGCCGCTACTTGCGCAGCGCCGACGATCCCGAGCCAATCATCGATCCATTCACGCGCGACGAGGCGGCGCACATCGTTGCGGTCGCGCGACAGCGATTTCCGGAGTGGCATCCCTGGTTACTGTGCGGCCTTCGCACGGGGATGCGCGCCGGCGAGCTGCTCGCGCTGCAGTGGGGCGACTTCAAACTGGCGCCGCCGCTTCGTCCAGGTGCAGCGGAACGTGGTGCGTGGCATCTTGACCACGCCGAAGAATCATCAACGCCGGCGCGTCGATTTGTCGCACCAACTGACGGCGACGCTGCGGCTCTGGCGCCGGCAACAGCGCGCGGCCTGGTTCGCCGTCGGCCGTCCGTTTCCCGAGTGGGTGTTCTCGTCCGTGACGGGAACGGCGCTCGATGAATCGAACGTTCGCAAAGCGTTCAACCGAATTCTCGACGGCGCCGGCGTGCATCGTCGCGGACCGCATCAGATGCGGCACACGTTCGCTCGGTGCTGTTGCAGGAAGGCGCGCCGATCACCTACGTGAGCCAGCAGCTCGGGCATCGCGACGCGTCGATCACTTTGCGCGTGTACGCGCATTGGCTGCCCGATACGGCTGCGCAAGGGCGTCGATCGACTCGACGAGCCGAGACCGTCTGCAAGCTCCGCAACTAGAAGCGCTGACGGCGAGCGAGAAAAATCAGTTAAGTCGTTTCGAATCAGTGGTGAGCCGGGTGGGAATCGAACCCACAACCCGCAGATTAAGAGTCTGCTGCTCTGCCAATTGAGCTACCGGCCCGCATCGACCCGCTCGCCAACCACCGCTCACGCGAACCTGATCGGCGTGAGCGAAGGTTGAAGGGATTGCATCGGCGCGGCGTTTCGCGTCGGCGCAAAACTCGATTTTACTCCATCGGCACATCGGCGCGAAAGCCGCCGCGCGCCCAACCGGGCGTCACGCGGCGCGCGGCGCATCAGCCGCGCAGCGGTCGCGTCGACCGCGTACACGATCAACACTCTCGAGTGGCTGTCGAAAAACTTCCGTGCGGCTTCCTGGGTGTGCGCGATGATATAGTCGACATCACGCGCCCGTAGCTCAGCTGGATAGAGCGACAGGCTTCGAACCTGTAGGCCGGGGGTTCGACTCCCTCCGGGCGCGCCACTTCTTCCTCGATCACCACACGGCGAGCACCAAACTTCGCGCGATTTTCAGGCGCCGTCCGATGCTTGTTCTGTCAAGAATCGGAGCATCGTCCCTGCAAGTGCTTGTAGATCGTGTGCTGATTTGCTACGCGTGATTTCAATTTCGTGTCCATCGTTTTTCGCCTTGTGCCGGTCGGTTCGCCACGTTATAACGGAATCACCTCCCCGCCCATGCAGCACCTCGCGCGCCCCATTCGCCGAGAAAGGTGCGCCCATGCGACGGCTCTTGATGTCGTTTGCAGCGCTAGTGGCTTTGTCGTCGTCGATCGCAGGAGCACAAACGTCCTCGCCCGTCATCTACGCCGTGATTCCAGATGCGGCGGGGCAGACGATTACGATTGAAGGGAGCAACTTCGGTTCGTCGCAGCCGCGCGTGATGATCGACGAGATCGAGGTCGTCGTCATCGCTTCGGGTCAGGATCACGTGGTCGCGCAGCTGCCGGCGGCGATCGTACCGGGCAGCTATCGGATCGTGGTCTGCAAGGCGCCGAAGTACACCGTGGCGGCTGAATTCACGGCGACGATCGGCGCCGTGGGATCGACGGGACCGCCGGGGCCGAAAGGCGACGCCGGTAACGATGGCGTGAACGGCGCCACGGGCGCGACCGGGCCGACCGGCGCGACGGGTCCGACGGGCGCTGTCGGCGCGACTGGCGCGACGGGCCCGCAAGGTGCCACCGGTCCGCAAGGTCCGACGGGGGCGACTGGTGCGCAAGGCGCGACTGGTGCAACCGGTGCGCAGGGCCCGACGGGCACGACAGGCGCGCAAGGTCCGACGGGTGCGACCGGTCCGGCAGGCCCGACAGGTCCGACCGGATTGCAGGGCGCCAACGGACCGACGGGCGCGCAGGGTCCGATCGGCGCGGCAGGTGCCGCAGGATCGTCGGTGTCGATCACGCCGATCGTCGCAGGCGACCCGCATTGCCCGAACGGCGGCACGATGTTCACGCTCAACGGCGCAGCGTCGTATGCGTGCAACGGCGGCCCGCGCACGATCTGTCCCGACGGATTCGAACGGCGCGGCGCGATCTGCATCGAGACGCAAGATCATCTCGCGACGTTTACCGAGGCCGCCGATTTCTGCAACCAAATCGGAGCGCACCTTCCCTCAGCGGCGGAAATGCGCGCCGCCATCTACGCGAGCCCGTCGACGTCGGGAGGATTCGCCGGCGACTGGGTCGCCGACAATGTCGCCGCGGATCAGGCGCTCTACGTAGCGGATCCCAACGCGCTCAACCCCATCGCGTCCGCCTCGATATTCGACAGCAACTACGCACGCTGTCTGATCCGGATCGAATAAGGTAAACTCGCAGCTGATGGGGCCACCCAACGGTCCCATCGGCTGCGCCCGTAGCTCAATTGGATAGAGCGTCGGCCTCCGGAGCCGAAGGTTACAGGTTCGAGTCCTGTCGGGCGCGCCAGCTTTTCCGAGCAAATCTGCACGTCTTGAGATCCGCTCGTCTCCTGACGATCGTCCGACTGACAAATGACTGACAATCTGTAGCGGCTCACGGTAGTTCCCTGACGCCTCAAATCGTTTACTGACTCACCGCCCGAAGCTGGCGGCGGCGCTCCCACACACCGGTCATCGATTTGCGGAGCTCTTCGTCGGTGATGTTGAGATAGCGCTGCGTCTGCTGGATGGTACGGATATCGACGCCGTCGGCGAGCAGCCGACATGCGCCTTCGTGACGGAGGTCGTGCCAGTACAGATCGATCTGCCGAAGCTTGGCGCGATCGCGATCGGTCCATGAACCGGGATTGATCCGCTTCGTCTCGTGTCGGTTGGCGACGAGGAGCAGCGCCTCCCACGCCGTCTTGAAGCTCTGCTGAAACTCGCCCGACGGCGTTCCGAAGACGTACGCGTTGGGACCCAGAGCGGATCGGCGTTTCAGGATCGGCGTCAACCGCCCGTGCGGATCGAACGGAATCCGACGGTTCTCGCCATCCTTCGCGTTTTGCCCCGGAATCGCAATCTGATGTCGATCCCAGTCGACATGACGATTCTGAATGCGGAGCATCTCGCCTTCGGTGCGCATTTTTCGCCGCGACGTGAACGAATTTCCGCCGGCCGTCAGGGGCAAAACACAAGCGCAACAACGGTTGCCCTCTGTCGTCTCGCGCAAATGACGCGCTTTTGAAGTCACGATCGTCGAGCACGGCTCCCGCTTCGGCGTACAGAGGTGCTTCGCCGCCAGGCATGTCAACGCGAAATCGGCCTCGTCCCGGTGCATCGCTGTAGTCTGCGAGATGCACTGAAAGGGCATGGCCGCGACCGGCACAGCCGACCAGAAGCAAGACGATCCCAAGAGACGCTCGAGCGCGAGAGCTCATTATGAATATTGTCGGCCTAACGATCGGCGCTCAGCCGCGAGCCGCACGCGACCGGCGCTTCGACTTCGCCTTACGCTTCTGGCGGCTCGTCGGCCGCAGCGCCTTGTTAGGCCGACCACCAACCAGCCCTTTTGTCTTCGCGAGTTTCATGAGCAACCGCAACGCGTTATTAACTGACGCAGAGTCTGGAAAAGCCTCCGCGATGTCCGGTTCGAGAAACACGACGTTCGTGCCCGCACGGTATGCCTCGTAGTGCTTCCCGCGCACACCCTCCGAAAAGTCATACTCGGGCCGCAACTCGTCGCTACCGTTCGCGTTGGATTGTGGACTCATAGTTCTTGCGCTCTTTCGAGCTCGCTTCACGAGCGTTGATGATTCGCGTTCGACCTGCACGCTCCGTGTAGGCCACGACAAGGAGCCGCCCGTCGGCGGAGAGTCCCGATACTCAGAAATCGGCGTTCGTCTTCCGAGTGATCCGGATCCGGGATAGTCAGCTCCAACGCGTCGCCAAAGATCGTCATCGCCTCGCCGAACTCGACGCCGTGCTTCTTGACGTTCGCGGCGGCTTTCTCGGGATCCCACTCGAATTCCACTGATCGAGTCTACCCTGCCCAACCAGTTTTGAGTTCGGCCTAACGACCGCGTTTCAGCCGCGGCGGCTCATGATTGCACCAGCCGCCGACGGCTGCAAACGCTTGTTATGCGTCTCTATCCGATCTAAAGGCGAACTCTGCGAGCGCCGATTCCTCAGACAGATTTCGGGCAGCGGCGCGGACGCTCGACGGAACCCAATCGGGAAAGGGGACCTCTTTGGTCACGTGACGTCCCGACGTGGTGTGGACCTCGCTCACTTGCGAAAGGTGATCCGATGGAAGCCGGCCCGCCGCTCGAACAAGAGCTGGCCACAACCGCCGATGGACAAACGTGATCTTCCCGTTAATGAGACGGCACACGCGAACATCGTCGCTGTCGCGAATCGCTCGCGTCACCGCGAAAATCTCGTGACTTTTCGGATGAGACCACCAGCTACCCCGCACTGGCTCGCCAGCTATGGCCTCAGCAACCGACGGGACCGGCCCCTGCGCGGCTTCGAGCACGACACCGTGCTTACGAATGAAAGCGAGAGCTTGCCGTAAGGTCATCGCCACGTTATCTTCCGTCGGCCCAACGCGCAGCTTCAGCCGCGGCGGCCTCACGATCGCGCTGGCCGCCGTCGGCTGCAAGCCGATGTTGGGCCGCCTGAGATCAGGCTCCTCGTTCTACACGCCGCAGTCGATTGGTTCGTCTGGGTACCGGCCCTCGATGATGTGACCGACCAGCGCTGCCAAGCGGCGTGGCACGAAGTCTTCGCGAGAGATACCGAGGTCCCCGACTCTCCACCAGCGGTGGCCAATCACATAGTCGTCTCGGCTTCTCGGACGTATCCGCTCGTTGTCGGTCGTCGCGACAAAGAATCGTTCGTATTGGTCACACCATCGGCCGTTCCACGAATACGCGTGCCGCCGAGTCCACACCCATGGACCAACCACCCCAATCTCGAGGCCAGTCTCTTCGCGTAGTTCTCGACGTGTCGCGTCTTCGAAGCTTTCATACTTTTCAAGACCGCCGCCCGGGGTGAGCCAGAGCCTGTGACCATCGGCTGCATGCTCGGCGTGCAGGAGGAGCAACTTCTTTCCAGGCCCCACGAGTAGCACGCGAGCCACGGGTCTTGCACCTTCAGGAATAGCGTCATTCATCGATCTTGTCGACCCAACGGCCAGCGTTCACCAGCGGACGCTCAGGATCGCAGCAGCGGCCGTCTGGTGCAACGCGTTGTTCGGCGGCTTACCCGCACACTCGATCATGTTCGCTTACAGATCAAGATCCCGCGGCTACCTTCCCTCACGAGGCTGAAGGCTCCAGCGGTGATCCGGCGCAGTACACTCGCCACCAAACGCCGAGAACTTGAGCCCAATATTAATGGTGCCGTCTAGGTTACCATTCATGACTGCCAAGGCATTATTCGCAAGCTGCTGCAGCGTTCCTTGGAGCCGGCCTGGCTGGACACCGGGCCGTGTGAACCCTGCAGTCCAAACTCCACCCGTCACGAAACACTCACTGCCCGTGATCAGTCCGGTGACAGTAGACTCGTCTCCGGTGAACTGGAGAACAAGATCACTTGGATTACATCTCTGGTCAGCAGGCGGAGCGGCCCGAAGAGTCGACGCTCCGCGGCCCACTAGATCGCCGGCGACGAGAAGCTCAAACGCGTCGAGCGGAATCGGCGATTGAACAGTCCGGCATGACGGTGACGGATTAATCAACAGCACAAAGCTCTTCTCCTTTGAGGGAGCAACTGGAGTCCCAGTGCCACACGCCGTGATTGCCGTCATGGTGAGCAGAAGGGCACAGTTCCCCAATTTCATTTCGCCAAAGCTCGCCTTCGTGTCCGCCGAACTATTAATGGACCTGACCGGCGTCACCGTTTGCAGTCATGCTCGACGAAAGTAAAACGGTCAAACCAGGGATATCTGTTTGAACCACTGGATCCTAACACCGCGTCGCCCGTCCGCGAGCCGCCGGCATTGACGGCGAGCGCCAGGAATGACTGCGAGGCGCTCACAGCCATTCCCGCTGGCATCCGACTGAGCTGCGGGAAATCCAGTTGAGCCTCAACCAGTTACCGAGAGAGGTGTATTGACGCTCATGCCATTGCTGCGAAATCGGCGCAGCTAATCGCTTGGCACGTCCTACATCCGATCGATGGGACTCTTGACACGAGACCACCCCGATTGAGCACATGCGTATAGATCATAGTCGTCGACACGTCGCTGTGGCCGAGCAATTCCTGCACCGTCCGGATGTCGTACCCCGCCTCGAGTAGGTGCGTCGCGAACGGAATGCCTGAAGGTATGACACGTCACGCGCTTTGTCAGACCCGCGCGGCGAGCGGCCTCTGCGACGGCGCGCTGGACCACCGTCTCGTGCAGGTGAAAGCGCGACGGCGGCCCGTAGCGCTGATCACGGCAGATCCGGCCCGCCGGAAACACAAACTGCCAGAGCCACTCCGTCGCCGCGTTCGGAAATTTGCGCTCCAGGGCAGTCGGCAACACGACGCGTCCGAAGCCCGCCGCCAAATCCGTCTCGTGGAGGCCACGAACGACGTCGAGATGCTCTCGTAGGCGATCACGGACCACGTCCGGCAACATCACGCGGCGATCCTTTTGACCCTTTCCCCGACGTACTACGATCTCCCGCCGATCGAAATCGACGTCCTTCACGCGCAACTCGAGACATTCCTGCAAGCGCAGGCCCGCGCCAAACAGCAGTGACGCAATCAACCACGACACACCGTTCAACTCTTTGAGGACGTCACCAGCACGAGGAACCGCGCCTGGCGCTCGGTGAAGCCGTAGTCGGCGACGGCCTGAACACGGTCCTCGGTCGTCAATCGCAGATCTCCTCAGCGAGTCCGCCGTGCCGTCCGCCGCCGCCCGACTGCCGCCGCCACGCCCACCAATGCGGAGGCTGGATCCGCGGTAACACGAGAAGCCCGACTGCGCCACGCTCGCCGCGTGGCCACCGCGGTAATGCTCCGTCGTGACCTCGACATCGTCGTGGTCCCAGCGCCCGCCGGCTTCTTGGTATTCGACGCGCAGATCGGGGAAGTGCACCTCGTCATCGAAGTACGGCAGGTTGTGCTCGCGCGCCCATTCGCGGATCTCGTCGTCGGTCCGATCGGGGTGTCCGTCGTAATCGGGACGGTCGCGATCGCGCTCGTGGAGCCACTTCTGGTACTCACGCTTGAGCTCGTGGTCGAGAATGACCCGTTCGATGCGCGCATCACGCTCCGCCAGCCGCTCCGCCGCGCGTTCGTACGCGCGATAGACCTGGAGGTCGTGTTCCAACTCCCGCTCCCGTTTAACGCCACGCCAGAACGTCTGGCGGTCACCGTGGTCGCGGTCACGATGGTGTTCGAGCAGGCTCCGGCCTTCTTTCGTCAACGCCGCGGCATACTCGCGAGAGCCGGGCACCCGAACCATCTCGATCAGCCCTTGCTCGCGGAGGTGCCGTAGATCGCCCGAGCGCGGATCGGCCGACCGCGCCCGCATTTTCGTCAGCGCCATGGCTCGACTCGGCACACACGACTGTCGCGCGGCGCGCGAACTGAACGACTGCATTGATATTTCGAGATGGCGCGCGCGGAATCGAATTTGTAGCCGCAGGGGCGCATGAGCGCCCCCGCGGCCGTGCACAACTGCCAGAAGTGCGGAAGTCCTCGAACGCGGCGTCTCGGGCCGGCGCCTGGCGTCTATTTCAGGTGTGATGCGTGCGCCTACATCTTCCCGATTCGTCATGAAAGCGCACCGCGGACGCGGGCTTCAACAGCGGCACCGCATTCCGCCCACGACTGCCCGAAGTGCGGCCGCACGACGATGCAAACGGTCGGACGTTCTGCAAGCCCGCCGCTCCTTCACGTGCGCTGCGAAGCGTGCGGGCACGTGTCGTCGACGGGCGTTGCGTAAAACGCCCTCGTCAAGGCGCCTGTGAATCGTTCAGAAATTCAAACGAAACGCGAACTGGACCTGACGGGTGGTGCCGAGCCCGACCGTCCGTCCCACGGTGCTCGTGATCGTGCCGAACGTGCCGGCAGCGGCTGCCGTATACGGCTGTCCCGGCTTCACCTTGTTGGCTTCGCTCAGGCTATTCGCCGGCAAGGCGAGCGGCAGCGTCGCCACGGATTGGTGAAGTTCGCCCGGTCGAACAGGTTGAACGCCTCGACGCGAAACTCCGCGTTGCTCTGCCCGCGAATCGGGAAATGCGTCGCTGCCACGAGATCCACCTGACGGAAGGTCGGTCCATGGGGCCCGCCGCGTTCGAGATTGCCGAACGCGCCGGGCTGCGGCGTCGCAAACGCCGCCGGATTGTGCACCACACGGCCGCTCACGCCTTCGGGCTGATCGCTCGTGCCCCGGTCGTGCAACACCCGTACGTACGAGGACCAGGTGTCGGTGAACCTCGGGTCGAGACGGCCGCTGACCGCGTTCTCGCGGACGACCTGCGTCGCCTGCAACTGCGCGATGTCGAAATCCGGATTGGTCGAGTTGCCGGCGAGCATCACCGCGGCCGGATCGACGAATCCCGCGCGAAGCGCCGCGATGGCAGGAGCAGCGCGCGCCCGGGCGGCATCGCTCGGCACTAACTCCACGTTGTTGAATCCCGCATCGAGGCGATAGCCTTCGAAGCTGCCGAAGAAGAACGC
>Ga0066685_10001454_pt1 | contig 10259 bp, 8 predicted proteins | sample GraSoiAngelo_134_FD_62305 | JGI IMG/M metagenome (GOLD analysis project Ga0066685, IMG submission 62305) | Grasslands soil microbial communities from the Angelo Coastal Reserve, California, USA - 14_0929_05_30cm | ecosystem: Environmental > Terrestrial > Soil > Grasslands | place: USA...
CCGATCCACCCCCAGCTCCAGCAAGACGCGCGCGGCGACCCCTTCCCCTTCCCGGATGAGCCCCAGGAGGAGATGCTCCGTGCCGACGTAGTTGTGCCCCAGCTGGCGCGCCTCGTCGACGCTCAATTCGAGCACGCGCTTCGCGCGCGGCGTGAAGGGGATCTCCCCGATCGTGAGCGTGCCGCCGGTCGAGGAGACCATGCTCTCGACCGCCTGGCGGATCGCGTCCAGATCGAGCCCCAGGTTGTTCAGCACCGTGGCCGCGATGCCTTCTCCCTCGCGGATGACCCCGAGGAGCAGGTGCTCGGTGCCGATGTAATCGTGCTGAAGCCGCGCGGCCTCTTCCCGCGCGAGATACATCACCTTCCGCACGCGTTCCGTGAACTTGTCATGCATGGATCTCGACCTCCCCCACCATTTCGGCTAGTTGCTTCTCGAAACCGGAACCGAGCCCCCCTCGCCGAGGAGACCTCGAATGTATTCCGCTCTCAGGATATTCCGTTCGCGCTGCTCGAGCTCGCGGCCCGCCCTGACTTGCAAGTGCGCCGGCTGCGACCGGACCAGAAGCTCGTTCAGCGTCTGTACGCTGGCCAGACCCTCGATCCGGAGCGCCACGCCGAAGCGCACGGCCGAGGAGAGATTGACGACTTCCTGCGACGAGATGACGCGGCTGTGGCGCAGGGTCCCGTAGGCGCGCCAGATCTTGTCCTCGATCTGGACCCTCGCGTCTTTCAGGAGCTCGTCGCGCGCGCGCTGCTCGGAATCGATGATCTGCTTGGTGACCCGTTCCAGACTGTCGATCGTTTCCCGCTCGTTCTGGCCCAGCGTCGTCTGGTTCGAGATCTGGAAGAAGTTTCCCATGATCTGGGATCCTTCGCCGTAGAACCCGCGCACCGCGAGGCCCACCTGGGTGATTCCCTGGAGCACGCGTCCGATCTGCTTCGTGAGCACCAGAGAGGGAAGGTGGATGAGCACCGACGCTCTCATTCCGGTGCCGACGTTGGTCGGGCACGCGGTCAGGTATCCCAGCTCGTCGCTGAAAGCATAGTCCAGGTCCTGCGCCAATTCATCATCGATGGCGTTCACCGATTCCCACGCGGCGCGAAGCTGGAATCCGGAAGCGAGCGCCTGAAGCCTCAGATGATCCTCTTCGTTCACCATCGCCGAGATGCTCTCGTCGGGGAGGACGAGAAGGCCGCGAAGCTTGCCGTTGTCCGCGAGGTCGTTGCTGATGAGATGACGCTCGACCAGGAACTGGCGATCGAGCGGAGTCAGCTCGCGCATTTCGAGCGCGAGCGATTGCGTGAGCGCCGGGGTCTTCCGGACCGCCGAGAGCACGCTCGAATACACCATGACGAGCTGCTCTTCGCGCGCGCGATGGGTGAATGGGACCCCCGAGAGATTTCTCGCGAGGCGGACCCGCGTGCTCAGAACCACGTCCGAGGCCGGACCCGATCCGTCGAGCCAGCGGCCGAGCGAGGTGGAGAGTCCCGTCAGCTTCAATTCCCGCCTCCGATCGCCCGGACGTCGTTCAGCTCGAGCTTCTTGATCCGGTCCCGAAGACCCGCGGCGGACTCGAAATCCTCGAGCTCGACCGCCTTCTGGAGCTCTTCGTGCAATCTCTGGACTTCCCGCCTCAAGGCCACGCGCGCCGCGTCGCGCACGGGGGCTTTCCCCACGTGCTTGGTGCTGCCGTGCACCCGGCGCAGAAGCGGCCGCAGCTGCGACCGGAACGTGGGATAGCACTCCGAGCAGCCCAGCCGGCCGGTCTCCTTGAAATTCGAATAGACCAGCCCGCACTTGGGGCACTGGACGCGGCCCACGCGGGCTTCTTCCGCGGAGCCCGGCTGTTCCACCATTCCCGCCAGCAGATCCCCCACGGAGAACTTCGTCTTCACGAGCGGCACGTGGTAGCCCTTCTCCTCCGCGCACTTCTCGCAGACGTGGTATTCGGATTTCTTGTTGTTGACGATCTCGGTGAAGTGGACGACCGCCGGCCGTTTGGCGCAAATTTGACACTGCATGTGCGTTCCTTCCGGTTGGCCGGACGCTCCCGACTAATTAGATGCGACCTGACTCAATTCTAATCGGCCTGAGATAGCCATCCTCAAGGGTAACCACCCGGCCGGCCGATTGTGCGACATCGGGATTATGTGTTGCAATCACAATGGCTTGCTGCTCACGAGACCGGTACCGCTCGAAGATTTCCAGCAGCATCGCCGAGGCCCGCCGGTCCAGATTTCCCGTCGGCTCGTCCGCCAGAAGAACCGCTGGCTTCATATGCAAGGCGCGAGCCACCGCGACGCGCTGCTGCTCTCCGCCCGAAAGCTCCCCCGGCTTGTGCTCCGCCCGGTCCCCTAAACCCAGGTCCCGGAGGAGGCTCTCCGCCCGCTCGCGGGTCGCGGCACGCGAAGCCCCCGCCACCCAGCCGGGCATCATCACGTTCTCGAGGGCGGTGAATTCCGGCAACAGCTGGTGAAACTGGAAGACGAACCCAACCGTGCGGGACCGCAGCCGCGAGCGGCCGGCCTCGTCGAGGGACGAGAGCTCCGCCCCGCCGACCCTCACCGAGCCCTTGGTGGGGCGGTCGAGTCCGCCGAGCAGGTGGAGCAGCGTGGATTTTCCCGAGCCCGAAGCCCCCACCACCGCCACCACCTCCCCCGGCTCCACGGAAAGACTCACGTCCCGGAGCACCTCGATGGGCGCCGCGGAGTCGTGATAGGTCTTGGCAAGTCCCCTCGCCACGATCGCGGGCGCCGGATGCCTCGCGGGCGCCTCATTCATACCGGATGGACTCCACCGGGGCAAGCCTCGCGGCCCGCCAGGCGGGATAGAGGCTGGCCACGAAGCAGAGCGCCGTGGCCGCGGCGGCGACCAGCGCGAAGTCGGTCCACTCGATCTTCACCGGCAGCGTGTCGATGAAGTAGATCTCGCCCGGCAGGTGGAGGAGCTTGTAACGCCCCAGGACGAAGGAGACGCCCCAGCCCACGAGAAGCCCCAGCCCCGTGCCCGCCAGCCCGACGAGCGTTCCTTGCAGAAGAAAGATCCTCATGATCCCGTGGGGGGTGACTCCCATCGTCCGTAAAACCCCAATGTCCCGGCGCTTCTCCAGCACGAGCATCACGAGACTTGACACGATGTTCACCGTGGCGACCAGCACGATCAGGATCAGGATCGTGAACATCACGGTCTTCTCGATTTTCATCCAGGCGAAGAGATTCCGGTTGAGGTCGATCCAGTTCGTCACCCGGTAGTCCGGGCCCAGCTTCGTTTCGATCGCGTGCGCCGTCTCGCGGGCCTGGAACATGTCGCGGATGCGCAGCTCGAACCCGGTCACGGCGCGATCCAGCGCGAAGAAGGACTGCGCCGTCTCGATCCGCACGATCCCGAACGAGGAGTCGTACTCGTAGAGCCCGGAGCGGAAGATCGAGCTCACGCGGAGGCGCTTCACGCGCGGAACGCCCCCGAAGATGCCGCCCGGCTCCTCCGTGGGGAGGCTGATGATGATGACGTCTCCGACCGCGACGCGCAGCCGGACCGCCAGCTCCTCCCCGAGCCCGATGCCCGGAAGGTCGCCCCCATCGAGCGGGTGCCCCGAGGGCGTGAGGTGCTCCATGATGTCGGTGACGCGCGCCTCCCCTGCCGGGTCCACGCCCTTCAGGACCATCCCGTCCACGCTGCTTCGCGAGGCCACCATGACCTTGCCGTACACGAAAGGCGCCACCGCGGACCCGGGGGCCGCGGCCTGGACCTTGGCGAGGAGGGTGTCGGAGGGAAGGACGGGCCGGTCGTCCGCGGACAGGACCGCGACGTGCGCGTTCGTCCCCGCGATCCGCCGCTGCACCTGGTCCTCGAAACCGTTCATGACGGAGAGCACGATGGTGAGCGCCGCGACGCCCACGAAGACGCCGCCCGAGGCAAGCAGGCTGACGAGCGTGATGAAGCTGAGCCGGCGCTTGGAGCGCAGGTAGCGGGAGGCGACGATCCAGACGAGCCCCATGGGAGATCCGCGGCGGCCTCAGCCGCGCGGGAGCCCGCTACTCGTCATGCCCGTCCTCGGGACGCATCTGCGGGAAGAGAATCACGTCCCGGATGGAGGGAGAGCCCGTGAGGAGCATGACCAGGCGGTCGATGCCCACCCCGACTCCGCCCGTGGGAGGCATCCCCATCTCGAGGGCCCGCAGGAAGTCCAGGTCGAGGGTCTGCGCCTCCTCGTCCCCCCGCTCGCGCAGCGTTGCTTGCTGCTCGAAGGCGCGCCGCTGCTCCAGGGGATCGTTCTGCTCGGAGAAGGCGTTCGCCACCTCCATGCCCGCGATGATCAGCTCGAAGCGCTCCACCACGTCGGGATTCCCGCGCTTCACTTTCGCGAGCGGCGAGATCTCGCGGGGATGGTCCACGAGGAAGGTGGGGTTCTGAAGCTGCGGCTGCACCTTCTCCGAGACGATCTCGTCCAGGATCCGGCCGTAGCCGAACGCCGGATCCAGCTTCACACCCGCGCGCGCGGCCGCATCGCGGAGCGTGCGTTCGTCCCGCGGAAGCTCCCGGACGCCCAGCCCCGTCGCCGCGGCCTCGCGGATCGTGAGCCGGCGCCAGGGAGGCGTGAAATCGATCTCCGCACTACCGAAGGAGACCGTGGTCGTGCCGCGCACCGCCATCACCGTCTCGAGGATCATCGCCTGCGTGGTCTCGAGCATCTCCTCGTAGTCCGCGAACGCCTGGTAGAACTCGAGCATGGTGAACTCGGGATTATGGGTCCGGTCCATGCCCTCGTTCCGGAAATCCTTGGAGATCTCGTAGACGCGCTCCAGCCCGCCTACGATGAGCCGTTTCAGATACAGCTCGTCCGCGATGCGAAGATAGAGGTCCATGTCGAGGGTGTTGTGCCGGGTCACGAAGGGGCGGGCGGACGCTCCGCCGTAGAGCGGCTGCAGCACAGGCGTCTCGACCTCGAGGAATTGGCGCGCGTCGAGGAACGCGCGCAGCGCGCGGATGATCGCCGCCCGCTGCCGGAACACGAGGCGCACCTCGTCGTTCACGATCAAGTCGGTGTAGCGCTGCCGGTAGCGGATCTCCACGTCCGTCAGGCCGTGCCATTTCTCGGGGAGCGGCCGGAGCGATTTCGCCAGGAGCTCGACGCGCTCGGCGCGGATCGTGATCTCCCCCGTCTTCGTCACGAACACGGTTCCCTCCACGCCGATCCAATCCCCCAGGTCCAGATCCATGGCGCGGGCGAAGGCCTCCGCTCCGAGCGCGTCCTCGCGGAAGTACACCTGCTGCGCTCCCAGGCGGTCCTTGACGTGCGCGAAGGCGGCCTTGCCGTGTCCGCGCTTGGTCATGAGGCGCCCCGCGTAGCGAACGCGCTCCCCCGATTGCTCCAGCTCCTTGTGACGCTCCTGGATGTCGCAGAAGCCGTGGGTGGTGTCGAAGCGGTACGCGTAGGGCTGGATTCCACGCTGGATCAGAGAGTCGAGTTTCTCGCGGCGCGAATCTTGGACGGACACGATTCTCCGGACGCTGGAAGGTCCCGGCGCACGTCGGGGCCGCTCGGGAAAGGAGTACGACGGAGTAGCGGGCGATTCTAGGGGCGGCGGGAAACGCAGGTCAAGGGCGCGGGCGATCCGGGGATCGGGGCGACGCGGAGGCGCGGCGGAGGAAGTTCCTCTCTCAGCGCCGGGAACGAAGCGGCGTTCGCTGCGGCGAAGGAGTGCGCGGCGAGCCCGGAGGACGCGGGGGAGCCGGCACGCGCGCCGGCGCGGCGCGCGCGGGCTCGGGCGCGGGAATCAGGCTCTCGTCGGTCCCGGCGATCACGCTGGGCACGCGATGAGTCCCGCAGCCGGGACAGAATTCCCAGGTCGCGTCCACCCGGCGGTCGCACTTCAAGCAGGCGGCCGTGATCGTGTGCCCGCAATGCGGACAGAAGTGGTATTCGGCCGCGGCGGTCTGGCGGCAGGAAGGACAGAGGCGCGCGGCCTCCTCCTCGTAGAAGACGACGCGCCGCAGCTCTTCGAGGGAGGTCTCGCCCGCCATCACCTTCATGAGGCCGTCCTCTCCGATCGGCGTCATGCCGCTCTCCACGGCCGCGGCACGGATCATCGACTCCGCGCCGCCCGCCGCGATGAGCCGGCGAAGCGGGTCGTCCAGTTCCAGGATTTCGAAGATCCCGGTCCGGCCCCGGTATCCGGTCTGGTTGCAGTTCTCGCAGCCGACGGGGCGGAAGAGACCGACCCCCTGCGCCTCACGCGACGTCAATCCCAGAATTCGGAGCTCGTCCCCCACCGGCGCGTACTGGTCCTTGCACTTGGGGCAGAGAAGCCGCACCAGCCGCATCGAGATGACGCTGATCAGGCTCGAGGCCACCATGTAGGGCTGGAGCCCCAGGTCCACGAGACGCGTGACCGCGGAGGCGGCGTCGTTGGTGTGCACCGTGGACAGCACGAGGTGCCCGGTGATCGAGGCGCGGAAGGCGATCTGCGCCGTCTCGAGATCCCGGACCTCTCCGATCATCATGACGTCGGGATCCTGGCGCAGCATGGCGCGGAGGATCGCGGCGAAGGTCTTCTTGCTCTTCTCGTCCACCTGGACCTGGTTGATCCCGGAGATCTGGTACTCGATCGGGTCCTCCACGGTGAGGATGTTCTTGGTCACGCTGTGGATGTGCTGGAGGAGCGAGTAGAGGAGCGTGCTCTTGCCGCTTCCCGTCGGTCCGGTGACGGCCACGATCCCCTGCGGACGCTGGCCGTAGGCGCGGATCCGGTTCAGCGCCTGTTCGGAGAGCCCGAGCGAGTCCAGATGGAGCGCCGAGCGCTCCTGGTCCACGATGCGGATCACGATTTTCTCGCCGTGCGCCGTGGGGAGGGTCGAGACGCGGAGGTCGATGCGTCGGTTGTCGATCTCCACCCGGAAGCTGCCATCTTGTGGAAGCCTCTTCTCGGCGATGTCCAGGGTGGCCAGGATCTTGATGCGCGAGACCAGCGCCCCCTGGGTCCACTTGGGAAGCCGCTCCAGGTCTTGCAGCAGGCCGTCCACGCGGCACCGGACGCCGACCCACTTGTCCTGGGGCTCGACGTGGATGTCGCTCGCCCTCATCTCGACCGCGCGCGTGATCACCCAGTTCGCGAGTCGCACGATCGGAGGGCCCGAGCTGACCTTCATCAGCTCGTCGAGGTTCTCCTCCCCCTCGCTCGGAACGATCTCCCGGATCTCCTGGATCGGATCGTTCTTGATGATGTTCTCGAGGATCTCCACGACGGAGGCGTCGATATGGTAGTACTTCGCGATCGCTTCCACGATCTCGGAGGGGGGCGCCAGGACCGGACGCACGAAGTAGCCGCTCTGGAACTTGATGTCCTCGAGCGCCTGCGCGTTCAAGGGATCCGCCAGGGCCACGCGGATCGTGCTGCGATTCTCGAGCTCGATCGGGATCGCGGTGTATTTCTTGGCCAGGTCCTCGCGAACGAGCGCGATCACCTGCTCGTCGATGGCGATGCTCTCCAGCTCGACGATGGGAAGGCCCAGCTGCTGGTGCAGGACGCGGCAGATGTCCGCCTCGCTCACCATGCCCTGGCGGGCGAGGATGTGCCCGAGCGGCTCCTTGGTCTGGCGTTGCCGCCTCAGAGCCTCCTTGAGCTGCCGGTCCGTGATGATACCGGCCTCGAGCAGGTATTCCCCCAGCTTCTTGCGTGCGACGTTGGTGGATTCGGACACCGATCGGTCCCTCGTGCCTGTGGGCGGATCGAGGCATTCATCGGCATCGGTGGAACCGAACTTGAGAAGGGCGAAACGGGGCTAACGGCGTCCTTCGATACGGGTTTGCGGCCGTTCCATGGCCAGCTTGCCGAGAGGCTCTCCGTACCACTCCGAGTACTTGCCGTCGAAGCACGCGTAGCAGTGATCGTCGGGGCGCGAGACGCAGGAGCGGAGCCCTTCCATGGAGAGGTATCCCAGCGAATCCACGTGCAGGTACTTCCGGATCTCCTCGACCGTGTGGGAGGAGGCGATCAGCTCCTTGCGATTCGGCGTGTCGATCCCGTAGTAGCAGGACCAGCCGATGGGCGGGCTGGAGACGCGCATGTGGATCTCGCGCGCGCCGGCGCTCCGGAGCATCGCGACCAGGCTCCGGCTCGTGGTGCCGCGGACGATCGAATCGTCCACGACCACCACGCGCTTCCCTTCCAGGATCCGCCGCACCGGGTTGAACTTCAGATTCACGCCGAAATCCCGCTTCATCTGCTGCGGCGCGATGAACGTGCGCCCCACGTAATGGTTCCGGATCAGGCCCAGCTCGAAGGGAATGCGCGATTCCTCCGAGTAGCCCAGGGCCGCGGAGTTGCTCGAGTCGGGGACCGAGATGACGATGTCCGCGGGGGCGGGGTGCTCCTTGGCGAGGGTCCGTCCCAGGCGCCTGCGGATCTGATCGACGCTCTCGCCGAAGACCTCGCTGTCGGGGCGCGAGAAGTAGATCAGCTCGAAGACACAGGCCCGCGAGGGCTTGGGCGTGAGCGCGGAGTAGGATTTGACTCCCGAGCCGTCGATCATCACCAGCTCTCCTGGACGGATCTCTCGCACGAATTCCGCGCCCACCATGTCCAGGGCACAGGTCTCGCTCGCGAGCACGTGCGCTTCGCCGCGCCTCCCGAGACAGAGCGGCCGGAATCCGCGGGGGTCGCGAACGCCGATCAGCTTGCCGTCGGCGAGAATCACGAGGGTGAAGGCTCCCTGGCAGCGCGCCAGCGCCTCCGGGATCATCCGCTCGATCTCCGTGGATTTGGAGCGGGCGATGAGGTGCAGGATGACCTCGGTGTCGCTCGTGGTCTGGAAGATCGAGCCCTGCGACTCCAGCTCGTTCCGGAGCGCGAGCGCGTTCACGAGGTTTCCGTTGTGGCCGAGCGCCAGCATGCCCTCTCGGAAATCCACGACGAGGGGCTGCGCGTTGCGCAAGAGGGAGCTCCCCTGAGTGGAGTAGCGGTTGTGCCCGATCGCGATCGACCCCGGCAGCGTGTCGAGCACGTTGCCCGAGAAGACGTCCGGGACCAGCCCGACGCCCTTGTGATGGTGGAACTCGATGCCGTCCGTGGCCACGATGCCCGCGCTCTCCTGACCCCGGTGCTGAAGCGCGTAGAGACCCGCGTACGTGAGCCGGGCCGCGTTCTCCGCGCCCCAGATCCCGAACACGCCGCACTCCTCGCGAAGACGGTCCCCGTTCCGCTCGATGCGGGCATCCGTTCGTTCACGGCTCTCGTTCATGGGATCTCCCTCACGCCGCTGCCCGGAGCGCGGGCGCAGGCTGGATCAGGAATCGGTCGACGCGGCTCCAGGGAGTCGCGCCGTGCAGCAGCATTGCGGTCTCGGCGTGCGGGTTCACGAGGAGCCCGTGCCGCTGGTCCCGAAGCTCCCCGAGCGTCTCGCGGAAATAGGGCGCCGCCGGCGTTCCGTCCGGTCCGCGCGACCAGAGCCACCAGACCTTCGCTCTACGGATCGCGCCCAGCCCCGGCATCGGATGCTCGCGCAGGAGCCGCGCTTTGAGCCCGTCGTCCCGCGTGTCCTCGCGCACCCGGCTCAGGATCCCCCAGGCGCTGTCGGGCGGCGACCAGGACTCCCCTCGCTCGGACGACGTGAGAAACCGGTAGCGCTCCTTGTTCGGGTTCACGAAGAAATTGGATTGACGCACCGCTTCTCCCAGCGTGCGCTCGAACGTTTCCGCCTTGCCGCCGGGCTCGGGCTCGAAGAGGAGCAGCTGCTCCCGCGCGATCCGGCTCAGCGTATGCCCCGGCTCGAGGAGTCTCCGGCCCGTCTCGAGCGCGGTCCAGGCGCTCAGGTCCGTGATCTTGAGCCCGACCAGGAGCACCGCGCTCACGATCGCGCCTCGCGCCCGGGACGTGCTCCCTCGGCCGAGGGGGAAAGAAGGTTCGACGCGAGGGACTGGAAGAGGATTCTCCCCGGGCCCGGTCCCTCGAGCGCTTCCCAGTTCCCCACCGCGGCCCGGCGCGATTCCCCCCAGGCGTTCTTCAGCTCGAGCGGGACCTGCCGGAGCCACGTCGCGCGCTCCGGATGCGGCATGAAGGCCAGGATATTCCCCGCCCGGTTCGTGATTCCCGCAGCCTGCAGCGTGGCTCCGTTCGGATCGAAGGGATAGCGGACCGCCCGTCCCCCCGAGGGGGCGACGAAGCGATAGAGCACCAGCTTCTCTATTTCGATGCGCTCCTGCACTTCGGGGTCCGCCGTAAGGAAGCGCCCCTCCCCGTGCGCGATGGGCATCGGGA
>Ga0066685_10001455_pt1 | contig 10257 bp, 5 predicted proteins | sample GraSoiAngelo_134_FD_62305 | JGI IMG/M metagenome (GOLD analysis project Ga0066685, IMG submission 62305) | Grasslands soil microbial communities from the Angelo Coastal Reserve, California, USA - 14_0929_05_30cm | ecosystem: Environmental > Terrestrial > Soil > Grasslands | place: USA...
GCGCCGCCGCGCGCGACGACTCGCATGCCGTCGAGTTCGACGGTCGCGATCGTTTCGTTGCCCATCGGCTCGACGACGACGACGCGCGCTTCGCGCCAGCCGTCGCCGAGCGGCGTCCGCGAGAGCTCGACGTCTTCAGGACGAACGCCGAGATCGATCGACGGCGTCTCGGCCACGATATTCATCGCCGGGCTGCCGAGAAACGTCGCGACGAAGCGGTGACTGGGATTGCGATACAGCTCCAGCGGCGGGCCGGTCTGGACGATGCGTCCGCGCTGCATGATCGCGACGCGCGAGCCCAGGGTCATCGCCTCGGCCTGATCGTGCGTCACGTACACCATCGTGGTCTTCAATTCCTGCTGAAGGCTCTTCAGATCCGTTCGCATCTGCCGGCGCAGCTGCGCGTCGAGGTTCGACAGCGGCTCGTCCATCAGATAGACCGCGGGGCTGCGCACGAGCGCCCGCGCGAGCGCCACGCGCTGCTGCTGTCCGCCTGAAAGCTGGCCCGGCTTCCGCTCGAGCAGATCGTCGAGACCGAGGCGCCGCGCGGCAGCGATGACTCGCGATTCGATCTCGACGCGGGCGACCGATCGCGTGCGCAGCGGGAAGGCGATGTTGTCGAAGACCGAGAAGTGCGGATAGAGCGCGTAGTTCTGGAAGACCATCGCCACGTCGCGCTCGGCCGGGGGCACGTCGTTGACCACGCGATCGCCGATCCGGATCCGGCCGGCGTCGGCGGACTCGAGGCCGGCCAGCAGGCGCAGGACCGTCGTCTTTCCACATCCTGACGGTCCGACGAGCACGAGGCATTCGCCCGCGTCGATCTCCAGATCGATCGCGTCCGCAGCGACATGGCTGCCGAATCGTTTCGTCACCCGTTCGAATCGCACGCGCATCGGTGGCGGGATTGTATACTCCGCGCGTGATGCGAAGGATGGTCGCGGCGGCGGCGGTCGTAGCCGCACTTGCGGCGCGTCACTCTCCGGGCCGCGCGCGCGGGGCTGAAAGCCCCGCGCCACAAGCCACTTTCGTCGTCGAGAGATCTTCTGAAGCCATTGCAACCGTCCGCGCGGCGTGCGAGCAGTGCGACTGGGGCGCGACCGGCCGCGAGGCCGCGGCGCTGCGAGTGTCGGTGGACGGCCGCTACCGCACCCACGTGATGCTCACGCAAGGCGATCGCGAGGCGGACTATCAAGTCCTGCTCGGGCGATATGGCGGCGGATCGCATCGCGTCACCGTCGACGTCGATCCGTCGCAGTCGTCGCCGCAGGTCGGAGCGGTGCGCGTGGCGCGGGTGGACGTGACGGTCGTCGGATCGCGCAATCCAGGATTCGAAGCGCTCGCCCACGCGCCGATCCTGCACGCGCGCCCGAACACAATCGGCCATTTCACCGATGTGCCGCTGCTGATGTGGTACGAGGCGACGCCAACACCGCACGGCCGTTCGTACCGTTACTCGGTCGTGTTCTCGAACGAAGACGGCGGCACGGCGACCGATCGCCTGATGGCGACGTGGGGTCGCACGACCGACATCGAGTTCGTCTACGGGATCGAAATCGACGAAGCCGGCCGGCTCGTTTCGGAAGAGTTCCAAGGTCCGAACCACGTGATGACGCCGTTCCGCGGCCGGCACGAGGCGTCGCATCCGCTCGAGTGGACGGTCACCGACAACAACATGGTGAGCGATCACGGGACGACGACGATGCGGTACGCGCCGGCGCCGGAGCGGTTCGATCTCACCGATGTGTCGCGCGAAGTGGTGATGGACGCGCACCCGTGGACGTATCGCGTCAGCACACAGGAGATGATGCGCGAGGGAAAGATCGCCGTCGACCCGCCGCCGGGATCGGGAACGATTCCCGATCCGCACCGGTACGTGTTCGTCGAGGCGTGCAGCGAGCTGGCGGGTGTGCGCCTGTCGTTCGGCGTGCACGCGACGACGGCGCAGGGCGCGCAATGGTTCGATTCCGATCGCGGCCGCGACGAATTCCGCATCGTCCGCAGCGGCTGTTTCCGCGGCGCGGTGCCGCTGCCGGCCGGCGCGTCGGCGCCCGATGCGATCCGCTTCCGCGCATGGCCGCAGCCGGATGGAAAAGAGCGCGATCCGGCCGTCCGAGTCACGCGCGTCAACCGCGTGTTCACGCTCGGCGACGATTTCCTGCCGAAGCCTTCGACGTTTCAGTGGATGGGATCCTTATCGCTAACGCTCGACGGTTCGCCGCGCGAATTGTCGTTCTTGCGCTAACGCTCGCCTGAAAGGCTCGCGCTACGCGTCAGGCCCGCCCTACACGTCAGGCTCGCGCTACGCGTCAGGCCCGCGCTACGCGTCAGGCTCGCCCTACGCTTCGGTGGCCGTAGCGCGAGGCTTTCAGCCGAGCGGAACCAACTCGATGGTTCTTATCTGTGACGGCGCCACATCGAGGGTCGCCCCGCCGTCGACAACGGCCACCTCCTCCTGACGCCGTTCCAGCAGGTCGACAACGAACGCCGACGCCATGCCGTCCGTCAGAGCGACGGTGACGCGCGTCGCGTGAGGTTCCGGGTTGAACAGCCGCAGGATCACCGCATCGCGATCGTCGGCCCCGGTCAACGCGCTGAGAACGATCCCAGACGGCTCCGACGTCAGCGCGATGAACGATTGTGATCGTGAACCGGGACCGGCGTTCGACCCCGCGATCTGAGATCTGACCGGCAGCAGGAACGCGCGGCTCGCCGCGAACAACGCGACCGCGGCAGGCGGAATCGATCGGGGAGCGATGCCGATGCGGAATCGATGGACGCCGAGGCACTGCGCGCCGGGCGTGCTGACCGACGGTCCTGCATGGCCCGAGGGTCGCGTCACGAGGTCGTCGCGCGACAGATCGCCCACGGCGCGGATGAGCGTCAGCGCGATCGTATTGCGCGATCCCTCATTCGGCTCGGCCACGATCTCGTATTCGGCGAGGCCGCTGCTCATCACCGTCACACCGCCGCGCGCATCGCCGGCGTCGACGAACGATTGAAACGGCGCGGCGCTGACCGGCAGCTCCATCAGCTTTCCCGGCGGCGGCACGCGTTCGGCCGGTCGCTCGATGCACGCAAACGCGCTGTCGCTCCGCGCCGACGCGACGCGCGCCGCACCGCTCGGCACGAGGATGCGCAGCCGGTGATCGCGCGCGCGGTTGACAACGGTTGCGCGAACGGCGACGTGGCGCGACCCGGCGTCGAGCGAGACCTCGAGCGAGACCGACATCGAGACGGTCTCGAGCGATCGTGAGCGCCGATCGGCGGATGCGCTCGCCGGCACCTGCAGCTCGTAGCCGAAGTGGAACGCCGCCCGCAAAGGGCCGGCGACGATGCGAGAAATCTCCGCCGGACCGCTCGTCGTGATATGGACGTCGTTCGCGGGCGGCGAGTAGTTGTATTCGTCGCCGACGTCGCCGACGTCCTCCAGCGTCGCCGCTCGGCGTATGACCCGACCGGTCGCCTTCTCCTCCACGTCCAGCGTGCCATCGTCGTTGACCGTGACGCGAAGATGCTCGTTCTCGATAGTGCGATCGGCCGCAGTGACGGCCCTGAAGGGCTGCGCTACTGGAGAGACATCGGTACCTGCATTTGTAGCGCAGCCCTTCAGAGCTGCATTGTCGAAATGGACATCGAAAGTCGCATATCCGAACGATGGAATCTCGTCGGCCCGGAACAATAACCGCGCTCGCCGAGCGTGCAGCTGCCACGGCGTTTCGTAGCGGCTCATCACGGTCGCGATGACGTCGTGCTCGTCGAGCAGCTGGAACGGCATGGCGGCGCCATTCCCGTCGCTCACCTTCGCGATGTACGCGTCACGGGGCCAGAAGCGCACGGGACGATCGAGCGCTTCGGGATCGACGCGACGGTGCGGCTCGGCGCTCGCATATGGCAAATCGATCGTCGCTTCAACGACCCCGCTCCGGGCTTGTGCGTCGGTGTTGAAGACGACGAGCCGCAGGGCGCCCTCTGGCGCCGGCGCCACGAGGTCGCTCAGATGCGTCGCCGCGCGTTCGGCAAGCGCCTCCGCGACCTGTTCCGCGCGCGCGAAACGGCTCATGTTCTCCTCGTGGACCGCGTCGATGCTGCAGCCGCAGATGCTGTCGTGCGGCTGATTCTGAATCAGCGTCCGCCATGCATATCGCAGCTCGCCGCGCGGGTACGCGTGTCCCGCGAGCCACGCGAACGTCGAGAGCGGCTCGGCATCGCGCTCCAGTTCGGTTTGAATCCGCGCGTTCGCCTGCTTGAGGTATGCGCGCGCCGACAACACGCCCGGCAGCAGGTTCGCGTAGTCCTCGCCGCCGCGCAGCTCGCCTGCGACCGTTTCCAGCGGCGGCGCATCTTCGCGCGTCACGCGCCGGCGCACGCCGTCCACATATGCGGCGAGCGTCGAATGCCTCGCCCGTATGCCGTCGTTCTGCGACAAGCGATCGACGAGCTGCAGAATCGCCGGGTGCGGCTCGACGTGATCGACGCCGTTCATCAGCAGCACCTGCCCCGAGACGGTTCGTTCGCGTTCGTAGTCGACGGCCCTCATCGCGCGCGCGACCATTTCGTCGCCGTTGAACGCAACCCGGGTCGCATTGCAGTACCCCTCTGGCGGAAGATGCATCAACAGCACGCTCGAGCCGTCCGGCGCTTCCCACCAGTACTCCGCCCGCCGTCCGCCGAACCCGCGCCACAGAATCGCGTTGTCGAGCCCCAGCTGTCGAAGGATCTGCGGCATCTGCGCGACGTGGCCGAACAGATCCGGCAGGTATCCGACGGGCATCGAGCCGCCGTACGACTCCGCGATGCGGTATCCGATCGCCAGATTTCGCACGAGCGCTTCACCGCTGACGAGGAACTCGTCGGGCATGACGTACCACGGGCCGACGAGCAGCCGGCCCGACGCGATGGCACGCCGCACGCGGCCGGTCTGCTCCGGCCGCATCTCGAGGTAATCCTCGAGCACGATCGTCTGGCCGTCGAGGTGGTAGTGCGCGAACGCCGAATCGCGTTCGAGCAGATCGAGCACGCGATCGATCAGATCGACGAGCCGGAGGCGGAATTGCTCGCGCGTGAGATACCACTCGCGATCCCAGTGCGTGTGCGACACGACGTGGACGTCGACCGTCATCCTCAGCCTTTGACCGCGCCCGCCGTCAGGCCGGCGACGAAGAAGCGCTGAAGCAGGACGAACGCGATCATCACCGGCACGAGGCCGATGAAGCTGGCCGCCGCGAGCAGCTGCCAGTCGGTTTCGTACGCGCTTTGAAAACTGAACAGGCCGAGCGGCATCGTGAAGCGCTCCTGCGAGTCGAGCAGCACGAGCGCCAGCGAGAACTCGGACCAGTACGCGGCCAGATTGAAGATGGCCGCCGCGGCGAGGCCCGGCGACGCGACCGGCAGAGCGATGCTGAAGAGCGTACGCACCCGCGACGCGCCGTCGACGAGCGCCGCCTCGAACAGGGCACGCGGCACCGCGTCGAAGAAGTTCTTCAGCACCCAGGTGGTGAACGGCACCTGCATCGCCGCGTAGACGAGCACGAGGCCGGAGCGCGTGTCGACGAGCGACGCCCGCTCGACGAGTCGATAGATCGGCACGAGCAGGACGACCGGCGAGAGCATCTGCACCACGAGCATCGCCGCGAGGAGGCGCGCGCGATCGCGGAACCGCTCGCGCGACAGGACGTACGCCGCCGGCGTGGCGATCGCCATCGTGGTCGCGGTCGCCACGAGCGCGACGACGACGCTGTTCCAGAGATACCAGGGCACCTGCGTCGAGGTGAGCGCGAACCAGTAGTTCGCCGCCGTGGGATGCGATGGAATCCATCGCGGTGGAAATTCGTAGACGGCCGCTTTGCTCTTCAGCGACAGCGAGAGAAGCCAGAGCTGCGGGGCGACGAATGCGGCGGCGACGGCGGCCAGCGCGGCCACGAATGGCCACCGCCGCATGCCGGATCGCCGCCGGGTATAGAACGCAGAGCTCGCAAGAATCGCACGTTCTCGAATCACACGCTCTCCCGTCGCCACATCAACCGCACCGCCACCCACGCCAGCGACAGATTCACCGCGAGCATCACCACTGCAACCGCGGCCGCCTTGGACGGATCGAGATCGAAGAACGCGAGCCGATACATGAACAGCGAGATGACTTCCGTGCTGCGCGCCGGACCGCCGCCGGTGAGCGGCATGATCAGATCGAATGTATTGAACGTCGCGATCGTGATCAGCACCGCGTTCAGCGCAACGACCGGCGCAATCTCGGGCAGCATCACCCAGCGCAGCCGCTGCCACGCGCTCGCACCCTCGAGATCCGCGGCTTCGTGGCGCTCGCGCGGCACGCGCTGCAGGCCGGCGTGCTGCAGAACCATGCTGAACGCGCAGCCGCGCCAGATGTTCGCGGCGACGACCGAGACGAGCGCGAGGCGCGCGGACGAGAGCAGGGGCAGCGGTCCCGCTCCAACGCGGCTCAAATAGTAATTAATGATGCCCGCGCGGTTCTCGATCAGCAGAATCTTCCACATGACGCCCGCCAGCACGCCCGGCATCACCCACGCGCTGACGACGGCGACGCGCGCCGCGAGCGTCCCCGCGGCGCGGCGGCGGTGTGCGGCATCGATCAGCCACGCGAACCCGAGGCCGAGCCCGAGCTGCATCGTGACGGACGCCGCGACGAACACGAGCGTCACGGCGAGCATCGCGCGAAACTGCGGATCGAGCAGCAATGCGGCAATCGTGCGGCCATCGGCGGCGATACGCACGAGCTCGAGCATCGGGTACAACAGCAGCGTGGCGACGAGCGCGACCGCCGGCATGAGCCAGACGGCGAGCTGTCGATTCTCGCGCGCCACGCGCCACAACACGAAGAGGGCGAGGATGGCCACTCCGATTGCCGGCGCCCGGGCGACCGCACTCGGTCGGCGCGCGCGCGGAAGATTCGCGGCAGTCAGACGCGCGTGCTCGGCGCGCGCCGCGTCGAAGGCGCGATCGACCGCCGCGTCCGGCGCCTGCGCGCCCGAGATCACGTCGCCGATCGCAATCTGCAGCGCCTGCGAGATTGCGGGATACACCGCCACCAGCGGACGCGCCCGGCCGTACCGCAGCATCTCGCCGAAGCGCTGATACCAGCGATCGCGGCTGAAGAACGGATAGTCGCGGTACACGCTCCGGCGGGCGGGAAGATGACCCGTCGCCATGCTGATGCGTGCGGCATGATCGCGGCGCTCGACGTCGCGGATGAACTCGACGGCCGCACGGCGGCGTTCCCGGTCGCGGGTGAACACGACCCACACCCAGCCGCCGGTTCCCGTCGAGGGCGTTGCGCCGTTCGCCTGCGGAATCGGCGCGATTTCCCAGTTCGCGAAGTCCTCCGCGCGCAATCCCGCGCGCAGATCGTTCAGCTGCCAGTTGCCGCCGAGAAACATCGCCACGTCGCCCGCCGTCGCGGCGGCGGTCAGCTGCTGATAATCGTTGCTCGCGAGGACCGATGTCGGCGACGCGCCGCTGCGCACCGTCTCGCGGAGGAATTCGAACAGGCGAAGCATCCGCTCGCGATGCGGCGGCTCGCCGAAAATCGGACGCCCTTCGCCGTCGACGAGCTCTCCGCCCTGGCCCCAGAACATCGCCAGATGATCGAAGACCGTCGCCTCCCAGCGTCCGGCGTTGTAGAGATACCCGGCGATGTGGCGCTCGCGCGCGACGCGGCTGGCGACGTCAATCAGCTCGTCCCACGTGCGCGGCGGCGTCGGCACGAGATCCCGGCGATAGAACAGCACGCGGCAGTCGGTCTCGTGCCACAGCCCGAACACGCGCCCGCTCGCGTCCGACAGCGTCGAAATGGTGAAGGGCAGAAAATCGCGCCGATCCTCCTCGGGCCAGTCATCGTTCAGCGGCTGCAGATAGCCGCCGGCGAGAAACAACGGCATCCAGAAGCTGTCGATCGATGCGATGTCGGGCAGGCGGCCGGCCTGCGCCGCGAGCTGCAGCTTCGCCTTGTGGAGCTCGAGCGCCGGCATCACCGACAACCGGAGCTGGACGTCCGGACGGGTCCGCGCCCACTCTTCGAAGATCGCGGTGAACGTGTCGGCGATCGCGGGCCGCGCGGCGAGGTGCGAGTAGTCCTGCTGCGCCCAGACGGTCAGCGTCGTTGGCGCATCGGGTCGGCCGATGCGGACCGGCGTGACGAGCGATTCGGCGGCGACGGCAATGAGAATCGCGGACGCGAGATCGGGCATACTCTGTCGATGCTACCGCCTCCGCCGCCCGACACTCGACCCTTCGACGTCGTCGGCATCGGCGCCACGTCGGTCGATTTCGTCTACCAGCTCCCCGCGTATCCCGCGCCGACCGCGTCGCTGGCGAAGATGCGCATCAGCCACCACTTCATCTCGTGCGGCGGCCAGGTCGCGACGGCGCTGGCGACGTGCGCGCGGCTGGGACTTCGCGCGAAGTTCATCGGCGTCACCGGCACCGACGACAACGCCAAGCGCGTGCGCCGCGATCTCGAGGAGCGCGGCATCGATCTCGGAGACGTGGTCATCCGCGACGTGTCGAATCAGTACGCCGTCATCCTCGTCGACGAGCACAGCGGCGAGCGGATCGTCCTGTGGGATCGCGACGATCGGCTGAAGCTCCGCGAGCGCGAGCTGCCGCCCGACCTCGCGTCGACGGCTCGCGTGGTCCACGTCGACGACGTCGACGTGAACGCGGCGATCCGGGCGGCGGGGATCGCGCGTGCCGGCGGCGCGGTCGTGACGAGCGACATCGACCGCCTCGACGATCGGACGATGGAGCTGGTGCAGGCGGTGACGTTTCCGATGTTCGCCGAGCACGTGCCGACCGCGCTGACCGGGGTCGCCGATCCGGCAGGCGCACTCCGCGCGCTGCGGCGCGTCCATCCCGGACTTCTCGTCGTGACGCTCGGCGTCGGCGGCGCGATGGCGCTCGAAGGAGACCGGCTGCATCATATGCCGGCGTTTTCGGTCGACGCAGTGGATACGACGGGGGCCGGCGACGTCTTCCGTGGCAGCTTCATCTACGCGTATCTCAACGGCTGGCCGATCGAGCAGACGCTGCGATTCGCGAATGCCGCCGCCGCCGTGAGCTGCACGAGGCTCGGTGCGATCGCCAGCGTGCCGTCGCTCGACGAAGCGGAGCGCCTCATCGCCGAGGCGACAGCCGCGCGGCAACGGCACGGTAGCGCGAGCCCTTCAGGCGAGCGTCGCCGCGCCACGCTCGGCTGAAAGCCTCGCGCTACTGGTGCGGCACAATCGGCGCGATCGCTTCGCTCAGCACGCGCCCCGACGTCAACGGAAGCGTGACGCCGGCCAGGAACGCGAGCGTCGGCGCGACGTCGGTCGGCGACACGCGCATCAGATACTCACCCTTCGCGATCCCCGCCCCCATGAACATGACCGGCACGTGCGTGTCGTACTGATAGCCCGATCCATGCGTCGTCGTGTTCAGCGACTCGATCCAGTACGGCTTGAACAGGATCATGATGTCGCCGCTGCGTCCCTGGAAGAAGCTGAGCGCCGACTGGCGTCCCGCGGAATCGCCATCGAAATGATTCGCGGCGAGCTCGTCGCGCGTGATCACGCGAAGCACACCGGGCACGGTCTTCAGATCGGCGACGAGCGTCCGCATCGCGGTCGGATTCGCCTGCAGCCCTTCGTAGACGCCGGGCTCCAGGTACAAGTAGTCGTGGGCGAGCTGACTCACGTGCGTGCCGGCGCCGAGCGTTTTCGTCATCGACTCTTCGGCGCGCGCGATGAGCTCCTGCACCGAAATGCGGCCCGCATCGATCCCCTGCTGGATCGCACGCTCGGGCGTCGGGGCGACGCCGTGGTCGGCCGTCAGCGCCACGGTGTAGGCCCCGGGTCCGACGAGACGATCCAGGCCGGCGAACAGATCGCCGAGCGTTCGATCGAGACGGATCAGAATGTCCTGAGCTTCGTGGCTGAATGGACCGTAATCGTGCGCCACCTTGTCCAACGTCGAGAAGCCGATGCCGACGAAATGCGGCCCGCCCGTCGTGTAACCGATCTTTTCCGCGACATGGAGCGCCATCGACGCCAGGTATTCGTCAGCGAACGGACTGCTCTGCCATTGGTCGTAGAACACCTGATCGGGCAGTCCGCTCGGGCTCTTGAGGATGTGCGGAAATGTCTGCGTCATCTCGCCCTTCGTCCGCTGCAGACCAACCGCCGGACTCTCGTACAGGTATCGGTTCAGCGGCAGCGCACGATCCCACGTCCTGCCGAAATCCTT
>Ga0066685_10001456_pt1 | contig 10256 bp, 8 predicted proteins | sample GraSoiAngelo_134_FD_62305 | JGI IMG/M metagenome (GOLD analysis project Ga0066685, IMG submission 62305) | Grasslands soil microbial communities from the Angelo Coastal Reserve, California, USA - 14_0929_05_30cm | ecosystem: Environmental > Terrestrial > Soil > Grasslands | place: USA...
GCTGAGACTGTAATGAAGATGCGGCCGGACGTGGTCGTACTGACGGGCGGCTGACCGCTATGTCACCGGACGGTCGTCACGATTCAGCGCGCAATCGAAACTCAGGGGATATCGACGGCGCTTATCACCGTGTCCCCCAATGAATCCGAACCCGCCGGCCCTCCTCGCGCTCTATATCCGAAGCCCTTTCAACCGGGTTCGTCACTGGGACGACCAAACGACCCTGAACTTCAAATGAGGATCCTGCGCGATGCGTTAGGAATAATTCACTACCCAACTGAGCCGGGAACAATCATCACGAAAGAATATTTTTAGCCACAAAGAGGCACAAGGTTCACAAGGCATTATTCCCCTCCTCGCCAGGAGGGGTGGCTGCGCCGACAGCCAGCGGGCTGGCGGCGCAGACGGGGTGGCGCGCCAGCTTCTATTAAGCTGTCTCGCCACCGCTCCTCTGCCAGGAGGGGAATGATCTTTCCGCAATTGAAATTTGGTTGCGGGGTCCGCCGCCTTGTGCTTTTTTGTGGCAATTTTTCTACAACAAGATGACCGTTTGCAGGCTGGTAATCTCGATGCGTTTGCCGCATCGCGGATTGCTACATCTCAACACGTCGTCAACACGAACCATATAATCACGCGCGGCTTTGAACCGTATTCGATCCTCTTCGCTTGCATGGCGAGGCAGCGATGGTTTTTTCGTCCGGCGAATCCAACGTATTTGGTACTCGGCGGATTGCTTGCATGATGAACAATAGATCGTGTGCGGCTTTGTTTCAGTTTTCTCGTTGAAGAACTCCCTTTCTTGCACCGCTAATCCCCTTTGGCCGCGATCCCGGGCTTGGTCATTCGCAGCGGATTCAAGATTTCCTTCAGTCGTTTTGGCGGCAGTATCTGCTTCTCCACTGCGATTTGGCGGACCGTCTTGCCCGTTTCGTAGGCCTCTTTTGCTATGGAGGCCGCGGCATCATACCCGATCTCGGGGGCAAGCGCTGTACACATCGCCAGACTTTTCTCGATCAGGTCATTGCATCGTTCTTTGTTCGCTTGAATGCCACGGATACATCGTTCTGTGAAATTCGCTGCTGAGGCCGCCAGTAGGCGAATCGATTGCAAAATATTGTGCGCCATGACCGGCATCATCACGTTTAATTCCAGTACACTAGCCTGACCACTGATCGTAATAGTGAGATCATTTCCAATGACCTGCGCCGTCGCCATTAATATCGATTCCGCGATTACGGGATTGACTTTGCCAGGCATGATCGAAGATCCGGGCTGCACTTCCGGCAATGCGATTTCTCCGATACCGCATCGTGGACCTGAGGCCAGTAAACGAATATCGCTGGCAATTTTGGTAAGACTTACTGCAACAGTCTTTAAGATCCCGCTGGCTTCAACGATGGCGTCCTTGCTCGATTGCGCTTCGAAGTGGTCGTCGGCCTCACGTAACTTTAGTCCCGTCAATTTCGAAAGGTGACGAATGGCCTTAGCAGCAAATTTCGGGTGCGTATTGATTCCCGTTCCCACTGCTGTTCCGCCTAGGGGCAATTCGCCTAAGGTCTCGCGGAGTTTCTCCAGACGAGATATACCAAGGCTCACTTGCCGGGCATAGCCGCCGAATTCCTGTCCAAGGCGCACCGGCGTCGCATCCTGAAGATGTGTTCTTCCGATCTTTACGACTGAATCAAATTCTCTAGCTTTTAGGCTAAGCGCGTTTTGCAGCTTTCGCAAAGCCGGGATCAAAGCGTGCTCGATCAGGTCCAAGACCGCAACATGCATTGCCGTAGGAATGACATCATTGCTGGATTGACCCATGTTCACATGATCGTTCGGATGGACCGGCTTCTTGTCGCCTACCTTGCCGCCGAGCGCCTGGATCGCTCGATTCGCGATGACCTCATTGGCATTCATGTTGGTGGAAGTACCCGATCCGGTCTGGAAAATATCGACGACAAAATGCTGATCGAGTTTTCCATCGGCAGTTTCTCGAGCCGCGTCCACGATCGCGTTGCCGATGCGTTTATCCAGGAGCCGAAGATCCATATTGGCGCGAGCGGCGGCGAGCTTAACCAGACCGATAGCGCGGATAAATTCTCGGGGGAAGCGAAGATTGCTGATGGGAAAATTCTCAACAGCACGTTGAGTTTGAGCTCCATAAAGCGCATCGGCAGAAACAGGGACTTCTCCCATCGAATCGCGCTCGATCCGCTTATTTCGGTGTTCTCCAACGATAAAGTTCATAAGAAAAAACCAGACCCCGAAACCGAATACCTTCCGCCATTAAACATTGACGCTGGATCCATGCATGTTCGCCCGGCGTCCGTATCTTGCCGCCGGCGCCGACGACGCGGTGCCATGGAAATCCTGCCGGGCATTCGCGCATCGCCGCTGCAACCTGCCGCGGGCCAGTGCCGACGATGCGACCAATGTCACCGTAGGATAGGACGCGGCCCCGCGGTATGCGCCTGACGAGACGATAGATAGCATTGTGGATATCTACAGCCTTATCTCGACTTCGAATAATTCAAAGGATACCAATCCACAACTGCCTCGTCTAATTCGCAGAAATCGTAGATAATTAATGTTGTTTATTCACCCAATCTACGGAAAGGATTTTTTCGATGTTTAGCCTGAAACCCAAAGAAGGCGGGGCAAGCGCGCCGCCGCCACCGCCCCCGAAAAACACCTTATTGAAAGGAGGGATCGCGCTGTCGCTTTTGCTGATTCTGGGCCTTGGCTACAACGCCTACTCGACTCGTACAAGTCTTGAAGAGCGGATTGCGTTTCTTGAGCATCAGTTCGCAGATCAAACGGATCAAATGAAGGCCGTCAAGAAGCATGCGACCGACATGGGTTCCGATATGGAAGTCGTTACAAAGAAGCTAGGCGTTACCACCCAAGAACTGAATGCTTCACGGAGATTTGCCGAAAAGCTACAAGCCGAGCAGGAAAAGGCGAGAGAACAGCTTGCAAGTGAGCTTGCGACGAAAGCTAGTGCAACCGAGGTTGCTGCCAATGTTGCAGCCGTGCGTCAAGAGACGACGACGAAGGTCGCAGAAGTCCAGCAGATTGCCGATGCGAAAATCGGAACAGTCTCAGGCGACGTCAAGACGGTCGCGGCAAATCTCGACGCAACACGGCGCGATCTAGCTGAAAGCCGCCGGGAAATTACCGATGTCAAAACGTCGCTGAGTGCTCAAATTGCCCATAACGTCGGTGAATTAACGGAACTGCGAAAGAAAGGTGAACGGGATTTCTTCGAGTTTGATCTGGCAAAGCCGAAGAAGAACGAGATGACTCGTGTAGCAGACGTTCAGTTACAACTTCGCAAAACCGACCCGAAGAGATCGAAGTATGACGTTCTGATTCAAGTTGATGACAGCATGCTGGAGAAGAAGGATCGGACCGCAAATGAACCCGTACAGTTCCTTGTTGGCCGGGACAAGCTTCGATATGAGATTGTCGTGAACTTCGTCGATAAAGACCGTATCCGGGGTTATCTCAGCGCTCCAAAAGATAAGGCGCTTTCTGCAGAGCGTCCCCAGTTCCGTCCTTAAACTTCACAATCGATGACCTGTGATGGCCGTTGCGGCGATTAACCCCGCGGCGGCCGCCTCAACAATTAACCACCAGACGGGATAACCCTTCTTCTCTTGTGCGTGGGCGGAATAACGAACACCGGCAAGCGCCGCAATCACCATTGTGGCGGTAATCCCGAAACCGGCATGTCCGGTCACTGCCGCTTTGTCGATTCGCACCATCTCTGCCAACTGCAAGCCCGTGCCCGCCGCCGCAAACGCGCCGACCGCAGCCCAAAGGATGAGTCCGTATCCGGTTCGGTGCAGTTCCGGTCTTCTTGCATATAACGCCCACGAATCGTAAATAAGCGCAATGATCGTCAAGGCGATCGGAAAGTGAATGATGAACTTGTGAATCGGAATGTCGAAAAGGAACATGAGACCGGCCCGCCGGCGGCGTGTATTATAGCGTCCAAGTAAGCTCTTGTGCTTCGTGTTCGTGTTATGTTTCCTTTGTCTCATGGCTGAGATCAATCGGCGGGCGACAATTGCGGTGAACGTCGGTGGGGTGTGGATCGGCGGAAATCATCCCATCGCGGTCCAATCGATGACCAATACCGACACGGCGGATGTCGCTCGAACGGTAGAGCAGGCGCAAGCTCTTGCCCTGGCGGGATCCGAACTGGTTCGAGTGACAGTCAATACGCGTGAAGCAGCGCGTGCTGTTCCTGAGATTGTTTCACGGTTACGAGAACGTCACATTACCGCTCCGATCATCGGTGACTTCCACTACAACGGTCACATTCTTCTCCGCGAATATCCCGATTGTGCCCGGGCGTTGGACAAATACCGTATTAATCCTGGTAATGTGGGAATGGGCCGCCGCCATGATGACAATTTTCAGTCCATCATCGAAATCGCGCTTCAGAATGCAAAGCCCGTCCGCATCGGCGTGAACTGGGGCTCTTTGGATCAGGCACTTGTCACGCGTTTGATGGATGAAAATGCCCGCCGTTCCGAGCCAAGAGATTCTCGCGACGTCATCATGGAAGCGATGGTGGTGAGCGCCGTCGAATCGGCGGAAATGGCGCGCTCGTGCGGAATGCCGGCAGACCGCATTATTCTAAGCGCGAAGGTCTCAGGCGTGCAGGACCTGATTGACGTCTACCGAACATTGGCTGCACGTTCGCCGTATGCGCTGCATCTGGGTCTGACAGAGGCCGGGATGGGACGCGGCGGCATTGTCGCAAGCACCGCGGCGTTGTCTGTCTTGTTGCAGGAAGGCATCGGCGATACGATTCGGGTTAGCCTTACACCCGCTCCCGGAGGGGATCGGAGCGAAGAGGTTCGCACCTGCCAGGATATTCTTCAAAGTCTGGGTATACGAACGTTCTCTCCCCGCGTGACAGCCTGTCCGGGCTGCGGCCGTACGACGAGTACGTTATTTCAGGAGATGGCCGACGACATTCAGGAATATATCGGGTCGCAAATGCCAGTCTGGAAGGAAGCCTATCCGGGTGTGGAAAATCTTAAGATTGCCGTTATGGGTTGTGTTGTGAATGGCCCGGGCGAATCTAAGCACGCCGATATCGGAATATCGTTGCCCGGCACCGGCGAAGAACCAAAAGCACCTGTTTACGTCGACGGAAGGCTAATGACCACATTGAAGGGTGCCACGATCGTCAACGATTTCATCGGCATTCTAGACGAGTATGTGGAAACTCGATATAAGGCAGAAGGAGACTGAATGCCTACAACGCTTGCAACGAAGGAAGATCTCAATTTCAACAGAATCGTCTCGAAACAGTTCGACCGTGCAGCGCAATATCTGAAAATTCATTCTTCTCTTCTTAACCAGATCAAGGCGTGCAACAACGTTTACTACTTTCAATTCCCCGTCCGGTTCGGCGGCGACAAATATGAATTATTCGAGGGCTGGCGCGCCGAGCACAGCCAACATAAGAAACCGGTCAAAGGGGGAATCCGTTTTAGTGAACTCGTGAACCAGGACGAGATCATGGCGTTGGCGGCGCTAATGACTTACAAATGCGCAATTGTCGACGTGCCGTTTGGCGGGTCAAAGGGCGGTGTGCGTTTCAATCCCAAGAAATACAGTGACGAACAAATAGAGAAAATCACGCGGCGCTTCACAGCCGAATTGATCCGCAAAGAATATCTGGGACCGGGCGAAAACGTCCCCGGACCGGATGTCGGCACGGGCGAACGCGAAATGGCATGGATGGCCGATACCTACGATGCCTTCAATCCCGGTGGAATCGATAACCTTGCCTGCGTTACCGGCAAACCCGTAGCACAAGGCGGTATTCATGGACGCCGCGAAGCAACGGGCCGGGGTGTGCAGTTCGGAATTCGCGAAGCATTTCAGCACTCAGAAGACTTGAAGAAGCTGGGACTCACGCCAGGTCTCGAAGGCAAAACTGTCGTCTTCCAGGGATTTGGAAACGTCGGCTATTACGCTGCCAAATTTCTCTCCGAGGAAGACGGATGCAAGGTGGTCGGCATTGCGGAATGGGACGCGGCTGTATACAACCCGCAAGGATTGACGATTGAAGAGTTGAACGAATTCCGAAAAGAGACGGGCTCGATCAAGAACTTTCCCGGCGCTGAAACGCTTCCAAGTCCCGATTCGATCTGGGATGTCCCCTGCGACATCCTGATCCCTGCCGCGCTGGAGAACCAAGTCACCCTTGAGAATTGCGATCGGATCAATTGCAAAGTTCTGGCCGAAGCAGCCAACGGTCCGACGACGCCGGGGGCTGAAGAGCGGTTGCATAATCGCGGCGTCTTCATTATTCCGGATATTTTCCTCAACGCCGGCGGCGTCACGGTTTCTTATTTCGAATGGGGAAAGAACCTTTCGCATATGAGATTCGGTCGTCTTCAAAAGCACCTCGAGGAAATCAAGAACCAGAAATTGGTCAGCACGATCGAGAAGATGATCGGCAAACCGGTTCCCGAAGAAGACAAAAAATACCTGGTACGCGGACCCGAAGAGCTCGATCTCGTTAACTCCGGGCTGGAAGAGACAATGGTAACCGCATACCGCAGCATCCGCGAGGTCCACCGTACCCGAGTGCCGAAGGAAAGCATGCGGACTGCAGCCTTCATAATCGCCATCAAGAAGGTGGCGCTTACCTACGAGCAGCTTGGCATATTCCCATAAGTATCAAAAAACTTGCCTTTCGGCTGCCCAGTTTTGATAGAGTGGCACCAACCCTGACATGAGGAATGTCACAGAGGAGTACCAAATGAAGACAAGAGTCATTTTGACGTTGTGTGTTGTCTTTGTCTGGGGGCTGGTCTCGATTGCAAATGCGCAAGTGATTGCGGGAAGTCCCGAGGATAAGGCGTTCCAGAAGATTGACGCGGAAAACAACATCGATGCCAAAATCGCGCTGCTTCAGGATTTTGAGAAGCAATTCACGCAATCCAAGTCCATACGAGAAGCTTACCTGCAGCTGATTCAGATCTTCCAACAGAAGAACGATCAGGCCAAGATCATTGAATATTGCGAAAAAGCGATCAAGGTGGATCCGAATAACCTGGTGGCATTGCTCACCGTGACGCGAGCCTATTCTCTAGACGGAAAACAGGCCAGCCTCGATCGTGCAATCCAGTATGGGCAGAAGGCGATGGACGAGATTACGAGATTGAAATCTCAGCCGCCGCAACAAGGCTACACGGACGAGCAGTGGAAGCAGTACATCGAAAGCAACGCTCAACTAGCAAACAGCTATCTGGCTTACGCCAAAACGCTCAAGCGCTAGACTGCGTTCTCCTGACCTGAACTCCGGCGAGATCTTCGAATAACGTGATCACGCCCGAATGATCCAAGCCGCCTCGCCCGCGAACACGCAGCGCCGCGAATAGTTGTTCGACAAATGCCGCCGTTGGGATCGGGACGCCGACCGATCGTGCCGCATCCTGAATCAGATTAAGGTCCTTAAAGTGGAGGTCGATCTTGAAACCGGGTGCAAAGTCACCGGACAAGATTTTTTCTGATTTCTGATCGAGACATTTGCTCCCGGCCAGTCCTCGAGCGAGCGCACGAATCATTTTCTGCGGATCCACACCAGCCTTTGCTCCGAAAACGAGCGCTTCCCCGATGGCTGTGAGATTGACCGCCACAATGATTTGATTCGCAAGCTTTGTGAACCCGCCTGCGCCGATCGGTCCCATATGCGTGATCGTTTTACCAAGTGCATTGAAAACCGGCAGCGCGCGCTCGAAGTCTTCCGGCGCACCCCCAGCCATGATCGACAACGCGCCGTCGATAGCGCCTTTTTCGCCGCCGCTGACAGGCGCATCGACCATAGCAACGCCGAGAGGCGCGAGTTCCTTCCCAATCTTCTGCGAAACGATCGGATTGATCGTGCTCATGTCGATGAACAATTGACCGGCCCTGACCCCTTGCCTGATGCCGCTGGCACCCAGTGCGACCAATTCAACATCGGGTGAGTTGGGCAGCATCGTGATCACAATATCTGTGGCGGAAGCCACTTCGCGGGGTGAAGCTGCCCGCCTCGCTCCCTCTTTGACCAAGTCCTCGACCTTCGCCTGGCTCCGGTTGTGAACAGTGAGGGGGAAACCCGCCTTCATAAGATTTCGCGCCATGGGCATTCCCATGATGCCCAAGCCGATGAACCCAATTCGTGGAACCATCATTCTTCCTCTTCCCGCAATTTCGCGAGCACCGAAAAATCTTCGAGTGTTGTTGTGTCTCCGACAGTTGCTTGGCCCGATGCCAGATCCCGTAACAGCCGCCGCATGATTTTGCCACTGCGTGTTTTCGGTAGAGCGTCGGTAAATCGGATTTCATCGGGTTTCGCGAAACCGCCGATCGTCTTGGCGACGTGACCTTTCAACTCTTCTTTCAGCGCCGGAGCTGCTTGATGTCCGGTGACGAGCGTCACAAACGCGACAATGCCCTGACCTTTTAGTTCGTCTGGTCGCCCGACCACTGCTGCTTCGGCGACGGTTGGATGACTTACAAGGGAACTTTCAACCTCCATGGTTCCGATCCGATGACCAGAAACATTGATCACGTCATCGATTCGTCCCATGATCCACAAGTAGCCGTCTTCATCACGCCGGGCACCATCCCCCGTGAAATACACGCCTGGAATTTCACTCCAGTATTGTTTCTTGTATCGCTCGGGATCCCCGTAGATTGTGCGCAGCATGGACGGCCACGGACTCTTGATCACTAGAAATCCGCCCTGATTGGTACCGACGGATTTGCCCTGGCGGTCGACGACATCGATCACCACACCAGGCAAGGGTTTCGTCGCCGAGCCGGGTTTGGTTGGAACTGCGCCGGGAATCGGCGAAACCATAATCGCGCCGGTTTCCGTCTGCCACCACGTATCGACAATGGGACAACGGTCACGTCCGATATTTTTGCGGTACCACATCCAGGCTTCCGGATTGATCGGTTCACCGACGGTTCCAAGCAGCCGCAAACTGGACACGTCGTGTTTGGCAGGCCAAACATCCCCCCATTTGATGAACGAGCGAATTGCCGTAGGCGCCGTGTAGAAAATACTGATCTTGTATTTCTCGATAATCGACCAGAATCGATCCGGCTCGGGATAATTGGGCGCTCCTTCATACATCACGGTGGTTGCGCCATTCAATAGTGGACCGTAAACGATATAACTGTGTCCTGTAACCCACCCCACATCCGCGGAACACCAGAACGTGTCTTCGTCTTTCAAATCGAAGACCCATTTCGCGGTGATGTAAACGTTCGTCATATAACCGCCCGTTGTATGGACGACGCCCTTAGGTTTACCTGTCGTACCGCTGGTGTAGAGCATGAACAGAGGATGCTCGGCATCCAACGGCTCAGCAGGGGATACACCGGCCATTTTGCCCATTTGCTCATGCCACCAGAGATCCCGGGGTGGAGCCATATTAACCGGCTCACCCGTTCGCTTATAAACGATGACGCGTTCAATGGAAGGCGTGCCGGACAACGCATCATCGGCATTTTTCTTCAGCGGCACAACCGCGCCTCGGCGATAAGCACCGTCGGCCGTAATCAGGACGCGGGACTTCGAATCATTGATTCGATCGCGAAGGGCTTCTGCGCTGAACCCGCCAAAAACGACATTGTGAGTTACACCGATCCGGGCGCACGCCAGCATCGCAATCGCCAGTTCCGGAACCATCCCCATGTAGATCGTCGCGCGATCGCCCTTTTGGATTCCGAGCGACTTGAGAACGTTGGCGAAGCGGCAGACCTCGTAATGCAACATCTGATAGCTGATTGCGCGGACATCCCCCGGCTCGCCTTCCCAGAGAATCGCGACTTTGTTTTTTCTGGCTGAGCTCAGATGTCGATCAATACAGTTGAAGGACATATTGGTCTTTCCGTCAACGAACCACTTCGCGAATGGCGGATCCCATTCCAGCACTCTCTTCCAGCGTTCGAACCAATGAAGTTCGGCAGCGATATCGGCCCAATAACCCTCGGGATCTTCTGCGGCCCGCTTGGAAATCGAATCGTAGACTTCAAGGCTGTGAATATGAGCATGCTTCGAAAACTCCGGGGCCGGAGCAAAGACGCGTTGCTCTTTAAGTGACGATACGATGTGTGTCTCGGCCATCTGGCTTGCTCCATAATCAGCCAGAAAAAATTCGGGGTCAGACTGGTGAATTCCCTATTTTCCTTAGCGGGCTTTGATCGAAAATAGGGAATTCACCAGTCTGACCCCG
>Ga0066685_10001459_pt1 | contig 10251 bp, 7 predicted proteins | sample GraSoiAngelo_134_FD_62305 | JGI IMG/M metagenome (GOLD analysis project Ga0066685, IMG submission 62305) | Grasslands soil microbial communities from the Angelo Coastal Reserve, California, USA - 14_0929_05_30cm | ecosystem: Environmental > Terrestrial > Soil > Grasslands | place: USA...
GCACCGGCACCGATGAAGGCGTATTGGCCAATGGTGATGCCGCAGAGGATCGTACAGTTCGCCCCAAGCGTGGCACCTCGTTTAACGAGAGTTGGCTTCAGCTCGCGCATGCGGGGAACTTCGCTGCGAGGATTGATGACGTTCGTGAAAACCATGGACGGGCCGCAAAACACCGAATCCTCGAGCGTCACCCCTTCATAGACCGAGACATTGTTTTGGATCTTGACCCCATTGCCGATGGTGCCATTGGGTCCGACCACCACATTCTGACCGATCTTGCAGTGCTTCCCGATTCGGGAACCGCGGAGCACGTGGGAGAAATGCCAGATGCTGGTGCCTTCGCCGATCTCAACGCCTTCGTCAATATAGGCAGACTCGTGGGCGTCATAGGCTCGCCCTGGACCAGCCTGGTCCAGGGCTCGTGATGCATGGGCCTGAGCGGTTGATGGTGGTTGAGTCGTGGGTTCGAGGGCTTCTTGACATCGTTGGACGACCGTCAACACCCTGAGCCCTTCTTCGCCATCGGTTCTCGGGCGACGGCGGGTCCGGACACAGTCGAGGAAATGGAGACACTCGTTCCGGAGAGGCTCGCTCGAATCGACCGGGACCGGCTCTGCAGAGGCCTTATTAGCGAGGGGAATCTGGTGTTTCCACTCGATGGAGTGGGGATAGAGGAGCAACTTGTCTTTCTTCTCGACGTCGTCAAAGACCGCCATCTTGCGGTCGCCAACCACGATCAACTTCTGCTCTTTGAAGGGATGAAGCCACGACACAAAGATATGGGCCTTGACTCCGCTGGGGAATGACAGGAGGCTCACCGTCACATCCGCAATCCGCTGATGGAGATAGTTGCCTCCCTGCGCCTGCACTAGCTCCGGCATCTCTCCCAGCAGTCCCAAGATCACCGAGATGTCGTGGGGAGCGAAGGACCACAGGATATTCTCCTCTCGCCTGATCTTGCCGAGATTGAGACGATTGGAATAGATGTATTGAATGCGCCCTAACTCGCCGCTGTCGATCAGGGCCTGCAGCTTGAGCACCGCGGGGTGATACCAGAGGAGATGCCCCACCATCAGGACGCGACCCTTTTCTCGAGCCAGCGCCACCAGCGCTTCCCCTACAGGCACCGAGAGACACAAGGGCTTCTCCACACAAACGTCCTTTCCAGCCAACAGCGCTTCCCGAATCAGGTCGCCATGCGACTCGGCCGGAGTCGCGATAGCTACCGCCTGGATGGTATCGTCCCGCAAGATTTCTACGTAGGAAGTGACGGTCCGGCAACCGGGATATTGCTCGCTCAGCGCGCGAAGGGTGTCCCCATCCCGGTCACAGATCGCCACAAGCGCCTGGAGGTCGTGGAAGTTCCTGACGAGGTTTTTCCCCCAGTAGCCGGATCCCACCACCGCCACACGAGGGATGGCCTGTTCTTTGTGGATTGTCCCAGCATTCATGGTCGTTCCATCCTTGCGCATCGCAATCCTTGTTTCCCTCGTGCCCCGACCCCATCTTCGGCCAGAGGCCAGTTGGCTAGGCTCGCTGCGCCCCCTGTTTCATAAACGGTGGATCGCCATGGTCCAGCCGATAGAGCGCAAGGGGGGCCAGGGTCTCCGCAACCGAGACCACATCCGTTCCCCCGTTCGCCGTCGGCCGAAAGAGGTCAAGCGCACGACCGTAATGGTAACGGCACCCGTACGGCGCCAACTGGTCCTTGAGCTTCTCCGGCGGCTCCCAGTTAGCGGTCAGCAGGGCGGTGCGGGCCGGATTGCGCCGGCTGAACATGAACGAGAGATGGTCCGGATACCAATCGGCGCCACCGGTCGCGTAGGAGACAAACAGGCGGGCCTTCGCGCATGCGGCAAGCTGGGACAGGTAGCTGTTCGTCAAGTACCCGTTCTCGCCGACTTCCAACCACCGACCCGGATGCGAAAGACAGGCGTGGGCGGCATAGGTCCGTACCTCCAGCAGTTGCTGCTGGGAAGCAAAGAGGGTGGCGATGGGACCATAGCGCCGGACCAGATCGTCGATGACCCCTTCTTTCACTGCCGATTTGCCGGAGTTGGTCGGACCGCTGTCCACATGCACCAGCGTGTTGCGGCCGCGATCGGCCACTAGATAGCAGTTCCGGGGCATCTCAATGTCACAGGGGTCTTCTCCGAAAAAAGGGACCGAGGCCACCAGGCCTCCCTGAAACGGCCAGGTCTCCCCATGGGCCAGCTCAATTACGTTCGAGAACCCCAGTTCGCGCAGCAACGATGGGTAATCATAATAGAGGGCGCGGCGGTTTCTGCGGCTGGGCACAATGAGTGGGATGTCTTTCGGCATGTGCAGCAGAGTCCGCGGGTCCACATGGTCATCATGATCATGTGTCAGGAAGATCGCAGCCGGCCGCGGCAGCAGCGACGTCCACAGCGAAGGTACCGGAGATTCGGCAAACCAGGGCATCAACCACGGATCGAAGAGGAAAAAATTGTCCTGTTGCCGGTACAGCAAGGCAGCATGCCCGAGGTGGACAATGTCGCGGTCGAGGATCGCTGCTATCCACGCACCCCGAACCGAATTGCCGGTAGATACGGCCAGGCAATCATGTTTCTTGAGCAGCTCCATGAGCTGGGTCAGCAGTCGGGACTCATCTCGCCCGGATGCGGTCGCGACGGTCTTGAGTTCGGAAACGCGGTGAGTCCCGTCCAGAAATCCGAGAAAGTTCCCGACTTGAGGTGCACTCGGCCGCTCGAAGCCAAGAGGAATCGTCTGTCGCTTCACGGCGTCAAAGATACGCAGGCCGTCGTTCGTGATCGTCGCGGACTTAGTCGGATCCTTCGGAAACTCCCACTGAAACGTCCCGTCAATCCCACGCCCACACTTGATGTGTCTACTTAAATGCGGCCTCGAGTTGACGAGCTCGGCATAGGCGTCTTCCAAACGTCCCCGAAGGGAGAGATCGTCCAGTGAGGCCCGACGCGAGAAGACATCGCTGATGGCGGTTTCAACACCGCTTAAAAGAAGACTATGGGCTTCGTGAAGGCTGGCGACGACCTCGGGGGCTACGCCACCGATAAAGGGAAACGGTCCTGGGGGCACACGAGTCTCCAACTGAACCCAAGCCCATGGAACCATCCCGACATAGTGATCACTGCGTAGCGTGTCCCAAACTTGCATATCCGTTCGTTTAGACCTTCCGCCTCACCCCGTACGTTTTATGACCGATTGCTGATTGTCGGCTCATAGAGGATCTGGATCATATTGCCATCGGGGTCCGTCACATAGAATGAGTAACTGCTGTCCCGGTGGCGCTTCGGCCAGTGCACAATCATTCCGCCGAGCCTCTCAACCTGCTTTTGCACTTGGTCAAACATCTGGTCCACCGACTCGGGCTTGTCCATGATCATCCCGAAGTGATCGAGGAATTGCCCTCTTTGATTGGCATATTGCGCCAACTCCTCGCGTGGAATCTGATGTAGCGCAAGATTGTCGGTCCCTGAACTAAGATACACGTTGTCTGTGTCCGGTTCCCACAGCACCTTCATCCCGAAGACCCCTTCGTAGAAGGCTCGGGACCGGCCAAGATCCTTCACCCGTAGGGCCAAGTGTCGCAATCCTCGAATCAGTGGCCCCGTCATATCCAAATCCACCTTGACCGAAACGTCCGCACCGTATAGTAGGTCTGGCACCCTGTTCCGTCAATTGAAAACTACGCTTCCTACACTCCTGTCGAAGTGGTAGAACAGGCGTAGGCGGTCCTCCTACACTACCGCTCGGACATGGCGCTGTGCTACGATTTTACCTCTTAGCCTGACCGCCAGACTGAAAGAGTTCAAGGTGAGAACAAGGCGCATCTTAGCTTCCCTACCCTTGATGGCCCTCACGATCGGAGGCCTCGTTGCTGCCGATGCCGGGTCGTCAGTGCCGTTATCGGTCGAACGAGTGGGAAGAGACAGTGCACCGATGGTGCTGGTGCCAACTGGTCCCTTTCAGATGGGTGTTCCCCCAGGAGACCGAGACGGAGGACGGGATGAATATCCCCGCCACGAAGTCTATCTCAATACTTTCTCTATCGACAAGTTCGAGGTCACGAACGGGCGCTATCTGGAGTTTATCAAGGCGACCGGTCATCGAGTGCCGCAGCACCCGAAAGATCCCAACAGAAACCTGTGGCAAGACGGCCTGATGCCGGAATCAATCGCTGACCGGCCCGTGATCAATGTGGATTGGTATGACGCGGAGGCCTATTGCCGCTGGGCCGGCAAGCGCTTGCCTACCGAAGCCGAATGGGAGAAGGCTGCGCGGGGCCCCGACGACCGCCGGTTCCCGTGGGGCAATCTGGAGCCCACCCACAAACACCTCAACTACAACCAGCGCTGGATCGGCGAGAAGACCCTCATGCCGGTGGGCAGCTACGAAGCCGGGAAGAGCCCCTATGGCGCCTATGATATGGCCGGCAACGTCTGGGAATGGGTCGCAGACTGGTACGATCCGCTTTACTACGAGAAAAGCCCTGCCCAGAACCCGAAGGGCCCTCAAACCGGCACCCATAAGGTGGTCCGCAGTTCGGGGTGGTATGCCGAGACCCCCTTGGTCCGCATCTTCACCCGCGTGAAGAGTGACCCCTTGGAGCGCAACCATTCCACAGGCTTCAGATGTGCGCTCAGCGCATCTGAAGCCAAGTAGGATATGGTGATCTGGTGATTTGGTGAGGCAAGGGAAGCGATGGCGCAGAAGATTTGAGGCAGCGAACAAAGCGCTTCGCGCTCCGTATCGTGAAGCTTTCCCAGACACTCTGGAAAGGGAAGGAAGCCAGGGTGCTAGGAGACCAGTTGCTCAGGGCAGGGACGGCAGTAGCGGCAAACTACAGGGCAGCGTGCCGAGCACGATCTAGGGCCGAATTCATCGCGAAGTTGGGTGTGGTTGTGGAAGAGGCGGACGAGACGGTCTTCTGGTGCGAACTGCTTGAAGAGGCAGGGATCGTGCCTCATGAGGATATGAAAGAGGTCGTGGGAGAGGCCAGAGAACTTTTGTCTATCTTCTCGGCCGGCCGAAAGACAGCCAAGACCCGAACGACCTGACCTCTTTGCACTTCAGCCTCCATCACAGTACGGAATCAATCTTGATGACTTCACCAGATCAGCAAATCACTAAATCTCACTTTGGCGGCCTCAAAGTGGCGGCGTTCGAGAGCCGGATGGCCGAGGAAATGGACCGCCTGATCGCCCGCTACGGCGGACAACCGCTGGTCGCGCCTTCGATGCGTGAGATTCCCCTTGAAGACAACCATGCCGTGTTCCGGTTCGGAGATCAGCTCCTGGCCCGTCAGTTCGACATGGTGATCCTTCTGACCGGTGTGGGCACCAGGACGATGGTCGAGGCGCTCAAGACTCGACAGCCGCTGGACACCATCAAAGCCGCGCTCGCCCGCGTCAGCCTGGTGGCCCGGGGACCCAAGCCGATCGCCGCGCTGAAAGAACTCGGCCTGACGCCAGAGATCGCAGTGCCGGAGCCCAATACCTGGCGAGACGTCCTCCAAGCGCTCGATGATCGAAAGCCCGTGGCTGGTCTGAGGGTTGCGGTCCAGGAATACGGGGTCTCGAACGCCGAGCTACTGGACGCGCTGCGGCAGCGAGGTGCACTCGTGACCAGGGTCCCAGTCTATCGCTGGGCGCTCCCGGTGGATACGGATCCGCTCAGACAGGTTTTAGGTGCGATCCTTGCGGGTCAGGTGGACGTGGTCTTGATCACCAACGCAGTACAGGTGGACCATGTCATGCAGATGCTATCGGAAGACAACCAGGCTGAGCGGTTTCGGCAGGTCATGCGCCGGATAGTCGTCGCTTCGGTGGGGCCCACTGCCAGCGAACGGCTGAGAAGCCACGGGCTACCGGTTGATCTGGAGCCTTCCCACCCCAAGATGGGCATCCTCGTCAAAGAGGCGAGCGAACGAGCCCCCCTGCTTCTTCAGCAGAAACGGCCAGCAGTCCTCTGAAGGAAAGCGGGCGATTGCACCTGACCAGTTCAACCGACGCCGAATCTCGGCTTACCTTTTGTCCTTGGGGAGATACTCGTTGAGGCCGCGCCGGATGATTCCGCTCGAGAGTGAGGGGTAGTCGCCATGAAGTGCGCGCGTTCCGATGGCAGTCAAGATTCGATCGCGATTGCGAAGCAGCTCCCGGATGTTCCTGTCGATTCGTTCTTTGGCATTCCTGAAAAATTCCTCAGCCAGGTCCCATGCCTCGTGGCGTCCAGCGGTTCGCTCCTTCGACTCCGCAGACAGGACCGTCGCGGCGATCGTAAGCAGATCTTCGCCCACCGCCTCGATCCGGTTCTGCCTGCCTTGATCATCTCGCAGCGCCGCCCGATGCATGACCATCGCGTACACGATCGCCCGCGCGAGGCGCCGGCTTGCCCGCTCGGCGTAACGCAGTGTGCTGCGGACTTTGGGGTGTCGCATCTCCAAGCGGGATGAGAGTGAGTTGCGTCGCCATTGCCTCCAGTACCAAGGAATGTAGAAACGAAGGAGTCTGACGAATTCCCTGATCCTTTCAATCCCAGTCACTCGTTCATCGAAGTAGGTTCGTGCCCGGTCGAGGTGCGGGCTGAGCCCCTCGCGCGCCACGAACGGTCGCAACACATCCGTGGCCCCTTCGCCAATGCGGTACATCTCGGCGTCACGGACGAGCTGTTCGATGCCGAATCCAGGTTCCCCGCGGAGCCGTTTGGACTCTGCCGTCTCATAGCCCATCCCGCCAAAGATGATTTGGGCGTCCTTCAGCAAGTGGATCGTCTTTTCCGAACAAAACATCTTCGCGATCGCGGCTTCGATGCGGATGTCATACTGTTTGTGATCCGCCAGATGCCAAACCAGCAACGCCAGCGTTTCCATCGCAAACAGGCTCGCTGCCATCTGACCGATCCGCATCTGCTGCGTTTGGCGCTCCCCGATGGGTTTTTGAAAGGTCTGCCGCGAGTTCGCCCGGTCGAGGGTGGGCTGCCAGGCCTGTTTGGCCATACCCAGGCAGATAGCAGGAACGCTGATGGCGCGTCCGACGTTGAGAATGATGAGGGCGTATTTGAGTCCTTTCCCGATCTCGCCGATTACGTTCTCGACGGGGACGCGCACATCCTGGAACGTCATGTGCGCGTTTTCAATTCCACGACATCCCTCAAACTGACACCGTTGGCGAATCTGCACCCCGGCCTGATGCATGTCGAGGATGAAGGCCGTATGCACCAGGTCCTCGGCTCCCTTCCCCTCCGGCACGGGCACCCAGACCGACTTACCGTCGCGATGAGCCCGTTTGGCCGGGACGCGCGCGATCAGAGTGGCGAAGCGGGCAATGGGCCCGTTCGTACACCAGAGTTTCTCGCCATGCACGATAAACTGGCTGCCGGTTGAATCCAGCACCGCCTCGGTCTGGATGTTCGCGGCATCAGAGCCAGTCATCGGTTCCGTGAGCGCGAAGGCGGAGATGGCTTCGCGAGCCACGCACGGCAGGTACTTCTGTTTTTGCTCCTCGTTGCCGAAAAGGAGAATCGGCATGGCGATGCCGATGGATTGGGGCACGGCAACCGTGAGTGCCAAAATATTGCTCCAACTGGCCATGAGCGTGAGTACGCGGCCGTAATTCTTATATGAGAATCCGAGCCCTCCGTACTGATTGGGGATCTTCATCCCGAAGGCTCCGAGCTCGAACAAGCCCTTGAGTACGGTGTCCGGAATCTTGGCCATGCGCTCGATTTCGTCCGAATCGACATGGTTGATGAGAAAGGCTTCGATTTTCTTGCAATAGGCTTCCCCGGCCCTTCTCTCTTCGGCCGGCTCTTCGGGCGGAAGGAGCAGATCAAAATCAGGCTTGCCTTCAAACAGACCGGCCATGAAGCTCACACCGGTGATGCGCTCTCGGGCTTCCTCGATCCGCTCCAGGCCCTTAAACAGTTTCGACATCCGCGCCCCTCACTTGTGCGGAGCTCCAGGTACAGGCTCGGTCACCAAGACTTGATCAATCATTCAACCCTCTGGCTCTGATCAACAAATACCCTAGTTGACTGGTTGGGCTCCCAGCTCTCCCAGAAACACGGATCGTGAACGGAGTCTGTAGGTTGAGTTTACTTCTTCGGATGACGGAAGGCTAGGCCGAACGAAGATCTCGGCAATGGGAGTAGACAGATAGGAAGACAGGTCGAACGCTCTCGATTGGATACTCGGCCACTTAGACAATGCTTCGGCGGTGGCCTTAGTTGTCAGAATGCGGCAGCGTGATGGGCGATAGTTCGGCGGGCAGCAGCAAGGTCAGCGAAAACGGCGCGGTGACGTCCTTTTGCGCGACGGCGCACAGGGAGCAGAGTTGCGGCGCCGATTTCGGCGGAAACGACAGCAGCGCGGGGAAGACGAACAAAGGTAGCAGCGCCGACGAAGACGCCAGATGGAGCCGGAGGGCCATCAGCACGTCCCGCACGCGCGCGGCCTGCTGCTCCTCCGGAACATGATCGGCCACGGCAATGCCGGCTTCCCACAATGGTCTCGTAATGCCGACCGGTACGGGTAGTCCCATTTCGTGAGCGGCGGGAGAGACGTCAATCAAATACCCTCTCTGAATCGCTTCTTCACGGCTGATCATCTGCGGCTGTGGAACATCGAGTGGCTTGTCGGACTCCGCCTGTGGCTGCGATAGTTCCGAGGCGGCAGGGGCCTGGAGATCCTGCACGGTCGGTTCGTCAGCAGCGCGCGTTTCAACTGATTCGAGCTGATCGGCGCCAGATGGCTGATCCGAAAGGACAGGCGCCGGCAACGCCTTCACAATGTCGTCGTACACGACCCGGGCGGACAGGGACCACGCGGGGTTGAACGGACGCCCCGTGAAAGCCGCCTCCGCGGCTTTCTTTTCATCATGGGAGAGCGCACGCGATTTCATGACGTGTCGTAGATAACTCCTCAACGAGCGAGGTCAAGGGGTGACGGCATTGATGATTCGCTTGGCCAGGTTCCTCTCATCGGCCTTGGTCTGAACCTCGCCGTTCAGGCGAGCGCTGAGCAACTGACTCAGGATTTTCTTAAAAATGGGGCCTGGTTTTAGACCCATGGTTTTCAAGTCGGTTCCGGTCAGGATCGGTTTGACGTGCCTGTAGGTGGTGAGGTAAGCAGAAACGCGGCGTTTGACCGATTCAGATCCGGCCTTCGCCATGAGGAACAGCAGGGTCTCGTCGGAAAGGCCGACCAGCACCCGATACACCTCGGCTGGTCGTAAAGGCGGGCGCCTGGCCAGGCGCCGCAGGAGCTTGCTTGACGAATCGCGACTGACTCTGATCTTTTCGGCATGCCGTACCGAAAGTTTGAGCCGCCTCAGGGTCTCGCCGACCGCCTGGCTCGGGATCACTTCCATGAGCGCCATGAAATAGACGAGCCAGCCGTCCATCAGGTCTGCAGGGGACCCCGAAGACGCGCCTGCGACACTTACCTTTCGATCCGCCCAATTCAACGAGGTACGCTTGTACCAGTCGAGCACCTTTGGGACTGCCTTCAGGAGGACATCCAGTCGAGCGGACCATTTCAGTGCCGGATGGACGAAGTGGAGCAGGTTCAGTGCTCCCAAGCGAGCGATCATCTTGCGCGGTTCCTCTTCGGAGAGTAGCAGGATCAATTCTTCGGAGAGCCGTGAGCCGGATAGACGATGGATCAGATCGATCTTGTCCACTCCTTTGATCAGCGCCAAGGTTTCCGTCCCAAGCCGGAATCCGAAGCGCTGCTCAAATCGAATGGCCCGGAACACCCGTGTCGGGTCATCCACGAAGCTCAGGCTATGCAGGACACGGATTGTCCTCTTGTTCAGGTCTCGCTGACCTCCAAAGAAATCAATGAGCTCCCCGAAATGGCCCGGGTTGAGACGGATGGCCAGCGTATTGATCGTGAAGTCGCGGCGGTAGAGATCTTCATTAATCGAACTTCGTTGAACGGTGGGTAGAGCAGTTGGGTATTCGTAGTGTTCGGTTCGGGCGGTGGCAACGTCCAGCTTGAACCCGTCCGGAAAGACGATGACGGCCGTCTCAAAGCGATCATGCGCTTTCACTTCCGCCTCCGCCGGTCTGGCCAGTGCACGGGCATAGGCGATGCCGTCTCCTTCGATGACGAGATCCAGATCCAGGGTGGGTTGTCCCAGGAGCAGATCGCGCACAAAGCCTCCGACCACAAACGCCGACACCGAGGTTCGTTCGGCCAACTCCCCTGCCTGTTTCAGTATCCGGAACACCCGGCTCGGGAGACGACCT
>Ga0066685_10001460_pt1 | contig 10250 bp, 8 predicted proteins | sample GraSoiAngelo_134_FD_62305 | JGI IMG/M metagenome (GOLD analysis project Ga0066685, IMG submission 62305) | Grasslands soil microbial communities from the Angelo Coastal Reserve, California, USA - 14_0929_05_30cm | ecosystem: Environmental > Terrestrial > Soil > Grasslands | place: USA...
TCGTCGATGACCCCGGTGAGCGCGGCGACGGCCGCGACGTACGGCGACCCGATGTAGATCGCGGCGTCCGGCGAGCCCATGCGCCCTTTGTAGTTGCGGTTCGCCGTCGAGAGACAGATCTCGTTGCCGGCCAGCACGCCACCCGTGCGTCCGAGGCACGGACCACACCCGGAGCTCCCGATCACCGCACCCGCGCTCGAGAGCGCGAGCAGCGTCCCGTCGGCCATCGCGTCCTCCATCTGCCGGCGCGACGACGGCACGACCTCAAGCCGCACCTGGGGCGCGATGCGCCGGCCTCGCAGCACGGCCGCGGCCTGGCGCATGTCGACGAGCCGGCCGTTCGTGCACGAGCCGAGGAAGACGACGTCGACCGGCTGGCCGATCGCCGCCGACACGTCCACCACCTGGTCCACGCGCGGCGGGACCGCGATCTGCGGCTCGAGCGTCGTGAGGTCGATCGTCACTTCGTTCGCGTAGGTCGCGCCGCGGTCCGGGAAGAGCCAGTCGGGTGCTTCGGGCGTGCCGACGACGAGGCCGGCCTTCGCGCCCATCTCCGTCGTCATCCCGGCGAGCGTGATGCGGTCGCCCTGCGGAAGATCGCCGACGCCGTGGAACTCGACGGAGGCGTAGCGCGCGCCGTCGGTGCCGATCTCGCGGACGACGCGCATGATCGCGTCCTTCATCGTGATGCCCTTGCGCAGCGTGCCCGTGAACGTGACCTTGATCGACTCCGGGACGCGAAGCCACGTGCGGCCGAGGGCGAGCGCGACGGCGATGTCGGTGGCCCCCATGCCGGCGCCGAACGCGCCGACCGCGCCGTACGAGTTGCTGTGCGAGTCGCTCCCGACGATCACGGTGCCGGGCTCGCAGTAGCCCTCCTCGACCATGATCTGGTGACACACGCCCTCGCCCGCGTCGTAGAACGTCGGGATCTCCTGCTCGCGCACCCACTCGCGCAGGACGCGGTGCGAGTCCGCGACGACCGGCGTGGGTGCGGGCGCGGCGTGGTCCACGAAGACGCAGACCCTGGACGTATCCCAGATCCGCTCCTTGCCGAGGTCGCGCAGCCCCGCCATGACCGCGTCGATGACGGAGTCGTGGACCATGACGCGCGAGACGGGGACGATGACGAGGTCGCCTACTCGCGCGGCGCGCCCGGACGCGCGCGACAGGATCTTCTCCGCGAGGGTGCGATTCACGCTACGACCCATTCTCGCAGCAGCGAGTCGAGCTGGTCCATCGAGAGGGGACCCGCGTCCGCGAGCGTCTTGATCTTCCTCGTGATCGCCCGCAGCTCGTCCTTCCCGAACTCCAGGCCGAGCTCCTGCGCGCGCCGCCCGACGGCGTTGTAGCCGGTGAGGCGGTGCGCGATGTTCATCGTCCGCGTCAGCCCGAAGTCCGCTGGATCGAGGACCTCGTAGCTGTTCGGGTTGATGTAGATCGCCTTCGTGTGCATCCCGGCCTTGTGATGGAAGGCGTACTTCCCGGTGACGAAGTTGTTGTACGGGATCTCGATCTTGACCATCGAGGCGACGAGCTCGTCGAGCTCGCTCAGCTTCCGCAGGTCGTACTTCGCCCGGATCGCCGCGGGATCGTCGACGTACATCCGCGCGACGAAGCCGCCGAGCGGGGTGATGCCGTTGCGCTCGCCGATGCCGAGGACGCTCGTGTCGATGTGCGTCGCACCGCCTTCGAGGATGCTGTGGCTGTTCGCGATCGCGCAGCCGGTGTCGTTGTGACCGTGGAATTCGATGTCGCATTCGACGTGGTGGCGCAGCTCCACCGCGAGGGCGTAGCACTGGCGTGGCGTCGCGATGCCGACGGTGTCGGCCACGCCGATACGGTCGACGCCCATCGCCGCGACCGCCGTATAGACCCTGAGGAGGTCTCCCTCCGTCGAGCGGAAGCTGTCCTCGCTCGAGAAGCGGACCTCCTTCCCGTGCTCCTTGATGAACGAGATGACTTCCCGGGCCTCAGCGATGATCTGGTCGACACCTTTGCCGTGGCTGAACTCGCGCAGGATCGACGACGTCCCGAAGAGGATGTCGATCCCGTCGACGCACGTCTGCACGGCGACGCGCGCGTCGTCCATATGGCAGCGAATGTGGGTGAGGACCTTCGCCTTCAGGGGAAGCGCCGCGATCGTCTTGCAGTCCTCGAAGGACTGGGGAGACGCGACGGGTGAGGTCAGCTCGATGTACTCGACCCCGAACTCGTCCAGGAGCTGCGCGATGGCGATCTTGTCCGCGGTCGTGAAGTGGGCGTTCGAGAACTGCTCGCCCTCGCGCAGCGTCGAGTCGATGATCGCGAAGCGCTCGATCGGCATGCCGGCCTCCTCTGTTCGCGGACCGGCTCACCGCGCCTCTTCCGACCGCGCCGCATCGGCGCAACGAAAAAGGCCCGGTGCGCCTGCGTGCCACCGAGCCTCTCCGTGAAGACTTGGTCACACGGCAGCGCTTCGCGGCGGGGTCTCCCCCGTCGCGACAGTCCGCCCCCTTCCGGTGGACGGACCAGCCACGGTCCGCGAGCCGTTCCGTGGCTTCGGCGGTCACCCCGTTCGCGGCGCGTCGGCGGAAGCTCGTTCCTCGACGCCGGTAGTGCTGGTGACCGCGCCTCTGGCCGGTAACGCGTATGAACTTTGTGGCGAAGTCTATGGGCGGGCGCCGAGGCCTGTAAAGGAGACGACAACAAAGTTAGGCTGCTCGCCACCGATATGGCCGACATCCTCATCGCAGACGACCATAAGTTCATCCGCGAGATGGTCCGGATCACCCTGTCGACGCAAGGCTGGAGCATCGACGAGTCGGAGACCGCCCGCGGGACGCTCGATCAGGTCCGGTCGACGCGTCCCAAGGTGCTCCTCCTCGACGTCATGTTCGAGGGCGAAGGCGACGGCCTGACCGGCTTCGACGTCTGCCGCGAGATCAAGGCAGACGACGCCACGAAGAACATCCCGGTCATCCTGCTCACCGCCCTGGACAGCAACGAGGAGCGCCGGCGCGGGATGGCGGCCGGTGCCTCGCACTACCTCACGAAACCCTTCAGCCCCATCGACCTCATCAACGTGCTGCGGGGGCTCATCGGCGACCCGCCGGCGGTGCAGACGCTCGGGCAATACCTCATCGACGAGGGCGTCATCAGCCACCAGCAGCTCGCCGAGGCGCTCGAGATGCAGCGCACGCTCGAGCTCCGCGGCCACCCCCGCCGACTCGGCGAGGTGCTCGCGCTGATGCAAGCGGTCACGCCCGAGCAGCTCCAGGGGGCGCTCGAGCGTCAACGCTCCAAGCAGCGGCATTGACGCGGCCCGACCGCGAGGAGCCCGAGCCGGTCCGGGCGTCACGGCGAGGCCGCCAGATCGTACGGCCCGCATAAGCGACGGGGACGATCCCCTGTGCCCGTAGCGCCGAGGGCCCCGGCACGTTCTTGCTGACGTGCCTGACGGCGGAGAGACCAGGCTGGGCGGCGCCGCCGTGAACGCCGTCCTCGGTCCCGGCTCGGTCTTCGAAGGAAAGCTGACGTTCACGGGCCAGGCCCGGATCGACGGCTCGTTCAGCGGCGGGGTCACGACCGACGACCTCCTGATCATCGGCGAGGGCGCCAAGGTGGATGCCGACATCAGGTGCGGCTCCCTTGTCGTCGAGGGCGAGGTGACCGGCACGGTCGCGGCGCGCGACGCGATCGAGCTCGCCCCTCACGCGCGGGTGAAAGCGGGACTCACGACGCCGGCGCTCACGATGGCGAAGGGCGCTGTCTTCGACGGCAGCTGCAAGATGAACGGCGCGGCCCCCGACCCCGTCAGCATCTCGCGACACGACGAAGGCGCGACCGGCGAGAACGCGCAGAACGCTCGGTCGAGCCCTGCGCGCAAACGGAGCTGGCAGCACTCTCCGAAGGGCGCGGATCGCCAGGAAGGGGACACGACGACCTTTGACTGAGGGGTGACCTCAGCCGGCGCGTTCCCCGACGAACCTGCGCGCCTCTCTGGCGAGGTCGATGCGATCCGGCGCGCGCGGGCCGACCGCGATCCACTCCTTCATGAGCCTGCCGTGGCCTGGGTCGAAGTACACGGCCTCCCCGGCGCTCACCAGCTCGGCGACGCGCTCGCGCGGGAGCTTCACGACGAACGCGCCGTGCGAGGACATGAACGCGAAGAGCTTGCCCTTCACCTTCAGGCCGGTGGAGCCGAAGCCCTTGCCGCCACGGGTCACAGACCGATCCTTGGCGAACGCGTTCACCACCCGCGCGAACCCTTCGTCGATGGCGGCCCGCTCGTTCTTCGTCCGGGTCGTTCTCACGCGCGCCACGCTACTCGCCCGGATCCGATCGCTCCCGTTTGGACGTCGTGCCAAAGATGCGGACGGTGCGCACCAGCTCTTCGCCGTCGAACGGCTTGGGGAGCGCGGCCGCGGCACGGATGCTGCGCGCGAGCTCCCGGGCGCGGGGCACGCCGCTGACGACGACGATCGGCGTCGTCCTGGCGGCACGCCGGCGGTACTCCGCCGCGAACTGGTCGCCGCGCATCCCGTGCCCCAGGTCGAGATCGAGCACGAGGACGTCGGCGTCGTAGCCGAGCTCGTCGGCGACCGCCAGCGCCTGGTCGGCGTCGCGCGCGACCCAGACGGCGAACTCGTCTGCATCCCGCAGCGTCGTCGCGACGGCCGCGAGCGTGTCGGGATCGTCCTCGACGACGAGGACCCGCACCCTGTCACCCACCGGCGGCGAGGATAGCGGGAGGCCGCCGGCGCTCAGCCGAGCGAGCGGTCGCGACACCCCGGCCGATCAGCGCCGTTTCTCGAAGACGGTGACCTCGACCGTCATCGTCTCCGACCTGAGAGCGCGCGTGGACACGCGGAGGTACAGGTCGAAGCGGCGAACGTCTTCCGCTCCCACGAGAGCTTCGAGTTTGACGAGGTTGTCCCGCAGGTTCTGCCGCCACGCGTCGAGGGTCCGAAGGTAATGTGAGATGTCGATCTGGTGCACCCGGACCAGGTCGAACCCCGCCCGGCTCGCAAGGCTCAGCTCCTCCCCGAGCGTGCGGTAGTTGGCGGTCTCCCCGAAGAGCTCGTTGATGAAGACCATCGCGCGTGACATCTCAGCGTGGCGAGGATGCGTGAAGTGGAGATCCCGGATCACCATTCGTCCGCCGACCCGGAGCATCTCGTACGCCTTCGCGAAGTACCCGGCCAGATCCGAGAAATGCCCGGTCGCCTCATCCGCGTAGACCACGTCGAAGCTGCCGTCGGGCTCGTATTCGCGCCAGTGCTGGAGGAGGACGGACGCCTCGGCGCCGCTCTCGGCGATGCGCCGCGCGGCGCCACGGTACTGGCCTTCCGCCACCGTGAGGCCCACCCCCCGGACGCCGTACCGCTTGCAGAGGTAGACGAGCGGGCCGCCCCAGCCGCAACCGACGTCGAGGATCCGCGCGCCCCGCTCGAGCCGCATGAGGCCGGCGAGAAGATCGAGCTTCTCCTCCTGCGCCTGGTTGACCGTGGTCGCGCGATCCCAGAGGAGACCCGAATACACGTGCCAGTCTCCGCCGAGCACGGGATAGAAGAACTCCACCGGGCGCTCGTAGTGGCTGCCGACGCGCGCCTTCTCGTCGGCGGTCTCGTAGCGGCGGTACATCCGCTGACCGCTCGAGGCCGCCAGGTCAGTACCCGCCTTTGCGCAGCAGACTCGCGAAGACGATCTCCTTGTGCGTCGGCTCGGTGCCCTCGACGATCGCCGTGTGGCGCGCGTCGCGGAAGAGCTTCTCGATCACGCTCTGCCCGGTGTACCCGACGCTGCCCAGCATCAAAGACGCCGCCTCGGTCACCCGCATCACCATCTGCCCCGCGTACAGCTTCGCGATGCTCGCCTCTTTCGTGTGGTCGGCGCCTTGGTCGTATTTCAACGCGGAGAGGTACACGAGTGCGCGAGCCGCCGCGATGTCCATTTCCATCTCCGCGATCTTGAAGCGATAGTCCTGCAGCTTGTGGAGCTTGTCGCCATACAGGACGCGCTTCGCGCCGAAGGCCAGGACCTCGTCTCGCGCGCGGCGGGCGACTCCCACCGCGATCGCGGCGATCGTGGTGCGCGACTGCGAAAGGCTGTCGTTCATCAGACGGAGGCCACGCCCCTCGTCGCCGATCCGCTGCGATTGGGGCACGACGACGTCGCTGAGCTCGAGTGACGAGAGATCCATCGACCGCAGGCCCAGGGTGGGCCAGCGTTCGCCAATCCGGACGCCAGGCGAATCCGTCGGGACGAGAAACCAGGTCATCGCGTCCGACGAACGCCCCTCGCCGGTGCGAGCGACGACGATCACACGGGTCGCGTGGCGCAGGTTCGAGCTGTAGTCCTTCTGACCGTTCAGGACGTATCCGGTGGTGCACCGTTCGGCGTGGGTCTCGAGGCTGAGCAGATCGCTGCCCGCTCGGCGTTCGGATGCGGCGAACGACGTGACCACCGGCTTCGCGGCTAGGCAACGACGGAGCTCGGAGCGGGTCGGGTCGCCGACGAGGGTGAGGACGAGCCGGTTCAGAAAGATGGACAGCGTGATGAGGCTCGCGGTCGCCGCGCAGCCGTAGCCGAGCTCCTCTCCTGCCAGGCAGAACGTGACCAGATATGGCGGTCGCGGGGCGTCGTCGCCGCGGAAGAACGGTTCGCTGAAGCCCTCTCCGCAGAACTTCGCGTACACGTGCAGCGGCGTGGTGCCGAGGCGGTCGTGCTCGAGCGCGATCGGCGTGATCTCCTGTGCGACGAAGGCGCGAAGTGCCGTGACGTACTTCTGCTGTTCGGGACTCGTCGTGAAAGCGAACACGAGGTCGGGATTCTATGGCCGTGTCGCGGACGCCGGGCGGCTAGCGGCGTGAGGCCTTCCAGGAGACGCCGTGACAGGGGTAAAGTCGCGAGCATGGAGGAGCATCGTGCACCGGGCGGGCCATCGCTCCAGGTCGGACCGGTCCAGCGCGAAGAAGAGCGCAAGCTTGTCACCATCGTCTTCGCAGATCTGTCCGGATCGACCGCGCTGGCCGAGCGCCTCGATGCCGAGGAGCTGCGCTCCGTCCTCACGTCGTTCTTCAATGCCCTCGCGAACGTCGTCCAGCGGTACGGTGGGACGATCGACAAGTACGCCGGCGACGCCGTAATGGCGGTCTTCGGCGCTCCACTGGCCCACGAGGATGATCCCGAACGCGCGATCCGCGCCTCGCTCGACATGCATGGCGCGATCGCGCGTCTGAACGAAACTGCCGAGCGCGACCGCGGGGTCCGTCTCTCCCTGCGCGTCGGTGTGAACACGGGTGCCGTCGTCGCCGGTCCGCTCGCGGGAGAAGTGCAATCCGCTTACACGATCGTGGGCGACGCCGTGAACATCGCACAACGACTGCAATCGGCCGCAGCTCCCGGCGAGATCCTCGTCGGTCCGATCACTCGCCGGCTCGCAGACCGCGCATTCACCTTCACGCCGCTCGAGCCGATCCGGGTCAAGGGCAAGACCGCGCCGCTCGTCGTCTTCAAGCTCGTCGGCCTACGCGCGTCTCCTGAGATCGCCACCGTCCGGCTCCGCTCGCCTCTGGTCGGTCGTGCGGCCGAGCTCGCAGCGCTGGTCGAGGGACTCGATGCGGTCGCGCGCGGCGAAGGTCGCATCGCCCTCGTTACGGGCGACGCCGGTCTCGGAAAGTCGCGGCTCGTGGCCGAAGCCAAACGGGCCCGCAGCGAGGCTCCCGTCTACGCGCTCGAGGGCCGGGCGCTCTCGATCGCCCAGGGCATCAGCTACGGACCGTTCATCGAGATCGCCAAGCGCGACGCGAGCATCGCCGAGGACGAGCCCGAGACGGCGAGCTGGGAGAAATTCGAGCGTCGGATCGGTACGCTTTTCGGGCACGAGGCCGACGGTGTCCTCCCGTTCCTCGCGTCCCTCGTCGGGCTGCCGCTGCATGGCGCGCCGGCGGAGCGGATCCGATATCTCGACGCGCACGCCATGGGCCAGCAGATCTTCGCCACCATGCGCCGGTACGTCGCGCGGCTGGCCGCCGAACGGCCCGTCGTGCTCATCTTCGAGGACTGGCACTGGGCTGACGAGTCATCCGCCGCGTTGCTCGAGCACCTGCTGCCCCTCGTCGAGACGGAGCGGCTCGGTATCTGCGTCGCGAGTCGCCCGGACCACGGCGAAGGCGCGGTCGCGCGATTGCGAGAGCGGGCCCGGCGCGATCACGCGGCGCGATTCATCGAAGTGCGCCTCACCCCGCTCGCTGGTGAGGACAGCGAACAGCTCGCGCGCAACCTGCTGTCCACCAGTCGGATCCCGTCGGGCGTGGATGCGGTGGTAGTCGAAAAGGCAGAGGGCAATCCCTTCTTCGTCGAAGAGGTCATCCGCATGCTCCTCGATCTCGGCGCGATCGTGTTCGACAAGCAGCGTGGCGAGTGGCGTACGACGGATGCGCTCGACCGGATCACGATCCCGGACACCGTGCAGGGGCTGCTCGTCGCGCACATCGATCGGCTCGACGACGACGTCAAAGGCGTGCTCAAGCTCGCCTCGGTCATCGGCCGCGCGTTCCTCTACCGCCTGCTCAGCGCCCTCGCGGAGGAAGCGGAGGCCCTCGATGTCGCGCTCGCCGAGCTCCGGCACCTCGACCTCATCCGCGAGCGCACGCGCACGCCAGAGCTCGAGTACGTCTTCAAGCACGCGCTGATCCACGACGCGGCCTACGAGAGCATCCTGCTGCAGCGCCGAAGGGAGCTGCACGCCCTCGCCGGCGAGGCGATCGAGCGGCTCTTCGCAGCACGCCTCGAGGAGTTCTACGGTGTCCTCGCGTATCACTTCGCGCGCGCCGAGCGCTGGGAAAGAGCGCAGGACTACCTGTTCAAGGCGGGCGAGCGCGCCGAAAAGATCGCCGGGGATGCCGAGGCTCTCGCGCACTACCAGCAGGCCGTCGCGGCGTACGCGAGGGCGTTCGGCGACCGCTGGGATCCCGTGCAGCGCGCGGGGATCGAGCGGCGCATGGGTGAGGCCCTCTTCCGGCGAGGCCAGCATCTGGAGGCCCGCGAGTACCTGGATCGCGCGCTCGCGCTCCTCGGGCTGCCGATGCCGACGACGCCCCGCGGCGTCCGACTCGCGATCGTCCGAGAGCTGCTCCGCCAGGTCGGTCACCGACGGCTGCCGGGCCTGCTGCTCGGACACCGGCGCGACCCGGCGCCCGAAGAATGGGCACGAGCGCTCGAGGTGTCGGGGTGGATCGACTGGTTCGTGCAGCCGGAACGCCTCGCGCTCGACGCGAGCCGGCTGTTGAACCTCGCGGAGGCGAACGACTATCCCGTGGGCATCGCGTACGGGTCGACCGGCCTCGGCATCATGTGCGACGCGTTCGCACTGACGAAGATCGCCGGCGGCTATTACCGACGTGCGGTGGCCGTTGCCGAACGCATCGCCCATCCGCTCGCGATCGGCCTCGCGTACAGCGGGCTTGGCTACCACGAGGAGCATGCGCTCGGCGACGGTGCGGCGGCGGACGGCCACTACCGTGTGTCTATCGAGGCGTACCGTTCGGCTGGCGACATCCGCTGGACGCAACCGGCGGCCCAAATGAGCGGCCTGTTCTCCTTTCATGGCGACTTCGACAAGGCGCTCGCGCTCGGTCATGAGATCGCGAAGGCCGGCCTCGAGAGCGGTGGCGTCGAGGTGAAGGTCCGCGGCTGGTTCTCGCTTGGCACCGCCCACGCCCGAGCCGGCGACCTCGCTGCCGCCGAGGAGCACCTGCGACGCGCGATCGAGCTCGCGCGGCTCGTTCCGAATTACCTCACGGTCACGCACGGCTCGGGGCTCCTCGGCGAGTGTCTCGTCCGAGCCGGCAGGGTCGACGAAGCGATCGTTCTGCTTGAGGAGGCGGATGCGATCATCCGCGAGCGACGGATCCGGTCGACCGCCGCGACCGCGCCGCGGACCGCGCTGGCTCAGGCCTACCTCGCTGCAGCCGGGCGCGGCGACCGCGAGCACTGGCTTGCGAAGGCAGGCGGGGCGACGCGTGCGGCCCTCGCTCACGCGAAGGTCGATCGCGAAGCGCTCAGCAGCGCCTATCGCTGGCGAGGGAGCTACGAGTGGCTGCGGGGAGACCGCGCCGCCGCGCGCAAGCTCTGGGACCGGAGCGCCGCGGTCGCCGAGTCGCTCGGCGGTCGTGTCGATCGCGAGCTGACACGTTCGGAGCGCGCACGCCTGGAGGGTTGAGCCGCTCCGATGTATCCGGCCTCGGTCCGGAGGGCCCCGACGA
>Ga0066685_10001465_pt1 | contig 10236 bp, 9 predicted proteins | sample GraSoiAngelo_134_FD_62305 | JGI IMG/M metagenome (GOLD analysis project Ga0066685, IMG submission 62305) | Grasslands soil microbial communities from the Angelo Coastal Reserve, California, USA - 14_0929_05_30cm | ecosystem: Environmental > Terrestrial > Soil > Grasslands | place: USA...
GAACGCGCCGAAGCAGAAACGGGTCAGCCCGCTCCGGCAGAGAAAGCTGGATGCTGATTGGCGGTGTAGTGTCCGCCGTTCTCAGCGGACATCGCGTCGCACGTCGAAACCTGGTGCGTGAGGAAGGCGCACTCTGCGGCACTTGTCAGAGGTCGCTGACCGGCAGGCATGCGGAGATGACCCTCGCAGTTGACAACCTCAGCCACAGATGAAGTTAAGAACGAGGCACCGGTTATGATTACACCTGCTCGACTTTCTTACGGCGTGCTCGCCGTCACAATTATTCTGGCAGGGCTCCTGCATCTCGGAACACCGCTGCTGGTCGTCTTGTTCTCGTACTTTGCATTGCGCCAGTTGTATTTTCTTACTAAAAGAAAGTGGCTGGCGTTGATCCTGTTTATCGTTGTCGTTGCCGGGATCGCCAGTGCGGCCGTGTATATTACGCGGGCCGCCTTTCTCGCGTTGCCCGACGTGGCCGACACGTCGATCCCTTCTGCCAGCGCCTGGGCTCAGCAGCGCCAAATCGAATTACCCTTCACCGATTTTGAGAGTCTGAGAGAGGTCGTGATGGACACGCTCAAGGAAGAGGCACATTACCTGCGAAACGTAGCGCATTTTGCTGGGAGCACCACGGCGGCATTGGTTTTTACTGTTATCGGGATCGTCGTCGCGGGGAGTCTCTTTCTGAAAACTGGGCTGGACCCTTATAGGGGCGCGCACCCGGTGAAGAACAATCTTTACTCCATTTGCTATGATGAAGTCTCAACGCGGTTCCGCGATTTCTACCGCAGTTTCGCCACAGTCATGGGCGCACAGATCACGATTTCCTTGATCAATACGATATTGACCGCGATTTTCGTTTTCGCCGTTCGCCTGCCGTACGCGCCGCTCGTAATTGCGATCACATTTCTCTGCGGGCTGGTGCCCATCGTCGGCAACCTCGTCAGTAATACGATCATTGTTTTCATTGCGTTGACGGTTTCTTTGAAACTGGCGATCGGGGCTCTGGTGTTTCTCGTCGGGATTCATAAGCTCGAATATTTTTTGAATAGCAAAATCATCGGCGACCGGATTCGGAACCCGGTTTGGCTGACGTTGATCGCGCTGATCATTGGCGAAAGGCTCATGGGCATTCCTGGCCTGATCTTGGCACCGGTGGTGTTGAATTATCTGCGTGTGGAAATGTTGACAGTGGAAGTGCCGCCGGTGCCGGAAGAAGTTGAATCGCTTAATCGTTAAATCGTTGAAGCGTTTTTCCGTTGTAACGATTTAACATTTTTGACCATTTACGCTGCGACGTAGACGATGAAAGCGGGTTTTCCATTTTGTCATTCCGAGCGAAGTCGAGGAATCTCTCATTTTCGAACAACTCTGATCACGCCATGAAAGCTGGTTTTCTTGAGAAACTAATCGAGCGACTCGGACGCATTGGGCCGGAAGAGGTGCAGAATTATTTTTTGCGCCTGGCCCAGGAGAAAGGTTTTCTCGAAACGGTTTTCAATGCCATTCAGGAAGGGATCATCGTAACGGATTCGAAAGGCCGGATCACTTATCTTAACGACTCCGCCTGCCGGTTATTTGGGCTTCATGCCGGCGATGCAATCGGAAAACGCCTCGACGAACGCGTGCGCGGTCTCGACTGGCTATCTCTTACGCAAAGCGGCGGACCGGTCAGTCGTGATATGGAAATTTTCTATCCAGAAAATCGCTTTATCAATTTTTATATCGTGCCGTTGATCATTGAACACCGCGAGACTGGTGAGAAGATCGACAAGAAGGCGGCGATAGTTGCTGGCTCGGAGGCGTTGTGGGACGGGCAAAACGATCAAGTCGGCCACGCCATGATCCTGCGCGATATAACCGAGAGCCGGCGCTCAGCGCAGCAGACTATTGAGTCAGAGCGATTGAACGCGCTCACGTTGCTCGCCGCCGGCGTGGCGCACGAGATCGGCAATCCACTGAACTCGCTCCACATCCATCTACAATTGATGGAGCGCAAGGTGCACGACCTGGAGGACGGTGCGAAGGCGGAGCTTCAGGAATCGATCGACATTGCCCGGGCCGAAGTCAACCGGCTCGATTCGATCGTCACACAATTTTTGCGCGCTATCCGGCCTTCCAAACCGCAACTCAACCCGGAGAACGTGAACACAATTGTCGAGGAAGCGGTGCGTTTTTTCGCGCCTGAAATTCAGGATCGCGATGTCGTCGTCGAGCAGAGACTGCGGTCGGACCTGCCTTTGCTTCAGATCGATCGCGATCAGATGAAGCAAGCTTTTTATAATGTGATCAAGAACAGTCTGGAAGCTATGAAGCGGCGCGGCACGCTGCGCATTCACACCGACATGGACGACACGCATGTCTTGATCAGGTTCATCGATACCGGCAGCGGCATGTCCGCTGAAAATTTGGGCCGCGTTTTTGAGCCGTACTTCACAACCAAGCCGGCTGGCACGGGTCTTGGACTACTGATTGTGCGCCGAATTGTGCGTGAGCACGGCGGCGAGCTCTCCATCCAGAGCAGCCAAGGGAAGGGTCTCACGCTCACAATTAGATTGCCCTATATCGAGAAGCACGTGCGCATGCTGGAGGCAGGCGAAAGCAAAATGCAGCCTCAAGGAACGACGGCTACCCAGTCCCCAAGTCGGACGGACTCGTGCCGTCGCGAGCCGTCGAGTTAAGCTGGACGGCCTGGAAGTCGTCACTCCTTGAGCTTGCGCAACGCGCTCTCAATCGCCGCCGAAGACTTTTTTTAGCCAGCCTTCGAACTGGCGAAAAAGAAGACCGAGATACGCACCGGGCGATTCCTTGAAAAGCTCGACAATCCGCGGGCTCAGATCTTGTTTGGGTTCATCGATCGTGCCGGACAGCTGCACAGTGGTCCAGAGATAGCCGCTTTGCGCACGACTGAAGACTTCTTCGGGCTTCGGTAACCAATCGAGATATTGACGGGTGATCCCAAGTCTCATTGCTCCGCGCAAGGAACGGCGATCGACCGTGACCGCTCCCTCGATCCGAAATTTCCCTTTCTCTTCAATTGCGATGTCTGAGATGTCGATCCTTGGGTAGCGCCACGTAAAACTGAGCGAGCAATCATTTAACGCCAGGTGCTCGAGCGATTTTTTCTGCGCGAGTTCGGCGAGCTTTTCCAAAAACGCAAGATTATCAATACCTCCGTCGTGCACCCGCAGGGAGCCTTCGCCGGACGAACTTTCGAGCTTCGGATTTTCTCCCGTCCAATGGACCATTCCGGAAGCACCGCCGCTCACATACTCTTTCCACTTCGCTGGCAGCCACGGACGAATTGGGACGGAATCGAAGGTCGCTTTGAAATCGATGCTTTTGTCTTTCCCGATGCCCGCGTTTCCCTCGCCATGGATGCTTCCCTCGCCGCGTTCATCCGCGAGATCAACATCGTAAATGGTGAGCAGCGTCTTTGTGATCAGAAAGTTTCCACGGCGGAGGTAAAGGTCGGGAACTAGCGCCATTTTCAATGTGCCGCCGGTTGCGACGTACTCGAAATCGCGACCGTGCGGCGTGATGAGCAATTGTGTGCCGAGAAAGCCCGCCCGCTCGCCGCGAAATCGCCAGGTCACGTTAGCCTGCTCCGATTCAATCCTCTCCAGGTAAACTCGGTTCGGCAAAAAAAATGAAAACCACGGTTTCGACCTCACCTTTTCAGGAGTCGCTTGGTAAATTTGAAGTTCGACGTCGCCCGATTGAACGCGCACGACACCAAATCGCCATTGCCGCAGGAACAGGCCCCACGGATTAAACGCGGCCGTGATTCCTCGAGCGTCGAGCGATCTCAGCGCCTTCTCTCCATTGCTTGCCTGGAAACGTTCGCTTCGAGCCGTTAATGAACCAGTCCGCCGAATCGGTGCGTAGCGGCCGCTGGGAAAGTGCAAACCTTTGCCAGTTTCATTTTCCATGGCTACGCGAAACGCGTCATTCTCGATGTAGTGAGTGAGCAGCGGACTGAAAAAAAGGGCCGTTCCTGTCGCGGCTGCGATGACGAAAAAAATCGCAATCGCTCCGGTGTAAATCAGCAATCTCCTTCGCAACAACGACAATGTCGCCGATCACGAAGATCGGTGCGAGTGCAGCCTGACTCTTGGTGTAATCGGTGTGCCAATGTTTGCGCTTGGAAATCCATACCGATCACGGTGAGAGCGATGTTTGGGATGACCTCTGCTTCTCGGACATATCGAGTTGTGCAAAAAGAAACGCGTAAATGTCCGCCAATTGTTTGATTCGCTCGCTCAACGCGGTGCCAATTCCATGACCGGCACTAGAACTCGTCCGCAAGAGAATGGGATTGTCGGATTTGTTCGCTTCTTCCAGGCGCGCCGTCATCTTGCGCGAGTGATACGGCGCGACACGCCCGTCGTTTGCGCCCGTCATCATTAAGATGGAGGGGTATTTCGTCCCGTCGACAACGTGATGATAGGGTGAGTAAGCATAAAGGGCTTTGAATTGTTCCGGATTTTTTACCGTGCCGAATTCCGTCACATTAAACGCGCCATTCGGCGCAAGTTCGACGCGCAGCATGTCGTAAATGCCGACTGCGGAAACGACTGCCCACACTAAATCGGGATGCTGCGTGATCATCGCGCCCATCAAGAGGCCGCCATTGCTTCCGCCTTGGATCGCAAGCTTTTCCGGGCGCGTGTACTTCTCCTTGATCAAGTATTCGGCAGCGGCCGCGAAATCGTCGAACACGGTTTGCTTTCTCGTAAGATTGCCCGCCTTGTGCCACTCCTCGCCGAATTCACCGCCGCCTCGAATGTTCGCTACCACATAAACCCCGCCGCGATCGAACCAGAGCCGGCGAGTAAAGTCGAAATTCGGCGACATGCTGATCCCGTAACCACCGTAGCTGTAAAGCAGCGTCGGATTTTGACCGTCCCGTTTCATTCCTTTTCGGAAAATGATGTTGAGTGGAATCTTGGTGCCGTCGTTTGAAATGGCGAACTCGCGCGTCACTTCGATGTCAGCAAACGAGACCGGCGACGTAGTGCGTAGGGCCGTCTCCACGGGCTCGGTTTTTCCTTGCGCGCAATGGAACCACGCCGCCGGCTGGGTGTAACTCACATCGCGAAACAGGAGCGAGTTATCTTCAAGCGCGACCATTTCCTGCACAGCCGATATCATTGGAATCGGAATCATGGTCTCGCCTTTCCCATCCAACCCAAAGCGCCGGATCTGAGACGGGCCGCCGAGTAGATCGCCGACATAAAGCGCATTGGCCGTGGGAACGATTTGCTCGATGACCGCTTCCCCGGCGGGAACGATCTCAACCGCGTTCTTTAATTCCGGGGTGCCGAGCGATAAGCGCAGAATTTTGCCGCGTGGCGCGCCGGCGCGCGAGAGAAGATAAAGCGCATTATCGCGTCCAAGGCGGGCAGCTTTGATTTGATCGCTGAACTGCGTGATTTGCTTCCAGGTCCCGTTCGGGCCGAGGAGATAATGTGCGAAATCCCCGCCATCGCCATTTGCTACCGTCGCGAGAATGTATCTCCCATCGCGCGAAGCTTGGAGCACGATCTCCGCGATCCGTGGAAAGTCTTTGCCGATCGAGTAAGTGTCGTCGGTATCAGCGGTACTGAGTTTGTGAAAATAAATCTGCTGATAGAAATTCAGATCAGCTTCGGGTCGCTCACCCGTCCGGGGGAAGCGCGTGTAATAAATACCGGTGCCGTCGTTGTTCCAAGCCGCGCTGCCGCCCGCTGTGGGATATTGCACGTGCGCGATCGTGTCCGGCAGTGCTTTTCCGGTCGCGGTTTCGTAAAAGTGAAGCGTGCCATCTTCGCTGCCGCCTTTGGACAGTGAGATCGCGACATGTTTGCCATCCAATGATGGCACAAACCAATCGATCGCGGTCGTGCCCTTGGCGTCCAGCACATTCGGATCGAGAACGACTTTCTCCGATTTTAGATCGTCTGCCGAAGTGAGCGTCACCAGCAGCGGTTGCTGCTTTGGCGGCTGGAATTTCATCGCGAACAAGGTTCCCGGCCGCGAGATGAGCGAAAAATAACTCGGCGAAGTTTTCGCGTACCACTCCGTCAATTGTCTTTCAATCGCCGCACGGTCCGGCAACTTGTCGAGATATTGGCGAGTCCGCTGATTCTGTGCGTTCGACCACGCTTTCACCTCGGGGTCATCATCCTTTTCAAGCCACTGATAGGGATCCTCCACCATCGTGCCGGCGTATTCGTTCGACACAGGTTTCTTCGGAGTCTGTGGCGTGGACTCGACAGCCGGCAAACTGATTAGGGTCAGGCCAATTAGTGCACCGATTAGAAACAGAAGACGATTCGCTTTCATCGAGAATGAGAACAGGCTGTCGCGCGTTACTTGCAAATGATTTCGCACGATCTGTAGCCGGGGTTGGTGAGCGCGGCTACAACCCGGCGCGTAGCGCGTATTTTGGATCTTTTACCTGCTTGCGAATCGCTGCGAAGAGACTGCTGATTCCCGTCTGGCTCGCGCGATTGGCGATAAACGACGGGATCATTCCACCACTATCGGTGTAAACGGAGTAAGTCGCGCGCGTTTTGATCGCGCCATCCGGCTCGAGCAGCCATCCGCCGTCGCAAATTTTTACTCGGACAACGCCTTTCTTTTCCGCAGGTCCCAGGTCGTTGGCCGGTTCCCATCGATTAAGATAAATCAAGCCCCCGGGGCCAGCCCACGACTTCTTCCACACACGCAGGGTGTAATCACGGTCCTGACAAATTTTTGGCGAGAGGCGTTGATAAGTAATAATCGAATCAGCCTCGCGCTTCAGGAGCCGGCATTCCAACGTATAGGGCATGAAGCTTGGATAATTCTCGAGATCGTCGATCACCGCGTGAACAGCGCAGGCCGGGGCGTCGATTGGGCCGATCGCCCTGAACTCCTTGAGCCGTGAATCTGCGTGCGATCGGCTGTAGATGGCGACATCCTTGGTTTCGACGGCTAACTTCCAGCCCTCACTCGGATCGACCGAATGGGAAACGTCATCTGCGAACGCGGTCGAGCCGCCGACGAGAAAGATCGACATCAGACCGGGGAGAATTCGGCAATGCATCGCGCGATGATACACGTTTTTATCACAAACGCCACAGTGGCCGGCATTTTCTAATTGTGGGGATCGCGGTGGAGTCCGGAGAAATTCTTTGAATCTCTGTGCACTCTGCGTTCTCTGCGGTTAATCATTACTGGTCGTCTCGTTATGACTCCACAGCCCACCATCCTCGTGGTCGATGATGAAAAGCATACGCGCGACGGCTTGCGACGTTTGCTTGAAAACGAATACGACGTGTATGTCGGCGCGGACATTTCGGGCGCGATGAGCGTGCTTGAACGAGAGCAGATCGATGTGCTCCTTACCGATCTGCGCCTTGGTAGCGAGGATGGAATGACATTGATCGATCGCGCTTTGAAAATGCCGCGTGCTCCCGTCTGCATCATGATGACGGCGTACGGCTCCATCGAGGTGGCGGTCGAAGCAATGAAACGCGGCGCTTACGATTTTGTGACCAAGCCGCTCAATCTCGACAAAGTTGAATTGCTGATCGCTCGCGCGGTGCAAGGCCGCAGACTTGAGCAGGAAAATCGCGCGCTCCGGCAGCAAGTGGACGAGCGTTACGGCCTCGAAAACATCTGGGGCGACTCGGCACCTTTGCATGAAGTGCTCGATACCATCCGGCAGGTCGCGCCGTCATCGGCCAACGTGCTCATTGAAGGCGAGAGCGGCACAGGCAAAGAATTGGCCGCGCACGCCATTCATAATTTGAGTCGCAGGAACAAGGCGAGATTTGTGGCGGTGCATTGCGCCGCGCTCTCACCGCAATTGCTCGAGAGCGAACTGTTCGGACACGAGAAAGGCGCATTCACCGGGGCGCACGAACGCCGCGTCGGCCGGTTCGAGCAGGCAAATGGCGGCACAATTTTCCTCGATGAAGTGGCCGAAATCGATCCGAGCACTCAGGTCAAATTACTGCGCGTAATCAGCGAAGAACGCGCCTTCGAGCGCGTCGGCGGTAACCAAACGCTGCGGGCGGACGTTCGGCTGATTGCGGCCACAAACAAGAATCTCGAACAACTCGTGCGCGAGGGAAAGTTTCGGGACGATCTTTTCTTTCGCCTGAACGTTGTGCGCATCACCATGCCGCCATTGCGCGATCGCAAGGAAGATATTCCGATTCTCGTCCGCGGATTTTTGAAGCATTTCCGCAAGGCGAACGAAAAACCTCGTCTCGATCTAGCGCCCGACGCCATGGATGCGCTTCTCACCTACACTTGGCCGGGCAACGTTCGCGAGCTGCGCACCGCGATCGAGCACGGGGTTGTGATGGCGACCGGCCAGAAGATCACACTCCGCGATCTCCCGATGGCGGTGCGACAAGCAGGCAGAGCGACGTCCCCCCGCGGAATTTCCGCTGCCGAGGCTTTCGCGGAAAAGTCAAGTCCGCTCGACCTGCACGAAACGGAAAAAAAATTGATCATGCAAGCGCTTGCCGCGACCAATGGCAATGTGACCGCAGCGGCTAAAAAGCTCGGCATTAGCCGTCGAACGCTTCATAGAAAAATCAACGAAATGAATTTGTCCAAAAAGCCAGCCGACGCCAATGACCGAGTGCAATCACTTTGAGGGCAACGATGCGATTGAGACTTTTCTGGCGCGCGCGAAAAACTACGCCTTGTCCGCCGCGCCCAATTTTTTCCAGCAATTCGTAGTCGCCGAAGTCCATCAACATCGGCGGCGACGTAAGTTCGACATCTTCAGCGCTGTCGGGCTCGACGGCACCGATACCGGTCTCGAGCAGGCAAGCTCCACACAATTGCTGTGGTGAATTAGGCGGAATGGTTGCCCCGCATTTGCGGCAAAATCTCTTCGCGATCGTGATTCTCATCCCGTCATCGTTTTGCTCCTCAATTGGATAATGCACCGAATTCGTTAGAAGGTTACGACCGCAGCGCAGCAATCAGCTCGCGCAGCTCGTCTTCGATGTCAGCCGGTGTTGCCACGGTTTGCGCAACCTCCTCGCGCAAAAGTTGCCGGTAACGCTGGCGCAAACGATGTAAGGCCTGTTTCACCCCGTTCTCGGTCATGCCGAACTCGCGCGCCACCTCAGCCTGCGAAGGCCGATCCGGCTCGTCGGAGAGCAGCGTGCTCAAGCGCTCGAAGAGCAGCGCGTTAACGGCTCGCGCGGATTCCTCGCGCAACCGGCGAACACGCGTTCGAGCACGGTGAACGCCCATCGTCGATCGTAAAGCCGATCGGCACTCACCGTGTCGGTTCGCTCGAGCTCCCAATAATCATCTACCCCCAATGCTTTCCAGCGGAATGAGCGCCCGGCCTCCGCCGCGCTTGATCGCCGCCGCATCGCGGCGTTCGTTCGCCATGAAATGTTTCAGGGAGGCAAGAAGAAAAGAACGCAAGCGGCCTTTTTCCCGCCGGACCGACTGAAAATCTTTACGCTCTAAAAGCAGCGCAAAAAATCCCTGCGTGATGTCCTCCGCTTCCTCCCGGGTGTACCCTTCATGCCGCACAAATCCATAGAGAGGCCGCCAGTAGGTTCGACAAAGATTTTCCAGCGCCGCTTGTGCAGCGGGCGTTGGACCTTGTGCTTCCAAGACCATGCTCCAGTGCGTTGTACCGAAGGCGATCACACCATCTTGCGCACTTCCGCCAATTGTGCTTAGTGAAGTCACTTTGTCGTTAGCAAACACGCGGCGATACAAGTAAAAATCGCCCTAAAATCAAGCCTACAGATGCTTCACAGGGAGGGACAGCTTGGGCAGCCGTCCACTTTAAGCACGGCGGCTGGGAAGTCGCCGTTCCTTGGTGCTTCCAAAGTTTCCCGTTTACGAACTACCATTCGAGCGTTTCAATTAGGCCGTGACCGAGCATAAGAAAATCTTCGGGACGGACGGCGTCCGCGGTGTTGCCAATGTCGAACCGGTCACGGCCGAAACATCGCTGAAGCTGGGTCGCGCCGCCGCGCACGTTTTCACTCAGCTCAATCCACGCAAGAACCCAGAGGGCACGCGTCCCAAAATTGTGCTCGGCAAAGACACCCGTCTTTCCGGTTACATGCTCGAAAACGCGCTCGTCGCTGGAATCACGTCGCTCGGGGTCGATGTTCTTGTCATCGGGCCGCTGCCGACTCCGGGCGTTGCTTACATCACGCGGTCGCTTCGCGCCGATGCCGGCATCATCCTCTCCGCCTCGCATAATTCGTACGA
>Ga0066685_10001466_pt1 | contig 10230 bp, 8 predicted proteins | sample GraSoiAngelo_134_FD_62305 | JGI IMG/M metagenome (GOLD analysis project Ga0066685, IMG submission 62305) | Grasslands soil microbial communities from the Angelo Coastal Reserve, California, USA - 14_0929_05_30cm | ecosystem: Environmental > Terrestrial > Soil > Grasslands | place: USA...
GAGCACACGGACGCCGAGGAGTCGCAGGTGGAGATGGTGGTGCACGAGAAGCTCCAGCTCGTGGGGCTGGAAGGGGTGGAGCACATGCGTCCCTCCAACCTGAGCGGAGGCATGAAGAAGCGCGCCGCGCTCGCCCGCGCTCTGGCGCTCAACCCCAAGATCATGCTCTACGACGAGCCGACCACGGGGCTCGATCCCATCACGGCCGATCTCATCAACCGCCTCATTCGCCGGCTGCAAGAGCGTCTCGGGATCACCTCGATCGCGGTGACGCACGACATGCGGAGCGCCTACCACATCGCCGACCGGATCGCGATGCTCCACGAAGGACGCATCCACGCCATGGGCGCTCCGGCCGAGATCCAGGCCACGCGGGACCCGGCCGTGCGGCAGTTCATCGAGGGGAGCGCCGAAGGGCCGCTCCTTCCGACTTGAACCACACCTCGCGCCGCGCGGCCATCCAGGTCGGAATCACGGGTCTGGTCGCGCTCGCGCTCCTTCTCGTCGGGATCGCGTGGATCAAGGACTACCGTCTCGGAAAGAAGAAGCGGCTCCTGGTCGCGCGGTTCGAGGAGGTGGGGAACTTATCGGAGGGGGACCCCGTCTCGGTGCGCGGGGTCAAGAAAGGCGCCGTGACCGACGTGCACCTGCAAGACCAGGGCGTCACGGTGACCTTCGAGCTGGAGCGGGACGTGGCGCTCCATCCCGACGCCGTGATCCGCATCGCCAACATCGGCTTCATGGGAGAGAAATTCCTGGCACTCGATCCGGGCTCCGACCCCGGCCGCTTCGATCTCTCGAAGCCGATCCCGGGACGGTACCAGTCGGGGGTGCCCGAGGTGATCTCCGGCGCGGGCGACCTCATCACGCAGGCCACGGAGCTTTCCTCGCGGCTGAACGAGTTCCTGGACGCGGTGGATCCCGCGACCATGCAACGCGCCTCGAAGAATCTGGAGCGGATGTCCGCCTCGCTCTCCACCGCGGTGGACCGGAACCAGGAAGACCTGCGCCAGGCGATCCTGGACTTCAAGTCGGCGGCGTCCCAGATGAAGAGCATCGCGTCGAACAACTCCGAGGCGGTGGGGAGCTCGATTCGGGATTTCGGAACGGCGTCCCGCAGGCTCACCGATCTCTCCGAGAAGCTCGGCGTGACCGCGGACGCGCTCCAGCGCGTGGTCCTACGCCTCGACAACAAGGAGGGCTCGCTGGGGAAGGCGATCGCGGACTCGACGCTCTACGACGACCTCCGGGAGACGCTCCGGAACACGAACGATCTGGTGAAGGACATCAAGAAGAACCCGAAGCGATACATCAAGCTCGGCATATTCTGAGGAGTGCGCATGGCCAGGAAGGAAGCCTCATCGGCAGTCCGCACGGTCTTTCTTTGCTCCGCGTGCGGAAACGACAGCCCCAAGTGGTTCGGACGGTGCCCGCATTGCGGTGAATGGAACACCGCGGTGGAGGAAGCGCAGCGCGCCGCGGCACCCCCGTCTCGCCGCGGCTACGGAAGCGGAGCGGCGCGGCCCACGCGGCTCACCGAGATCGAGTCCCTCGCGGAGGAGCGGCACCGCTCGGGCATCGGGGAGCTGGACCGCGTGCTGGGCGGAGGGCTGGTGCCCGGCTCGCTCGTCCTGATCGGAGGAGATCCGGGAATCGGAAAATCCACCCTGGCGCTCCAGCTCGCGGGCGCGCTCGCGCGGGACGGGCGGGTGGTGCTCTACGTCTCGGGGGAGGAATCGCCGCGGCAAGCCAAGATGCGCGCCGAGCGGATCGCGCTCCGGGGCGGCGCCGACCACCTCTATCTCCATCCCGAGATCGATCTCGACGCGATCGTGACGGAGGTGGACCGGCTTCAGCCCTCCCTCCTCGTGGTCGACTCCATCCAGACCCTCCACCTTCCTGAGCTGAGCGCGGCGCCCGGGAGCGTGACCCAGGTGCGCGAGTGCGGGCTCCGGCTGCTGCGTCTCGCCAAGGACCGGTCGATCCCCGTCGTGCTGATCGGGCACGTGACCAAGGACGGCTCGGTGGCGGGGCCGCGCACGCTCGAGCACATGGTGGACGTGGTGCTCTACCTCGAAGGGGACACGCACCACGAGTACCGGATCCTGAGCGCGGCGAAGAACCGTTTCGGATCCACGAACGAGATCGGAGTGTTCGAGATGCGCGGGGACGGCCTCGCGGAGGTGGAAAATCCCTCGGAGCGCCTGCTCCGGGATCGCGGCCGCTCCGTTCCCGGATCCGCCGTGGTCGCCTCGCTCGAAGGCTCGCGCCCGCTCCTCGTGGAGGTGCAGGCGCTCGTGGCGCCCACCCACTTTGCAAATCCACAAAGGGTCGCGCAGGGCGTGGACGTGCGGCGGCTCGCGGTCGTGATCGCGGTGCTGGAGAAGCGCGCCGGACTCTCGCTCGCGGGAGCCGACGTGTTCGTGAACGTTGCGGGCGGGATCAAGCTGGAGGAGCCCGCCGCGGACCTGGGGCTCGCGCTGGCGCTCGCCTCGAGCTTCCGCGACGCGCCGCTTCCACCCGATCTCGTGGCGGTGGGAGAGGTGGGACTGGGGGGAGAGCTTCGTCCGGTGCCGCAGATGGACCGGCGCCTGGAGGAGGCGATGCGCCTCGGGTTCCGCTCGGCGCTGATCCCGAAGCGCCAGGCGTCCTCCACGAAGCCGGAGATCGGGCTCGTCGCGGCAGAGTCCTTGCGCGAGGCGATCGTGCTGGCGCTGGATGCGAAACCCTCGCCGCAGCACCCGCGCCGAGGCTGATCGATGGACCTCGCCGTCGTCCTGGCCGGAGCGGGGGAGGGCCGCCGCATGGGAGCCCTCGGCCCGAAGCTCCTGATCCCGGTGGGCGGCCGCCCCGCGCTCGAGCGCGTCCTCGATTCCTTCCTCGAGGTCGAATCGGTGGGGGAGATCGTCGCGGTGATTCCCAAGGCGCTCCTGAAACAGGCGGAGAAGCTGATCGCCTCGAGACCCAACCCGCGCGGCGCGAACCTCCATGCCGTTCCCGGAGGGGACACGCGCGCGGATTCCGTGCGCCTAGGGATCGAGGCGCTGACCGGCTCCCTGCCCTTCGTCGCCGTGCACGACGTGGCGCGCGTGAACGTCTCGCCGGAGCTGATCGAGCGCGTGCTTCGCGCCGCGCGCGAGAGCGGCGCCGCGATCCCCGGATCTCCGTTGCGGGACAGCGTGAAGGAGGTCGCCTCGGGCCGGGTGGTCCGCTCCGTGGATCGCGACCGGCTCCACGCGGTGCAGACTCCCCAGATTTTCTCGCATGATATACTCGCGCGCGCTCACGCCACCGCCGCCGAGGAACGCGCGGCTGCGACCGACGATGCCATGCTGGTGGAGCGTATCGGATGCGAGATCACGGTCGTTCCCGGCGAACCTTCCAACCTGAAGCTCACCGAGCCGGGCGATCTCGCGCTGCTCGAAGCCTGGCTTCACGCGCCGCGAGGGGAGGGATGATGGGTGGATTTCGGGTCGGCATCGGCTACGACGTCCATCGTCTCGAACCCGGCCTTCCGCTCACGCTGGGCGGCGTGTCCCTGAGCCATCCCCACGGGCCCCGCGCCCACTCCGACGGGGACGCCCTCGCGCACGCGATCGGGGACGCGCTCCTCGGCGCCATGGCGCTGGGGGACCTGGGCGCCCACTTCCCGGATACCGACCCCCAGTTTCGCGGCGTATCCAGCCTCACATTGCTCGAGCGGATCCGCGGGCTCCTCCGGGAGCGCGGCGCCCGCGTCGTGAACGTGGATTCGACCCTGATCCTCGAGTCGCCCCGCATCCAGCCCCACGTCGTGGAGATGAGAGCGCGGCTCGCCGGGGCGCTCGGGGTCGAGCCCGAGTGGATCTCGGTCAAGGCCACCACGAACGAGCGGCTCGGCGCCGTCGGGCGCGAGGAGGGAATCGCCGCGATGGCGGTGGCGCTGGTGGAGGTGGACGCGCGATGAAGATCGCGGTGCTCATGGGAGGGACGAGCGAGGAGCGGGAGATCTCCATCCGCACGGGAGCCGGCGTGAGCAAGGCGCTCCTCTCGCTCGGGCACGAGGTGATCACGCTCGACACCGGGACCGGGGCGCTCCTGCGCGCGGGCGAGCTCAAGGCGGCGCTGGGAAATCCGGCCGGACCCTCGGCGCTGGCGCCCGCCGCGCTCCCCAAGGGAGCGACGAACGTCGGCCTCGAGCCCTTCGTCCGCGGGATGCCGCGCGACATCGAGCTCGTCTTCGTGGCGCTCCACGGCGGGGACGGCGAGAACGGGACCCTGCAGGCGCTCCTCGATCTCGCGCGCGTCCCGTACACCGGCTCCGGCGTGCTCGCCTCCGCGCTCGCGATGGACAAGGCGATCTCCAAGCGGATCTTCGTGCACGATGGCGTTCCCACTCCGGAGTGGGTCGAGCGCTGGGCGCCCGAGGATCCCGTGCAGCCCTGGAATCCCGACCTCGAGCCGGAGGAGATCGAGGCCTTGGGCGGATTTCCCCTGGTGGTGAAGCCCAACGACCAGGGATCCACCGTGGGCATCACCATCGTCCAGGCGCGCGCCGAGCTCAAAGGGGCCTTCCACACCGCAAGGCGCTACGGGCGGCTGGTGCTGGTCGAGCGCTTCATCCCCGGTCGCGAGGTCACGGTCTCGGTGCTGGACGACCGTCCGCTTCCCGTCGTGGAGATCATCCCCGAGGGGGGCTTCTACGACTACGAGCACAAGTACACCTCGGGAGCGAGCCGCTACGAGTGTCCGGCCAACCTCCCCAGGGAGACGACCGAGCGGCTGCAAGACCTCGGCGTCCGCGCCTGCCGCGCGCTCCGCACCCGGGGAGTCGCGCGCGTGGATTTCCGTCTCGACGAGGAGGGAGCGCCCTTCTGCCTCGAGGTGAACACCGTGCCCGGCATGACCGAGACGAGCCTCGTCCCGAAGGCCGCGGCCGCGGCAGGCATGACGTACGAGGATCTGGTGCGGGCCATCGTGGATTCCTCGCCCCTCGAGGTGGTCCGATGAGCGAAGGCATCCCGCCCGAGGCGTCGCGATGAACATGAACCCGGCGGGAACCACTGCAACCACGCTCGGCACCGCGGCGATCCGGGTCGGGCTCATCATCATCTCGGCGTTCCTCATGTGGCGGATCGCCCGGATCCTGGTGGGGCGGATCGAAAGCGCCATCCGGGCGGGGACGCAGGGCTTCGCGATCGAGCGGGAGAAGCGCGCCGCCACCCTCGGCAAGATGCTCCGGCGCGCCACCTGGATCGTGATCGCGATCGTCACCTCGCTCATGGCGATGCGGGAGCTGGGATTCGACGTGACGCCGGCGCTCGCGGCCGCCGGAGGGTTCGGCATCGCGGCGGGGCTCGGGGCGCAGACCCTGGTCCGGGACTGGGTCGGTGGCGTCCTGATCATCATGGACAACCAGTTCGCCGTGGGGGACGTGGTCCGCGCGGCAGGCGTGGCGGGAAAGGTGGAGGTGATCTCCTTTCACCACACCGAGCTTCGCGACGGTGACGGTGCGCTTCACTTCATCCCCAACGGCGAGATCAAGGTGGTCACGAATCTTTCCCGGAGCTGGTCCCAGCCCACCGTGCGCATCCCGATCGACATCGCGGAGGATCCGAAGCGCGTGCTCGCCGTGCTCCGCGACACGCTGCGCAAGTTCGCGGAGGATCCCTCGGTCAAGGCGCATCTCGAGGGAGAGCCGAGGCTCCTCGGCATCGAGGACGTCTACGCGGGCTACTTCACCGTCCTCCTGCAAGTGAAGACCAATCCCGGCCAGCGGCTCGAGATGATGCGCGAGCTCCGGATCGCGGCCCTTCACCGGCTGCGCGAGGAAGGGATCTCGGTCCGTCCGGCCCCGGGAGCCACGGGACCCGCGTGAGCATCCGCGTCTATGACACGAGAAAGCGGAAGAAGCTCCCTTTCGAGCCGGTCGATCCCAAGCGCACCGGAATGTACGTGTGCGGCATGACCGTGCAGGACAAGCCGCACGTGGGGCACATGCGCTACGCCGTGGCGGGGGACGTGATCCGGCGCTACCTCGAATCGAAGGGCTTCGAGGTCGTCTACGTCACCAACTTCACCGACATCGACGACCGGATCATCGAGCGCGCCAACAAGGAGGGCATTCCGTTCGACAAGGTGTCCGAGCGGAACATGAAGGCCTTCCTCACCTATTCCGATCTCCTGAACATCAAGCGCGCGACCCACTATCCGCGGGCGACCGAGCACCTGCCCGAGATCATCGCGCTGATCCAGCGCCTCATCGAGAAGAAGCACGCCTACGTCTCGGGGATCGACGTCTATTTCGACGTGCGGAGCTATCCGAAGTACGGCCAGCTCTCGGGGCGCAAGGTGGACGACCTGCGCCAGGGGGTGCGGATCGAGGTGGGAGAGATGAAGCGCGACCCGCTCGATTTCACGCTCTGGAAAGGCGCCAAGCCCGGCGAGCCCTCCTGGCCGAGCCCGTGGGGTCCGGGGCGCCCGGGATGGCACATCGAGTGCTCCGCGATGGCGATGAAGTACCTCGGCGAGACCTTCGATTTCCACGGAGGGGGGCAGGACCTGGTCTTCCCGCATCACGAGAACGAGATCGCGCAGTCCGAGGCGGCGACCGGAAAGACCTTCGCGCGCTACTGGATCGAGAACGGGCTCGTGCTCTTGCGCGGCGCCAAGATGTCGAAATCGGAGCAGCACTTCTTCCTGATCGAGGACGTGGCGAAGAAGGTCGAGCCGGAGGTGATCCGCTTCTACTTGCAGTCGACCCAGTACCGGAGCCCGATCGAGTGGAACGAGGACCGCCTGCGCGAGGCCGGGATCGCGTACGCGCGCCTCAAATCGGCCCTCGAGACAGGGGAGAAATCGGGGGACGGCACTCCGGACCCGGCGTCGGCGGGGGGAGCCACGGAGCTCCCCGCGAACGCGAAGGTGCTCGCGGAGGCGCGCAAGACGGAGAAGCTCTTCCAGGAATCCATGGAGGACGACTTCAATTCGGCGAAAGCCCAGGGCCACCTGTTCGATCTCGCGAAAGCGATCAACCGCGTGTCGGAATCGGGACGCATGTCGGAGGTGGAGCGGGCGGCGCTTCCCGAGGCAACCCGCACGCTGAGACGGCTCGGCGAGACTCTCGGCCTCTTCTGGGATGCGAACGGGGCCGAAGAGGCGATCCCGGATGAGGTGCAAGCCCTTGTGACTCAAAGGGATCAGGCACGCCTCCAGAAGCAATGGCAACGGGCCGATGAGCTTAGGGCGGAGATCCAGGCCCTGGGCTTCGTCCTCGAGGATCAAAAAGGGGGGACGCGCGCCCGGCGAAAACTCTAATCCCGTCAGGAGTTGAGAAGACCAGCCGATGCGCCTTTTCCAGCGGCCGCGCACGCTCAAAGACGAGCTCCAGATCCTCTTCCTCGCCGTGGGAAGCGCCTTCCTCGTACTCGCCACCGTCCTCCTCTACCAGAACGGACAAGCCTCCCTCCGCCGGCAGGTGATCGCGAGCGCCTCGACCGCCGCCGAGACCGCGGCCGCGCTCATCAGCCTCGAGGATCATCAGTCCGTTCGCACCCCGGCGGACATGGACTCCCGCGCGTTCCGGAACATCGTCCAGAACCTGGGCGCTCTGCGCCGCGCGAACCCCGATGTCGTGCACCTCTACACGATCGCGCCGATCGGCAAGAACGGAACCTGGCGCGTCGTCGTGGACGTCGGCGGGTCGGTGCGCGAGGAGCGTCACCTGATCCGCGGCCGGCTTCCCATCGGGTCGATTCCCCCCACGAGCCTCCCCGACAATCTGATCGAGCAGGGCCAGCGGGGCACGACGGCGGACATTCTCGACCTCACGAGCCCCTCGCGCGCGCGCGCGACCGCCCTGGCGCCCATCGCGGGGCACGACGGAAAGGCGGTCGGGCTCGCGGTGGTGGAGCTTTCCGCGGCGAGACTCATCGAGGAGGTGCGCCTCCTCTGGTACGTCTCCATCGCGATCTTCCTCGTGGGGCTCGTCGTGAGCGTGGTGGCCTCGAACATGGCATCGCGCTGGGTGACGCGCCCGATCGAGGAGCTGCTCCGCGCGGTGGAGGAGATCGCGCGCGGAAACCTCAGAGCGCGCGTGGTCGGGAAGAGCCGGAACGAGCTGGGGGCCCTGGGCAAGGCATTCAACCTGATGGCCAAGAGTCTCGAGGCGTCCAAGGCGAAGAACGACGAACAGCAGAATCTCCTCCGTGAGCTCCACCGCACGGGCTCCCAGGTGGCGGCCACCCTGGAATTACCCCGCATGCTCGAGACCGCCTCGCGCGGGATCCGCGCGATCTGCGGCGGGGAGGAGGCCTTCTCGGGAGCGATGGGGCCGCGCGACAAGTCGGTGCGCCTCTGGACGCGCTCCGGACCGGGGACGCTGGACATGGAGGGATGGGATACGCCCGTAACGCTGCTCGAGGAAGTGCTGGGGGGCGAGACGCGGCTTCTCGCGCGGAACGAATTCGCGGCGGCGGGGCTTTCCATGCTGCTCGATCGCCCCGGCGACTACGCGCTGGCCGCGCCGCTCCGCGTGAGCGATCAAACGCTCGGCGTCCTCGTGGCACTGGGGCGCCGCACGCAATTCCATCCCGAGGGGATCTCCCTCGCGACCCTCTTCGCGCGCCAGGTCTCGGCGGCGGTGGGCAACGCGCGCGTCTTCGAGCAGGTCCGGGCGGTGGACCGGTCGAAGAGCGAGTTCCTCTCCATCGCCTCGCACGAGGTGCGCACGCCGCTGACCGTCATGAAGAGCTCCCTCGACATCCTGGTCTCCAGCCCCAAGTTCGAGTACACCGCCGACCAGCGGCAGCTCATCGCCTTCTGCCAGGAATCGGTCGAGCGGCTGATCCGCCTCGTGAAGGACATCCTCGACGTCTCGAAGATCGAGGCGGGCGTTCTCTCGATCCAGTTCGCGCCGACCTCGCTGAACGATCTCATCGAGAAGTGCCTCTTCTGGGTGCCGCAGCTTCCGGGAGGGCAGGGGATCGAGGTCGATGCGCGGCTCCCCAGCGAGCCCGCGATGGTGCTGGCCGATCCGCAGCGGATCATGCAGGTGCTCGAGAATCTGATCTCGAACGCGATCAAGTTCTCGCAGCCGGGCGGGAAGGTGACAATCGAGATTCGCGAGCACGAGCGCGAATACGAAGTCATGGTCTCCGATCGCGGAAAGGGGATCGCGCCGGAGGACCTGGGAAGGATCTTCGGGAAGTTCTACCAGGTCGCAGACTCCGCGACACGCGAGCAGGGGGGCACGGGCCTCGGCCTGGCGATCTGCAAAGGAATCGTGGAAGCGCACTACGGAAAACTCTGGGCGGAGAGCGTCCTGGGCGAGGGAAGCACCTTCCACTTCGCGCTCGCTCGCGTTCTCGACGCGCCCATCGGCGACCGGGCCGTCGGCGAGATCAAGGTGGACAAGCTCCTCTCGGCGCTCCGCAGCGCGTCCGCGCGCGCGAGCCGCATCGGGTAACCGAAACGCCCCGGGCCGCGCCGGCGGCGCCGGGCACGGACGTTCCGCAAATCTCCCTCAGTTGACGCGTTCCGCTGCTCCACGTACTATGCAGTCGGCGAGCCCGCCCGCGCTCGCGGGGCACTTGATGGACCGCTGCGAGCTGGCGTAGCTCAATTGGTAGAGCATCTCATTTGTAATGAGGCGGTTGGGGGTTCGAGTCCCTTCGCCAGCTCCAGTTATCGTCTGAATGAGGTGTGCCGGAGGGGTTCCCGAGCGGTCAAAGGGAGCAGACTGTAAATCTGCCGGCTTAGCCTTCGAAGGTTCGAATCCTTCCCCCTCCACACCTGCAGGGAGTTAGAGCGGGAATAGCTCAGTGGCTAGAGCGTCAGCCTTCCAAGCTGAGGGTCGCGGGTTCGAATCCCGTTTCCCGCTCCATTTTTTCCAGTTCTCCACAGTTGTTCACAGAATCAAAGGCGATGTTGTTGATGGACTTACAGTGCTTTCCCCAACCCTGTGAACGGCCTCGTCAGGCAGTCGTTCACCGTTTTCCCGCCAGGGGACCTCATGAGAGCCAAGACAGATTCTATTCAGGGCCGGGAAAACACCTCAAATTTCCTATTGACACGCGTTTCGCTCAAAATGTAGCGTGTCCGGGCTGTACTGACCGGCGACCTTTTTCCGCGAGGAGGAGGTCGGGACGGGATTTTTTGCCCTGTTCAGGGATTTTTGCGTTGTTGGCGCTTTGGTGAGGCCGGTTCTTGCCTTCTGACTCTTGCTCGCATCCGATTTTGCCGCGCGCCGCA
>Ga0066685_10001479_pt1 | contig 10205 bp, 12 predicted proteins | sample GraSoiAngelo_134_FD_62305 | JGI IMG/M metagenome (GOLD analysis project Ga0066685, IMG submission 62305) | Grasslands soil microbial communities from the Angelo Coastal Reserve, California, USA - 14_0929_05_30cm | ecosystem: Environmental > Terrestrial > Soil > Grasslands | place: USA...
GGCTTGCAACCCTAGGATTTGCAATTGGCCGCAAAGATGAGCCTGAAGCCGGCACCCTCGCATAACGAGTGGGTCCAGTGACAAAGGACCCAAGGAAAACATGGGAGACCATCGGAGACGAGGACCCGTACTGTGGAACGGGCGGACCGACCCGCGTCGTCCCAAGAACTGGGAAATTTGCTCAACCAGACCTAGGGCTCTTAGACTCTATCGAGCCCAATACAACTCTCATCGATGTCGGCTGTGGCTACGGCAGAAACTCGATTCCTATAGCTGAAGCCAAGAAAGCGTTCGTCGTGGCATGCGACATCTCTCTTAGCATGTCTCGTTCAGTAAGAGAGAGACACTTGCCCTTTGTCCTATGCGACCTTCGCAAACTACCGTTTCGAAGATCCAGTTTTGACTATCTAGTCTGCAGTGTCGTCCTCATCCATTTGAGACGGATTGAGATTGATGAGGCTATCGCCGAGTTAAAACGTGTTGGAAAGAAATGTCTGATCGTTATGCCCAACCCCCTGGGCCGAGCAAGCCTGTTCGGATTCATCCCTTTTCTCGTTGGCCCGTTACTATGGATCAGAAAAGGATGGAACTCCAAGCTTTCCGTCTTCTCAGATATTCCCTGTCCCAGAGGATACGTTGTGAACTTCTACCTACCTTGGATGTTTCGCGGAATGTTGGAAAGTCATTTTGAAAGTGTCCATCCGACCTATGCGAAAAAGGACAGAGAGCCTCACCCGTACATGACAGATCGAGTGTTATACATCTGCAACAAACCTCCCGCAAGGTAGAAATAGCTATCTTACGATTGAAACATTTACAATGATTCCTTTAGGCATTTTTTCCCTCGTAAAGGCGCTGGGCTTCGTGCTTATTCTGTCATCGTCTTCAGCCCTCGCTACATCAGCATCAGCACACCCTTCAACTCTATCAAACCTCATTCAGAACGGTGGCTTCGAGACAGGAAACCTTGATGGCTGGCAGATTCACCCTGCAGCGTCTCCACCGCAGATCTCGACCTTCTCCCACAACGGCCAATACTCGGCCTTCTTCCCGACCATCTCATGCTGTGACTTTGGCGCCGTACTCGTACAGAACGTCCCAATGACTGTCTTGAACAGACGGATCTCTCTCAGCAGCTGGGTCTACCCCACCGGAGTGGGAAGTCTCGGCGACGCCCAGTTTCCCCGAGCCGCAGTACTAGTATACTTCCAGAACACGAGTGCCACGACAGTGGCCGGCCAAGACGTGATACTTGCCTATTGCTGGCAGTGTGGAATCTACGAACAACAGAATTACACAAAACCAGGGGAGAAACCTGGGGTAGACCCGCAGTCAAACAGTCCTCAAGCCTGGTTCAACTTCTACAACTGGACCCCGAACTCCTGGAATCAGCTGGATCGGAACCTTGGACGGGATGTTCAATCAGTCTTCGGTCAACACACCAATCTTCGATCCCTTGTCCTTTTCCAGATCCAAGTCTGGGGCCACTTTTCCAATGTCGGGACCTCTGACTTCTACATAGACAACATCAAGTTATCACTGGGCAAACATCAATAGAAGTAGAGGGCATCTAGGATTCCTCCATCCCATGCAATTTGGGTCCCGCTGCCTCGCCAAGGGTCTAGCCGGAGCCTATTCAAGAGTGAGTCGCACGCGCAAACAGTAGGATGACCTGGAGCGTAGAGGTGCTCCCACCGTGATCTTGACGACTATGTCTTGGCCGACGTTCGTGACGTAGAGAGCTGTCTGTTTCTCGTGGAAAACTAGATCGTTCGATCTTGGAGTTAGACCTGCGCCTGGTACAGGATTCAATTAATAAGAATTCAGGGCGTAGCTCTGGATAGCTGAGAGAAGATGGCGAAATGTAGACTCTTGGAAGTTTCACCAATGGCTTCTCAAAAGCCCCGTATGTCATCAGTCGATATATCGAATCTGGAAAATATCGCCCTTCGAAAATATCAGCGAGAGAAACATTCGATAAATAGACAGATAGCGCAAAATAGCCGCCCGAAGAAACAAATGAACAAAATCATAAAAATATCTGGAGGAATCGCAGTGTTGTCAATGGTGCTGGGCGTAGTATCTGTCGCGGGCGATTCTACAACGTCTCTCCCACTAAACCTGCTTCCACTCACGACAACAGTCTCATATGACTACGACTATCTAACAGGAACGTTGACTCCGGGAACACTAACAGCCACTGATCTAGCATTCGGCAACATGCTCTTCACGGCTATCGCTGATCCATCTCCCCACTCGAATGGAGGCGGCACGTTTTTCGGCACCGCTAGACCAGTGCACTTCATGGGCGACGAAGTCGTCTATACGGCCTCAGTGTGTACACCGTTTCCTAGTTGCAGTAGCTCGCTGACCTTTGGAGGTTTCGTAGTGAATCATCATTTCAACGCTCCTCTCTCCTCGCTCACAACCCTTGCGTCGCAGTTCTATCTCCCATCTACCAGTGGTGGTACGGGTAGCGATTGCGCTGTTGGCTCTCCAAGATTCAGTCTGACCACATCGCTCGGTTCAAACAAGAACATCTTTGTCTACCTCGGCGAGCTTCCTTCCGGAAGCTATCCCACCGGACAGGGCGGTTGCACGAAGGACACATGGTCCGGAGAGAATAGTGGAATGAATCTTGCGACGACCTCTGCTGGACTCGTCTGGGATACATCACAACTCTGTACCGGGACACAGCTAAACACGTACGCGGGAGCCGTGTCGTGCGCTGACGGGCTAGGAGCAACGATAAACGCGATCTTCGTGGTTATCGACGGCGGATACAACGGTATTGCCACCGGTGGATCAGGAACTCAGATCGTGTACTTCCGCAGCCTACAGGTCAACAGCGAGACAAGATTCCCATAGACCTGCAAGAACACCCTACAAACCGGAACAAACTTCCCCCTTTTTCAAACACATCTTTGATAGAAGAGATCTGCACCTCAGAGGCTAGGAATTTCTTATGACAAGTCCGGTCTTGTAATAGGCGCTCTACGAGAAGCGATCAGGAGGACAAACACGGATCGCAAAGAGCTAGATGCTAGCTCGGTTGGGAACCTATCGTTCAGCCAGAGACTATTGTCCAGGTTCAGGCGAGTCCGAGCCACCGAAGTATGAGTGCGAGGGCAATTCCCGATAGAATGGCGATAATCGCTCCGAATATGATCCTTGCGAGGCGGTTCCTGACCGTCCACGACGGGACTGGACCTGGCTTCAGCAGTCGCTCCTTCTTCAGGTATCTGATCGCTCGAATGAAGCCGGTCACAGTCGTGCAGCATTCACACTTTGCTGTGGCACACTCGCTCAGCGTCTTGTGTCTAGGAATAACCGATCTTAGGCCGCATATCTGACAATTACAGGGTGCCTTTGGATTGTAGCTGAGCCAAACCCCCACCCATCGTGAGTCCAAAAATGATGACAACTAGGGTTGCCCATGCGAATGGAAATAAGTCGAAAAGGAGACCAACGCCCACCCAGATTACGAGGTAGGGGATAGCTTCGTATACCACTTTCAATAGTCGGGGTTTTTGTCCCAAGGGTGTCAAGGAAGGCGCTTGAAGTCCTCAGTCAGCGTCTCGTAGACCGTATCGAAAAATTTCATCGTCCACAGATATAGGTCCTGGCAGGTCGCTACAGCATCGTCGGGATCTAGGTCTTCCGGTTTGATCCTGCTGGGGAGAAGGTCTAGTTTCTCGACTCTAGGGAGATGCCACTCGGTGTGCAAAGGGTTCTCTGTAGACGTCGGTCTTGCATAGTTAGGTCCAGAAACGATGCTTACACTAGCCGCAACCCTAGTCATGGTGATCGGGATTCTGTCATGGGTCAGATAGTTTCGATAACCCTGGATCTTTCCGATCATCTTCGTGGTTCCAGGTTCTAGAAACACGGGGGGAAGTTTGGCGACCCGGCTGTCCGGCTTGGTCCGCGAGTTGTTAATCATCCTGAACAGCTTCCCTGTTGAAGGCTTGGAAAATCCGAGACCATGGATTATGTTGATTTCATAAGCAAGGTTGTCCAAACTGGCGACAAGGTTCCCGAAGAACCCGCCTGCCCTCTTATCCAGGACCAATGCCTGGCCTGTTTCCGGGTCGAAACCGCCAGGTTTCATCTTCTGATCAATCTCGTCTAGATACTCTTTCGCGAACCCCAGCTTGACAAGGACGCTGAAATGGTGCAATCCCAGCCTCTCGCCATTCTCTGGTCCTAGGGAGCCTTTGAGAGGGGGATAGACGAACGCGTTCGCGACATCGTGGAGCTTTTCGTGAGACGGAATAATAATACCGCGTCGCAGAAGTTCCCGAGTCGCCCGATCCTCCCGATAGTTTCTCACCCACGGAAACTCGGTCATCTACCGAATGGCAACCTTCGAGTTTGCCTCGTACTTGGTGCCTGTCATGTCCGACTTCACGAAAAAGTCGTCGAGCAACTTGAAAATATTCCAACGCGTCGACGGACCCCTCTCGAAAACCAGTTTTTCCACACCCCCGTCCACAACGACCTTGGCGTCGACATGATACTCCTTGATCGTTTTCTTGATCTGGGCCATGGTAAGAGTCTTGAAGTACGGTTTACGAACCGTTTGCGCGAGTCTAGCGAGCATCCTGGAGTCGGCCTTGACGCCTGCCACAAAATCGGCTTCGTTCTTGATCTGGATCTTAGTGGTGACTTCTCCAATGGCCTTCTCGCCTTTTGCGACCAGCTCGGCGAAATAGCCGAAGATTTCCTGGAAATTCCCAACGTGTCTGATGAACAGATAGTCCTTCCATGAGAAGCAGTCGAACTTATCGTCAAAAAGGAAGATCTTCCGAGTCACATGATCGTACTTGTCGTTTCTTTGCCAAAGTGCGGTCCAATGGCTTCTAGTCAATTCTTTCTTAGGTGAGTACAGGCGAAGGAAGGCTGGCTTTTGAGGGTGAGACTTGCTTTCCGCAACTATCGCGTAGAACCGCAGGCGATTGATGATGTTCTCTTCCTCTTTGAAGATTGCGGCACCACCAATGTCTGACACGCTGTCGAGCATCGCCGAAACCGGCTCGTTGTCAGACAGCTTGACGTAACAGAGCTCATACGAGCTGGGAGTGTACCCAGGAGCGTAGTCGCGCAGGGCAGGCTCACTACCGTCCTTTCCCAGCGTCGAGACAATGTTGCCCAGGAAATCATTGGAAACTCGCTCTGTCAGGGACAGACGCTGGAAGACGACTATGCTGTCCTCAGCCTGACCGCTGTCCGCGGCCATCAACATGTTTGCGGAGCCTGCTTTTACTGCAAACTCTAGTAGCTCTTTGAAGCCTTCTAAGGGAGTCATTCTTTTTTCTCCAAGAGTATGTAATCTTCCGGTGAAACGACAGCAATAGGTGATCCCGTCTTAACATAATCCCTCTTGCAGACTAGGGCGCTTATCTTCCCGTTCTCAGTTTCAACCTCGAATAGTCTGTAGCCCCAAAGACTCAGGATTGGGTTGATGTAGATGAGATTGGAACGGACGTACAGCACCGCGATCAAGCCTAGCATTATGCTTAGAGAGACGGCGTCTACCAGATCCGAGACTGAAATCCCGAGGAACGGGATCAAGTACGTCACGATGTACGCCATCACTTCAGCGTCGCGAGACACGACTCGCTTGATGGTTACATGGAATAGGGCTAGGTGCTTTGCTGACTTCATAAATCGCGCCAGGAACAGAAGCGAAAGCAGGGAGATCGCGACCAGAATAGCGCTTCCGATCACCGTCTTGTCCAGGTTGCGGATTGCAAGGATCAGAAATAGGGGAGAATATGAGCTGAAGAACAGGATGAGACGAGTCGGGTTCCTTGCTACCAGAGAAAGTTCGCCTGTAGATGAAGAGAGGAGATAGCCCAGCTACTTGAATGACACTTCTCTGTTCACCCTGCCGCATTCGCAACAATAATGCCTCAGTTTGCCGAAGACTCTTGGGCCACGGACTTTCTCGTATTCGCTGCGGTGAGAGTGGACCTATTGCAGTTCGAACACCTCTCCGTATCCAGGTCAGACATGACGAGTCCCAGACGGTCCTGGAAGACTGAACAATAGCCGAGAGCGAAAGTGGGAAGTGAAAGTGAACGAGACACGTTCCCTTTCCAAAGCGAGGAAGAGTCTGCAGGCGTTGAGCAAGTAACAGTTTGAACTTATTCGAGCTCTTTGCTATGACTCGCTTCTGGGCGTGTCTTTGAGTCTACGAGCGAGAGTCATCGCCGACCTGACTCCCAGAGTCGGCTTCCCATTCTCCGAACAGGAACTCTCCCCTTCTGTTCGCAAGAGCGTTGGAGATCTCGAACCGCTCTACAAACAGCTAGATGACAAGTCCACTGAGTTTTCACGCCTCTCCAAGCAGCGGAACAGCCTGCAATTCGTCACGCTCACCGTAGGGGCGTTGGGACTGATCTTTGCACTCGCGGGACTTGTTGCCTGGCAGCTAGGAATCGTAGGCATCATCTTTCTCGGCGGCGTTGCCACGTTCGCCTTCCTGACTTTCACCGAGAACACAGAGAAGCTGAAGACGCGGGGGTCGGAAATGTCCAAGTTGACCGCGGCCGCGAGATCCAGACTCTCCTTTCTGTCCAAAGCGATCTACGACGAGCTCTCCGCCATGCATGCAAACAGGGCTAATCCACAAGCCCCAACAGCAGTCGTAAAAGAAACCGTCGTCAAGGAAGTGGTGATGATCCCCTGTAGCTATTGCAGAGGACTAATGCCCCAGACCTCAGTCTTCTGTCCCGAGTGTGGAGCCAGGAGAAAAGGGTAGACTCTCTCCAACCACGGTTGAGCGTTTCCCTAGAAAGAGCTGACCCTTAACGAACTCTTCGATCTCATCCGCGGAGAAGATCTTGCTTCTTAGCAACGGTCGGTACATCATCGCTCTCCAGCATAGATTTTAGCAGTTTTTCCGACTCCGGAAATTCTTCTAAGATGTTGGAGACTTCTCTCTGAGAAGTGGAAGCGAAGATGAAAGTGATACCTGCCAGGTCAAGGGGACGAGGCAGGTGTTGATCTCCGTAGAGAACGATTTTGAAACCTGGCATTCCAACGACCGCGATGCAACAGCCAGGCTCTTCCACCTAGCCTTGACTCATAGCCTAGGTTCTTTCGCTTCCAAGGGAACGCCATCGCCCGAGGCGTTCACACCGGCCTGGGCCCAAGGACTATTGGAATACGGACTGGTCTTTCGGAAACTCGACCATCAATCGCTCTTCCTCGACAGCACCCTCAACAGTTGGATGTTCCTGCCATTTTGACTATGCGGTGTGGTTCTGCGAGAGCTCCCGAGGATATATCTCCCTCCTGCGCCCGCAATAAATCAATTAGGGATTCTGCCTTACGAAGGCGAGGATGACCCCATTTTCAACGCTATGGATGCTCGCCCGCGAATTCAAGAAATAGCGAACAACACAGTGAATCTTGAGGACGATTCTATCTTTTCCGGAGTGAGTTTTTCCGAAGAAACAGCAAACAGTCCTTTGGAACGGTCGAAAACCCTCCCTCTTCAGTTCTTTCTGGCAGCCCAGCCTACCGGTGGAAGGTTTCTCTCAATTCGCTCGAACTCAAGCCGACTATTTTGGAGAATTGGTTAGCAGTTGGAGGAACGACCAAAACGCCCCAAAAAATCGGGAGGATCAGCCGTTCTTTCTTCCTCTTGGCCGTATTTCAGATGTGAGATCGCCCGACTTATTGGGTTGTTCTCAAGGGAACTCGGCTCCTATATTCGTTCTAGCATAGAAAGTACGTGGAAGGTGCTCTTCCTTGGGAATGCCCCCTTCAGGGGGCAAATAGATGGCACTCTTGAATTAGAGTGCAAAGAACTACAACACCCGGCAGCACTGTTAACGAAGAGAACAACACTGCTAACGTAGAGACCAACAGTGTTAACAAAGCGGTTAAGGCTCAATTTACAGCGACCAATTTTCCAAAAGATTCTGCCAGCAACCTAGGTGTTTCCTTCGAAAGTTCGTAAAAGGCGTGTTCCTCCAGGTAGCGCCTTCGGGCTTTGGGGGGGCCAATTTGTTCCCTAACTCGGCTTCTTCGAAGTTTTCAGCTCTGAAACCTAGGCTGTTGCCGAAGCCATAGGATGAAGTGTCCATGAAATGGGTCTCATGGGTTGAAACTGGGCGTTTGGCTGACATTTTTGGTCTCCGAGTCATTTAATGCATTTTCTGAGCTTTTCATTCGCTGAACCTCGGAATGGGGAAAGCCAGTCTGAGCCTTAAACGGTTGGTACGGGGGATAGAGGTGTCGAGTAACCGGAGCCTGGGACACCACGCGAGGACACTCTACTCTAAGCCCGTTGTTCTGCCCTGCGGACGTGGCCGGGCACTCTTCGCTTTCCTTCCGCGGCAAGGATACCAGGCGGCAGATCGTCCATGTCCCGCTTCCATTTCAGCCCGACCCCTACCTTAGGTGGTGGATAGCTCGCGTTGACCTCTGCTTCGCTCGGAATAACCTTGCTAGCGATCTTCTTGAGTTGTTTCGGTACTGCCAAGGGGGTTTCTTCCTTAACTTGAAACTAAAGTAGCTACCAAGGGTATCGAGTGAACCGAATCTTCTCGCCCTCTATTCTGATGGGATATCCAATCCTCTCAAGCTGTCGTAGAGCGTTCACGACTTCATCATACGACATGAGCTTGAAAGGCTTGGCAACTTCCGGGCCCATACGAGTATTGGCAAGCGGCGCTACTTCGTCAAAGGTAAGTCTTTCACGATACCCGCCCTTTTGAAACAAATCTAACGCGTTCCTGACGACTGTCACACCGTCTAGCGATGTTGTTTGCATGGCTCACTTCCCATTAGGATAGTTCGCTTATCTCTCACAGTGAGGAGTGAAAGTATGCTCAAGGTAGCGTCGTTCGCAGAACCTTTGGAGACAGCCTCTACAGCGTGACAGAACTCCCAACGACTCACAGCCCTTGATGTAACAACCATCTTGCATAGGATAGGTGAGGCGTGAAGATTGTTAAGTAAGAGATCGGTCCGAACTTGATCTCGGGACTTGAACATCTCTGACAAAGTATCGCTCTACGCGATCATTCCGATCGTATTCATCATTGTAGTAGGGCTCGTGTCGATCCTTCTCGTCTCACCCATTGAATCACGAGTAAGCATAATCGCTTCAACTCTGACTGCCTTACACTCCTCTTCTACGTTTCTGAGAGGCTAAGAGAATCGGCTCAACGAAAGCTTGACTACTGGAACAAGAAGGTCTTGACTCCACTATACAACGTTACCGAAGGGGTAGACCCACTTTACTCTGCAAAGTACAGGGCAGATCATCTCGGCCGCGATCAAGACTTGCTAAAGAAACATGCGAAGTATGGGAGATTTGTCAACTTGTATCCCAAGAATTTCATCTTGACTCTATCAACGGCACAGAAGAACTTGCTAGAGTACGAGGAAGTCTACCAGAATGTTCTGAAAGAAGGAGCGAAACGACTAGGACCAAATCTCTTCAATCTTGGAGCCCTATTCGCAGCGATGGGTCTTGTAGAGCGAGGTAATTACGATGAAACACAGATTGAGAATCACAGAAATGTTCTCAAGTGGGCCGAGACGACCGATTCTGGTATAACCGACAAGTTTACGAACACGTGTAAGCTGGCATTAGCTACCTTTGCGAGCTTGCGAGGCGACGTCGAGACGTTTTTCGTGGAGAACCAGTTAATCGTGAAGTGAAGATTTTGCAATTTAAATAACCTCGCAACAGTCTTTTTTCCTGATTTTGTCACATTCCATCTCAGAGGATGAAGCCGAGGCAGGTGAAGAAGCTGAGCGCCTGTTCAGAGATTACTGCGATGCGTCGGGCATCACCTATCTCTTTATCGAACAGTCGGCCTATAGCAGGTCGAGCAAACTAGTAAGAGAGCAGGCTCGACGCCCTGACTTCTTAGTAATAGAACCCTACAAGATGCCCTTCTTTATTGACGTAAAAGCACGTAGGTTCCAAACTCCTCAGGGAGAGCCTACGTTCTTCCTTGGCAACCGGCGGTACATGGCTACCTTTCTGTCTGCAAGAGGCGACTACTTGCCCCTACGACAGTTTCAGAATTTCGTCGGAATACCTGTCTGGGTGGCTTGGTTTGAACGAATGGGGAAAAAGGTGCGCCCAGATAAGATGTGGTTGGCGCCGATCAACGCACTCTCGGGGTTTCACACTTACGATTTAGATGGCTGGATGATTATTCCGTTAGATTGCT
>Ga0066685_10001482_pt1 | contig 10202 bp, 11 predicted proteins | sample GraSoiAngelo_134_FD_62305 | JGI IMG/M metagenome (GOLD analysis project Ga0066685, IMG submission 62305) | Grasslands soil microbial communities from the Angelo Coastal Reserve, California, USA - 14_0929_05_30cm | ecosystem: Environmental > Terrestrial > Soil > Grasslands | place: USA...
GTGATGCAGAAGGAGAAATTCAAGCAACTGCGCAAGCTGGTGGACGTGCTTACGTTGAGCGCGACGCCCATTCCGCGCACGCTTTACCTGGCGCTCACCGGCGCCCGTGACATGAGCACGATCGAAACGCCGCCGCAGGATCGGCTGCCGGTCGAGACCATCGTCACGCATTACGACGAGCGAATCATCCGCGACGCCATTCAGCGCGAATTGAATCGAGGCGGCCAGGTGTTTTTCCTCCACAACCGGGTCATGACCATCGATATGATGGCACAGAAGCTCAAAGCTCTGGTTCCCCAGGCGCGCATCGTCGTCGGTCACGGCCAGATGCACAGTGATGATCTGGAGGAAGTGATGACCCGGTTCGTCAACGGCCAGGCCGATGTGCTGCTCTCGACGACGATTATCGAAAGCGGCCTCGATATTCCAAACGCAAACACCATTCTGATCGATCGCGCCGACCGATTTGGCTTGAGCGATCTTTACCAACTGCGCGGTCGCGTCGGCCGTTACAAGCATCAGGCCTACGCTTACCTGCTGCTGCCGCGCCATGCCGGTTTGTTCGCCGACGCGCGGAAACGGATCAGCGCCATCAAGCAATACTCGACGCTGGGCAGCGGCTTCAAAATCGCGATGCGCGACCTGGAAATTCGCGGCGCCGGCAATCTGCTCGGCCCGGAGCAAAGCGGCCATATCATGGCCGTCGGCTTCGAGCTTTACTGCCAGTTGCTCAAACAAAGCATCGCCGTGCTCAAGGGTGAACGCGTGAAGCCGCGGCTGGAAGTGCAAGTCCGGTTGGATTTTCTGGCGATGGTTCCGGCAGCCGATCAGTCAGTTGTCAGCGGACAGTTGCCAGTTGTCGGAGCGACGGACAATGGACGACCAACCAAGAACAAGGCCAGCGCCTGCGCTCCCTTCAAATACATCTCCGACTCGCGCCAGCGGATTGACGTTTATCGCAAGCTCGCCCAGGCGACCGATAAGCAGGCGCTGAAGAATCTGCGCGCCGAACTGCGGGACCGTTTCGGTCCCTTGCCGCCGCCGATGGAACGACTGTTGCAAGTCGCCGAACTTAAGGTGCTGGCCGCCGATCGCGGCATCACGGTGATGGAAACCAAAGAGGACAAGCTGATGCTGACGCGGAACGAGGACTATATCACGCTGGCGGGCAAATTCCCGCGCCTGACGGAGACGGAGGCAAAGGCGCGGCTGGACGAAATCAGGAAACTTTTGGTGGCGCTTTGACGCGGTCCGCCTATCCTGAAGATGGGTCGGATGGGCAGGATGTAACTCGGCGCGATTGACGATGGTCTTGCACCTCAAAACGAAAGTGCATTTGGCTTCCGCCGCTTCATTGATGTCTTTTTTTGTTTTCGCCTTCGTTGCCGCGCGATCCGCTGAAACCTACACACTGATCGATTTGGGAACGCCTACAGGTTTTGAGGAAAGCAGCCCAACCGCTGTTAACAACCTCGGACAAGTGGCCGGTTGGGCGGACCGCGGAGACAGAAATTGTCAGGCCTTTCTCTGGGAAAACGGGACGATAACCAATCTCAATGGTCTCTCTGGGCTTTCCAGCATTGCCTGCGACATCAACAACTCGGGAGTCATTGTGGGTGTCGCGACGCGCGACGGGCAACGTCGGGCGTTTGTGTGGTCCGCCGGCCAAGTGGTCGATTTGGGAGCGATCGACGAATTCCCAGAGCTTGGCGGACGCGGGAATTTTAATCCCGGATTAAGCATTCAATGACCGTGGACAAATCGTAGCGGTCGGCATGAAAGACGGTCGCAGGCGCGCCTGCCTCGTGAACCCGGTCAGGCTGAGGGTTCCTACGGCTGCACTGGTGGCCAGACAAGCGGGCAACCAGCCGGCCCTTTTTACGGGCGGTCTGCGTCGCCGGCAAATCAACTGGCCAGATTTCAATCATTTGAGCTCCTGACAGACGGAAATGTCGAAATGCTTTTCCAAGGGGACCCACAATCAAATTATGAGATTCAAGCCTCGACCAACTTGGTGGAATGGTTTCCGATCGGAACGGTGGTGCGAACCAATGGCCGGTTTCGCATTGTGGATACCAACGCAGCAATCTTCAACCTCCGCTTCTACCGGGTGATTCAAACGCAGTAATCTTTTGCCTGGCGCGCGGCAGCCAGCCTGGTCTTCCCTACAAACCGCCGCAAAAAGACCCATTCAATGCTTGCAATCAGACTCCGCTTGGGTATTTTCCCCAGTCCGCTGCTTTCAGACCGAGAGCAGTTGCGAACGAAAAACGGATAGATTTATGCCAGCAGCAAACGACTTACGCAAGGGCATGGCGATCCTCTACAACGGTGATGTCGCCGTCGTCCTCGACACACAACATCGCACGCCGGGCAACTTGCGCGCCTTCGTCCAGGCCAGCATCCGCAGCCTCAAGTCCGGCAAATCGTCGGACGTGCGGTTCAGCTCCACGGAAAAAGTGGAAGTGGTGCCGATGACGACGCGGAAGATGGAGTTCAGCTATAAGGACGGCGACGACTTTGTTTTTTCGGATCCGGAGACATACGAAACCGTGACGTTGCCGCCGGAACTGGTCGGTGACGCCAGGAATTATCTGGTGGAAAACGCGCCCATCACGATGACTTTTGTTGAAGATAAAGCCGTATCGATTGAGCTGCCTGCCAGCGTCGTGTTGCGGGTGACCGACGCGCCGGAGGGAATTCGCGGTGATTCCGCGAACAACGTGCAGAAAGCGGTGAAACTGGAGACCGGCATTTCGATTCAGGTGCCGCTTTTCATCAAGACAGGGGAGAAGGTCAAGATCGACACACGCACGGGAAAATACATGGAACGGGCGTGAGGCCAGTTCCAAATTTCGAGGTAAGACCAATTGCCAAAGGAAATTTCCGAAATGAAACCAATTGTCGAATGCCCAGAGGCTCCCCGCACCCGACATTGATTGGAAATTACTACCACTCTAGCTCGCTTCGCGCGGGCTTTTTTCATTCCGTTGTTTCGAGCGCCGGACGGAAGTGGTATTTTCTTGCGAGGTCGAGAGCAGCTTTAAGCGGCTTGATGCCGCCCGTGCAAGTCGGGTCTGAAAGCGATGCGGCTGCGACACAAACGCCCGTTTCCAGGCAACGTCGCAAATCCGATCCTTCGTGCAGCCCTAAAAGCACCCCGGCGCAAAACGCGTCCCCTGCCCCGGCCATGCCCGCGATGTATTTGGCTGGAAGATTAAGCGAGGATTGCCAGTGATCCTCACCTTTACGCGTGCGGGCAAAGGCGCCTTCCGGAAAATGGATAACCACCAACTCATGCACACCCATCTGCAGGAGCGCGCCGGCGGCATGCCGCAGTGCTACGGTGTCCAGCCGTCCGTCCGGCTGGCGGACCCTGAAGCCTGTCGTTTTCCCCGCTTCGATTTCGTTCACAACGCAGTAGTCAACGTGCTTGAGGGCCGGCGCGACGATGTGGGCATAACGGTCGCTGTCTTCGCTGACCACATCCAGGCTGGTTTTAAGTCCGGCTTCCCGGGCAGCGGCGAGCAGCGCGGCGGCCCTGGTGCCGAACCTTTTGTCGGACGCATCGAGCCCGTCCAGCAACAACAGGTAACCGAGATGAAAAATCCGTGCTTTGACTCTGGTGAAATCCAGGTCGTCGCCGTCCCACAAAGCGTTGGCGCCCCGGTGGTGGAAAAAGGTGCGACGACCGCCGTTTGTCTCAGTCATGACATCCGTGTATGAAGTCGGCGCTTCGGAGGTGGCGCGCAGAAATCGCGCGTCGATCTTGTATTTTCGGCAATCCGCCAGAATCAGTTCGCCCAGAGGGTCTTTGCCGACCAGGCCGGCGGCGAAAAGAGGAAAAGCGACGCCCAATTTGGCGAGATCAACCAGGACGTTGTAGGGTGCGCCGCCGGTCCCCTGCGCCTGCCTGCGAATGTTGGCAAGCTGTTCCGGCTGCGGGTAGACATCAATCAACTTCACCTGGTCAATGATCCAGTTGCCGCCGGCGAGGAGACCACTGCGAGCCGAGGCAGGTTTGCTTTTCATGATGTGCTTGAATTGAGCGTCCGCCGGGTACTGGACTTACGCGAGTCTAATGGAAAATACGATCCTTGTCTTTAATGAATTCCGTCCGCTCAGGCAAGCTGTTTGCAACCGAACGCGTGTCCTTAAATCACAAAATCGACAGGATTGGCATGAAGCTCTTGTAGTTCGCGGGCACGCTCGCAGAGGTCGGCCACGGTCAATTTTTCGACGATGCCCACGACGGCATCGCGCGCCTGTTTCATCACACTGCGAATGGCGCACCGGGCTTCATCAGGGCAGGAACATTTTTCGTAGAAGCATTCGCTCACGCAACTCACCGGGGCCAACGCGCCTTCGATGTGGCGGATCACGCTGGCGAGCGAAATGTCCGCCGGCGGACGCGCCAGCCGGTAGCCCCCTGCGACGCCACGTTTGCTTTCAACCACACCCGCCGACTTCAGGTCATTGAGGATCTGCTCCAGGAATCGCTTCGGGATGTTCTGATGTTGAGCAATGGTTTGAATTCGCACGACTGACTGTTTGTAGTTCAGTCCCAGCACCAGCAGGGCGCGCAATGCGTATTCACCGCGCAGAGATAACTTCATTGCGCAGACGATAGAATCTACATTAAAACTATCAAGAATTACTTCACTTCATTTGATACGACCCATAAACACGAATAAATACAGTGATAAAATAATTAATAAAAATGTCTATTGACTTAGTGTAGATTAAACTTATTATCGCTCTGAATTTGCAATTCGTGAGGCACGAAAAAGCGAAATGAAACCAACTCTAGGGGCAGTCGCCGCGGCTGTGATCGGCAGTCAATCAATGACCACCAACCATTTGTTGGCTGATGACACGGCCGATACCATCAACGGTCTCAAACAACAAATCGAACAACTCGACCAGAAGGTCCGCATACTCGAACGCAATCGCGAACTGGAGAAAGAAACCGCTGACACAAAACCCAAAGACGCGCCGAAAATCAGTATCGGCGAGAAGGGCTTTTCCTTCGGCTCCGCCGATGGCAACTTCGCGATCAATCTGCGAGGCGTCTTGCAACTGGATTCGAGAACATTTTTTAAAGACGGCGGGATCAAAGGCAATGATGGTTTCCTGCTGCGCCGGGCCAGACCCGTCATTGAAGGCACTGTTTTCCGGGACTTCGACTTCGTGTTCGTTCCGGACTTCGGCGGCAGCACACCACAGATTTTTGATGCGTACCTTAACTATCGCTATAGTCGTGGTCTGCAGGCGCAGATCGGAAAGTTCAAGTCCCCGGTTGGGCTTGAGCAGCTCCAAGCCGACGCAAATCTGCAATTTAACGAGCGTTCAATGGCGACTGACCTGGTGCCGAACCGCGACCTCGGCGTGCAGCTTCACGGCGATTTGTTTGACGGCACGATGAGCTACGCGGCCGGCATATTCAACGGCGTGGGCGACGCGCGCAATTCCAGCAATGCCGATTTTGAAGACGACAAGGAGTTTGCCGGGCGACTCTTCCTCCGGCCTTTGATGAAATCCAGTTTGTCCGCCCTCCAAGGATTTGGTTTTGGCGTAGGCGGAAGCTATGGGGACTCCTCCACGGTCAATGCGCTGCCGGCGACGACCGGCGGAACCGCGCCCGGCTACGTCACGGACGGGCAGCAACAGTTCTTCGCCTATCGGAATACCGTCGTCGCCGGTGGCAAACACTGGAGGGTCTCGCCGCAAGGTTCCTATTATTACGGCCCGTTCGGCTTGCTGGGGGAATACGTGATCTCGGCCCAACGGGCTCAAACCAACTCGTTGAACACTGCAGCGCTCAAGAATAGGGCGTGGCAAATCACCGGCTCCTGGGTCCTGACCGGCGAAGACGCCTCCTACCAGCGCGTGGTCCCTGCCAAGCCCTTCGATCCCGCCGCAGGCCGCTGGGGCGCGGTCCAGCTTGTCGCCCGCTACGCACATCTGGACATTGATCGTGATGCGTTTCCCTTATTTGCCGATCCGACTACGTCGGCAAGATCGGCGTCGGCCTGGTCCGTGGGCCTCAACTGGTACTTGAATCGGAACGTGCTCGTGAAGACCAGTTTTTCGCGCACCACCTTCTCCGGCGGCGGCGGGGCCGGCACCACCGCGCCGGCCATCATAACGCGGCAACCGGAAAATGTGTTGTTCACTCGGGTCCAATTGGCGTTTTAGCCCGGCCCAAAAAGAAAATGTTATGACAAAAAGAAACTCAAACAAACGTCCGATCACTTTTACGGCGGCGTTGGCGCTCTCCCTGGTTTGTTCCTTCGCCAGGGACATCAACCTCCTGAACGTTTCTTACGACCCCACTCGTGAGCTGTATCAGGATTTCAACGCCGCCTTCTCCAAATATTGGAAGGAAAAGACCGGCGACGCGATCATCATCCGGCAATCGCACGGCGGCTCCGGCAAACAGGCGCGGGCCGTCATCGACGGCCTCGCCGCCGATGTCGTCACTCTGGCGCTGGCTTATGACATCGACGCGATCGCTGAGAAGGCAAAGTTGCTGCCGCCCGACTGGCAAAGGCGGTTGCCGAACAACAGTTCGCCCTACACTTCCACCATCCTCTTCCTCGTCCGCAAGGGAAATCCAAAGGGAATCAAGGACTGGGACGATTTGATAAAACCGGGCATCGCGGTTGTCACGCCCAACCCGAAGACCTCTGGTGGGGCGCGCTGGAACTATCTCGCTGCTTACGGCTACGAATTGAAGCGCGCCGGGGGCGACGAAGCCAGGGCGAAAGAATTTGTGCGGAAGTTGTTCAAGAATGTGCCGGTGCTCGATTCGGGAGCGCGCAGCGCGACGACGACCTTCATTCAACGCGGAATCGGAGATGTACTCATCGCGTGGGAAAACGAAGCGATCATGGCAATCAAAGAGCTTGGCCAGGGGCAGTTCGATCTGGTTGCCCCCTCCATCAGCATCCTGGCAGAACCGCCCGTGACCGTGGTTGACAAGGTAGCCAGGAAGCGCGGCACGGAGGAGGCAGCCAAAGGGTATCTCGAATATCTCTATAGCGAAACCGGCCAGGACATTGCGGCGAGGCACTACTATCGTCCTCGGCTCGAATCGGTCATGCAAAAGTATGCCGGCCAATTTACGCAACTGAAACTGTTCACTATCGACGAAGTGTTTGGCGGCTGGCAAAGGGCTCAAAAAACACACTTCAACGACGGCGGTGTCTTCGACCAGATCAGTCAAGCCAACCGGTGACGAACGAAGATTTCTTTTGCCGCGTCTCCGGGTTCGGATAAGCTTCGCCGCAACCTCACGACCACTCATGGCAGAAAAAAAGTTCAACGCCCTGCCGGGATTCGGCCTGACGATGGGTTTCACCATCTTTTATTTGAGCGCGATTGCCCTCATTCCGATCGCCGGTCTGTTTCTGAAAACGCTGGAGATTTCCCTGACAGACTTCTGGCGGCTGGCCACGACCGACCGCGCGCTGGCCGCATACAGACTGACGTTCGGCGCCTCGCTGGTCGCCGCGCTCGCCAACGCCCTGTTCGGAACCGTCCTCGCGTGGGTGCTGGTCCGCTACGAGTTTCCCGGCAAACGGTTCATCGACGCACTGGTTGATTTTCCGTTCGCTCTGCCGACGGCGGTCGCGGGCTTGACCCTCGCCAATCTCTTTGCCGACAACGGCTGGCTCGGTCAATGGCTCGTGCCGCTCGGGATCAAAGGCGCATTCACTCCACTGGGCGTGATCATCGCGCTGACGTTTGTCGGGATGCCCTTCGCGGTTCGCACCCTGCAGCCGGTGCTGGAAAACCTCGAACGCGAGGTCGAAGAAGCCGCGGCCACGCTCGGCGCAAGCCGGGTCCGCACTTTTTTCAGCATCATCGCGCCGACGCTGCTGCCCACGATCATTACCGGATTCGCCCTGGCCTTTGCGCGCGCGGTGGGCGAATACGGCTCCATCGTTTTCATCTCCGGCAACCAGCCGTTCAAAACGGAGATCGCCCCATATCTGATCGTCATGCGTCTGGATGAATACGATTACACCGGAGCCGTGGCGCTCGCCGTCGTGCTGATGGTGATTTCATTCGCGATGCTTTACGTCATCAACTGGCTTGAAACCTGGTCGAGTCGCTTCCAAAACTGATCATGGGCGGCGCTCCCTCAACCGACACTGCAATCATCCGTCGCCGCGTCAGCCGGAGCCAGTCGCAACGCGGCACGGAAGAGCCGCCGCTGATCAAATGGACGCTCATTGCGATTGCGCTCGCCTTTTCGTTGGTCTTTCTGTTGCTGCCGCTGGTGAACGTGTTCGCGCAGGCCTTCGCCAAAGGATGGCAGGCGTACTGGAATTCGCTGACGGAGCCTGATTCCTGGGCGGCGATTCGCCTGACGCTGATCGTCGCCGCCATCGCTGTTCCGCTGAACGTGATGTTCGGCGTAGCCGCGGCCTGGGCCATTGCCAAATTTGAATTCCGCTGGAAATCTCTGCTGACCACATTGATTGATCTCCCCTTTTCCGTGTCGCCGGTCGTTGCGGGTCTGATGTTCGTGTTGATGTTCGGGCTGCAAGGCTACTTCGGCAAATGGCTCGAGGCGCACGAGATTAAAATCATCTTCGCTGTGCCCGGGATCGTGCTCGCAACGGTCTTTGTCACCTTTCCCTTCGTGGCGCGCGAACTGATCCCGGTGATGCAAGCGGCCGGCTCGGAGCAGGAGCAGGCGGCGCTGACGTTGGGCGCAAGCGGCTGGCGGACGTTCTGGCACGTGACGCTGCCGTCGGTCAAATGGGGGCTGATCTACGGCATCATCCTTTGCAACGCGCGCGCGATGGGTGAGTTCGGCGCGGTGTCCGTCGTTTCCGGACACATCATTCGCCAGACGGAAACGATGCCGCTGCGCGTTCAGGCTCTTTATGAAGGCGGCTCCGCGGTGTCGGGTGCGGCCGCTTTCGCGGTGGCGAGCTTGCTGGCATTGCTCGCGTTGATTACGCTGGCGATCAAAACTTTTCTGGAGTGGAAGCAGGCCCGTGACTACGCGCGCGCGCAGCAACTGGCCATGCCGACACCCGAAAGCGACAGCGACACGGCCTTCCTTGCGCGGCAGAACCTCAGATGAGCATCGAACTCAAAAACGTGACCAAAAAGTTCGGTGAAGTCACCGCCGTCAACGACGTCAGCTTCTCAGTGAACGAAGGCGAGTTGATGGCGCTGCTGGGGCCGAGCGGCGGCGGCAAGACCACCGTGCTGCGCATGATCGCCGGGCTGGAAATGCCGACCACAGGCGACGTTTTCATCCGCGGCCAGCGGGTGAACGATCTTTCCGTGCAGGAGCGCAATATCGGTTTTGTGTTCCAGAATTACGCGCTGTTCAAAAACATGAACGCGTTCAAGAACATCGCTTTTGGCCTCAAGATCAAGAAGTGGAAACGGCCCGACGTTGAAGCGCGCGTGATGGAATTGCTGAAACTCTTCGACCTGGAGGGACTGGAAAAGCGCTATCCGCACCAGCTTTCGGGCGGTCAACGCCAGCGCGTCGCCATCGCCCGCGCGCTCGCGCCGAAGCCAGGCGTGCTTCTGCTGGACGAACCCTTCGGCGCCGTGGACGCGAAGATTCGACAGGAACTCCGCGAATGGCTCGTGACGCTGCACCACGAATTGAACGTCACCACCATCTTCGTGACACACGATCAGGAGGAGGCGATGGAAGTGTCCAATCGCATCGTGATTTTTTCCCGCGGCAACCTGGAGCAGATCGGCACGCCGCGCGAAGTCTATGAACAGCCGGCCAATGAATTCGTCGCCCGCTTCATCGGCGTCATGAACGTGCTGGAATTGGATATTCGCAAGGGCGTCGCACGATTGAATGAACTGGAATTCCCTTCGCACGGTTTGCCCGACGGCCAACGATTGCGGATCGGTTTCCGGCCCTACGCAGTGCAGATTTCAGCGGACCTCAAAGCGTACCGCTACCGCGCCATCCTGCGGCACACCTATTTCCTCGGAGTCATGCTGCGGGTCGAACTGGAGCTGCCGAGCGGATTGCTCATCCGCGCCCGCATGACCAAGGAGGAATACGCCTTCCAGGGACTCGCCGACGGCAGGGAGGTTTCGTTTCAAATCCGGCAATACCGCGTGCTCGCGCGCGAAGGCGAAAAACTGGCGCCCGAAGTCGCCGTGACGCACGACGTGCCGCTGGCGCTCGGCGAGGGGATTTA
>Ga0066685_10001484_pt1 | contig 10196 bp, 10 predicted proteins | sample GraSoiAngelo_134_FD_62305 | JGI IMG/M metagenome (GOLD analysis project Ga0066685, IMG submission 62305) | Grasslands soil microbial communities from the Angelo Coastal Reserve, California, USA - 14_0929_05_30cm | ecosystem: Environmental > Terrestrial > Soil > Grasslands | place: USA...
GACTTCGAGGGTGGTCCGCTTTCGCCACACATGACACTGGCGCGCGTCCGCGACGAGGCCACCGCCGACGAGGCCCGGACCGTCGCCGCAACGATCGATACGCTCGAGGTCCCGAGTCTTTCGGTCGACGTAGGCGAAATCGCTGTCGTTCAGAGCGTGCTTTCCTCGAAGGGCCCGCGATACACTGCCCGCGCGACGGCTCCGCTCGGAGGGCTGGGGAAGGAAGCAGGATGAGCATCGAGGCGCTGAACGCGGTCCTCGACCGTGCCATGAACGACGCCGCGTTTCGCGCGAAGCTCGCCGCGGACCCGACGTCGGCGCTGGCGGGCTACGACCTCACCGACGACGAGCGCTCGCGCTTCACGGCCGGGACAGCACAGGCGGAGCGGCTGGAAGAACGCATGTCCAAGACCGACCTTTCGGCCGTGTTCAGCGCGAAGACGTCAACCCCGAACGTCCGGACGCCCCCGAAAACAGGCCGCCGCTAGGGCGCTCCATCGGCGCGGGCCGCGAGGATCTCGCTGACGAAGGGTCCAAGGTTGAAGGCCGCGAGCGCGAGAGCCACGAGGATCCCCAGCAGATCCCGAAGTGAGGCGTCGACCCGGTCCGCGAGCACGCCGTCCACCAGGCTGGGGACGCCCACCAGGACCAGCGCGGTCACGCCGATCACGTAGGCCAGCGCCGCCGCGGCGTAGGCGACAAAGCCCGCCTCGAGGCGGCTGCGCGGACGCCGCGGGTGCTCCAGCAGATCTGTGAACACGAACCGGAGCGCCTTGTGGCGGAGTGCGTTGACGTTCGCGAGGTCTTCGAGGACGTAGTAGCCGTCGAACTCGAGGAGCGGCGAGAAGTTGAACACGACGCTCGCGAGGTTCGCGACGGCCAACCAAATAGCGATGAGCTGCAGAGGGCCGTCGGTCCACGCCGCGACGAGTCCGAGCAGGCCCGCGAGACCGAAGTTGAAGAGCGGACCTGCGGCGTTTACGAGCGCTCGACGGCGCCGGTCGATGAGCCACGCGTCCGAGGTATCGACGTAGATCACTGGCGTGAACCAGAGCAGCCCCAGTCCGGCGCGTCCAACCCGCCGGCCCCCGGCCTTCGTGGCGAGCGCATGCGCCGCCTCGTGCCCGATTCCCGCGACGAGCAGGCCGGCAAAGGCGACGAGGATCCCGCCGAGGCCGAAGTCGTTGGGCGAGGCCTCCCGGAACACGGAAGCAAGCGCACCGAGCCCGACGATCCCGAACCCGACCGCAGCCGCGACGCCGCCAGGGGTGAACGCAAATCCGAGGAAGCGGAAAAGGTGCGTCGCGAGGCGGTCGGCGTCGTGCATCTCCAGGCGCGGCGCGATAACGAGATCGGTCACGCGCGCGAATCGGCTGTTCGCGTCCTCCGCCACGATGCGCGGCGCGCTGGCCAGACCGGCTGACTGCAGGGTCGCGACGGTCGCGAACACAGCCTGCGGATCGAGAGCTCCAGTGCGTTCGAAGTGGCGGAACGCCAGATCACGAAGCGTGCGCTCGCCATCGAGGTCCCGGTAGATCGCGAGCGCCTCGCGCGTCAGTCTCAAGTAGGCCCCCGTGGCGCTGTCGCCGAGGATGGTCGCGGTCGGGTCGTCCGGTGCCGGCGCGATGGTCGGTGTGCCGGACCGCCGCGGCGCGTGCCGCCCCTGCATCGCGGCTTCGAGGCGGTGGACCAAGTGGCGGTGCTTCGCCACGACCGGACGCACGTCGGAACCCAAGAGACGGAAGGCCTCCACCGGCGTCTTCGCTCGGACCGTTGCGGTCCTGATCGCGCCGGTAAGTGCGCCGACGTCGCCCACGAACGCGCCGCTCCCAAGCGTATTCAGCACACGCCCGCCGGATCCGCCGCGCACGATCTCGACTTCGCCAGTGCGGATCAGGTAGGTGTCGTCGCCCTCCTCGCTCTCGCGCAACAGCTCGTCCCCTTCGGCGAACCGCACCGGCTCGAGCTTGGCCGCGAGCTCGTCGATCGCGCCCGACGGCAGGTCGGCGAAGGGGCTTGAGCGTCCCAGAAAGTGCGTGCCGTGACGCACGAGGGCAAAGGCATCGAGGGTCGACGCGAAGGCGGCCGAAGCGCTGATCGCCGCGCGAAGCGCGACGGCGGGGATCCGCAGGGCGCGGCACGAGACGATCGCGGTTACGGAGGCGTTCCGCGGCTGCCCCGAGAGGATGGCCATCTCCCCGACAAGCACGGGCGCGGCGAGCGTTCGCAGCGTGCGCCCATTCGGACCGGCGGCGACGCGTACGCGACCACTGGTGAGCGCATAGGCCGCGTCGGCGCTTTCGCCCTCCCTGACGATCGTTGCTCCGGCGGAGAACCGCACGCTCGTGCTCGCCGCCGCGAGGCGTGCCCGCTCCTCGGGTTCCAGGACAAGCAACGGACCGAAGTCAAGCGGACCGGACACGGCCCGCAGGTTAGCGAGGGCGCTCTGCACACATCCGTCGGGAATGGCGCCTCAAACGGTCTCGTTCCATATTTCCGAGCGGTAGACTCGGAAATCGGAGGGCGGCGTGAGACCGATCGGCGTGATCTATGAGAACGAAGCCTGGCTGGAGTCCCTCTTCGGCGCGCTCGACGCGGTCGAGGCGCCGTACGAACGGCTCTTCGCCGTGGACGCCACGTTCGACCCAGCCGGACCCGGGCCGCGGTGGTCGCTGGCGGTGAACAAGGTCTCGCCGTCGAGCTACCTGCGAGACCACGCAGCGGCGATCCCCTTCGCGCGGTCGTTCTTGCCCTTCCTGGAGGAGCGTGGCGTCCCGGTCGTGAACGGCAGCCCCGCGTTCCGACTCGAGACCTCGAAAGCGCAGCAGCTCCTTCTCCTTCACTCGCTGGGGATCCGCGGGCCGCGAGCGCGAGTCGTGACGAGCCAGGCGCGAGTCAGCGAGGCTGCCGCAGGGCTCCGCTTCCCGGTGATCGTGAAGCCGAACATCGGGGGGTCCGGCGCCTTGATGCGCCGGTTCGACGAGCCGGCGGAGCTCGCCGCGGCGGTTTCCTTCGAGCTCGGACCCGATGGCAGCGGGATCGTCCAGGAGTATCTCGAGCCTCAGGATGGTGCGATCGTTCGCATCGAGTTCCTCGACGGCGAGTTCCTCTACGCGATCAGCATTACGAACGACCGCGATCAGGATTTCAATCTCTGCCCGGCGGACATCTGCCAGGTACCCGATCCGCTGGCGGAGTTCGACAACAATCCGCTCGACGCGCCCATGAAGAAGCCGCTCCGGATCGAGGCATTCGATCCGCCTGGCGAGATGGTCGACGCGGTCCTGCGTATCGCGCGTGCGGGGAAGCTCGACGTCGGCGGAGTGGAGTACCTCGTGGCGGCCCGCGACGGGCTTCCGTACGTCTACGACATCAACGCGCTGTCGAACTTCGTCACCGACGCGCCGTCGCTCGTCGGCTTCGATCCCCACGCTCGTTTCGCCCGGTGGCTCGTGGAGCGCGCGTCCCGCACTTCAGACCACGCCTTCGAGGAGGTTCTTCGATGATCCGCAAGGCCGATCCCTATCGCGACACCGATGTCATCGACGCACGCGCCCCGCGAACGAACCAGGCCATCGTCGGGAGTCTCTCGCTTCTCGCGGTCCTCACCGGGTGGTGGCCGATCCTCGGCGTGCTCGCCGGACAGCTCGCGATCGGTCTGCTCTTCGGACGCCGCTACTGCGTGCCCTGCCTCTTGTACTTCGAAATCATTCAACCGCGGATCGGCGAAGGCCCGATCGAGGACAGCCGCCCGCCCCGCTTCGCGAATATCGTCGGCGCGGTCTTCCTCGGCGTCGCCAGCGTCGCCTACCTCGCGGGCATCACCATCATCGGCCAGGCCCTTGGGCTGATCGTCGCCGCCCTCGCCCTGCTGGCGGCGACGACGGGGCTCTGCGTCGGCTGCGAGATCTATCGCTTCGCGGCGCGACTTCGCGGGGTTCGCGCCAGGCGGATCGACAGCATCGATCTGGTCGAGCTCGGCGCACCGACCCCCGCGGGCGAGGTCGTCGTTGAATTCACGCACCCGCTGTGCACCGACTGCCGAACGCTCGAGGACGAGCTGCGCGCGGCGGGACGCACTGTCGTGACCGTGGACGTGTCCCGCCGTCCCGAGCTCGCGCGCAAATACGGCGTCGCGCTCGTGCCGATGGCGGTCGCGGTCGCGCCCGGCGGCGCCGTCGTCGAGCGTCTCGTGTGACGCTACCCGCGATCGAGCAGCGCGTCAGGGAGATGCGCGATTCGGGCGAGCTGAGCGGCCTGCCGGGCGAAGGTGCTCCACTGCCCGTCGATCCCGACAACGGTGCGGGCGACGCGTGGGCCGCGCGGCATCTCGTCCGAACCTCCCGCGCGCGGCCGGAATGGGTCGTGCTTCGACAGGAGATCGAGGAGCTCCGCTCGCGGCTCGCGGCGCGCGTTCGCGCGCATCAGGCCTGGCTCGAACGTCGTGCTGCGTTGCTCGATCGCGTGCCGGCCGAGCGGATCTTGCGCGAGGTCGCGGCGACGCACGCTGCCGACGAGCGCGTGCGGAACCAACAGACCGTTGCGGTCGGGGAACTGGAGGCGCTCGTGCGGCGACACAACCTGCTCGCGCCGAGCGCGTCGCTCCATGTTCACGTGGTGACGCTCGAAGGACTGCGCGCCGGGACGGGCGACCGGCGCGGCTAGGCCGCGCGCTCACCTCGTCCGCGCTGCGCGGGCGGGCGCACCGGTCCAAGGCGGCGGTAGTTGGCGAACGCGTACCGGTCACACGCGATCTCGGCGCTCGATCCCCAGCCGTGGGTCAGGTAGAGCCACCAGTGGCAGAACTCGTGGAGGTAAAGGAAACGGATGACGTCGCGCCTCGTGCGAAACAGCACGATCGGGGTACCGTCAGCCCCGAGGTCAACGAGCTCGCGGAATGGCCGGAAGGGCTCCGGCACCTGCAACACCATCTCGGGCTCGTCCCAAAACGTGAAAGCCTGAAGGTGCGGCGCCGTCCGGTAGCGGAGCGGCTTGACCGTAACCCGATAGCCGGTCGCCGTGGGCAGGCCCCGTAGAACCTCGCGGATATCCACGGCCGAATGGGTCCGCAAGGTCGAGCGCACGGCCATCCGCCCGAGGGGGCGGCCGGCCGGGCGAAGGCGTCTCACTCTCTCAATCTAGCGGCGAGGGGTTGCGTAGCGCGTCGCGCCGCCGGCACACGTGAGAGGTCGTAGGGTCGCGAAACCGCGTCGCCCGCCGGCGCACGTGAGGGGTCGCAGGGGCAAGCCCCTGCAATAGAACGGGTGCTAGGATTTCGGGGAACGTCGCTCGAGCGGGAGCGATTAGGCCGTGGATGCCGGCAAGAGAACCGGGGTGAGGTGTGAGCCCGGGACGGCGAAAGCGGCGCGAATGGGTCCCGCGAGACGGTGTCGCGAAGCGAAGGTGCGCACTAGCGACGCCCGGAAGCCCACCGTTAGAAGGGCGCTCCGTGATAGCGGAGGCTGAGGGTCCGCCAGCGATGGCGGGCCGAGATCGGGTGGCACCACGAGCCCTCGTCCCGTGATCGGGCGAGGGTTTTTGTTTTGCGCCAGGAGGCAAGACATGACGGCGGTGCTGACGACAAAGACGAATACGCGAACGCTGGTGCCGGTGGTGCGCGAGCGGCTGGCCGATCTCGAGACACCGGTCTCCGCGTTCGCGAAGCTGCGAGCGCTTGGCGGCGCGTTCCTGCTCGAGAGCGTCGAGGGCGGCGAGCGCATGGGCCGCTATTCCTTCATCGGCGTCCTGCCGCGGGCGACGCTCGTCTTCCGTGACGGCACGGCGACGATCGTCGAAGATGGCGGCGCTCGGACCATCGACTACGCCGATCCGCTCGACCTCCTCCGCGACGAGCTCGGTCGCTACCGGCGCGACGATGGCCATGACCTCCCGCGTTTCTCCGGCGGCGCTGTGGGCTATGTCGGCTACGAGGCCGCGCGGCGCTTCGAGCGCCTTCCAGCGGCAGCTCGCGATGTCTTGCGCCTGCCGGAAGCGGCCTTCGCGATCTACGACACCGTCGTGTGCTTCGATCACGTCCGGCACTCGCTCGCCGTGCTGGCACACGACGTCGCGGGCGAGCGCGAGTCCGCGCAGGACCGCATCGCGCGGGTGTTCTCCGCGCTCGACGCTCCGCTCGTGCTGCCAGAGATCACCGAACGCACCGTGCGCAGCATCACCGCGAACGGAACGCCCGACGAGTTTCGCGCCCGCGTCGCCCGCGCCCGCGAGCTCATAGCGGAGGGGGACTGCATCCAGATCGTGGTTTCGCAGCGCTTCGACGTCAGACCGGCGCCGGAGCCGCTCGCGCTCTACCGCGCACTGCGGCACATCAATCCATCGCCCTACATGTTCCTGATCGGCGCCGGCGGGGCCACGATGGTCGGTGCGTCTCCGGAGCCGTTCGTGCGCGTGGAAGCGGGCCGCGTGGTGATGCATCCGATCGCCGGGACGCGCCCGCGGGGCCGCGACGAGCGGGAGGATGGCGCGAACGAGCAGGAGCTCCGGTCTTCGGAGAAGGAGCGCGCCGAGCACGTGATGCTCGTCGATCTCGCGCGCAACGACATCGGCCGAGTCTCGCGTGCGGGCACGGTCCGCGTGCGCGAGCTCATGCGCGTCGACCGCTTCTCTCACGTGATGCATCTCACGTCCGTCGTCGACGGCGAGCTCGCCCCCGGCCTCGACGCGCTCGATGCGTTCCGCGCGTGCTTCCCGGCTGGGACGGTCTCCGGCGCGCCGAAGATCCGGGCCATGGAGCGCATCGCCGAGCTCGAGCCTGACCGGCGCGGTCCATACGCCGGCGCCGTGGGCTACATCGGGTTCGACGGCCGTCTCGACACCTGCATCGCGATCCGTACGGCGGTGATCGCGGACGGGGTCTGCCGTATCCAGGCCGGCGCAGGCATCGTCGCCGACTCGGACCCCGCCGCCGAGGAGCTCGAAACGCGCGCCAAGGCCCGCGCGCTGCTTCGCGCGATCGAGCTCGTCGACGGAGGGGAGGCGCGGCCATGACGAAGGTGCTGCTGATCGATAACTACGACTCGTTCACCTACAACCTGGCGCAGGCCTTCGGGTCGCTCGGCGCCGAGGTTTCCGTGGTACGCGCGGACGATCCCGCGCTCGCGACCGCCCTGGACCAAAAGCCCGACCGGCTCGTGATCTCGCCGGGCCCGGGGCGACCGGAGGTCGCCGGCCGATCGCCGGCGCTGGTGCGAGAGGCGCCCGAGCGTGGCATAAAGACGCTCGGCGTATGCCTCGGCTTGCAGTGCGCGGCGATCGCGTTCGGAGCGAGCGTGGTGCGCGCACCGGAGCCGCGCCATGGCAAGACGTCGCTCGTTCGGCATGACGGCAGCGGCATCTTCACAGGAGTGCCCGATCCGACCGAGGCGACGCGCTACCACTCGCTGATGGTCGACGAGAAGAGCCTTCCCCCGGAGCTCGTGGTCACCGCGCGAAGCGACGATGGCGTCGTGATGGCGCTTCGCCATCGCACACTTCCGCTCGAGGCCGTGCAGTTCCACCCGGAGTCGGTGATGACCGCGGACGGAATGCGCATGTTGGAGAACTTCTGTGGACGCGCGTGAGGCGCTGGGCGTAGTCGCCGCCGGCCGGACGCTGGCGCGCGACGAGGCTCGTGCGGCAATGGCCTCGGTCATGGCCGGGGAGGCCACGCCCGCTCAGCTCGGCGCGCTCCTCGCGGCGTTGCACGTCCGTGGCGAGAGCGTCGACGAGATCGCCGGCTTCGCGACGGCGCTGCGCGAGGTCGCGGTTCGGGTGACCGTGACCGGCGACGCGATGGACATCGTCGGCACTGGCGGAGATCGCTCGAACAGCTTCAACATCTCGACCGTGAGCTCGCTCGTGGTGGCCGCGGCCGGCGGTCGGGTGGCGAAGCACGGAAACCGCGCCGCGTCGAGCGCGTGCGGAAGCGCCGACGTCCTCGAGGCGCTCGGCGTGAAGATCGATCTCGGGCCGGACGGCGTTGCGCGCTGTGTCGAGGAGGCCTGCGTCGGCTTCATGTTCGCGCCGCGATACCACCCGGCGATGCGCCACGCCGCGCCGGTCCGACGTGAGATCGGGATCCGTACCGTGTTCAACGTGCTCGGGCCGCTCGCGAACCCGGCCGGCGTGAGGCGCATGCTGCTCGGCGTGCCATCCCCGGCCCTCGGCGAGAAGATCGCGCGCGTGCTTTCCGAGCTCGGCACCGAGCACGCCCTGGTCGTGCACGGCGAGGATGGGCTCGATGAGATCAGCCCGAGCGGACCGACGCGCACGTGGGAGGTCCGCGGCGGGAGCGTGCGCGAGGGGCGGATCGATCCGAAGGAGCTCGGGGTCGCGGCGGCGCGACGGGAGGAGATCGTCGGAGGAGATCCCGCCAGGAACGCGGCGATGGCCCGTCGTGTCCTCGGCGGCGCGAGCGACGGGACGCGGAGCGCGATCCTCCTGAACGCGGGCGCAGCGTGTTACGTCGCGGGCCTGGCGAATGACGTGCGGCAGGGGATGAAGCTCGCGGCCGACGCGATCGATCGCGGCCGCGCGACGGAGGTGCTCGAGCGCTTCATCACGACGAGCCAGCGCCTCGGGCTGGCTGAGGCGGCGCAAGCGTGACGGATTTCCTGGAACAAGTCATCCGGGAGCGGCGCATGGATGTCGCCGCGGCACGAGAGCTCGCACGAGAGCTCGGTAGGGATGCGGACATGCGCGCGAACGCCGCCGCGTCGCCGAACACGCGGATCGGCTGGTTTCATCAGACGCTCTGGAACGGTCGCGCGAACCTCATGGTGATCGCCGAGGTGAAGCGCCGCTCGCCTGCGCTCGGGGTGCTCGCGACTGATGTTGACCCGGCGGTCCAGGCGCGGCGATACGTGGCGGCGGGCGCTCGAGCGATCTCCGTCCTGACCGAGCCGCGACACTGGGGCGGCTCGCTCGCCGATCTCGCCGCTGTGCGTGCGGCGGTCGACGTGCCCGTTCTCGCAAAGGACGTGATCGTCGATGCGTATCAGGTGTACGAAGCCCGCGCTGCGGGCGCGGACGCCGTCCTTCTCATCGCGGAAGCGTTCGCGGGGCGCGAGCTGAGGCCGGTGCTCGATGGCGCCGGCAGCGCGGGCACCTATGTCGCGTATGGGCGCGGCGGCCCGGAAGGGACACTCCGCGAGCACGATCCGCTTCGCGAGATGGTCGCGCTTGTGGAACGCTTGGGAATGACTGCGTTCGTCGAGGCCCACGAGCTCGCAGCCTTTGGTCGCGCAGTTGCGTGTGGCGCCAAGGTCGTCGGCGTGAACGCGCGGAACCTTCGGCGCCCTACCGAGATCGATGTCGGCCGTGTGCGGCAGCTGCACACATTCGTCCATGCGGACCAGGTCCTCGTCGCCGAGTCGGGCATCAGTTCGGTCGATGACGCGCGGATGCTTCCGGCGCGGGTCGATGCGGTCCTTGTCGGCACCGCGCTCATGCGCGCGGAAGACCCCGCGCCGCTCATCCATGGCATTTCGTCCATCCGGCGGACAGTGCACGCATGATCACCAAGACGCGACCCGGGCGCTACGGCGAATTCGGCGGACAGTACCTGCCCGAGACGCTCATGCCGGCGGTCGCCGAGCTCGAGGCCGCGTGGCTCGAGGCGCGTGCCGACCGCGTATTCACCGACGAGCTCGCGCGTCTCCTGCGCGACTGGGTCGGCCGTCCGACCCCGCTGACGGACGCGCCGCGGCTCGCGCGCGCGGTCGGCCTCCCCCGCGTGCTACTCAAGCGCGAAGACCTCGCGCACACCGGCGCGCACAAGATCAACAGCGCCGTCGGGCAGGCGCTCCTGGCGAAGCGGATGGGCAAGCGGCGCATCGTCGCCGAGACCGGGGCGGGCCAGCACGGCGTCGCCACCGCGGCCGCGTGCGCTCTCCTCGGGCTCGAGTGCATCGTGTACATGGGCACCGTCGACGCACGACGCCAGCAGGCGAACGTCTTCCGCATGAAGCTGCTGGGCGCCGAGGTCCGCGAGGTCGAGGCCGGGAGCCGCACGCTGAAGGACGCGGTGAACGAAGCGATCCGCGACTGGGTGACGAACGTCCGCACCACGTATTACCTGCTTGGCTCCGCGATCGGTCCCCATCCGTATCCCGCGATGGTCCGCGACTTTCAGTCGATCATCGGCACCGAGGCCCGCGATCAGAGCGTCGCGGCCCTCGGGCGTCTGCCGGACGCGG
>Ga0066685_10001485_pt1 | contig 10195 bp, 5 predicted proteins | sample GraSoiAngelo_134_FD_62305 | JGI IMG/M metagenome (GOLD analysis project Ga0066685, IMG submission 62305) | Grasslands soil microbial communities from the Angelo Coastal Reserve, California, USA - 14_0929_05_30cm | ecosystem: Environmental > Terrestrial > Soil > Grasslands | place: USA...
TGATCTGGCCGCTTCCTGCTCAGGGTTTCTGTATGGCCTGTCCATGGCGGATCGGCTGATCCGAAGCGGGCAATTTCACCGCTGCCTGGTCGTGGCGACTGAGGTCAAGTCGAAGTTCCTTGACCTTCGGGACGAGGCGACCGCGATCTTGTTCGGGGATGGGGCGGGAGCCGCTCTCATGGTTGGAGATCAGGTTGAGGGGCGAGCACGGTGCGGGGTCATGGGCGTTCGCCTGTACGCGGACGGAATGCGTCATGGGTTGATCGAGATGCCGGCCGGCGGGTCTCGGCAACCGGCGAGTCTGCAGACGGTCCGTGACCGGCGCCATACCATTCGCATACAGGGAGGGCCTCTCTTTCGCGTCGCGGTCAAGCGGCTGACTGAGGCGGTGCTGGAGATCCTCAAAGAATTCGGCGTTGGCATCCATGATCTCGGTCAGGCGATCTTTCATCAGGCCAATGGCCGGCTCTTGACCGCGCTGGGGAACCGGCTTGGGCTCCCTCCCGGGAAACTCTATTCGGTGGTCGAACGGCTCGGCAACACCTCGTCGGCCTCTCTCCCCATCGCGCTGGATGAGGCGGTCCGCAGCGGGCGCGTCTCTCCAGGGGATCTGGTCCTGCTCGGCACGTTCGGGGGAGGGCTTACGTGGGCGACGGCGCTTCTTCGCTGGTAGCCTGAAGCAGTTCTGAGTGGCGAGTCATGAGTGATGAGTGGCGATGCATGAGTTTTCTCGGGCAACGAAATTTTAACAAGCCTGTAACAAGTCGGTGATCAGCCTGTGATAGAACCCCAGTACATCTGGCTTCGTCACACGATCAATCTGGGCAGTGAAGAACTCGGCACCCTCGCTGATAAAGATGCCGAACACTCAAGACTCATAACTCATTACTCAAAACTGGAGTTCTTATGTTCGGCTTAATCCCGAAAGAGGAAGCGTTTTTCGAACTGTTCCGGAAGGCGGCCCACAACATGATCGAAGGCAGCCGGATGCTCAAGACCATGATGGAAGACTTTCGCAATCCCGTGGAGCAGGCCCGCCGCATCAAGGACATCGAGCATATCGGAGATGGACTCACCCACGAGATCGCGCGGAGGTTGAACCAGACCTTCATCACGCCGATCGACCGAGAAGACATTCACGGATTGGCTAGCGCCCTGGATGATGTGTTGGATCTGGTCGAGGCGGTGGCCGACCGGTTCGTGGTGTTCAAGGTGGACAAGCCGACGGAGACCGCGATCAAGCTGGGGAATATTCTGTATCAGGCGGCGGTCGCGGTGGGGGCCGGCATCGATCAACTGGGGAAGCCCCAGGCCAACCTGAACGAATATGGCGTGCGGGTCAATAGTCTTGAAAACGAAGCGGACCGCGTGACACGAGATGCGGTCTCCGCCCTGTTCGAGCACCAACAGGACCCGATCGCCGTGATCAAGTGGAAAGAAATCTACGAAAATTTCGAGGAAGGGACGGATCGCTGCGAGGACGTGGCGAATATCCTTGAGCGCATCGCACTCAAACACATCTGATCGAACCGTTAGGCGTGAGGCGTGAGGCGTAAAAGGTTATGAGTCACGATATGTGTTCCGGAAAATGTCTCCCCCCCCTCTGACACCTCACCCCTCACCCCTTACCCCTCACGGTCTTTAGGGGTGCCATGCCTGATCTGAGCGGTATGCTCCTGCTGGTAGTGGTGCTCGCGCTGCTGTTCGACTTCTCGAATGGGTGGCACGACAGCGCGAACGCGATCGCCACCGTGGTCTCCACGCGGGTCTTGAGTCCGCTGGTAGCGGTCCTAATGGCCGGTCTGTTGAACGTGGCCGGCGCGTTCATGTCCACGGCCGTGGCCAAGATGATCGGTGCCGGCATCGTGGATCCCGGCGCCGTGACGCAGGCCATGGTGGCCTCCGCATTAGGCGGAGCGATCCTGTGGAACCTCTTCACACTCCTGCTGGGTTTGCCTACCAGCTCATCCCATGCGCTCATCGGAGGATTGGTGGGCTCTGGGTTGGTTCACGGCGGATGGGCTGTCGTCAAGCTCTCCGGGTTGCGCTCGGTGCTCGAGGCCATGATCATTTCGCCGCTGTTCGGCTTCCTGTTCGGCCTGCTGCTGATGGTGCTGATCAGTTGGGTGTTCTTCCGAACGTCGCGGGCCTTAGCCACGCAATTGTTCAGCCGTCTGCAACTCGTCTCAGCTGCCTTCATGGCCTATAGTCATGGAGCAAACGATGCCCAGAAGGCCATGGGGATCATCACGCTGGCGCTGCTCTCGGCCGGACAGATCGCCAGCGCGGAGGTGCCGTCGTGGGTGATCGTGTCCTGTGCCATCGCGATGGGGATTGGCACCGCAGCAGGGGGCTGGAGAATCGTTCGGACGTTGGGGATGCGAATCGTGAAGCTGGAGCCGGTGCACGGATTCGCTGCCGAGACAGCGGCGGCGACCGTGCTGTTGGCGACGGCGCACATTGGCCTGCCGGTCAGCACGACCCACACGATCACGTCGGCGGTCATGGGCGTGGGAGCGATCAAGCGACTGTCCGCGGTTCGATGGGGAGTGACCGCCAGGATTCTCTCCGCCTGGATCTTCACGCTCCCTGGTTCAGCCCTCTTGGCGGCGCTGATTTATGTCGGGCTGGCTAAGTTGAGCTGAACATCGGTGGGCACATCCTTTGAGGTCGGCAACCTGACCACGAAGCGGCTCCCCACCGGGTGGTTTCCCTCCACCCAAATTTGTCCCCCATGCGCCTCGACGATGTGTTTGACGATTGATAAGCCGAGGCCGGTTCCCCCCAACTCACGCGACCGCGCTTTGTCCACCCGATAAAACCGTTCAAATATGCGAGGCCGGTCGGCTTCAGGGATCCCTAAGCCTGTATCGGTCACGCTGAGTTCCACCATGCTCAGGGGGGAATCCTTCGCTGACTGACCGGCAATATGAATCGACCCCTGGGGCGGGGTATATTTCACGGCATTGTCCAACAGGTTTGTCAGCACCTGGACAAGTTGCTCCTCGTCACCGGCCGCGGGCGGGAGGTCGGGGGGGATTGCGACCGTGACGGCATGGCCCTTTTTGTCCGCCAAGGGCTTGATCAGGGCCAAGGTGCGATCCACCACGGCGCTGAGGTCAACCGGGTCCCGCTTGAAGGAGACCTCACCGGACTCGATCCGTGAGAGCTGGAGCAGGTCCTCCAGGATCAGATTGAGCCGATCGCTCTGTTTCAGGATGATGTCCAGGAAGCGGACGGTCTGGTCTGGATCATCTTTGGCTCCATCCAGCAACGCTTCGACATACCCCTTGATCGAAGTCAGTGGGGTACGCAGTTCGTGAGACACGTTGGCGACGAAGTCCTTCCGTACCTTTTCCAGCCGTCGCAAGGCCGTGATGTCGTGAAACACCAAGACGGCGCAGGCTTCGTTCTCGCGTTGACCGCCCGCCACTGAGGCTTCTACTCTGAAGGTGCGGCCGCTCAGCGCCATTGTGATCTCGCCGCTCTGATTTTGCCGGGTCTCCAGGGCCCGCTTGGCCAACTCGTTGAAGTCGTGGTGCCGGATCACCTCCCAGTGTGCTCGACCTCGGGCTTCGCGCCCCCATACCATGAACATCCGTTCGAGGGCCGGGTTCACCTGCAGGACTGTGCCGCGACAATCCAGCACCATGATGCCTTCCACCATGGAGGCCAGCATGGCCAGCAACTGCGCGCGGTCCTCCGAGACCTCCCGAATCTTCGACTCGAGCTGTTCCGCCATCTGGTTCATGGTCCTGGCCAACACCCCCACCTCGTCGCCGCTTGTCGCAGGGATGCGATGTCCCAGCGTGCCGTCAGCGAGTTTGCGGGCGACGGCGGCCATATCGGAAAGGGGTCGCGTGAGCCCTCGGGCCAGTAAGACGCTCAGCACGACCGACACCGCGAAGGCGACGCCGAACGCAATGGCGAGTGCACGCTTGAGATCCTGGACCCTGGCCTCAATGGTGGTCATCGGCAGCGCCAGCCGCACGATGCCCCTGGGTGCGCTGGGTGGACCGATGGGCACTGCCAGGTAGAACATCCGCTTACCCGTGGTCTGGCTCAGTCTGATGTCGGTCCCTCGTCCTGTGACCAGAGCCTGGATGACTTCTGGGCGGTTGCTGTGATTCTCGAGTTGAGACAGCGTTTCGTCCGGCGTCTCGCTGTCCGCTAGGACCCTTCCCTCCGGGCCGATCACCGTAACTCTGGCATGGGCCTGGCGGCTCACCTCTCGGGCCATCGCCTGGAGCTTCGAGGCAGGGGCCTGCCGGTCTGACTTGCCAAGGAGCGGGTCCAATAAAATCGTTGCCAAGCCGGTCCGCGTTTCCAAAGACTCGATCAGGCGGGCGAGTTCGATTTGCTCAATCGAGTGAAGCGCAACCCACCCGGCCACGGCCAATCCCAACGTGACTGCCAAGAGAGTGCCGATGGCGACTTTCCACCGGATGGGGAGGTTCATGAGGAAGCGTCGTGCTCTTTGAGTTTGTAACCGAGTGACTTGACGGAGACGACCGCGTCGTTCAGCAGGGGAATCTTTTGTTTGAGCCGACGGATATGCACGTCAACCGTGCGCGTGGTTCCATAATAGTCGTATCCCCACACGGAGTTCAGCAGGACATCGCGAGTCATCACGCGGCCGGGGTTCCGCAGGAGATGCTCCAGTAAACCGAATTCCTTGGCGGTGAGCGACACGTCTCGCCCGTTCACTTTGACCTCATGGCGCACGAGGTCCATGACCATCGGTCCATAGCTATAGCGAGCCGGCTCTTCGTCCTGCTTGCGTTCCAGTCTGCGGAACATCGCCTTGACCCTGGCCGTCAGTGCTTTGGGACTGAACGGTTTGGTGACGTAGTCGTCCGCGCCCAACTCCAAGCCGATGATCGTGTCCGACTCTTCCGCTTTGGCGGTGAGCATGATCATCGGAATCCTGGCCGTCTCGCGGTCTCCCCGAATCCTCTTACACACATCGAGGCCGTCCATTTCGGGGAGCATCAGATCCAGGATGATCAGGTCGGGGCGCTCGTTCTTCAGCTGCTTGAGCCCCTCCAGGCCGCTTGTGGCCGTGCAGGTTCGGTAGCCCTCCTTTTCCAAGTACAGTTTGAGCAATTGGAGGATGTCTTTTTCATCCTCGACGATCAGGATTTTCTTGCTGGCTGCGGTTGGCATTAGTAGTGACAGCGTAAAGCGAAGGGCTTGATGTGTCAAGGGTGGTTGTCGGGGCGGTGAGGTCTGCGACTACGCGTCCCCGCCTAGCTGCTGTAGCTACCGGAAGCACGGCTGCGGCTCCCCCCATCCCCCACATCAGAATGCGGGGGCTTCCGATCTACGCTTGCCTGTTGCTCCAGCCAAGCGTGGTCGGGCCTCGCACGTGCGTCCGCTACGCACATCAGCACGGCTAGTCCGCAATGTCGCTCTGCCCACCACCCCGACGCCCCATCCTTGGTAGGAGGGAAAGGAATGGGGCGACCACGCTGACCTCCGTGCTCGCGCAATGCGTGCCGCGTCATCGCGTGCCGGGTCTGTCGCGATAGACCGGGACCCATTGCATCCTGGAGCAATGGGTGCCCCGCAAGAGACGCATGACCAGATACGAACGACGCAACTTCAGTTGTTCTTGATCGAACTAGGCACCATCTCCCTGGCGTGAATTCAGTTGACGGCGAGGGGAAGGATCACGTAAGGTAAGCCCGCTTTGTGTTGGAAGGGTTGAGGTTGGCTCCGGGCGGTTCGGAGCTGCGGATAAGGAGACGAGGCACGCTAAGATGAAGATTTATCTGGCGAATCCGAGAGGGTTCTGCGCCGGGGTGGACCGGGCGATTGAGATCGTGGAGCTGTCGCTCAAGGCCTATGGCGCGCCAATCTACGTCCGCCACGAGATTGTCCATAGTCGTCATGTCGTCAACTCCTTGCGCCAGAAGGGCGCCGTATTCGTGGAAGAACTCAGCGAAGTTCCCGATGGAGCGATCGTCATTTTCAGCGCCCACGGTGTGGCCAAGGAAGTCTGGGAAGAGTCGCGTCGTCGGGGCCTCAAAGTGATTGACGCAACCTGCCCGCTGGTCATCAAGGTGCACAACGAGGTGAACCGTGACCATGCACATGGCTTCGAGCTGATTCTGATCGGTCATGCCGGACATCCGGAAGTGATCGGCACGCTGGGACAGATCCCGGATAAGTTCCATCTGGTGTCCTCGGTGAGCGATGTCGAGAAGCTGCAGGTGGAGAATACCCAGCATCTGTCCTACGTGACACAGACCACCCTGAGCGTGGATGAATGCCGGGACATTGTCGCCGCGCTGAACCGGCGATTCCCAGGGATCAAGGGGCCGCACCAGGAAGACATCTGCTATGCGACGCAGAACCGCCAGAACGCGGTGAAAGAGCTCGCCAAGCTGGTGGATGTCATTCTGGTCATCGGATCGCCGAACAGCTCGAACTCGAACCGCCTCCGGGAACTGGCCGAGTACTGCGGCATTCCGTCGTACCTCATTGACTCTTCGGATGACATTAACCCGGAGTGGGTCAGAGAGGCGCGGGCCGTCGGTATCACCGCCGGCGCCTCTGCCCCTGAGGTTCTGGTGACAGAGGTCGTGGCCTATCTGAAACGGTTTGGAGCCGGTGAAGTCGAAGAGTTGACGGTGATTGAAGAGGATGTGGAATTTTTGTTGCCCAAAGAACTCGTCACCGTCCAGCCACTCTCACAGCATTCAGGGTCGTAAATCTCTCCGCTGAATCCTTTCCCTTCCCGTCTGTCCGCTCTTCCCCAATAGCTGGTAGGGGCCCCATTCAAAACCCCTGCATACAGTATTTTCCTTTGATTTTCGTCAATCGCTGTGGTACAAGGGCCGCGACCGCCTGAACCTGAAGCGCTAGGGCGATTGGAAAAACATCCTCGGAGGGAAGGCATGTATCTGAAAACCTTGGAGCTGACGGGGTTTAAGTCCTTTGCGGAGGCGAAGATCGCGTTCCCGAAAGGCGTCACGGCCGTGGTGGGACCGAACGGCACGGGGAAGAGCAATGTCGTCGATGCCATTCTCTGGGTCCTCGGAGAGCAGAGTACCAAGACCCTGCGGAGCGAGAGGATGGAAGACGTGATCTTCAACGGCACCGAAGCCCGTAAACCCCTGGGCATGGCTGAAGTCTCACTGGTCATCGGCGGGGTCGGAGAGGAACGACTCGTGGGACTTGACACCTTGCCCAATCAGCTCAGCGAATATGACGAGGTGATGATCACGCGGCGGCTCTATCGAAACGGCGACAGCGAGTATCTCATCAACAAGACGCCCTGCCGGCTGAAGGATATTCGAAGCCTGTTCCTCGATACCAGAGCGGGAAGCAAGGGGCACACGGTCATTGAGCAGGGCCGCATCGAACAGATCTTGAACGCCTCTCCGCAGGATCGCCGCGAGCTCATCGAGGAGACCGCCGGCATCGTGCGGTACAAGAAGCAAAAGGCCGAGGCGCTCCGCAAGCTTGAAGCGACGCGCCAGAACCTGCTCAGGGTCCGCGACATCGTCGTCGAAGTGCGTAGGCAGCTGAACTCGCTGGAACGTCAGGCCAGGCAAGCTCGTACCTACCAGAACCTCCAACAAGAAGCCAAGGCGCTCGAGATCCGGCTGCTCGTTCTGGACTGCCGTGCGTTGCTCGCGAGCAAGGCGACGGTGGAGTCCGACTTGGCGCAACTCGACGCGAAGGAAGCAGGCCAGGCTGCCGAGCAGGCTCGACTGAACGCGGAACTCGAGGCCGTCCGGCTGAAGATGCTGGCCGGTGACGAAGCTGTCACCCGAATCCGGGAGGAACTGGGGCGCGTGGAGCACCAGCAGGCTGAAGCCGTCACGGCTGCCGAGGTGGAGCGGGGCCGGCTGGAGCTCTATAAACAGCAGCGTGCCCAGGCGTTGGGCGATTCGACACGTCTTGGCCGGGAACGCGAACAGGCCTCGGCGGACCTCGCGGAGCTTCTGACGAAGCTGTCCCGGATCGATGCCGACATCGCCGACGGCTCGCGAGTGCTCTCTGAGCTCGAGCAGAACGAGCAGGTTCTGGCTGCTCGGCGAGCCGCGGCCGTCGAAGAGGAGGAACGGGCGCGGCAGGGGATCCTGGACGTCACGGTGAGGACCACTAACGAGGAAAACAACCTGGCGAGACTGGAGGCCCAGCGCGAAGAAGCGCGTCGTCGTGCCGACCGACTGGCGGAGGAGCAGGCCGAGATGGACAGCCAGCGAACCGATTCGTTCAAGCGGCTTCGGGGATTTGTCCAAGATCGGAAAGAGGCCGAACGGTTGCGAGGGGATCTCCAGCGGGAGCGCGACGCTGCAGCCCAGGACATCCAGCGACTGGAAGATCGTCTCCGCGACACGGAGCAGCGAGTCGGTCGGCAGCAAGAAGAACTCGCGGCGACCGAATCGCGAGTGCGCGCGTTGCAGGGAGTCATGCGCGAGGAGATGGGCTACGGCCGGGAAGGCGAAGGAGAGAGCACGTCCCTCAGGAACTGCCAAGGTGTGCGCGAGGCGGTGGCCGAGTGGCTCGTGGTGCCTCCAGGACTCGAACGGGCGATCGAGGCGCTTTTAGGTGAGCGGGTGCGCGCGTGGCTCGTCGATGGTCCGGCCCAGGCAGGTCATGCCATCGACTTTTTGAGGACCAAAGACCTTGGACGTGGTGCGTTTATTCCCATGCGTCCCCGGGTCGGCGCCTCAGTTCAGCAGGGGCAGGGGTGGTGGCCGACAATGGCGCACGAGCCTGGAGTGGTCGGGCGGGCGCTCGACCTTGTGCAGGCTCCGGACGATTCGCAAGCGGTCTTGACCTATCTGCTCGAAGGCGTCGTGATCGTGGAGACGCTCGAGATCGCCGTCGGACTCTGGGAGCGTGGTCGGTGGTCCGCTCCCACGGGGCCGACGCTGGTCACCTTGGCTGGCGACGTGCTGGATGCAGCGGGCGTCATGACGGGTGGGGCACTCGGAGCATCCGGAGGCCTGCTGCAGCGTCGGAGAGAGGTGCAGGAACTGCAAGCGCAACTGGCGCAATTGGTCCAGGCGGTCGAGGAAGGCCGGCGGAGTCGTGAGCAATTGTCGGTCGAGTACGACGGATCGCGAGCCACCGTCCAGCGCCTTGACGAATCGATCCGTGGCGCAGAGCTGCAGATGCTCGCGCTGACCAAGGACGAGGCAGGCCAAGGACAGACGGTTGAGGGCCTGGATAAACGCATCGAGACGATCGGAGCAGAACGGCGCATGGTCGAAGAGGAGCGAGTGCAGCTCGAGGAAGAGATCCGATCCGCTCGAGACCGGCTGGCCGGTCTGATGGAGGAGAAACGAATTCAGGAAGCCGGCCTTTCGGAACAGGGCGCCGACCTGGCTCGAATGGAGGAGGAAGGTTTCGAGCTGCAACGTCGTCTGACCGAGGCCCATCTGGCCATTGCGACGCTTCGCGCGCGACGCGAGCACGGCGAAGCGGACCTGGCTCGGCTCGTCAAAGAGCAGGAAGAACGGAGCGCGCGCATCCAGGCTCTTGATCAACAGCTCGAAGGTCTCGTGACGGCCACCCAGCAGAGCCAAGCCGCGTGGGATCGGAACGTGACCCAGTGTCAGGAATTGGGTCGTCGCGCCGTCCAGATCCGGGCGGAGTCTGTGTCGGCCCAGGAGACACACACGGGTGACACGGCTTTATCGAGACGAGTGGAGCAAGAGCTGGGCGTGGTCCGAGAGGCCATGGCGTCGAGTCGTGAGGGGCGGACGGCTTTGGAGGTCCGTCGGGCTGAGATCAACACCCAACTGGCCACGCAGGAAGCGACCCTCGCGGGCACCTATCAACTCTCCCTGTCGGCAGCGCTTGCGCAGGAGCCGGAGGGCGAGGAAAAGGAACAGATGACCGGAGAGAATGTCAGCGGGGAAGACGTGTCGCGCACCTGTCGAGAGCGACTGCAGACCCTCCGGGAGCGACTCGATCGCATGGGGCCTGTCAATCTGGCCGCCATCGGCGAGCACCAGGAGCTGGACGAGCGCCACCGCTTCCTGACCACTCAGGAAGCGGACCTGTCCAACTCCGTTGGGGCGCTGAAAGAGATCATTGCCCGGATCAATCGGACCTCCAAACAGATGTTCATGGAGACCTTCAATGAACTGCAAAGCAAGTTCAATGAGGTGTTCGGCCGACTGTTCCCGGGCGGGCGAGCGGAGCTGATCATGACCGAGCCGGAGCCGGG
>Ga0066685_10001486_pt1 | contig 10195 bp, 8 predicted proteins | sample GraSoiAngelo_134_FD_62305 | JGI IMG/M metagenome (GOLD analysis project Ga0066685, IMG submission 62305) | Grasslands soil microbial communities from the Angelo Coastal Reserve, California, USA - 14_0929_05_30cm | ecosystem: Environmental > Terrestrial > Soil > Grasslands | place: USA...
GACGGGGGGACCGATGGACAGGAGACGCAAAGTGGAACTGTTCGAGGAGATTCGGCGATTTTGAATCGTGATCGTCCTTTACGTAGATTCGAGCTTGGATTAGTGGACGTGTCTGTGATCAAGACAATTATTTTCGAGGCCGTCGTTGCATTGCGTTCGAACGCAAAGGCCCACTCGCAAAGCTGCTTGACTGGGTCAGTAGTGGCAATTCCATTGGGCGAGGCAAAGGAGAGGTTGTGGGAGCCGTACCCAGACACTGAGGTGTTCAACTACCCCAATTTAATGTGGACACCCGATTGATTTTTGGTTTTGGCAGTCCTACAAGTATACTGTGACTTTTCTCGAGGTCCTCGGGCGGTCTCGCAGGAAGTCATGGCTGCGCCCATTCCAAGCGGTCGGTCCGAAAGGCGTATCCCGCAGATATTGGCCGCGGAGGCTTCGCCTTCAGAAGAATCTATGCTTAAGGAATCAACGGTCACTGAGAACGTGAGTCTTCACGGTGCACGCGTCACCACCGTGCGGCCCTGGCAGGCCGGGACGGCTGTGCTGGTCACTTTTCTATGGGAGGGCGTTCGGTCCGAAGGAAGGGTCGCCTACTGCCAGCGCAAGGAGAGCGGCGACTTCGCCAATGGAGTAGAGCTATACGGACTATGGAAAGCCGCCTCGGGAACCTAGCCTGATCTTAAGAGGACGGTCGTGCGCGCAGATAAGTACTTCTTGGCGGGTCGAAGTATCCCTTCGAGGAGGCACTATCCGCGAGTCGAGACACCCAGCGGAGTCTGGATCTACTGGAATTGCGAAGGACGAGACGATACTTCACGAGTCCGAGACTTGAGTCTGGGAGGTTTGTTTGTCGAAACAGCAGAAGCGCGGGACCTCGACGCCACCGTCAAGCTTGACTTTCTTGTTCAGGAAGGGCAAATCAGGGCCGAAGCTGTTGTCCGCCATGCAAAGCCCGGTAGCGGACTGGGATTAAGATTCACCGCGCTGACTGAAGAAGACGGCCCCCGTCTGACAGCATTGATGACAAGACTTCGCAGTTCGTCTGAGCCCCGCACCAAATGAAAGCGCGCTCGGCCATTTCCCTGGCCCACTCTGTGCGTTGAAATAGCCTTTGTGTCCCGAGATGGAGGGGCAACGACGATTCTCCACCAAAGGTATGTCGAGAAACTCGTGATTCCACCCGCGAGGAGATAACTCCGCGACATCATCGCCGATGGCGGAAGCCACAAGCAGTCCCGCATAGTTCGAAATGCTCTTTGGCGACAAACCTGACCGAGTGCAGCTTCGCAACCAAGAGTCTTGCCGGCTGCGTTCTTGATGCTCGCAAGAATCTTCAAGATTCGTGTCCAGCCACTTATCGATGCAGCTCTGCCAAGTTGTTGAAGTAGCTGGTTTCACCGGTCAATGCGGACATCTCCTTCGTGGCTCATGCTTTCTTCCAAGTGTCGTGTTGGCGTTGTAGGGCGAGCGCGTTTCCCGTGATGCGGGCAATGTGGGCGACGTCCTCCTGCGCCTTGCCAACCAATTCCCTTATGTCGGAGTCGGTGGTGGGGTGTTGCTCAAGCTGCGAGAGCAACTTTACCAACGTGTCCAGCACGTTTTCGATCTCACGAGCCATATTTGTCGCCAGTTCGCCGGTCGCTCCCAGCCGTTCGGCCCGGCGCAATGCCTCGCCGAGCTCGGCATTGAGTTTCTTGATCTGCTCCTCCGCGCGCTTGCGTTCAGTTATGTCACGGACGGCGCTGGTGACAAAAAGCCCTTGTGGGGTGCGCAACGGGCTGAGACTGATTTCAACGGGAAACTCCGTCCCATTCCTACGTTTGCCGAAAAGCTGCAGCCCGGCGCCCATCGGACGAACGTGCGGCTCGGCGAGAAACGAAGCGCGATGTTTTACGTGCAAGGGGTCGAGGCGTGCCGGGATGAGGATCTCGACAGGCTGCCCGATTAACTCCTGCCGGCTATAGCCGAACAGGATCTCAGTCTGCGAATTGACGACGACGATCTTTCCCTCGGCGTTAACGATCACCATGCCGTCGGGTGCCGACTCCAGCAGGTCGCCAACATCGGGCCGCACCCAGTCGGGGTGCTTGCTGGTGAGGTAGGCAGCGAGTCGGCGGAAGAGACCCACGAATTCCCCTTATTCTAGCTGTCCGGTAACTGGCAAATTCTAGCGTGTTCCTGCCAGCTAAGCCATACAGTTCCCGAACGCGAGTCGCATTGACAGATCTTTGACTGGTGTCCGAATTTGATCTCGATTGGGTTTTAGAGATTCCACGGAAAATGCAGCCTGCCAGGAGTTCCCGGAGAGCCAAATGATTTGCTGGCGCGCAGGTGATTGACTACAGCAAAGACACCGAGGCGGACCGCGTATTTTTCCGCGACGTCCTCGCTTTCAAATCCATGGATGCGGGTCATGGCATCTTCGCCCTGCCGCCGGCAGAACCCTCATTCCACCCTTCCGATGAGCATGGTGTCGACGAACTCTATTGCATGCAAGCTCGCGCGATCTTGAGGTTGACTCCCTTTAGTCTTCGAGGGTCGGCAGGGTCTTCAGGACTTCCGCAGCCTTGGGCCGATTGACCACCGCATCATCCTTACGAATTTTTCCGTCGCGGAAGACGAGCACCCGCTTAGCAAACTGAGCGATATCAAGTTCGTGCGTAACCAGTACGATGGTTAATCCTTTGTCGTTCAGGTTCTGAAAGATCTCCATAATCTCGACAGAGGTACGGCTATCAAGATTGCCCGTGGGTTCGTCGGCCAGCAGGATCGAGGGATGGTTCACCAGGGCGCGCGCCACGGCAACCCGCTGTTGCTGCCCCCCGGACATCTGCGAAGGGAAGTGCTGTGCGCGGTCGGCGAGACCGACCATCGCCAGCGCCTCTGCGGCACGTTTGCTCCGTTCGGCCTTGTCGATCTTTGTGTACATAGTAGGCAGGGCGGTATTTTCGAGGGCCGTCGTGCGCGCCAGTAAATTAAAGCCCTGGAACACAAACCCGATTTTCTGGTTACGAATCAAGGCCAGCGCTCTCTTGTCGTGCTGGGAAACATCGATACCCTCGAGCAGGTATCGCCCGGAACTAGGACGGTCGAGACAGCCCAGCATATTCATGAACGTCGATTTGCCGCTTCCGCTCGCCCCCATGATGGCCACGAACTCTCCCTGCCCAATCACGATGCTGACACCGCGGAGCGCATGCACACGTGTTTCACCAAGATCGTAGTACTTGTGGAGGTCTTCCACGCGGATGACCGTGGCTCCGGCGGAGACAAGCGCCGAAGCGGTTTGGTTGACGGTCGGCATCGAATCAATCGTTGACATAGCCCAGGTTCACCCGCGGAGCACTAGCGCCTTATCCCCGCGCCTCCTGGAGTCTGCGTTTTCGGCATCACGGAACGAATAATGAGTCCGTCTCCTTCCCTCAATTCCCCCCTAATAAGCGCGGTCACTTCCGTGTAAGAATGATCGGTTATCCCCAATGAAACCTTGACGGGCTCCACGGTGTTATCCGCATGCAGCTTCCATACGACCGCATTCTCCGCTCTCGGAGCACGCGGCAGATTTTGTGTTCCACTGTTGGCCGACGAGGAGCGCTCGTCGCCGGTGCGTTGTTTCTCGTCTCCTTCGATTCCGTATCGCTGATATAGCGCCAGAATCTCCTCGGGAGCCATTGGAGGCTTGTAGCGCAGCGCGGTGTTCGGCAGCTTCAGCACATTTTGCACGGTGGTCACGGGGATGCTCACGTAGGCCGTCATTCCTGGGAACAGCTTCAGCTCCGGATTGTCGAATTCGATGATCGTGTCGTAGGTGACCACGTTTTGCACGGTGGTCGGATTCATTCGGACTTGGCTGACCACCCCGCGAAACGTGTCTTTTGGGAAGGCATCTACTTTGAAGGTGACCGCCTTCCCTAGTTTGATGTTGCCGACATCAGACTCGTCCGTCTTGGTGTAAACCAGCATCTTCTTCAAATCCTGCGCGATGGTAAAGACCGTTGGCGCTTGCAATGACGCGGCGACCGTCTGTCCCACATCAACGTTGCGCGCCACCACCGTGCCATCGATCGGAGATCGGATCACCGTGTAGTTGAGATTGGTTTGGGCCACCGTCAGCGCCGCGGCCTTTTGGCTGACTTGCGCTTCGGCCTGTGCAACGTTGGCAGCCGCTGCGCCCACCGCCGCGTTCGCTGAATCATAGTTGGCTTTGGCGAGGTCCAGTTGCTGCTGGCTCGTGATGTTATCCTTGGTGAGCTGAACGGCGCGGTCGTAGTCAGCTTTGGTCTGCTGCGACGCGGCTTTGGCCTTTTCCAGGTTGGCTTTTGCCGCCGCCACATTGGCTTTGGCATTATCCAAGTCCGCGGAAGCCTGTAGCAGCGCCCCTTGGAACAATGCGGGATCGATCAGAGCGACGATATCGCCCTTGTGGACGCGGGAATTAAAATCGACATTCAGCTTCGCAATGGTGCCCGAGACCTGCGATCCAACTTGCACGGTGATCACCGCGTTGATCGTTCCCGTGGCTTCCACGACATCGTGGATATCGCCCCGCTCTATCTGTGCGGTGAAGTGTTGTGGCTGAGCGCTGTGGTTCAGTCCGAAGCCGACAAACAGCCCAGCCAAGACCACAAGGCTTGTCACGATGTACCACCTGCTCTTTGTTCTCATCCTCTGTCCTGAGACTTTAGACCCAGCCGTTTCATTCGTAGCGCAGTGCTTCGATGGGATCCAGCAGAGATGCCTTCCTCGCCGGGTAATACCCAAAAAACACGCCAACAGCAATCGAGAAGACAGCAGCGATCACCACGGACTCAAGCGACATTTCCATGGGCCAACGCAGCGTCTGGCCAACCAGGTAAGATCCAACCACTCCGAACAGCACTCCGGCCGCCCCGCCCACCAGGCTGAGCATGACTGATTCTCCCAAGAACTGAAGCTGGATGGCCTCCTCGGTCGCGCCAACGGCGACCCGAACGCCAATCTCACGGGTCCGCTCAGTGACTGAAACGAGCATGACATTCATGATCCCGATTCCGCCGACCACCAAGGAAATGGAGGCGATGGCGATCAAAAGAACGGTAAGAGTCCGGCTGGCCTCGAGTTGCGCCTGAATAATGTCTTCAGGGTTTCGAATATTGAAGTCATCTTCCTCTTCGGCGCGCAAATGATGGCGATCGCGGAGCACAGCTGCCGCCTCTTGACCAGCCACTTTGACGGCGGCTTGCGATACCGCCGAGCACAGGATGTCGTCCAGCCAAGTAGTCCCTTTGATCTTCTTCTGAGCCGTCGTGTAAGGCATAAGAATGGTATCGTCCTGATCTTGCCCGGAAACGGATAGCCCCTTCGGATGGAGGGTGGCCACGACCTTACAAGGCAGGTCCTTGACACGCATCACTTTTCCAATCGGGTCTTCAACGCCAAAAAGTTGATCGCGTACGGTGCGACCGATCACGCAGACATCCGCGGCTCGGTCTACATCGTCCTGGGAAAATGCGGCGCCCTGATCGACATACCAGCGTTTTATATCGAAGTATTCCGGGGTAACGCCGCGGAACCCCGTAAACCAGTTTTGGTTTCCATAGATGATCTGCACCGGACCATCGACGTTGGGTGAAACACTCTTGATCAACGAGATTTGATTCTTAATGGCCACAGCGTCGGCGAAAATCAGTGTTTTTGTTCCGTGCGTGCCGGTGCGCACTCCATTCACCGCGCGCCCGCCCGCTTCTATCCAAACAAAATTATCTCCCAGGTTGTTCAACTGCTGTTCGACTTGGGCTTGTCCAGCTTTGCCTATCGCGACGACGCAAATCACCGCCGCGATCCCGATGGTTATGCCCAGCACCGTCAGCACGCTTCGCATTTTATTCCGCAGCAACGCCACCAGTGCGGATTGAAGCAGCACCCCGTAATTCACATCTCCTCCTTGTAGAATGAGAAAGAACGCCCAGCGTAAAGCTGGATTCTCAAGGGATGTTCATCGAGCCTCCGCGAATCTCTGAATTTCGCTCAAGTAATATATTATGCGCCGTCTTGGCATGCTATTCCCAACGCCGGTCTCCATCTTTGGTAATGGCGATGTTATTCAGCCGACCGCTCCCGAGATCCTCGCTCGGCAGTTTCCTGCTCTTTCGATTCATCACGCCGTAGCGCCCCCACTGGAAGCCAAATTCTGCATGGCGATTCTTGTACTGGAACGAGAGGCAATTTTGGGTGCGACTCATTAGGTGCAGCTATTTGAGGGAACAATGGCTTTTCAGTTCGTGCGTGTACGACGACGCTAGCCTTTTATCTCGGCGCTTTGATGGATGACTTGTCGCTCTTGGTTATTCAATGCCCAGGCGGTGCTGCATCTGTTCCAGCGTGACTCCCTTGGTCTCCGGATAAAAGAACAGCACGACGAAGAATTGCACCACCATCATGGCTGAGAACAGCACGAAGGGGTACGCCCCCGAAGATTTTGCCAGCTGTGGAAACGTATAGGCAATGATAGCGTTCATGATCCAGTGCGAAGAGCTTCCAAGGGCCTGTCCCTTTGCGCGCACGCGGTTGGGGAATACCTCACTGATGTAAACCCAGATTACAGCTCCCTGCGAAATGGCAAAGAAGGCGATATAGGCCACCAGCAGCCACAGGAGATAGCTCTGGTGGCTCTCAGTGAAGAATACCCCGGAGACACCGGCAAGACACCCGGCCGTGCCAACCGATCCGATCAACAAAAGAGTCTTGCGGCCCAGCTTGTCGATGACGGTCATCGCCAGCAGGGTGGCAACCAGGTTCATGCTGCCAACGGCCACTGCTTGCAAATCGCCAGACACTTTGCTGAAACCCGCGGCGGCAAAGATGTCATTCAAATAGTAAAGAATGGCGTTGATGCCGGAAAGCTGATTAAACATTCCAATCGAGATCGCCAGAAAAATGGGGAGCCGGTACTTCCATGCGAAGAGCGGCTCCGAAGTTTGCAGCCGCTCCAGATGGATCGAGTCCACGATCTCGCTAAGTTCAGCCTCAGGATTTTCCGCACCCATCAGCTGAAGCACTGAACGTGCTTCCCCGACGCGATTTTGGGTGACCAGCCAGCGAGAACTGGGAGGAATGCCGAACAGCATCACCAGAAAGAGGACGGCTGGGAGCGCCGCGACGCCGAACTGCCAGCGCCATTCGGCTGCGCCAAGTCCCATCCGCGCGATGCAATAGTTGGAAAAATAAGCCAGCAATATGCCGATGACGATATTGATCTGAAAAAGGCCCACCAGTCGTCCCCGCAGCTTCGCAGGAGCCAGTTCAGCAATGTATACGGGTCCAAGGACGGAGGAGCCGCCAATCCCGAGCCCTCCAATGAAGCGCGCGGCAAGCAGTACGTACCAGTTCCACGCGAAGGCGCATCCCAAGGCAGACAGAACATAAAAGACGGCCAGGACGCGCAGCGTTTCGCGCCCTCCCCATTTTTGGCCGGGGATGCCTGCCGAGATCGCGCCAACGATCGTACCGATCAGCGCCATCGAGACGGTGAGGCCCAGGGCTCTGGGGCTAAGCCCATAAACGGCCGTGAGCGAGTGCGTCGTGCCGGCGATGACCGCCGTGTCGAAACCAAACAGCAGACCGCCAAGCGCACCGACGACAGTGGCTTTTCCTAGAGGCGCGTTCAGTTTGAGCTCCTCGCGGCTGGCGTTGCCGGCACTTTCGGCGCAAAACGGATTCGCAGCGTCTTGATCTCGAACGGCCTGGTGTGCACCGTCACCGTGCCCTCCCGCAGTGCTAGATCCGCCGCGGGCTTCTCCATGAGATCGGTCTCGGCCGCGGAGCTCGCGCCCGCAGGAAGCAGCAGCTTTATATCACTTTCCTTCCCCGCCCACTCGTAAAATCGCAGGACCAGGGCTTCCTCGTCCTCGGCCTTTTTCAGCGCGGTGAGAACCACGTTGTCCGGCTGCAGTTCGAGGAAGGAGTGTTCGTCCTTGAGGCTGCCCTGGTGATTCTGCGTTTGATACGCCAGCAAATGGTAGTTGAGTTCGAACCCGCGGCGAACCGTCTGCGCATCGCGCCAGCTTCCTGGGTGGGCGTAAAAAGAGTAAGTGAATGCGTGGTGGCCCTCATCGGCGTGAGGATCCGGCCATTCGGGCGAACGCAGCAAGGAGAGCCGCAAGACGTTGCCCTTGGCGTCGTATCCGTACTTGCAGTCATTCAACAAACTGAGCCCGCGTTTGTCGTCGGAAATGTCCGCCCAGTGTAGGCCGGGCACTTCGAATTGAGCCTGTTCGGCCGGCGTGTTCCGCGTGGTGGGCCGCTCGATGGAGCCGTACGGAATCTCAAATGTAGCTTTCTGATTGTGTGCGCTGAGCGGGAACGCAACCTTGAGCAGGATGTGCTTCTCGCGCCAGTCGGCGCTCATTTTGACGTCCACGCGTGGATTGCTCGCCGCCACGGTGATGTCTTGAACAAAGGTCGAATTCTGGAAATGCTTTTTTACCTGAATGACGGCGCGCAGCGGACCATGCTCAACCAGCTTGACCTCGTCTGCCTTGTCGAGATCCCAATGTTCCTTTTCGAAGTCCGCATCGATGTTCCAGGCATCCCACTGTTTGGGCTTATCCCGGAACGCCTGCAGGAGATTCCCGCACGCCGAAGTCTTGGGGCCGCCGGAATCGGTTTCTGAGGGCGCCAGCGCTTCCGTTTGGCTGCGCTTGTCGAAAACGTCAGTCACGCAGCCGGTTTGTGAGTTGACTTTGACGCGTACGAATTCGTTCTCGAGGGTATCGCCAGTACTTTTCACCGATGCCGCGAAAGAGGCAGGTTTGACGGCGGCGCGCACGAAATAGGTCTTGTAGCCGAGCGCCGGCACGCTGGCCAATATCAAAAGGTGTGCCCGATGGGTGCCCTGCTCGATTGAAATCAACTGAGACGGCACGGGTCTAACCGCCGAATCAACGACCTCGACTTTCGGCGTGGATTGAGCGAGTTGTACCTCGGTCTCAATCACTTCTTTGCGCGGCCACGAGAGCGAATTGTAGATGACTACCGGAACACCGGGGCCCTGCGTGTTGATGGAGGCGGAGAGTTCGTCGAGAGAGCTTTCGAGGATGGCATTGCCGGTGCGCCCGACATCTTCCAGGTTGCGCTTGGCATCGAGATAATTCACGGCAATGCCCGACCCGGGAAAAATGTCATGGAAATCGTCAAACAAAAGCCGCTGCCATGCTCCGTTGAATTCGTTCGCGGGATAGCTCTTGCCGAATAGTGTCGCAAGCGCAGAAAACTTCTCCGCGTCGAGAAGCAATTCTTCGGTCGTGCGGATCAGGCGCTTGGTTTCTGCTTGCGTGGTTAGGACGCCGCGGTGGTATTCGAAATACATTTCATTCCGCCACGTCGGCAAATTCAGGTTGGCCTGATTTTTCTCCAAGTCATCAAAGAATCCGCGGGCGGTGCCGAACTGCAGGCGCGGGTAAACGACATCCGGATCCATCCAGCGCTTGGCGATGTCCAGCATGGTGCGCGTCGGGCCGCCGCCATGATCCCCAACCCCGTACAGGTGCATCATTTCACGGCCATCGGGGGGATCACTGGCATACATGGCCGGAGCGTAGGCGGAAAGATCATCCGCCATCTTCACGGGATTCGTATCGTTGGCATAGTCATGGGGAATATAGGTCATCAGACGGCTTCCGTCCGGCGATTCCCACCAGAAGAGCCTGTAGGGAAATTTCGTTGTGTCGTTCCAGTAGATCTTCTGGGTCACGAAGTAATTCATCCCTGATTTTTTGTAGATCTGCGGGAGCTGCCAGTTGTAGCCAAAGGAGTCGGGATTCCATCCGATCTTGACATCCACATTGAACTTCTGCTGGAAGTAGCGCTTGCCGGTGAGAATCTGCCGCACCAGGGATTCGCCGCCCGGCATGTTCAAATCAGGCTCCACCCACATGCCGCCGACGATTTCCCAGCGGCCTTCCCGCACGCGCTGCTGAATTTCTTTGAATAGATCGGGATATTTCTCTTCCATCCACGCATAGGTTTGGGCGGAAGACATGGTGAACCGGAAGTCCGGGTATTCCTGCATCAGATCGAGGGCGCTACGAAAAGTATTCCGGACGACCTCGACGGTTTCCGTCCAAGGCCATAGCCAGGCCATATCGATGTGGGAGTTGCCCGCGGCGCGAATGGTGAATTTCTTCAGCCACGGATTCAGGCGCTGCAATTTGGT
>Ga0066685_10001487_pt1 | contig 10183 bp, 9 predicted proteins | sample GraSoiAngelo_134_FD_62305 | JGI IMG/M metagenome (GOLD analysis project Ga0066685, IMG submission 62305) | Grasslands soil microbial communities from the Angelo Coastal Reserve, California, USA - 14_0929_05_30cm | ecosystem: Environmental > Terrestrial > Soil > Grasslands | place: USA...
CCGCCAAGGTGGGGCAGCAGCACAGCGTCATGACCAACTCGGGCAGCTCTGCGAACCTTCTGATGGTCGCGGCGCTCCGCTCGAAGCGATTGTACGGGTTCACGGACATCGCGATCGTCACGCCAGTCGCAGGGTTCCCGACGACGGTCGCACCGATCCTACAGAACGGATTCACGCCGCTCTTCGTGGACATCGAGCTGAAGACATTGAACCTGGACCTCGATCAGGTGGAGGCCAAGCTCACGCCAAAAACCAAGGCTGTCATGTTCGCGCACGTGCTTGGGAACCCGCCGGATATGGACCGGTTGATGGACCTCTGCCGCCGCCATGACCTGGTCTTTCTCGAGGATACCTGCGACGCCTTGAGCTCCTCGTGGAACGGCAGGCCGCTGGGCGGGTTCGGCAAGCTGTCCACTTGCTCGTTGTATCCCGCCCATCACATCACCACGGGCGAGGGGGGGATGGTCTCGATGTCCGACCCCGAGTTCGAGCGGGTAGTGCGGAGCCTCTGCTGGTGGGGACGGGACTGCTACTGCGTCGGTAAGGCCAATCTGCTGGAGAACGGCACCTGCGGCCACCGCTTCGACAAGTGGCTGCCGGAGCTGCCGGACCTCATCGTCGACCACAAGTACGTCTTCACCGAGATGGGGTACAACCTTAAGCCACTCGACCTGCAGGGGGCGATCGGAGTCGCGCAGCTCAAGAAGCTGGACTGGATCCACAAGCAGCGCAAGGTGCACTACGAAGTCTATCGAGCCTTTTTCGCCCAGTACCAGGACCTCTTCCGCATCGCCGAGCCACATCCCCAAGCGGACGTCTCCTGGTTCGGGTTCCCCGTCACGGTGACGACGAACCGGTTCACCAAGAACGAACTCACGCAGTTCCTCGAAGCGACGAAGATCCAGACTAGGAACTACTTCGCAGGCAACCTGCTGTTCCACCCGGCCTACTCCCACCTCGGTAATCCCCACGAGTACCCGAACGCGGTGACGGTGACGAAATCCACCTTCTTCCTCGGTGTTTCGCCCAACCTCACCGCCGAGCAGATGGAGTACGTGAAGGCCAAGCTCGCTGAGTTCATTGCAGCGCATTAAACCCTTCTTTAGGACAACTCTTTCCCCTTAGCGCAATTTTTCTAGTCTCCTGGCGCAAAATCTGATTACAATCGAGGGACGGTGAGGAGGAATAACCCAATCCCGTGCGGATTCTGTTTTTGACAGACAGTCATCTCGATTATGTCTCGGACGCCTTGTACATCGGCCTGTCCCGGGTGCTCGGGAACAACGGGGTGGTGGACTATCCGTACAAGCGGGCTTTTCATGATCCGGAAGGCCGTGTGTGGTGCCTGGCCCAGCGCCCCGGCCGGCGGTACAGCCGCGAGGAGATTCTCGATCTTCTACGCGATCGCGCGTTCGATCTGGTTTGTCTCGCATCGTTCCGGCGGGAGAGCATACAGGAATGCGAGAGACTGTACGGCCAGATCCCTTTTCCGCCAATGGTCTTCGTGGACGGCGAGGACGGCGCCGGAATCCGTCATGATGTGGCGTCGCGGTTTCCAGTCCGTGTCTATTTCAAGCGTGAATTTGCGTGGCGGTCGGGTAGCCGGCTGCGCGACTTCGGGGCCTTGGCATGGGCGTTTCGTGGCAACCGCGCGCTCTTTGAGCGGACCGTGCCGCTGCCGATGTCTCTTGTGATGGACGTCTTGCCAAATCCGGGGCCAGTTGCCAAGGAGATCGACGTGTCATATCGAGGACGAGCCTCGCATCCGCGTCGCGTCAAGGCGGTGCAGATCCTCTCCCGGATGGGTGATGTCAGGTTTTCGGGAGGCGTCTATGCCAGCCCGGACGATCGCAGGTACAAGCTTAAGAGCGGGTCGCTCGAGCGGTTATGGACGAAAGTTATCGATAACGCTCCGGCATCAGAGGCCGATCAGCAGCTCAAGCAAACGCCACACAGCTATTACCGTGAGATCGCTGCTTCGCGGATTGCGCTCTCGTTGCGAGGCGGAGGGTACATGACTCCGCGCTATTTTGAGATCGTCGGGATGGGGGCCATGTTGTTGGCCGATCGGCCTAACATTCTGATCCCCGACAATTTCATCGACCGGCGGCATGCGGTGTTTTGCAAATCGGATCTCAGCGACCTGGAGATGCTGGTCCGACACTATCTTCACGAGGAAGCGGAGCGCGAGGCAATGGTGGCGGAAGCCCGGGCCCACTTGCTGAAGTATCATACGTGTGAGCGGCGGGCAGAGTATTTCCTGGACATGTGCGCTAAGTCCGATTAAAGTTCGAGGCGGAGCAGCGGCAATGAACGTTGCACGGTTCGTCCAGACTGTTCGAGAGCAATGGGACGACTTCAACTCGCCGACGTTCCCCAAAGATAGAAAGTTGCACCGCATTACCGATACGCAGGAGGGGATGGCAACGGAGAACGTGGGCTCTCTCCTCAACTATGCGGTGTCGCTGCTGGAGCCCGGGGAGTGTTATCTGGAGGTGGGGACCTGGAAAGGACGCACGCTAAGCTATGCGATGGAGGGCCATGCGGACAAGGAGTTCTACGCCTGCGACAACTTCTCGCAATTTACTCGGCCGCCGCGCTGGTATTGGCCGTTCGGGGAACGGGAGCCCAAACGGTCACTGCAGCGGGTGCTTCTTCGGGCCTCGAAGAATTACCGTGTGACCTTCCTTGAGGGAGATTTTCGTGTTATCCTGCCGCGGCTTAATAGGCAAGTCGGCGTCTACTTCTACGACGGAGGGCATAGCTTCGATGACCAATTCGAGGGATTGGAGCTGGCACTCCCCTTAATGGCCACTGAGAGCCTGATCATCGTGGACGATACAAACCCCTACGAAAAAGGTGTCAACGAAAGCGAAGCGCGCGAGGCCAACAGCCAGTGGCTTGCAAAGCATCCCGAATGGCGACTGCTATTCGACTTGTGTGCGCCGTTGCCCCTCGGCATGCCGGGTGGGGAAACGGCGTTCAAGTGTTAGGGCGTTATCGATCTTAGGATTTCGCGCATGATCAAACGGATATGCCTCATAACCCCGCCCTCCATCTTCCTGGGAGCCTCTCCCCAGGGATGCGAGCGATGGCGGATACGATCGCGAAGTTGAATAACGAGCTCATCTTGGCGAGGGCCTCCGCTACGGTGCCTGCTGTACATTACGGATTGCTAGGGGCTATCGTGCGTCGCCTCGCCGGCTAGCCGATGGATTTGCTGGCTTCGCTGGTGCACATGACTAGCACGGAATGCCTTGATAATCAGCTTTTCTAAGCGAGATAGCGGACGTGAAGAGGCAGTTCACCGAGGGCTAAGTCAAACAGAGGGAGCTATGGATGTGACATCAAAGCTGATTCTTGTTACCGGTGGCTTGGGCTTTATCGGCAAATACTTCGTCAAGCATTGCCTCGACCTTGGTCATTTTGTTACCAACGTGGACGTGGTCAACTATGCCGCAGACCGCTTAGCGAACGCGCAGTTCCTCAAGCATCACAATTATCGTCACCTGAAGGAGGACATTGTCTCGCTCAGCCACCTTCCCGAGAGCGATTTCATCGTGAACTTCGCCGCCGAGTCGCATGTCGACAACTCAATTGCCGACAACCGGCAGTTCTGCCATTCGAACATCCTCGGCGTGCAAAGACTGCTTGAGCTGGCCCGCGCCAAGCAGTCCGGCGCGCCGCGCTTTGTTCAGATCAGCACGGACGAAGTGTACGGCGACATTCTGCAGGGCCGGCACACCGAGACCGACCCGCTGAGGCCGTCGAATCCCTACTCTGCGACCAAGGCCGCGGCAGACGTGCTGGTGCTCGGCTGGGCGCGCACCTACGGGCTATGCTACAACATCGTGCGCATGACCAACAACTACGGCCTGAACCAATATCCCGAGAAGCTGATCCCGAAATCCGCCTGGCGCATGCGCCGCGGCCTGCCCGCGCTCATGCATGGCGACGGCAGCTACCTGCGCTCGTGGCTGCACGTGGAAGACTCAGTGCAGGCCGTTCTCACCGTCATGGAGAAGGGTGAGCCGACCGGCATTTACAACGTCCACGGCGATACCGAGCTTGCTAACATCGAAGTGCTGCGCAGGCTTGCGGTCATCCTCGGGGTCGCGGAGAAGGACGCCTACGTTCAGATCCCAAACCGGGTCGGGCAGGACATACGTTACAGCATGGACGATTCTCGCATGCGCGCGCTCGGCTGGAAGCCGCAGCGCGACTTCGACCTGGAGTTGCGCAAGATCGCCGGCGAAGACGATTTCAGGCGATTTCTCTGACCGCCCACCCATCATCGCGAGGCACAACCATGAGCAGGGCAGCCGACGCAAACAATCAGTCGTTGGCAGATTCCCTCATTCCCCTGTCGGCGCCGTTCGAAGACGCCAGGGGCTCCATTCAGACCCTGGTCGACGGCGGGATCCAAAGCGTGCAGGTGATCACTTCCAAGGCCGGAAGCATCCGGGCCAACCATTACCACCGGTCGGACTCGCATTACATGTACGTGGTCAAGGGAACGATGAAGTACTTTCATCGCCCCACGGGGGACACCTCCGTCCCGAAGTGGCTCATGGTGAAGGAGGGCCAGATGGTCTTCACGCCGCCGCTGGTGGAGCACGCCGTCGAGTTCCTCGAAGATTCGGTGTTCATCAACATCACCGGCAAACCGCGCGACCAGGGTTCCTACGAGGATGACCTCGTCCGGGTCGAGCTGTACAAGCCGGCAGGCAAGTCAAGCTGACAAGGTGCGGTTTCCGCATCATCACAAGCGCGAGGAGTGCAGGTTATGCGGATCGCATGACCTGGAATGCGTCCTGCACCTCACGCCGACTCCGCCGGCGAATGCCTTCGTCACGGAGGCGGAGAAGGACAAGGAGCAGGTGGCCTACCCGCTGGACGTCTATCGCTGCGGCGATTGCCGACACCTGCAACTTCTCGACATTGTGGATCCCAAGGCGCTGTATAGCCACTACGTCTATGTATCGAGCACGTCGCCGGTCATGGTCGGGTACCTCCACGACCAGTGCGTGGCGATCGTGCGCCGGCTCGGCCTGAAGCCGGGCGATCTGGTCGTGGAGATCGGCTCCAACGATGGCACCATGCTGCGCTTTTTCAAAAACGCGGGAATGCGTGTTCTCGGCGTGGACCCGGCGGCGAACGTTGTGCCGAGTGCCGGGGACATTGAAACCGTGGTCGATTTTTTCAATGCCGACGTGGGACGGCGCATCCGGGAGACGCACGGCCCCGCCAAGACGGTCTGTGCTTACAACGTGTGTGCGCACATCGACGACCTGCGCGGCGTGATCGAAGGCGTGCGCGCACTGCTCGCGCCCGACGGCCAGTTTGTGCTGGAAGTGGGCTATCTGCTCGACGTCTATTGCAAGACCCTGTTCGACACCATCTACCATGAGCACGTCGATTTTCACCACGTCGGACCGCTCAAGAGGTTCTTTGCCGACTGCGGCCTCAAGCTGCTGCATGTGGAGCGCTCGGACATCCAGGGCGGAGCGCTGGTAGGTTACGTCGGCGCCGCCGACTCCGGCGAGGACGCTTCGGTCGGCGAGTTGATCGCGCTCGAACACGAGGCAGGCCTGCACCGAACGGACACGTACCGTCGCTGGGGACAAATGATCCGCCAGAGAGGCGAGGAGCTGACAGCGTTGCTTGGCGGGCTGAAATCGAGAGGCAAGTCCATCGCCGCCTACGGCGCGCCGGCGAAGGCGACCACGCTGATGTACCACTTCGGTCTGGACCGCTCGCTGATCGAGTACATCGTCGACGACAATCCGATCAAGCAGGGGATGTACACGCCGGGATTGCATGTCCCGGTATTCGCCCCGCAGGCGCTCTATGGACACAAGCCTGATTATGTGGTGCTGCTCGCGTGGAACTTCGCCGAGTCGATCGTTGCCAAGCATTCGCGTTACGCTGGCAACGACAGCCGGTTCATTCTGCCGCTGCCGAACCTCGCCCTGATCTAAGGCCATGATGCGGATCGGCCTGATCGGAGCGGGAAGGTGGGGCAAGAGGTACATTGAAACCATTGCGCGCATGGATGGGGTGGAACTCGCCCATCTCGGTAGCACCAATCCGGCGAGCACACAGCTCGTCCCGTCGGGCTGCAGAGTTTCTTCCGACTGGCATGACGTTGCGTGCGATCGCACTCTTCAAGGGATCATCCTTGCATCTCCCCCCGTCATGCACTGTGAGATGGCGCTCGCCTCGATAAATGCGCGCATTCCAATTCTCATCGAGAAGCCGATGACGCTCAGCGCACGGGATGCGCGCGCCGTGGTGGTGGCGGCGGCCAGCGATGTACTGGTGCTTACGGGACACACGCATTTGTTCAGTTCGGCATTCCGCGCGCTGAAGGCCGAGGCCACATCACTGGGTCGGCTTCTGTATACGCGCGCATGCGGTGGCAATCGCGGTCCGGTCCGGACGGATGCCACTGTCCTTTGGGATTGGGGGCCGCATGACGTTGCCATGAGCTTGGATCTCTTCGGTTCGTTTCCGACTTCCATCACCGCCTTGCGTATCGCGACACAAGAGCTTCCAGACGGTGTCGGAGAGGCTATCGAGATTCACCTCGGGTTCGCCGGTGGAGACAGATCGGAGATCCGCGTCAGCAACATCGAACCGCACAAGCGGCGGGTTTTCGAGGCGTATTTTGCCGACGGCACGCTGATGTACGACGATCTTGCCGAACACAAGCTCGTCCGGCGAAACTCGCCTGCATCGCCCTGGGTGCCGATTCCCGTCGACCCGTCGCTGCCGCTCACCAATCTGGTCAGTGAGTTCTGCGCCTGTATTGCCTCGAAGACCTCGTCGCATCCGAGCCTCGAACTCGGGGTACGGGCGGTCGAGGTGCTGGAACACTGCCAGACGCTGTTGGCGCGGGAGTCAGCAGCTGGATCTCCCGCAAGCAGGGTGACTCCGTGCGCGTAACAATCATCACGCCGACCTACAACCGGGCAGACCTCCTGCCGGAGACAATCGAGATCGTGCTCGGGCAGGACTATCAGAACATCGAGTACATAGTGTTCGACGACGGGTCCAAAGACGATACGTCCCGTGTGCTGCAGCGCTACGCGGGAAAGGTGCGCTGGGAGCGCCACCCAAACATGGGCGAGACGTTGACGGTGAACAAGGGCTTCAAGCTCGCCACCGGCGATGTGCTTTGCGTGGTCAACTCGGCCGATCCGCTGCTGCCCGGCGCGGTGCGAAGCGCAGTCGAAGCGTTAGAGCGCAACTCCGATGCACTTGCGGTGTATCCGGATTGGGCCGTGATCGGTCCGCGAGGGGAGTTCCTGCGCGCAGTGCGGGCTACCCGCGACTGGCTTCTAGAAGTCAAGCCGGACGATTTGGATGCCACCGTCATCACAACTTACCCGGGTACGCCGTATTTCGATGAAGCCATCGAGACCAGCCCTGGGGTGTGGACCTACACCTATCCCAAGAGTGGCGATCGATTGCACAGCCTGGAAGTAGACTACCGTGAGGTGGCCGAGTACTATAAGGGCGTGCCGGGCGAGTACACATCCTATGTGTATACGGATTTCCTTAATGCCAAAGAGCTTGTCAAGCTTCGTGACTGGCTGGAGGCTTCGGTTCGGGATACGCTGGGGATACCCTACAATAGCGGAGCTCCAGCAGTGCGATATGAGCATTCTATGGGCCAAGGAGTCATTCCGACCAACATTTTAAGGACCACAGGTTCCGCCCAGCCCCTCCCATTCAAATGAATCTTGCCCAAAGGGAGACCCCAGCCGAACGGAACGACCAGTTCCTGGCTCGTCCCGATACTGCCCCCCTAGTTCATGAGAAAGTACTCTCACTTTTAAGGTCGGAAAAGCCCGGCCGTTTGCTGGATGTACCAGCCGGCGAGGGAGCGTTCGCCGAACGTGCCAGGGCGCTCGGTCACGAAGTGATCTGTGGCGACCTCGACCCCACCCGGTTCCATGTCGAGGATCTGAAATGTGCCAGACTGGACCTCAACTCCTCCTGGCCCTACTCGCCCGGGTCCTTTGATTATGTCGTCTCTATTGAGGCGGTCGAGCATTTAGAGAATCCCTGGCATTATGTGAAAGAAGCACGAAGGGTGTTAAAGGATCATGGAATATTGTTTCTGACCACCCCAAACGTCCTGACAATCAAGAGCCGGCTCAGTTACCTCATGAATGGATATCCTAATTATTTTCATTACATGATTGAGCAGGACCAACGCGGAAGGGAGCGAGCGATAGACCATATTAATCCCATTGGGTTTCTCGAGTTGAGGCATGTCCTTGCACGCAACGGTTTTGTCTTGGATCTCATCGAAGCCAATCGCTACCCCAAGCAGGCTTCTATGTTATTTCAAGCGCTCACATTTTTCCTAAAAACCAGAGGTCGGTCCACCGTCCGCGCTAACCCCGCCAAGGCCAGGGTCCGCCAAATCCTACTTTCAAAGCCCTTATTATTTGGGGAGATCTTGATCCTCAGATGCAGTAGGCTCTCGGAGAATGACTGATGCGCCTTGGGATATGAGGATGGAGCATGCGTCTGGGTATTGATGTCAGCCCTCTTGCCAGGAATCGAGCGGGGATCGGCAATTACATCGCAGAGCTCCTTGCGGCAATGGTCCGCTCTGCACCCCATCATCAATACTTTTTGTATACCAGCCACGAAATTCCCCAAGACCGTTTGCCCGGCATTGGAGAGTCCTCATCAGTCCACATCTCTCGCTGCCATCCCCTGCTGATGAAGTGGCGTGCCGCACGGGATCGTTTGGATCTCTTTCATGGGATGAATTTCAGGCTCCGCGGGTGGGGGAGACGCGGCGGAGTGGTGACCATTTATGACCTGGCCCTTGACCGCCTCGCGCTTCCGTCCAGGAAACTGTTGGGACAACGATGGTCTTTTATACGCACTAAGAGAACCGCGCGACGTGCCACGAAAGTGGTTACCATTTCTGAGCATTCAGCGGGAGATATAAGTGAACTTTATGGTGTACCCAGGGAACGGATTGCGATTGTGACTCCTGCTGTCGGGCCGGGATTTTATCGGGAAGACGCGCCCAATCTGGTTCGGGCCATCAAATTGCGGTATGGAATTGGCGAAGGAGAATTTCTCCTATCCGGGGGTGGATCCGAGCCCCGAAAGAATATTGCCAGGTTGGTCGAAGCCTTCGGTCTCCTTCCCAGTCGGCGAGACCTGAGACTTGTGGTCGTGGGCGGGATGGCCCGCGGGAGTGAAGCGATCTTTGAAGCGGTTCAGCGTGCCGGATTGGGGGCAGCGGTCCTGTTTCCCGGCCATGTGCCCCTTCCTGATTTGAGGGTTCTGTATTCCGCTTGCGTGGCCTTTGTGTTTCCTTCATTGTATGAAGGGTTTGGAATGCCGGTGCTGGAGGCCATCGCTTGTGGGGCCCCTGTGATCAGCTCCAATGCAGCGTCCCTTCCTGAGGTGACAGGGGAGGCGGCTCTTCTGATAGACCCTCTTGACGTCAGTGCCCTTGCTGGCGCCATGGCGCGCGTACGTGATGACCGGCAGCTACGGGATCATCTTCGCCAGGCCGGCCCGATTCGTGCCAAGGCATTTTCCTGGGACCAGTCCGCGCGAGATCAATTGCGGGTTTATCAGGAGCTTGTCCCTGACCGAGTGGATTGAAGGCGTTTGGCCTAGGGGGCGAGGGACCTCCGATCAGGTGGGCTCGCGAAACGCCGTTTCCGAAGTCTCCAGCCATGAGGGTCAGTCTTGAGTGCGAGACTCGATAAATCTCCTGAACGCATCCTGGTCATCAAGCTCCGATACGTCGGAGACGTGGTATTGTCCACTCCTGTGCTGAGTCGACTTCGGGCAGCGTGGCCCAAGGCCCGCATCACCATGCTGGTAAACCGGGGTACGGAAGGGGTGCTGCAGGGGCACCCGGATGTGGATGAGGTGCTGGTCAAGGAGAGGAGCCTGATAAGCAGTCTGCGGCTGATTGGGACCCTGCGAGGTCGAGAATTCAACGCGGTGATCGATCTGACCGATGGAGATCGTTCTGCCATCCTGGCTAGGGCCACCGGGGCAAGAGTCAGGCTTGGGTACAACAGTGAGGCCCGGTGGCGAGGTCGGCTGTACACCACTGTTATCCAAGCCGACCGGTTCAAGATGCACACAGTACCATACCACCTGGCGGCGACGGACAGACTGGGCCTTG
>Ga0066685_10001489_pt1 | contig 10181 bp, 14 predicted proteins | sample GraSoiAngelo_134_FD_62305 | JGI IMG/M metagenome (GOLD analysis project Ga0066685, IMG submission 62305) | Grasslands soil microbial communities from the Angelo Coastal Reserve, California, USA - 14_0929_05_30cm | ecosystem: Environmental > Terrestrial > Soil > Grasslands | place: USA...
ACGCCCAAAGGGCTGCTTGTTCGGAGGCTGTTTCAGCAACAATCAAACGCCAAAAACAAGAAAGGTGCCCTAATGAAAACATTAAACCCACTGTCCATCTCTACTGCCCTGATATTGCTCGTCGGTCTTGGGAGCGCTCAGGCCCACACACCGCTCACTGCCGATGCGCAGACGCGGGCACTGTACCATTTCAACGAGTTGACGGGCACGCTTATCGAAGATTCCTCGTTTTCAGGAATTTGGGACGGCACTTTGTTAAACGGAGCAGGGCGGGGAGCCTCACTTTTCAATGCAGGAACAGCTCTAGCTCTGGACGGAGTGGACGATTACGCCTCTGTCGCTCCTGAAGTTCTCAATGACCTCCCTCAAGGGACGATTGAGGCCTGGGTTTACGTGGAGTCATTTATGCACGACTCTAGTTCTCCAGTTGTCACGAAAGGAACAGCAGCACTGACTGACCTTGGGTTCTTCGTGGATTACACTGGATTTAGCATACACGGAGGTCTGGGCGTCGACGGCTTTACTTCCTATACTCCGATACCCCTTCAAACGTGGACGAAAGTTGCCGTCACGTGGGATGGCTCATATCGCAGGTTGTATCTCAACGACTCTTTGGTTGGCGAGGAAGCCAGGGCTTGGGCGCCGGCCAACAATTCCGGCAACGAAGTCAAGATCGGTCGCCACAACCACACATCAGGGCTGCAGTATTTTCATGGCCGAATTGACGACCTTCGCATTAGCGACTCTGCCCGGGAGTTTCATCCTGACAGCGATGGCGACGGCGTTGCAGATGATCAAGACCAATGCCCAAATACTCCTTCAGGGAGCATTGTGGACGCGCGCGGTTGCAGTATTGCGCAGCTCGTAACTTGCGACGGCCAGTGGAAGAATCACGGCCAGTACGTTTCGGCGGTCGCCAAGGCGTGCGAGCAGTTCCTCTCAGCGGGGCTCATCACAGAAGAACAGAAGGATGCGATCGTTGAGGCTGCTGCGGCTTCAAATTGCGGGAAGAAGCAATGACACTCCGTCACTTTCTCGCCAGCGTCAGCGAATCCGAAGTAGAAAAGTTTAAAAGCTCCGACGCCCAAGATCGAGAATGGGGGTAAAAACAAAGTGTGGGGCTCGGGGATGTGTTAGTCCTGCCGGTTGAGTTCGGCAGAAAGGAAGTTGCATGGCCATTTACGGAGAACGGCAAATATTTAGATGATACTCTAAAAGCCAAAGGGTTTTCCCTAATCAAGAAGGAATTCATGCAACTGCACGAAGGGGGAATTTCATTGTGCAGGCACTACAAGTTGGGAGGATGGAATTATTATCAAGCCAAGAACATATTCCTGCCGTCAATGAGCGAGAACACCCTCACTGTGGCATATCATTCGTTTCGGTCGGAAGATGTAACTTGGTTTGGAAGAACACCCGCAATTCCCGCACAGATTCTTGTAGAGCGGCTCGGACAAATAGGTGTCGGTGAGGAACACTATGCAACAGAGCAGAGAGCCTTCTTAATCGACCTGAGCATCAGGTCTGACCCCAACAGTGAATTGCAAATTGCGGCCAGTGGAGTCTTACGCACGGACAGCGCATACCATCATTTGGGTCCATTACTGGGGAAAAGCGACGCGGACCTGTACAAAAGCAAAGGCCAGTTTGATACTCGCATCACGTACTGCGGAGACAGACTCAGAAAAATAATCTCCACAATCATCAACTTTGAATGATACCCTTCAAAGTTCTTTATCCGAATCGAGTTAATGGGTCCTACCAGCTAGGTTGCGTTGCTTCAAAAGCGTAAAAAATTCAGTGAGAACAGCGTTTTCATCCTTCCCCTCTTTTCGTCGATGGCCTTCCACAAGTGCCAGGACGCCCGCCAGCTTTGATAAAGGTGTCCACGTTTTGTTCTGATCAAGGATCGCCTCAGTCAGGTGTTCGGATGTAAGTTCAATTTTGCTAATTCTTTCAGCTCTGTCTTCTGCGTCTTGCCAGCGAGCAGTCAGTTCGTCCATTGACTTATGCGACGAATAGATGACAAGTAGTTTTGGGGCAAGGGTGCGCCATTCCACGACAAATCCAAATACACTGAAGTCTTCGGCGCGAGCGTCGCGAAAATCAATCTCTTCAGCAACTGCGCTAGAGAGGAACAGCGGCAAGTCGGGCTTCTCATCTGTGAAGTGGGGGAAGGTCGGTTTTTCAGGGTTCGTGGAGAGTTTGACATCTGGACCGTGCATGAATTCTCCAAGGCTGATCTCCCAGCACCGTGGATACAGTTCGGTGTTTGCGCGTCGCTTTCGAGCCAGTAAAAAATTGTCTGCGCTGAAAACTGCCATGTGAAGCGCAAAGTGCGAAGGTAGCAGGGGTGTGCTCGGAAAGTTTAAGGCGTTCCGAAAAACAGAGTCCCTGAGCTTTTTAAGGCTCCGATGCCACAGGCGAGCCTGCACAGCGACGTAGTGTAAGTAGTTAATCGCACTTAGCCTGATGTGCTCTGCGTAGCCCGCGTGATGCCCAAATCGCCCGATACCGTCCACCCTGACCTGAAGACCCCACGATTCTTGCTCCAGCCGGTTATAATCGTCGGGGGCTTCAGCGCGATAGAGTTCTAATGCCGATTCGGCTTCCGACGGCATTATCTGCTTGTATCTTGATTCCGGGTTATATTCGAGGATGATCGGTTGGCTGGATAATTCATAGGCGACCGCACATTCAGTTTCTTCTAGACCTGCCAAAATCCGATTTTCCTGAACTTTTTCAAACCAGAGCCTCCAGTTCTCTGGCGTGTCGATTGGAACCTCTGGAGTGAGCTGGCCGCAGGGAACAACAGGGAATTCTCTGGATAAGAATATCGCGAGGTCCGGTGTTTCAGCTTCTGAATGGGAAATCCCGAGAGATTCGAACTTCAGTTTCAACACGAGGTGTTCCTTAATCCCAGAGTGTTGCGTTCGCGCAAAGTCTGAGAAGGCTAAGGCTAATCTTTCAGGATTGTGGATCGCATAGCTTTCCCCTTTTATTTTGTAGCCCGATCCATCGATCTTGAATCGGCTGGAATCAAATAAGGAGCGGATATTACCGTAGATATTCATTTCGTCGTACGCGGCATCGCTTTGAGTCATAATCTTGAGGATATCCTCGTGGAGGCCGCCAAGCCGAACACCTTCTCCTGCGGCAGACGGGTTTTCCCTATATTCGCGGATGGCGATTGCAATGAGGCCCAAGCGAAGCCTGGCTGTTGGCGACTCAAAGAAGATCGACACTCCTCCGCTAACTCCGAGATCCCGCGCAGAAGACTTCAGAAATAGCTTCCACTCTCTTAGCAATATTTTAAGGACGCTTTGGGTTTTCATCAAGCTCTTACAACTTCAATTTCAGCTGGTCGTCAAGCCGATGTACGCGCAGCTGTACGGCACCTGTGCAACCAGTCGATTTTCTGTACGCACTTCTGCAAGGAAATCTCCAACATTTTGAGCGAGCATGCGGCTCGGTTGGCACCTTAGAGATGTTTCATTCCCTTTAGCTCGGGCGTTTCTGGTGCTTCACGGTTGGATAACGGCGCTGATCCTTAATGACAGATCTATCGGTCAGACCATTTGACGTTGTGAGAGTATGCAATCTGAAACTGTAAACTTGACCCTTCGAGATCACCAAAGAGGCACGTCGAGTTGGGACTTCAATGCTGTCGCGGCCGACTTACATATTTGGGCAGAGCGAATGATAATTGAGTTTAAACTCCAAATTCCTGTTCCATGCCTCCTGATCGAGCGGTTACGGCGCAGGTATGGCCACTTTCGTCCCGGCCGGAATGGGTTCGGCCTTAAGGATGAGATTGGAATAGACGAAGAACACCTCCGTCAAAGACCGTTTTGGCAGACCTGCGGCACGCTATTGCACGAGCTCCTTCATAGCTGGCAAGAATATCATGGGCGGCCAGGACGTAGGAACTACCACAACAAACAATTCCAGAAGAAGGCCGCTTCGCTTGGATTAGTTGTCGATCAGCGCGGTTTTACTCAGTATGAGCCTGGCGACACGCCGTTTTACCGTTTGCTGGAAAAGCATGGCATTCACCCGCCTATACTTCCTGAAGTTCAACAAACGCCAATTCAAAGGCGCGGCTCCAAGCTAAAACTCTACGAATGTTCGTGTGGAGTGAAGGTGCGAGTCGGCCGATCTCGCTTCCGTGCCCAATGTCTTGATTGCTGTGGAGTATTTGTGTTGCAAGGAAATAATTCCAGTTCACCTGAACAAATCTCGAAAGGATCAACCGAATGAAAACACCCTCTAACTTCGAGTGCCACAACCTGGACAACACGCACACGTTCTGCACCGGGAGACTTCCAGATTCGCTAGTCCTGAATAGCGACCAGTTCGACGCACTCTGGCAAATGCACCCTCCTGAACTTCACCTGATCAAAATACACGGCCGGCTGGTGCACACGCCCCGATGGCAGCAGGCCTACGGAATGGATTACTACTACACTGGACGCGTTAACAAAGCGCTACCAATTCCCCCTCTGCTGAACCCGCTCGTGAACTGGGCCAAGGAAAATATCGATGAACGTCTGAACGGCATCCTGGTGAATTTCTACGATGGAAAACTGGACCACAAAATAGGCCCACATCACGATAGCATCAAAAACATGGTGTCTTACACGCCGATCGTGACCATCTCGTTCGGCGAGGGGCGTATCTTTCGCTTACGACCCGCCGGTGATTGTAAGCACGCCACCCCCGTCGACTTTCAGGCCTCTAACGGCGCTGTCTTCATTATGCCGTTTGAAACCAACTTGGCCTTTAAACACGAGGTGCCTTCTTCAAAACGGCTCTGTGGACGCAGAATTTCAGTCACGCTCCGCGCTTTAAACGAACCCGCTGCATGAAATGGAACAGCGCCTTCATTCTTAGAAAGAGAAATAAATCCATTCTTTGAAAATGGACGGGACGATAAATATGAGTACCAGCCGGTACCTGGTCGAGCGGTACATTGATTGGGCTTCAACCACCCTAAAACCCAGCGTGTTCGATGAAGCGCTTGGGCTCACATTTGCCCTGATAGTGGCCGTGCTTTTGAACCGGTTCGCATTTGACCGGAGGATTTCCTCTCCGCCACTAAATTGGCTTTTGACGTTACTCGCGTTCTTCGTGACTTTCCAAATTCCAGTTCAGAAATTTCAATTCAGTCGAGTCGCGTGTGGTTGGATTTTTGCGATCTGTGTTTGCGGACTTCTCAGCCTGCCTCACATGCTTTCCTTCTACCTCTGGCCTACTGAGGGCATCCGAAAAAAAATCTCATTTATGCTTTACGCTATCGTTCTTGGTTTGTTCACGGCTGATTTCTTCAGGAGGTAATTATGAGATTCTTCATCGCACTATGGCGCTTCCTTTTCGGAGTTGAGACAGCGCAGGAGAATCAGCCGCATCCAGATTCTCAGCAAAATCAATTGAGTCGGCCAGTATCGCCAAGCCCAGCCTCCGTCCCCCAAAGCCTCGGGCAGATGGAAAAACAGGTCGCTGCGATGGTCCAAATTCCACTCAGCAGCCGTGCAGTTAAGGCACAGTTCAGTTCCATCGCAGATGATGGGAGCACCGGCGTTATTTCTGAGTCGGACATGATCACTCCGAATGGGATCCAAGCTGAAAAGATACATCACTTGCTTATTACAGGCTCAGGGCACGTCACAAAGCCCAGCGGCATTAGAGTCAAATGCGCTTTCTGCGGTCAGTTTGATTCAACATTGCACAGGTGTTCAGAGCCAACCTGCCGGCTCCCGCTCTGCGAACTTCACGCGATTGCAGTCGAAGTATGTGGCGAAAAAATCTGCTACTGCCCCGCCCATGCTGTAGGAGCCGAGGAGAACAGAGACAACTGGAAAGAGTATTGGTTTCTGCGAGACAGGAAAAAGTATGCTCCGGACGGCAAATAAGACAATTGCCTTTTACAAGCGCTCTGAAGAATTGCTGAAATTGATTCGGCAGGCGAAGGCGGAACAACATCCTCTGATTCAAAATCTTTTGCGTTGCTTCATTGCCAGTGCGTACAACGAAAATGCATGGAGGAAGTATGCAGCCGAGATCGAAGAGATCCTAATCGGAGCAGCCCTGGCCAATGAAATTCACGGGAAATATTACGTTCCACCAACTGATATTCCTAAAGAGCGCAGAATCCTTCTTGGGCATCAAGCTGAACTTGGTTTTGAGGTGTTTCTCGACCGCGAGTTCCTGACGAATCACCTGCTTTTAACGGGAGCAACAGGCAGCGGGAAAACCAATTTCGAGCTCTATTTGCTCGACCAGGTCCGAAAATCTGGGGTCGAAGCAAATTTCTGGGATATCAAAGGCGAAGGCCGGCGTTTTCCTGATTATTGGCTTGGTGATGCGATCATCTTTACGCCACAGAATGCGCCCTGGCAATGGCTAGAGCCCCCGCTCAGTTCTGATCCCCTAACCTACGGCATCGGCGTCATCTCTGAAATCCGCACTGAGCTGGAGATTCACAGTTCAACCTTTTCATTAGTCTGGCAAATATGGGAGCGGGTCGTGCGCGGACTCAAACCTGGCGAAAATTACCCTTCAATTTCAGATTTCCGCCGAATCCTGGAGCACGAAGCGAAAGTGCAAAATCGGGAAAACCTTCTCACGGCCGCCCGTATTTTTCTGAGCCTAGAAACGATTTTAGGACCGAACGCTAGGGTGCGGAAAGCCGCTGACATCACCGGACGCTACAAAATTATCGTCTTTGAATTTGTTGGCCAGGACCCCAAAATTTTACGTCTTTTCCTGGGGTTCCATTTCCACAAACTTCTTATGAAAGCCCAGATGGAGGAGCACACCACGAGTCTCCGTTCTCTGGAGTTCATTGATGAGGCTGCTGGGATATGCAGCATCGAACTCACTGCCAGAGGGGTTGAGAATCTGAGTTCCATCAAGCGCTTTATCACGCAGGCACGCTTTATCGGCACGGGCCTGATTATCGGATGTCAGAATATTTCCCAAATCGATCCATTCATCAAAAACTGCGGCACGAGCGTTGCCTTTCGCCCACCTTCAGTGGCAGACGCGATTGATGCTGCCAGGATGCTCGGTCTACGCCTTGAGGCGACTGAAGAGTTGATGAAACTGCAGCCGGGCGAAGCCTTCATCCGTTCTGTCGGTTGGGAGCAGGCCGTCAAGGTCCAGGTCCCTCTCTTCACACCATGACCACGCACTATCCTTCACTTCACGAAGCCTCGCTGAAAATCCAGCCTGAACTGGACTTAATCGATTCTCTAACCGTTCGCGCAGAATACGCCGACTCTTCGGCTCCTGAAATTCGCTATCGCGAGATCGTCGGCGAAAAAGGGATGCCCAATTCTGCCGCGCCCTTTCCCAAAGTAACCGGCTCTGCAAAATCAAGCGGTCAGATTTTTGAGGATCATTATGAATTCATGGATGAAGCCCGCAATCATCCCTCGGATGGCTTGAAGGCGCATTACACCCGCCTCGGGTGGGGCATTGAAAAAGGCAATCGCATTCTTCGTGAACTGAAAGCGCTCCGTTATGTCGTCGTAAGCGAAGTCAGGGCAGCGAATCAAAAGAGCGGGCGGTCAAGACTCGTCGTAACGGTCACAGCAAAAGGCGAAGAGATGCTGAACGGTTTTGACAAGCTCAAGTCATAATCATTTTCAAAACAAGCTTTCAGATGAATTCCTCGCGCGGCAACGAAACAAAACGCCATCGAGAACTCAAGCTGGTCATCGCTGCGCTCCTCACGAGAGCGGGATACGATGTTCTATTTGAACAAAGGGGCTGTGACGTGGTCGGCATCAAGCGAAAGAGAGACGGAAGACTTTTCATTCTGGGAGTCGAAGCAGAGCGCTCCACTAAGAATGTTTTGCGCAACATTCAACGCAACCTGGCCAATGGCATTCACAAAGTTTTAGTGGTTGCTGAAAACGAACGCCTCAAGCAGGCAATCAAGAGAAAGATTTCCCGGGCCTCCGAGTCCCAGGGAAACAGCGTCGCGGTAACAACACTCGGAAAAGAAAGGAACTCAAAATGACCATAAAACTGAAGCAAATAGCATATAAGTTGGGCAGCCAAAACCGCTGGAAGGGCGGGTTCGCGGGAATGGATGCGCCCGATAAAGCCGGAAAACGAGGGAAACATGAATAACAACAGAATAAAAATTCCTTCTCAATCTGAGCCGGACCATAGCGGTCCAACCCCGACGACTCTAAAGATTATCGTCGAGTATTTGGAACAGGGAGAAGTCCACTTGTTCCAGATCTTGGTGAATCCCGGAACCCAGGCAAGAGACGTGATTCGGATGTTGGCTTCGGAACTCGGAAGCACGGATTTTGAGCTCTATCATCATCCGGCAGTCCTTCCGTTCGAGTATCCCATGTTCCAAAACGAATCGGTTTATGAGCTCGCTGTAAAGGGATTCAAATTTTACCTCAAATCCAAGCCCAGCGTCTTGTCCCGCCTGGGGCGTTTCATTGAGGCGAACTATTACATTAACAACAAATCGGAGATCGAGAAGAAACTCAAAGAGTCAGGCTTATGAAGACAAACCAAACCGCAACCCTCTGCCGAGGGGTAGAACTCGGCAATCGCGCCGGCAGTCTGGCTGGTTTCAGAGAGACTGCTGTGAGAAAGGCTGACCTTCTTCATGAAGTGAACGGAGAAGATCAGGAAAACAGCAAAAAGGTAGTTGTCACAATGAGGCGGGAGGCAGAGTGCGAAACTCTGGAACGTCCTCCGCTGATTGTAAAGCTGCCGATCGAATACCTGGACGAAAACGGGCTGACCATATTCGAAGTGCCGATCCATCCATGGTCAAGACAGGCAGACGTTATGGCAGCATTGAAAGGGCGCGTCCCGCATCTTGATGATCTGGAGCTCTGGTGCTGGCCGCGCTCGCAGGCCCTGTGCAGAGACGCACACGTCTACGAACTCGCAGTCACTGGGCGGCAGCATTTCATGCTGAGACCAAAACCTGGCCTTTTTGAAAGGTTGAGGCAGCGAGTTCACGACCGAGGGATCTTAAATGTGAGCAGGCCGTGTTCGTGCATGTAGAGTATGAGCCTCTCTCCCTGCTCGGTTGAGCAGGCGGCTGGGAAACCGTTCAAGAGAAGCTCATACGCTTTCATAAGAGCACAATAACGGAAAAGTTCCAAGGCAGATCGGGAAGCTCAGACATCCGGCTTCCCGACTGCTCCTTATGACAACACATCGACTGAAATCATGAAAACGTACGACAACCTGATCTATTACCTGGCCATCGTTCATATTATGTTCCTGATTGTTCTCATTGCACTTCTACCGAGCGGACCGGACCACAAACTCAAGATCGAGAACACGAATTACGTTCTTTGGAAACAGAGGGATTTATATGTGCTCATGGGATTTCTCGCCTACGAGACACTGATCTTCGCGCAAATCCTTTTCTGAACGGCCTGAGACGCTGTCAGCGCTCTAGCGCACAAGTATACGCCAAACGCAAATTCTGATCCATGAGCGAGCCGACAATCCACAACGTGACACGATTGCCTGCCCGCTACGACGTTGCGATGACGGCAAGGGAGCTCGGCTTTCAAAGCCATGATATCGCAGTGCTCGTGGCAGCCAAGCTCTTAAAGCCTCTCGGCGATCCCGCGCGAAATGGCCCAAAGTATTTTGCACGCTGCGAAATTGAGCAAAAAGCCTCTGACATCAAGTGGCTGGACAAAGCGACCAGGGCAATTTCCGAACACTGGCGCCGCAAAAATCAGAGGCGCTTCGGGGCTGGCGACATGGGAAGCTGACTTTCAGTCTTCTGAACCCTGCCGCGCCCCGGCTAGAAAGTTCCGATGGCGGAATTAAGCCTGAAACTGCCCCGGAAAGTGGTTCATTTTCAGAATGTTTCCGGTCTGTTCTTCCTACCACCCAACTCCAAGCGTAGCGCCACAATTCAACCCGCCCGCAGGGCGGGACTATTGTGAACAGGCGAGCCGAAGGCGAAGCAACTTTATATCATCCCAGCCCTCATTACACCTTCTCTCAAATACTTCCTTGTCGCGAGACAATCTCGCCCTATTGCCGGAACGGCTGTCCATCCTCCGCACAATCTTCCTCCGTCAACATGCGGAACATCTGTGCAACAATCCCGTCAGGGAACTTCATCCCTCGCACATCCGTGCCCTGAATTTTTCTTACTCCTTCAATGCCCGCCC
>Ga0066685_10001491_pt1 | contig 10180 bp, 15 predicted proteins | sample GraSoiAngelo_134_FD_62305 | JGI IMG/M metagenome (GOLD analysis project Ga0066685, IMG submission 62305) | Grasslands soil microbial communities from the Angelo Coastal Reserve, California, USA - 14_0929_05_30cm | ecosystem: Environmental > Terrestrial > Soil > Grasslands | place: USA...
GGCAAGATGTTGATGCGCCTGCTCGTGATCCATATGTCGAGTTGATTATACACGGTCTCCCAAGAATCTACGGAAAGTGCCGAAGCCCAATGACGAATAGCTCCGCCACGATAAAGCGTTAAACCGCTGGAGCGTTGAAGCCAAGTCGGTGTAACAGAGTAACGAATGACGCCGGCGTGTCTCAGGTTCAGGCTTCGTCATCTGTATTTGTCCATCGTTATTCCTATCATTGCTCTTGCTCCGTGAAATCTTTTCAGTTTCATCACAAGTATGGAAAGTCAACTGACCTGGTATGGACAATCGGCTTTTAAGATCGTTACGCCGAGCGGTAATGTTCTTCTTATCGATCCCTGGCTCACGAATCCCGTTTACAAGAGAGGCAAGGAGGAAATCGCAGCGCTCAAGCGGGTTGAATTGATCTTGATCACGCACGGACATTCCGATCATGTCGGTGATGCAGTCGAAATCGCGAAGCGCACGCGCGCCAAACTCGTAGCGACGTACGACCTGGGCGATGCGATGGTGAAGTCCCTCGGCTATCCCGCGGAGTTGGCGGAAACGGAAACCATCGGTCACTTTGGCGGCGAACTAACTCTGCTTAATGCGGATGTGAAGGTGCTTTTCGTCCGCGCGCATCACGGCTCCGGCATTACTGTTGATGATGAATCGGGAGCGCGCTACGGCGGTTCACCCGGAGGTCTCGTGATCACGATTCGCGCCGGCCCAACTATCTACCACACGGGGGACACAGATTTGTTTTCCGACATGGCGCTGGTGTCGCGGTTTAACAAGATCGACATTATGCTCGTTTGCATTGGCGATCATTTTACGATGGGACCGGCACGCGCGGCTGAAGCTGTGAAGCTGGTCGCACCGCGAACGGTGGTTCCAATGCACTACGCCACATTTCCCGTGCTTACCGGCACGCCGGAAGCGTTCGATCGTGAACTAAAAAAACGCAACGTAAAGGCCGAACTGCGGGTCATTAGTATCGGTGAGACAGTCACGCTCTCCGAATCGTAAATTCCTTTGCGCTGACGCGCTCCCACCACCGCGCCATACGGCCATCAGAAGCAATGAAGTCGAATAGGGAGGGATAATGCCAATCCGGGAAAATGGGACAAGTTTGGCAGAGCTGCCTATACCTCAAGCTCTGACCAACGCCGCAGCGACGTTCGTCGATTCTTTAAAGATCAGTTCGACCTCCGAGACGGTCCGTCGTGGGCGGCAAATGGTGATTAAGCACCGCAACATCTATGGCGAACAACTGGCTGATTTAGCCAATTTGTACTTTCGCATATCAGGCATACCGATCCGTTTTTGGAGCAAGACCGAAGACTGGAAGCGCTGGGAAGTGGAGTGTTTCAAAATGCTTAACGGCGATCGGTTTCGTGTTTTTGCTTCGGGAGCAAAGACCGTTTGCTTCGACAAGTTGCCGGGGGAGAGCCTTTGGGAACACATCAACCGTGGCACACTGACTCGGCAGATGCTGCAAGCAGCCGGGCGCGAGTTTGACCGGACTCATCAATTCTGGAGCGATGAATTTGCCGGCCCGTGGTCTCACGGCGATGCGACCATGAGCAATGTTATCTATAACGAGAAGACTGGCCGTGCGCGGCTGATTGACTTCGAACTGGGGCACGAGAAATCGCTTCCGGCCAAATCGCGACATGCCGACGATTTGCTCGTTTTCTTGCTCGACATCCTGGCAATCGTTCCCAGCCGGCAATGGCTGCCTTTCGCGCTTTATTTTCTGAACGCCTACGGAAATCAGCGTGTGATTGCCGCGTTGGAAGATCAACTGGCGCTTCCCAACGGCATGGCTTGGATCTGGTGGGGCGTCCGCACAAGCTTCGCTAACCAGGCGAAAGTAAAACGGCGTCTGGCGAAGCTCCGAGACATAATCGCCAATCTGGGGCGTTATCGAACCATCGCTGCCAAGCGAGTCCGCAAGAGGCGACGCGCTTCAATCACTTGCCAGGAAATGAGCCCCGGGATGCCGAGCGCTAGTTCCCGCACTCTTGCGATCAGCGATAGGGCGAAAGCCGCGTCCCCGGGGATGCCGAGAAGGTTGCCCACGAAAAGATAACCGCCTTCCTGCACGCCCAAACCTCCGGGAACCGCAAACGCCGCCGAGCGAATCGTCAACACCATACTTTGCAAGATGAGCGCGTTAACGAATGTCGCGTGAAGATCGAGCGCATAAAGTGCGATCCAAATTTCGCCGGACCCACCGACCAGCGAAATAGTCGTCCACACGCAACACATCACTAGTGCATGCCGCCGGGCGTAAAGCATGCGAACGGTCTGATCGAGCGTCTCGCCGCCCTGCACCAGCGAATGCCACTCCGGCGAATTCGCCAGGCGCGCTATGACGCGAGCGAGGAAACGGAACATTCCCAGCCGTTGCACGAAGTAGAAACCCGCAACACCGAGAACACCGACGAGCGTTCCGACCAAAGTTGGACGAACGAAATTTCTCTGTCCAGTTACACCGACAAGCAGTGCCAGCCCAAGCACGGTGAATGCGGCCTGCGTGAAAACGCCCAGCGTAACGTCCACGAGCACGGTGCCCGCCGCGACTGGTACCGAGGTCCCATTGATCGAAGCCAACCGCGCCCGGACGATGTCTCCGCCGACCGCGGCGGAGGGGACAAGTGTGCTGACCGACTCACCGATCCAACGCATCCAAAGCAGCTTACGCAAAGGCAGCCGATCGGATTTTGGAAAAAGAACCCACCAAGCAGTTGCATCGAGGACGACCGGAACGACGAAGTGATAAATCACCACGGCAGCAAGGGCCCAGCGCGCGGTAGCGAACGCCATGCCTACCTGCGAGGCACCCTGGCGAATCAGCAGGAAGGTAAAGAGTGCGGCTCCACCAAGACCAAGCAACCATACTGTTATTTGGATTTTTCCCGGTCCTTTCATCACGTGTTCGAGAGCAATTCGAGCGGACGCAAGAAGATGCGCCTATCGCTCAAGAGAAATGCGTACATCCCGCGCAGGAAGACCTGGCGCTGGACGGCTCCTGATTAGCTCAGTAAACTCTGCGCGGGTGTTTCTGCCGATTCCACGCGCACCATGGCAGGTTCGCGAATAAAGGGTATGGCAGGAATTGGAACCATGCGTCGCCGCATTGGCTTGGTGGCAAATAAGCAAAACGCCAGCCAAAAAATTCCGAATACGATCGCGCTGAGAACATCGGTCAAAAAATGCGCGCCCAAAGCGATGCGGCTGAATCCGACCAAGGCGATCAGCAATGCCGCGCTAGCGACCGTCAGCCGCCGCCAATGCCGCGCTTTCATCGCCGGCAGGATAAAAAGAGCGAGCTGACCGTAAAGCAGCGTTGCTCCAATCGTGTGACCGCTGGCAAAACTGTAGCCCGACCAATCGACAAACCAGCCGTGTAAAAAGGGACGTTGTCGATGAACGGCGATCTTCACCCATTCGTTGAGCAACATCCCACCCGGTACAGCCACAACGAGGGTCACCAGCGAAGGCCAATATTTTTTCCACACAAAATAGAGCACCATGAAAAATAGAACGATTCCGATCCACTCGCTTGAACCGAACTCGGTGAACGCTCGCAGCACGCTGACAAATGTGCGCGTCAAATGCGCGTGGAACCATCCGGCGACTTCATGATCTGGTCCGGCAAGGGGGTTGAGCATGGCGAAGGCCACGTAATTCTGGAGGAGAATGAGGGCGTTTATCACAAAAAAGGCGAGTGAGCCTAGTGCCGATTTAACACCTGTCAAACGGAAAAAACTCGAAATTCGCCACCGATGAGCTCCTCAATCCGGCTACGCCGGAGCGTGCCAGTACGGGTCGTTGCATCAAAGTCCCAGTGCCGGTCGAAAAAGAGGAGTGAACCGGGTGTTTTTCGGCGACAATTTAGAGTGGCTGGATCCAATGTTCGATCCGCTTCGGAATCATCCGCGCTCCGAAAAATTGTCGCCTCGCTAGCGCCGAAGTGAAACGGGTCAGCTTCCGTGGAACCAGAATGATTCCCGAGGAACAGAAAGTGCTGGACGCGTGGCAAACCTCTGCGCGGTATTGGGACAAGTATCGAGCGCTCATCGAACAGATGTTCGCGCCACTAACGTCCGGTCTAGTCGAAGAAGCGCGGATCGGGACCGGCCAGGAGGTACTCGATATCGGGGGCGGAAGCGGCGAGCCATCGCTCACTATCTCATCCATTGTCGGGCCAACAGGATCACTAACGTACACGGATCCTGTAGCCGCTATGGTGGAGACTGCTCAGGCCGAAGCAGGCAGCCGGGGCCTGACAAACATCCACTTCAAGCAATGTTCTGGCGATGACCTACCGTTCGCAAACCGTACATTTGATGTGGCCGTAGGCAGATTATCAGCAATGTTTTTCGTCGATCCCATCACTGCGGTGCGGGAGGCGCTGAGAGTGATTCGCGAGGACGGATATGTCTCGTTTGTCGTCTGGGGTCCAGAAAAGCTAATCCTTTCTTTTCGACTGTCACAGACGTGATAGACAGATTTGCGGAGGTTCCGCGAGAGGATCCCGATGCGCCAGATGCATTCCGTTTTGCCGCTCGTGGTAAACTGGCTGGAATCTTGGAAAACGCTGACGCTAAAAATGTGATCGAACGCCAGCTGAATTTTCAGATTACTGCGGCGATCTCATTTGATCAGTTCTGGCAATTGCGGACTGAAATGTCTGGAACCTTGCGAGAAAAAATGGCCGGACTCGCGCCCGCTCAATTACCAACCATAAAGCAGGCTGTTGCCGATGCAGCACGGAGATACTTTGTGAGCGGAACAATGAGTTTCCCCGCAGAGGCATTAATTGTTAGCGGCAGAAAAGCCGCCGTATAGCGAATCGAACGACCCTTACTGTCAACCCGCGACTGCGCCACTTGGTTTCGAAAACCCTCCCTGATTAGGCGGAAAACGCTCAGATTCAGACGCCAACATAATGGAGCATCGACGAATTACTTGGTGTTCTAGAGGAATAAGACGAGAATGGTGTTCGGTGGACGCGCTCAAAAAACGCATTGAAGAACGCCTTCGTAGCAGGCGGTCTTGCACGATTTTTGAACACGATTTGGCCCTTATTTGGCCGCGAGACGAACGAGATCAACTGAAACGCGAAAAGGAAATTCACGCGTTCGCAGCCACCCACGGTTGGATTGCCACAGTCCTAGACCCAGGCATTCGGGTCACGTTCAGGAAAACCGGCGTTTAAACTGTACCGCTACCGAATTGGTTGATGGCTTGCGCCGGTTGAACTGGTTTTGCCCCGTGATGACTTTTCTTTTGCTCGTGTTCGTACGAGCCACAATGACTTTGTCGCGAGAGTGAATCGGCTGTATTTCGGCGACAATCTGAAATGGCTGCGCGACAGCCAGCGAAACGGTCCTGATAGCGGCCGGCCTCTGCCATAACTAAATTTTGTTTCTCAGAAAAAAAGCCGCGCGATGGAACACATCACGCGGCTCTCCAAATGGCCCCGATAAGTTACGAGATGCCGAGCGTGGAAAGTGTCGGCTCATCAATTGTCGATGTGACCTCCAAGCCGTTGTCGGCCTGGAAGGCTGCGATGGCGTCTTGGGTCATCGGTCCAAGAATACCATCGATCGGTCCATCGTAATAACCGTCGCGCTGCAGCTGCGCCTGAACATCGGCAATTACTTGGTCGGGAGCCAATCCATTGTAGGCATAGATTGGGCCATCGTATGGGTAATAAGCATAAGGGGCATAACCCCATGCCGGGAACCAGTAGCCCGCATCCCAGTAATACCAGCCGCCGTTCACTAAGACGATCCGATCGAAATGGCTCCTCCACCAACCGCGATCGTGCCATTGTGTGTGGTAATTGCGAAAGGCCGCATACTGTTGGCCGCGAAACGCGCCGCTCCGAAAGTTATTATCGATCGTCACGTTGCGCCGACGATTAACGTCGAAGTTTGTTGTCCGATTGACCGCGAAGTTTCTATCGCGATTAATCGCTAAGCCGTTGCGAGAACGAAACTCGGCAGTGTTACGATCGCGATTAACATCGAAATTTCTTGTCCGATTCATCGCGACGTTTCGGTCGCGATCAACGACAACGTTGCTCCGCGCACGAAAATCTTGATTACTCGAGAAGTTTCGCTCGCGAAACGCGCGCATGCGGGCGTTTTGATTGACCACCGCGTTTGAACTAGTACGCGACGTCATGTAAGTCCGCTGCCGAAATGGCGCGGTCGAAGTGTAACGGTGCGCACCCATCATCGCACTGGTGTTTGCAGGTCTTGTCGTCCGAACATTTGATGTCGTTCGATGCGCCTTCGCTGTGTCAAGCGTTGTGTTGTTGATTTGCTGACCCCACGCGGTAAGCGCCAGCCCGAGACTTCCAACCCATATTGAAAACAGAATTCGTTTCATAATTTTCCCTCAATTTTCCATCGAGACCTTAGACAAGATAGGGGAGTCAATTATTCAACACCGTTAAGTATCCTCTGGTTGCGCGTTTGAAATCGTGTTGTCGCACGGCTCCTCGCGTCCCGACGAACCCCGAGCCGGTTGGGCTCGCATTCGCGCGGTCGGGGCAAATGGCGCCGGGGCGTGGAGCGATCCGGCGACCATCCTGGTGGCTTAAGGTGCGATAACACTGCGTAAGTTTTGCGATCCGCCCGCAGGTTCATCCCGGCGGGCGGATTTGGTTTGTATTCTTGTGTATCAAGGCTCGCTCAGCCATGATTGTTCCTATTCAAGGCCGCATTTTTTTGAGTCCATAATCCAGATAAACCGAGAAATTCGGCCTAAACACTGTTAGGCGACTCAGGGAGAGTCCAAAGAGTAGCAAATAACCAAAAACCACAAAACAGAACACATGAACACAACCAGACGCGAAAGCAGAAAAGGCATCGTGAGCGCCGCACCACTGCTCACATTTACGTTTGCCATCTTCCTGGCCGCCCTCCCCGGACCATCCATTGCGGCCGATCCAGAGACCAAGGAGCACAAGCCGGTTATCGTGCAGCTCGGAGTTGCAATGGTCAGACAGTCCGGCTTTGCCGGCAGGAGTGAAGGTAAGCATTCTGTATGGCGACATAAAGAATGCCGAACCCATCGGATTCCGAGTCAAGCTTCCCGCCGGAGGTATGATCGCACCCCACACGCACCCCGTGGATGAAAGGGTTACGGTTATTTCTGGGGCGTTCGCGATGGGCGAGGGCGAAAAATTTGACAAGGCTGCGCTCAAAGAAATGCCTGCTGGGAGCGTGGCGATCTTTCCGCGAGGCTGTGCGATGTTTGGCTTCGCGCGGGAAGAGACGATCATCCAAGTGAACGCCGAAGGCCCGTGGGCGATCAACTATATCCATCCCGCCGACGATCCCCGGAAGAAGTGAGCGCGAGAAAAGTCCCCTAACCATGCGATGCAGCCAACCCGCTGGCCGCTCCGATGCCTAGCTTTACTTTATGATAACACGTCCATTGCACGCCATGTTCGCTCTCGCCAGCGGTGGCTGATCTTGTGTCTCGTTAGGCCTAAGATACGTTCTTATGTGCACTAAATTGTGAGCGGTAGACTTGACATCAACGCGGAAAGAGCGCGACTACTACAGCGTGACGCCGAATGGGCGCTCGCTGCTTCGGAAGGCCGCGATCTCGAACGTATCCTTTCGTTTTGGACAGACGATGCTGTCGTTCTGCCACCGGCTCTTCCTGCGATCGTTGGCAAAGCCGCCTTGCGCAAATACGTGGAGAGCAGCCTGCAAATTCCCGGATTTCGGATCACTTGGTCGAGTCATGAAGCCGTCTTTTCGCCCGACGGACAGTTTGCGTATCTGCTCGGCAATAATGTCGTCACCATGAATGGTCCAGATGGCGTGCCTGTAACAGCCAAGGGACGCGCGGTCACAGTCTGGCGCCGAGGAGCTGACGGAGAATGGCGGTGCGCGGTGGACATATGGAATGCGGAACCTTCAGCCTAATCAGCCGACGTACCAACCGCTATGTTGCGCCATGGATTCCATGTCGTCGAACCCGCCCCAAGGCGGACCGCCCTTGAGCGGAAACACGTCGAGAGTAGCACGCGACCCGAAGAGGCTGGGCGATCCAGCTGGTTCTGCGAACCGGCTGCCCTCCGGGCGCTTCGCGGATCGATTTCAGCTGGAGTGACTGCCGTCACGATGGCGCAACCTAACGTTCGCCATCCGACCGCTGGCTCATTCCGGGGGGCGGATCTGTTTTGGTAACGCAGCGAGCGCCTCGCGATTTTCTCGAATTATTGCCTTGCCAGAATATCTTGCATCCGATACACGGGAATTAGCTCTCTCATCCGATATGTCGGTAGCCGAATCGCCTTAACCATGAAAAACATACGAGTGTTCTTTATCAGCCTGTTTCTCAGCGCCGCTGCCTCAGCCATTGCCGGACCGCCGGCGTTCGAGGCCCAACCCACGCCCACGCCAGCGGAAGCAAATCACCGAGATCTGTTCGATTATGAGATGGACTACACGTTCAACAGCAATTTCTACGATGACCACGGCAAATTCGGAAACGGCGAGTCGCTCTACAATGACTTCAGCTACGCTCATCGCTTCCTCATCAAAGGTAATTGGTATTTCCGGGCAGGCGTTGAGTACGAAAGGTTCGACTTTGGCGGCACAGACAACGGGTTGCCTGACCATCTCCAAACCGTGCACGCTCTATTGGCGCTTGAGTACGTGGTGCACGATCATGCCGGCATGTCCCTGGAAATCGATCCCGGACCCTATTTCCAGAACAGTATCACCAGCGACACGTTCGACATCCCAACTAAAGCGTTCGTCACATTTCCGCTGAAGAAAGATAAAATCTTTGCCGTGATCGGAGTGGGCTTCGCGATTTACCAGAACCCCATAGTCTCCCCCGGCGGTGGCCTGATTTGGCTGTTCACCGATAAATTCCGCCTAGAAGGCGTCTTCCCAAAACCGGCCTTGGTTTATAATCCGAGCGACGATTGGGAATTCCGTCTATACGGTAATCTCTTTTACGAAAGTTACCGCACCGATGATGTCATAACTCCCGAGAGGAAGTTGCAAGTCCATAACGCTGTCGTTCAATACAGCGAGGATCGCGCTGGATTACAGGCAAGTTACTCCGGCTTCAAGCCGTTTGAGATCACGCTCGGCGGCGGCGTTACTGTCAGGCGCGACTTTGATTTCTTCCGGGCCGAGGCGAGCGCTAAAACGAGGCCCGCACCCTTCGTCAAGGTCGAGATCGAGGCGAAATTCTAGGGAAATATCTCGTCTAGTTTTCTCGCTACCGTCTGACTGCCGCGAACTTTTAGCCGGCCAGTCATGAAAGCCCATGTGCCCTTGAGTTTCCCATTCGACATGGCGACCCAATCCTTGTCGCTGGTGATGAACGTGACACTTGGATTGTCGATCTTTCCCTTTCCCATCTTGTAGGTCCCGTCGTTCACGTCGATCCACCACTCGCCGCCGTTCGGGCCGCTAAGTTCCCACTGATAACGCGCGTGCACGCCTTTAGCTTTGTCGGCCTTGAAACTTTCGCGCATCCCATCGAACACCTGCTGGGGTGTCGAGGCATCGGCCTCGTTCGATGCTGCGCCGCCCGCGCTCAAACTCAACGCCGTAAATATAGTCGCTGTTGCTAGACAGAAGCGCATACTTTCTTTCATCATTTCATCCCTTAAAACAGCATCGTTCCTCCAAGTCAAATCGGCTGTCTGATCGGGAATCTGTTGTAGCGGTAGCCATGTCATTTGAAAATCATTCGATAGTAGCAAGACAGTCGGCACTGCAAATTCTAGTGCAAAGTCCTGGCGAGTGCGCCGAGTCGCCGTCGCCAAACCGGCTCGCGCTCGTAATAGCATAACTTGGTGTAGCCGGATGGGATCGAATTGTCGATCTGCGACGATTAATACAGGTCTCCCCGCCGATGAGTGAATACCAGCATGCGGCTTCGGACGGAATTGATAACATCGTTCGAGATCTCAGAGTGAATCAGCTCTTCGCGATCGACCGACGCAGCCGCAACAATTACACCGTACGGATCAATGATCGTGGAGGTACCGCAGAACGTAACTCCGTTGTCGGTTCCCACTCGATTGGCGAGAATGAGATAGCTCTGGTTTTCAATCGCACGCGCCAGCGCCAGGATTCGCAAATGCTCCACTCGAACGAGCGGCCACGCTGAGGAAGTAATG
>Ga0066685_10001492_pt1 | contig 10180 bp, 7 predicted proteins | sample GraSoiAngelo_134_FD_62305 | JGI IMG/M metagenome (GOLD analysis project Ga0066685, IMG submission 62305) | Grasslands soil microbial communities from the Angelo Coastal Reserve, California, USA - 14_0929_05_30cm | ecosystem: Environmental > Terrestrial > Soil > Grasslands | place: USA...
GCGCCTCGGTGGGCGCGTTCGGGATGTACCACCGAGACTTGGGCTACGTCGCCGACACCGCCGAGCTCGCGGCGTTCGATGGGCTGCGGGCGCCGGCCGACCGCGCGGCGTGGCTGGAGCGCTTCTGGGTGCGCCGCGATGTGGTGGAGGCGCGTGAGCCGGGCGAGCGTCTCGCCGAGCATTTCCGCCGCTGGTTCTACGCCTGGCGCAACTTCCGCCTCGTCTCCCGCCACCGCCATTACGACATCACCGAGGTGTACCGCTCCGACCAGCAGGAGTTCGACGACCGCGGCATCATCTATCTGCGCCACGGCGAGCCGGACCGGCGCGCGTTCTTTACGGGCACGGGGACGGTAGGGGCCGGGCTCGAGCCGAACGAGAGCTGGCTGTACCGGCGCCCGGAGGGGAACCTGATCTTCCACTTCGTGTCGCGGGAAGACGTGCAGGACTACAAGCTGGTCGAGAGCGTACTGGACGCGATGGGGTGGGCCGCGCGCTTCCAGCGAACCGGGTCCGCGCCGGCCGCCGCGGCGCTGTGGGAGTCCCGAGCTGACTTGGACCCGGTGTACACCCGCATGGGGCTGCGCAGCGCGACGGACGAGCGCGAGCGCGGCCATCGCGCGATCCGGCTCGGCACCTCGACCGACAGCTACCGGCAGCGCTTCCCGGTCGCGCTCGACCTGATCGTCAACGACTTCGTGATGGGCCGCCGGGCGACCGGGCCGGGCGGGGGCCAGGAGCTGCACGTCGTCTTCGCGATCCCGGCCGCGGAGCTCGCCCCGCAGCCAGGGAGCACGGGCGTCCTCTACGCCTTGCGGTTCCGGATCCTCGTCGCCGACAGCGGCGACAACGTCGTAGCGCAGCTCGACACCATGCGCGTCTTCTCGTCCCGTGAGGCGCTGCGCGGCGCGGCCTACCTCACGGGTCGCCTGACGGTGCCCGTCCCGCCCGGCGAGTACCGCTACCGCGTGCTCGTCACCACCGAAGACCGCGACGCGGGACAAATCGTCGGCCGCGACTCGTTGACGGTCGAGCAACTGGATGGCCGCCACTTCGCCGCGAGCGATGTGGTCGTGGGACGGACGGGCTCCGGCCTGCTGTGGGTGCTCCCCGACGATACCGTCTTCCTCAATCCCTTGGACCGTTTCCCGGAGGGCTCCGTCGCCGAGCTCTACTACGAGGTGTACGGGCTGGAGCGCGGGGCCGCGTATCACACGGAGGTGCGACTCCAGAAGCTGGGCGGGACATCGCTGCTCGGGGTGATCCGTGGGTTGTTCGGCGGGCGGCATCCCCCGGTGCTGCTCGCCTTCGACGCCGTCGCCGACGGACCGGCGACGCGCGTGCACCGCGGGGTGGACTTGCGCGGTGTGAGCCGCGGGGACTACGTGCTGACGGTACGATTGACCGATCCGGCCAGCGGCCGCGCGCTCGTCCGGACGCGGCGTTTCCAGGTGGTCGCGCACCCGTAAGTTGACACCCCCGCGCGGCGGTCCCTAAGTTATCGCGCGTCCCTCCGGAGCCGGGATGTACTGCCCCACTTGCGGCACCCAGAACGAAGAGCATTTCAAGTTCTGTCGATCCTGCGGGATGGACTTGACCGCCACGACCCCCCTCGGGCAGGTCCAGGGCGTCCAGCAGGAGCTCACCGAGATCGACATGGTCCGGGACCAGCTCAAGGAGGAGTACGAGATCCTCCAGGAGCTGGGACGCGGAGGGATGGCGATCGTCTTCCGGGCCCGCGAGAAACAGCTCGAGCGCGACGTCGCGATCAAGGTGCTGCCGTTCTCCCTCGCCTTCGATAAGGAGTTCGTCGAGCGCTTCCAGCGCGAGGCCCGCACCGCCGCCAAGCTCGAGCACCCCAGCATTATCCCCATCTACCGCGTCGGGAAGAACGGCCGCGTCATCTACTTCGTCATGAAGTTCCTGCGCGGCAAGCCGCTCTCCGCCGTGCTGGGCACGCGCGGAGCGCTGCCGGTCCCCGAGATCAAGAAGACGCTCATCGAAGTCGGCCGCGCCCTCGCCTACGCCCACAAGAGCGGGATCGTGCACCGCGACATCAAGCCCGACAACATCATGTTCGACGAGCACGGGCAGGCGGTGGTGACCGACTTCGGGATCGCCAAGGCCGCCGTCGGCGGCAAGCTCACCGGAACGGGGATGGCGATCGGCACGCCGCACTACATGAGTCCCGAGCAGGCGCGCGCGCAGCAACTCGACGGCCGCAGCGACCTGTACTCGCTCGGCGTCGTGGCCTATCAGTGCCTCGCCGGCGTGGTCCCCTTCGACGGGGAGGATTCCTTCTCCATCGGCTACAAGCACATCATGGAGGAGCTGCCGGTGCCGCGGCTCGACAGCGCCGAGAAACGCGAGCTGTTCGAGATCGTCCGCAAGATGATGGCCAAGAAACCCGAAGAGCGCTTCCAGAGCGCGGAAGAGCTGGTCGCGGTCCTCGAAGGAGGGGGCGGCTACATCTCGGCAGGAATCTCCACCGCGGCCACGCGCGCCATCCCCTCGCTCTCGGGCGCCCGCATCGGCCTGCCTCCCTCGACGCCGCTGCCCCGCCAGCCAGGGGGGGCGGGCCTGGTGGCCGGAGCCGAGCCGGCGTTCGCGCCCCGGCACAAGAAGTCGGCCGCTGCGGCGGTGGGCGTCTGGGTCGTGATGGTTGCCGTCATCGTTGGAGCGGGGGGCCTGTTCGCGTACAAGAAGGGGCTCCTGACCGGACTGTTCGGCGGCGGGGCGCGGCCGGACACGACCGCGACCAGCGACTCGAGCCACGTGGCGCTCGGCGGCGGCGGCGGCGGCGGTGACTCGACGGGGGAGACGACCGACAGCGGCGCCGGGGCCACGGGTCACGATACCACCGCCGCGCATCCCCCCGCCGCCGGCACCGGCAAGCTGCTGCTCCAGAACGTGCCCGCCACGGCGCGCGTCACGCTCGACGGCCAACCGCTCGCGGCGCGGCAGGCCGACCTGGCTGCCGGCACGCACCGCGTGTCGGTGCGCGCCGCAGGGTATCTGGCGTATGATCGGCAGGTGCCGATCACCGCCGGGGAGACGACCGTGCTGACCGTCAACCTCCAGGTGGCGACTCCCGCCGGCCCCACGGTTGGCCCCTGCGACCAGCCCGGCCCGGCCTACAACACGGACAACATCTGCTTCGACACGCGGCCCATCCCGCTTACCCCGACCTTCATCCCGGTCGGGGCCGACGCGCCCGTGACGCCCCGGCCCGCGATCCTGCTGCTCAAGGTTTCCCGGGACGGCCGCACGCTCGAGGCCCGCGTCTACGTCCCCTCCAACGTGGCGACGTTCAACGACGCCGCCGTCGACATGGCGAAGAACCTGCGCTGGAACCCGGCCCAGAAGAACGGGGAGGCGGTCGAAGCGTGGGTGCAGTGGCAGTTCCCGCCCGTGAGGCAATAACGAACATCCATGCGACGGCGTTCGTCGCCCCCGGCGCCATCGTGCTGGGGGACGTCACCCTCGGCCCCCGCTCCAGCGTGTGGTACGGCGCCGTGCTGCGGGGCGACATGGACCGGATCGTCGTCGGCGAGGCGAGCAACATCCAGGACGGCACCATCGTGCACGTCGACGCGGGGCTGCCCGCGTTGATCGGCGCCCGGGTCGGGATCGGCCACCGCGCCGTGATCCACGGGTGCACGGTCGAAGACGACTGCCTGATCGGCATGGGGAGCGTGCTCCTGAACGGGGTGCGCGTCGGCAGCGGCAGCGTGGTCGCGGCCGGGGCGGTGCTCCCGGAAGGGTTGCAGGTGCCGCCGGGGTCCCTCGTGATGGGCGTGCCGGGGCGGGTGGCGCGCACGGTCGACGAGGGGCTCCGCGCCCGCATCCGCGGGACATGGGAGCACTACGTGGTCGAGGCGGAGCGGCACCGCGGGGGACGGTTTCCGCCCCTGCGAACAGGTTTGTGATGTGAATTCCCGCGAGACGGCCTCCCCGCTGCATCCTCCCCAAGTCTTGATTCGCTCACCCCGCGTGCCTACCTTGCCCTTCCGCGCTTCTCGGCCGTCATTCGTAGGTCCCGAAGCAGGCTGGTTAAATTTCTCCATTCCCGGGTCGGACGAAACGCTCTACCCTGAAGGGACGAGCTAGCATGACCGCTGCTCCTCGAAAACTCGATCTCACGCCCAACGCCATCACGGTGCTGGAACGCCGCTACCTCGTGAAGGACGAGCAGGGGCGCCCGGCCGAGTCTCCCGAGGACCTCTTCTGGCGCGTGGCGCGCACCGTGGCCGAGCCGGATGCCTCCTACGGGGCCTCCCGTAAGGCGGTCGAGACCCTGGCGGAGACGTTCTTCGAGCTGATGGCCACGCGGGTGTGGATGCCGAACTCGCCCACCCTGATGAATGCCGGCCGTCCCTTGGGCCAGCTGTCGGCGTGCTTCGTCCTCCCGGTGGATGACGCCCTCTCCAACGGCAAGAGCGGCATTTACGACACCCTGCGGGCGATGGCGCTCGTGCACCAGTCGGGGGGTGGCACCGGGTTCGCCTTTTCCCGCCTGCGGCCGAAGAACGACGTCGTGCGCTCCACGATGGGAGTCGCCTCCGGGCCCGTCTCGTTCATGAAGCTCTACGACGCCTCGACCGACGTCGTGAAGCAGGGCGGCACGCGGCGCGGTGCCAACATGGGGATATTGCGGGTGGACCACCCCGACATCCTGGAGTTCATCACCTGCAAGGACGACCTCACCCAGGTGACGAACTTCAACATCTCGGTGGCCGTGACCGACCGGTTCATGGCGGCGGTCGAGGCCGGGACCAGCTACGAGCTGATCCATCCTCGCACGGGGGAGGCCGTCGGCCAGCTCGAGGCGCGGGAAGTGTTTCGGAAGATCGTGCACGGGGCGTGGAAGACCGGCGAGCCGGGCGTGTTTTTCGTGGACCGGGCCAATCAATACAACCCGGTGCCGCAGCTCGGCGGCTACGAAGCGACGAACCCCTGCGGGGAGCAGCCGCTGCTCGCTTACGACGTCTGCAATCTGGGGTCGATCAACGTCGGCTTGTATGTTCGCGACGGAAAGCTCGACTGGGACCGCCTCGCCACGGCCGTGCACCTGTGCACCCATTTCCTCGACAACGTCATCGACGCGAACAAGTACCCGCTCGCCGAGATCGACGATCTCGCCAAACGCATCCGCCGCATCGGTCTGGGGATCATGGGCTGGGCGGATCTCCTGGTGCATCTGGGCATTCCGTACAATTCCGAGGAGGGCGTGGCGCTCGGCCGCCGCCTGATGGAATTCGTGGACGAAGAGTCCAAGAAAGCCTCCGAGAAGCTCGCCGAGCAGCGCGGCGTCTTCGCCGAGTGGGAGCGCTCCATCTGGGGCCCCGACGCGACCTGCGCGCGGGACGCAGCCGGCCAGCGCATCCGCCCGATGCGTCGCCTCCGCAACTGTAACCTCACGACCGTGGCGCCGACCGGCACGATTTCGATCCTCGCCGGCTGCAGCTCGGGCATCGAGCCGCTGTTCGCCGTGGCGTTCATGCGCAATCAGGCCGGCGTCCTCATGCCGGATGTGAACGAGGAGTTCGTCGCTATCGCGCGGCGCGAGGGGTGGTATTCCGACGCCCTCGTGCAGCGCATCGCCGAGGCCGGCCACATCCACTTCGACGAGGTGCCGGCCGGGTGGCAGCGCGTGTTCGTCACCGCGCACGACGTCACCCCGGAGTGGCACATCCGGATGCAGGCCGCGTTCCAGGAGTTCACCGACTCGGCGATCTCCAAGACCTGCAACTTCCCGCATGAGGCGACCGAGGACGACGTCGAGCAGATCTACCGTTTGGCCTATCACCTGGGCTGCAAGGGCGTGACGGTCTATCGCGACGGCGCCCGAGAGTTCCAGGTGCTGTCGACTGGCGCGACGGCCAAGAAGGTGCAGGAGCAGGCGCAGGGGAAGAGCGGGGCCGCGACCGACGACGGCCAGCGCGCGCTCGCCGAAGCGCTGGGCCGCATCGCCGAGCTCGAGACCGAGCTGGAGCGCACCCGCGCCCAGCTCCACGACGTCGAAGCCGAGAACCTCCAGCGCCGGGCGGTGCGGTCGCGGCCGGATGCGCTGCGCGGCGTGACCCGGCGCCTCGAGTCCCCGCTCGGCACGATGTACGTGACCATCACCGAGGACGACAAGGGACAGCCGTTCGAGGTCTTCATCTCCCTCGGCAAAGCCGGGGCGCCCCTGATGGCGGACGTGGAGGCGATCGGCCGCCTTATCTCGCTCGCCCTGCGTGCCGGCGTGCCCCTCCGGGATGTCCATCGCCAGCTCCGCGGCATCTCGTCCGACCGGGCCGTCGGGCTCGGGCCCAACAAGGTGCTATCCGTGCCGGATGCCATCGGGATCGCCATCGAGCGCTGGATGCAGGACAAGCAGGGCGTCCAGCAAGACTTCCTCGCCGGCGCTCCCGGGGTCCCGTCGCGCGAAATCGTGGCCGTCCCCCCGCCGCCCCTCGGTCCCGAGGGCACCGCCGCGCAGCGCGAGCGCAACAGCGCCCAGGACTTCGTGGGCGCCTGCCCGGATTGCGGATCGCAGCTGGCCTACGTGGAGGGGTGCGTGAAGTGCCACGTGTGCGGGTTCTCAGAGTGCGGGTGATGGAGACGTCAGACTTCAGAGGTCAGAGGTCACATACTGAGGTCTGACGTCTGACGTCTGACATTCCCGCCGTGTGACTTCAGTCACTCTTGATTCCAGTGCGCGAGTTTATCATTCGGCATGGTTGATACGGCCCGGGTCCTCACACCGACGCGGCTGCAGCCGAAGGGTTGGGCCCGCGTCGGGCCGGCGGGCGCTCACACCCTGCGGCGCGGCGCTTGGTATCCCGTCGTCCGCATCTCCTCGAGTAACATCGTCGTGCTGGACGTCAACCGGCAGAACATCCCCTGCGACCGCCGCCTGCTCGAGATCCGCTACCACCCACCCGAGCGCTGGACCATCGTGCGCTGCGAGCCGCGGATGATCGAGCGCGTCGGCCGCGTGTTCCCGCTGACGTACGCCGTGTGCCCCGCCTGCAGGCACCGGCAGGCGTTTGCCGCCCAGACGAGCGAGCTCACCTGCGACCGCTGCCACACCATCGCCCCGCTGTCCTGGGACGAGACGCTGAGCTAGGAAACCTCTGCACCTAGGATGTGACGCTGGGGGTGGGGCCTAGGGCGCGATACGCGACGGCGCCCGGCGGGCACATCCAGAGCTTTCCTAGGGCAACACCAAACGGTCGCCGACGGCCACGATCCCGGTCCCCGTGGCGCGGCAGTAGAACCCCCGCATCCCGTCGTCCAAGAACTGCAGGTGCTCCTTGAGCACCTGGGCTTCGACCGTGCCGCCCAGCGCCCAGCCGGTGAACGGGCGGCACGGGTGGGCGACCTGGAGCACCTGAAGCCGGACGAGCTCCCGGCCGTCCCGGTCCACGACGGCAATGCCCCCTGCCAGCTCGTCGTAGCCGAGCCGCCGGGCGGCGACGGCGAGGAGGTTCTCGCCGGCGCAGCCCGGCGTGAGGTGATCGCCGAAGCGCCCGCGCATCGCGTCGTAGTGCGCGGTGAAGCCCACGGACACGCCGTGGAGCCCGTCCTCGTTCTTGGTCTGCGGGTGGGCCCGATGATGGACGTCCACCAGCCAGGCGCCGCCGTCACTCAGGCCGAGCACGCCGTCGGGCGTGACGGCGAGTCGCTCCACCGAGAGCAGCGGGGCGGGGTCGTAGCGGCGGTGCGGCTTCTCCCCCGTTTTCAGGGAGCTGCGTTGGATCTGGAGCCGGACGATCGCACCGACATCGCGCATAACGCAATTTACCTAAACGTGCTATCATGGGGGCCATGGCCCGACGGGGCTGGGCCCGCATCACGGACAGCGTAGCGGATATTTTGCGCCGCGGCGCGTGGTATCCGGTCGTCGACGAGACGCCGGATGGCCACGTGGTGGTGGACGTCCGCCAGGGCGTGCAGGTGCGCTTGAAGCGCGAGGACGTGACCATGCGCAGCGAGCCGCCCACGACGTGGAGCGTGGTCGTGCGCACGGGCGTGCTGCGGCCCACGCTGGGCGGCTCGAACAGCAGCGATATCGTGATGACCTACGCGGTCTGCCCCGCGTGTCACGAGCGGCAGGACTTCGAGGGCAAGCCGGGGACCCTGCGCTGTCCGCGCTGCGGGCACACCGGCGCGGTGGACTGGTCGGCGACCTGCTAGCTAGCTGCCGAGCTCTGCCGCCGGATCGGACCGCTCGAACACTCGCCCCAGCCACGCCACCGCCAGCATCCCCTCGAAGCCCAGCGTCACCGTCAAGCCGATCGCTCCCGGCACCGCCCGCCACACGCCGTCGACTCCGGCGACTCCGGCGATCGCCACCGCGACAGCCGCGACCACGGCGGCGGGGAGGAAGGCGAGCAGCATCAGGAGCAGGCTCCCGATCATGGTGAGCATGCGCTGGCCGATCATCTCGACGCCCGCCGCCCGTCCCGGCCCGAGCGTGACCCAGGCGGGGAAGACCAAGGCGGCGGCGTTCTGGATCAGCGTGATGACGACGAGGAAGGCGGGGGCCGCGATGGCGGTGGCCAGCAGGGCGGCGAGGCGGTCGAGAACCGGGAAGCCCGGCAGGTCGATCGCGAGCGAGGCGGCGAAGGCCGCCAGCAGGCACCCCCACGCGACGCCCGTGAGCACCGCGACCGGGCCCAAGACTTCGCCGGCGACGAGATCGGCCCCGCGCAGTGGGTAGCTCTTGAGCAGGTCCCAGAGCAGGAGGTCCGCGCGCAGGTCGTTGCGCAGGATGTACGGGCCGAACACGACGGCCATTCCCGCGAACACGAGGAGCAGCGTCGCCAGAACCTGGATGCCCGTGCCGGCGGCGGCGCCGAGGCTCGCCACCCACGCGACGGCCGCCACGCCCAGGACGATGATCACCGGGAGCCGCACGCCGGAGCCGCGCCACTCGGCTTGCACGTTCTTCCAGGCGATGGCGCGCGCCGGGCTGCCCACCGGGGCGAGGTGGCCGAGCGAGCGCCGCGCGCCCTTGGACCGGCGCTCGCTCGGGGGCGGCCGCCGGCCGCTGCGCCATGCGGCGATGCGCCGCGCCATCCGCTCGGCGGACTCCACCGCCACTTCCTCGAAGGCGAGTGAGGAGCGCACCAGCCACACGTAGTGCAGCCCGACGACGAGGAACGCCGCCGGCAACCGGGCGGCGAACGTCGCCAAGTCGGGTGCCAGCAGCGGGCGAACGAGCGCCGACAGGGGCCACACGATCACGCCGAGCACGCCGCGATGCAGGATTGCTCCCAGGGCGTCGAGGCCGGCCGCGGGACCGGCGGCGAAGGCCGCCTGCACTTCGGGGAGCTGGCGACGCAGGATCAGCGCCACGGCCACCGCGACCCCCGTCAGGACCGTGATCACACCCAGCCGCCGGCGCACAGCCGTCACGCCGTGCTCCTCGAGGCTCTGCCGCACCAGCGCGGCGACCCCGTAGTGCATCTGCAGCGCCGAGAAGACGAGCCACAGGCCCAGCACGCGCACGATGCGCGTGGTGGTCAAATGACCGCCGGAGAACAGCAACACCGACAGCAGCGACGAGAGAAACAGCGGCAGCTGCGAGCGCAGCAGCTTGAAGTCGAGCACCTGGCGGCGCGTGAGCGGCGCCGTGAACAGGTAATGCGTCTCGGCGGGCGTGAACGCGAACGGGCTGCGCGAGCTGCCGAACAGCCAGTTGATCACCAGAATCGTCGTGAGCCCGAGGATCGCGAGCGCCTCGCCCGCGTTTTCCGGCAAGCCGGGCCCGGCGCCCCGTGCGCGCGGCCGGGCGATCAGCCAGTAGTAGTACAGCAGCCCCACCGCGAACCCGATCAGGTACTTCGGCTGCCGCAGCCGCGCGAGGCGACGGCGCGTGGCGTTCGCCAGCGAGCGGCGGGACAGGTACAGCGCGGCGCCGATCACGTTCCGGTGAGCGCGAGGAACACTTCTTCCAACGACCGGCCCTGAAGGTCGGGACGCGCGGCGACGATCTCCGCGATGGTCCCGATCGCCACCAGCCGGCCACGATGGATCACCAGCACGCGCGTGCATACCTCTTCGACCAGATGCAACAGGTGCGAGCTGAGGATCACGGCGGCGCCCTGGCGGGCGCGCTCCACGATCGTCTGCTTCATGCGCCGCATCCCTGCGGGGTCGAGGCCGGTGAGCGGCTCGTCGAACAGCA
>Ga0066685_10001505_pt1 | contig 10138 bp, 8 predicted proteins | sample GraSoiAngelo_134_FD_62305 | JGI IMG/M metagenome (GOLD analysis project Ga0066685, IMG submission 62305) | Grasslands soil microbial communities from the Angelo Coastal Reserve, California, USA - 14_0929_05_30cm | ecosystem: Environmental > Terrestrial > Soil > Grasslands | place: USA...
TGAGCCCCTTGCAGGTTCCGCACTTGGACGTCGGCTTGATTGCCGTCCCATTCGATCTTGCCTGCCCAGACTGGTGCCGGTGGATGTTCCGGAAGCGTGTTTCCGATGTCGTAAAGACAGCTCTTCTGGCTACTGGAACCCGAATTGAGTACAAGGATTTTCATGGCCTAAGAGGGCCATTTCCAATCCCGGATTTCTGGCAAGTCGTCTCCCTGCTCGCGGATATATTGTTTGTGCTCAACGAGCTTGTTGCGCAGGAACTGCTTGAAATGTGCGCCTACGCGTTGCAAGCGAGGGACGCGGTCGACGACGTCGCCCGCCAGGTGAAATCGATCCAAATCGTTTAGGACCGTCATATCGAAGGGAGTGGTCGTCGTGCCCTCTTCCTTATATCCGCGGACATGGAAGTTGTCATGATTCGTGCGTCGATAAGTCAGCCGGTGGATCAGCCAAGGATAGCCGTGATAGGCAAAGATGACCGGCTTGTCGATTGTGAATATGGAGTCGAACTCACGGTCGGAGAGGCCATGGGGATGTTCGGTTGAGGGCTGGATGGTCATCAAGTCAACCACATTGACGACCCGGACCTTGATATCAGGAAAGTGCTGGCGCAACAGATCGACGGCCGCAAGCGTCTCGAGTGTCGGGACATCTCCGGCACAGGCCATCACCACATCCGGATCGCTTCCCTGGTCGTTCGAAGCCCATTGCCAGATTCCGATTCCATTCGTGCAATGCTGGATGGCTGATTCCATTTCGAGCCACTGCAGCGCCGGCTGCTTTCCGGCAACGATAACGTTGACGTAGTTTCGGCTGCGGAGGCAGTGATCAGCCACCGAAAGCAGCGTGTTGGCATCCGGAGGAAGGTACACGCGGACAATATCCGCCTTCTTGTTTACGACATGGTCGATGAAGCCAGGGTCTTGGTGGGTGAAGCCGTTATGGTCTTGGCGCCAAACGTGTGAGGTAAGTAGGTAATTCAGTGAGGCGATCGGGCGTCGCCAAGGAATATTTCTCGTTACCTTGAGCCACTTTGCGTGCTGATTGAACATGGAGTCTACGATGTGAATGAAAGCCTCGTAGCAGGAGAAAAAGCCATGGCGGCCAGTAAGCAGATAACCCTCGAGCCAGCCCTGGCACATATGCTCACTGAGCACCTCCATCACACGGCCATCTCTTGAGAGGTGCTCGTCCGTAGGAAGAACCGGCCCCAAGAAAACTTTGTCAGTGACTTCGAACACAGCATCTAGACGGTTTGAGGCGGTCTCGTCGGGACCAAATACCCGGAAGTTCTTTGAGCCCGCGTTGCCTTTCATAACATCACGCAGAAGGTTTCCTAAGACTCGAGTGGCTTCCGCGATCTCGATGCCTGGCTTTGGCACGCTCACCGCATATTCGCGGAAGTCGGGCATCACCAGGTCCTTAAGCAGCAGTCCTCCATTCGCATGCGGATTGGCGCCCATCCTGCTTGTCCCACTCGGCGCGAGTTCGGCTAGCTCTGGAATCAGCTTGCCGCTTCCGTCGAACAGCTCTTCTGGCCGGTAGCTCTTGAGCCACTCTTCCAATATCTTTACGTGGTCAGGGCGTGACACAAAATTCGTAACTGGGACCTGGTGCGCACGCCAAGTGTCTTCGACCGGTTTTCCGTCCACTATCTTTGGTCCTGTCCAACCCTTCGGCGTTCGCAGGATGATCATCGGCCACACCGGAAGTCCGCTACACCGCTCCTTGCGGGCGGCATTCTGAATGGCGTGAATTTCCTGGATGACCGCCTCGAGCGTGTGGGCCATGAGCTGGTGCATCCTCTCTGGTTCATGGCCTCCCACAAAATGCGGCTTGTAACCATAGCCGGTGAAAAGTTCAGCCAATTCCGCGTCACCTAGACGCCCCAGTATCGTGGGGTTCGCGATTTTGTAACCGTTCAGGTGCAGTATGGGAAGAACCACGCCGTCGCGAGCGGGGTTCAGAAACTTGTTGGAGTGCCAACTCCCAGCCAGCGGCCCGGTCTCGGCCTCGCCATCACCCACAACACAACAAACCAGCAAGTCCGGATTATCGAACGCGGCGCCATAAGCGTGAGCAATTGAGTATCCCAGTTCACCACCTTCGTGAATCGAGCCGGGTGTCTCTGGTGCGACGTGGCTTGGAATACCTCCGGGGAACGAGAACTGCTTAAAGAGTTTCTTCAGGCCCTCATCGGTTTGTGAAATGTTGGGGTAAAGTTCGCTGTAGGTGCCCTCCAGGTAGGTGTTGGCAACCAAACCGGGTCCTCCGTGACCGGGGCCCGTGACGTAGATAACGTTCAGGCCGTGCTTTTTAATCAACCGATTGAAATGAACATAGATGAAATTTAGTCCTGGCGTCGTTCCCCAATGACCCAGTAACCGCGGCTTGATGTGTTCGATTTTCAGTGGTTCATGAAGCAGTGGATTGCCATAAAGGTAGATCTGCCCTACGGAAAGGTAATTCGCAGCGCGCCAGTAGGCATGCATCTTGCGCAGCTCTTCGGTGGACAAAGGCTCGTCGGATTCATGAGGCCTTGTTGAACCCGCGGCCGTAGCCATAAGACTACCCTCCCTCGGTTGCATCTAGTCCGCCGATGCAAGCAGACCAGCAAATGACATCTTACCGCAGGGGCCGCAAGCCAAGTGCCTCGGCTGGCAGTTGAACAGCCCGCCACACTATAATAGGGATGGCGAGGCTCACAGGCTATGCGGGTGCACACTGATACCCAAGAGGTCGGCGGAGAATTACAGTAAGAACGAGGCGGGGTTACTCTAGGACGAAAGGAATGCGCGGCCCCAAGCAGAAGACCCGCTATGTTGCCGACAACTCCTTGTGAGCTTCCGCGACGGGGAGTTCCGGCCAGAGCACCTTGAGCAGGACTCCGTTTCCTTCCTCGTACACCAGAGTAAAGACCCGTGAGCAGCGCTCACACAGCCAATAATGGTTTACGCCGTGAATTCCACCTGGCGAATCAGCTGTTGAGTTTTTCCCATTTGTTGAAATCGGATCGCGCCGAAACCGGAAGAATTTGCCACCCCCGGTCCAATGAAAGGCAGTCGGACAGACCGGGTTGGCACACTTGGGATGCTGCTTCTGGTACAGCGGCGTACCTCTCAACGTTCCCCTGCCGGAGTGCGCCTGTCGGGCGGCCGCCCGTTCCTTTTCGAGACGCTGAATAGTTGCCCTCAGCCAGCTTCCAACGGTTTCTTCGATCTCGTTCTGATCGCTGTAGCGGTAAAGGGAATCTAGCGTTTCACCAGATACATTGAATGGAATGTGGCGGCAGGGAATCTCTTCGGAGCGGCGCTCGGGTGGCACCAGGTGCGTCAGAACACAATCACGGCACGGACCGGGGTGATCGTTGCAATCGTAGTTCATGCATGTGAGAGAGTCCTCGAAGATATATTGAGGTCTCCAGGGTGTTTTTGGCGAACGCCCATAACCTCCATCTTCGAGGAATTGAAGTTCAAATTTCAAGACCTCCAACAGGTCACGCTCATCCTTTCGCATCTTGCACCTCCCACGGATTCAAAATATGGGCCCTGGAGCAAGAGGTTGCTGTAACCCCCGTCACGCGGCTCTGTGACGGCCATCACAGCGGTTAGCCTTCGATTGCGCTAAATGTGAAAGCAGTTCTCATTTGCGGATGGCTGCATATGCCAAGCGGGTTTCGTTTTGTGTCGCGCAGGGAGGGAGGTATACTCCGGGGCGGTGACTTCATGCGCGCCCCTTACGGTTTAGAAATCATTGAGAGCTGTCTGTCCTGCCCCCACCGCGAGGATCGGCTCTTTTGTAACCTTCCTCCACCTGCGGTGCAGAAGTTGGCGGCCATCACCTCGGCGGCGGCTTATCCGAAGGGGGCAACTCTGTTCGTAGAAGGGCAGTCACCGCGCGGAGTTTTCATTTTATGCAGTGGCAAGGTCAAACTGTCGACCTCCTCTGCCGATGGGAAAAGTCTCATTCTTAGGATCTCGGAACCGGGAGAGGTCCTGGGCCTGCCGGCGACGGTCACCGGCAAATCTTATGAGCTCACCGCCGATGTAATCGAACCTACGCAAGCAAATTTCATTTCTCGAACAGATTTCTTGCTGTTCCTGCGTGAGCATGGCGAGGCCGCGCTGCGCGTCGCGCAGCAGCTCGGTGAAACGTATCATTTGGCGGTCGCGGAAATGCGCACCATTGGGCTCTCTCGTTCCGCAGCTGAGAAGTTGGCCCGCTTCCTGCTAGATCTCTGTGCAAACCATGATGAAGAGAAAGGCGAGGTGAAGCTCACGCTTACCCTCACGCACGAAGAGATCGCCCAGATGATCGGAGCTTCGCGAGAGACGGTGACGCGGCTGTTCGCCGATTTCAAGAAAAAACATTTCTTGCAAGTGAAAGGTTCGACACTTATCATCAAAAATAAGGCGGGGCTCGAAAGCGTCGTGGACGCTTAGCTCCTTTCCCCTTCCCGGAAATTCTCTTCGCTTGTGATGTCCGTCACATCGATCGGTGACGTGCGTCACGGTAGGTCAACCAAACAACAAGCGACAATGCAGACCATCAAAGCCTAACGGTGAGTCTGGAGAACTTGGCCCGCGGTTCCGTGGGCAAGACTTGGAGGGCAAGCGAATGAAAGGTCGTCTCAATACCAGCATTATGGCGAGTCTGATGGCGGCGGTGGTGGTTGTGTGGGTCATGCTTGTGTCGGTGCCTAAGACGTCCGCGATCCCCGCGTTTTCGCGAAAGTACCAGACATCGTGCACCACGTGCCACAACAACTATCCGGAATTGAACGACTTCGGAGAAGCCTTCAAGAAGAACGGATTCAAGTTCCCGAAGGACGACGAGGTCTTTGTGAAAGAGCCCCCGGTCTTGCTGGGGTCAAAGGCGCAGAAGGAGGCCTTCCCTGGTGCGGTCTATCCCGGTGAGATTCCTGGATACCTGCCAATCGCCTTCCGGTACGAAGGGAATTTCAGTCTGAACCGCAAGCAACCAGCGGGGGTCATCCAGCAGAACGGATTCACGCCGCGGACGGACCTTTTTGCTCCCAACACCTTCACCATCATCAGCGCGGGGAGCTATGGGCAAAATATCTCGTTCTGGATTGATGATGACATTTCTGTCGGAGCGGCCAACGCCGACGGCGGCCTGGGTGACGGTTGGCTCAAGTATAACGATTTGGGCCACGGCATCGGGTTGCCGAAGAATGCGCTGAACGTCCGATTCGGACAATTCGAACTGGATTTGCCTTTCACACAGGCGAAGACCATCTATCTGTCGCCGTTTGATATTTACGGTGAAGCGAATGTAGCGGTACCTCCGGGTACGACAAACAATCCGACAATTTTCGGTTCGCCGCAGCGCGGCATCGAGTTCGGCGGCACTCCAAACAACGGAAACTTCAATTGGTCGGTTGCCGTCACGAATGGAAGCAATGTTGGAACGGCCACGCGGAGTTCGAAAGATGTCTACGTTCGCCTCTCTCAGAAATTTAATCTGGAGCGCGACCCGGAAAGCCGCAATGCCATCCAGGCAGCGGGGCCAACCGGTCCCCGGGACCACTCCTCGGTCCGGCTGGGATTCTTCTACTACTATGGCAAGAACCAACAGAACCAGGATGGCGTGCTCTTCCCGGGACTGGCCGCCATCGACGAACCCTTCTATCGCGTGGGCGGCGATCTCCGCTTCAAATACAGGAAACTGGAGCTATTCGGACTGGGGATGTTTGGCCATGACGACAACCACGTGGTTACCGTCGGAACGCCTTCGACCATCGCTGCTGCTCCTGCCGTTAAATTCTCCGGCGGGTTCGCTGGCGCCAATTACTGGTTCTATCCGTGGCTGATCGGGACGTTTCATTACGACGCAGTGAATTCGCACTCAGATTTCGTGAATGGCACACCAGCATCGCAGTATCACACGCGGAACCGTTTCAGTCCGGGCTTCCAGGTGCTGGTGCGCGCCAACATCAAGGTCGTTGGCGAGTACCAATACACTTTTGGGCAGCCCTACACGGATCCCCTAACGGGAAATCCGCTTTTCTTCCGCCCCAACACATTCCAGACGGGCATCGACTACGTCTTCTAGAAAGATTGGACTCGGAAAACGAATCGCACGCACATCAAATACGAGAGGAATGTCATGAGTCTAGCGAAAATAGCGGCAAAGGCAGCAGTCGCAGCAAGCCTCACGTTGGCCCTGGCAGGGGCGAGTTGGGCCAATGAAATCAAAGGCAAGGTCAGCGTGCAGGGGATCAAGTCTTCAGAAAACATAGCCGTGTACATCGACGCGATTGCCGACCAGAAGTTCGATCCGCCGAAAGACCACGTGGTGATCGACCAGCGGAAAATGGCGTTCCTTCCTCATGTGGTCGCGGTGCAGCAGGGAACAACGGTAGAGTTCCTGAACAGCGATCCCGTCGGCCACAATGTTTACTGGCCTTCGGTCAGCGGAAACAAGAAGCTCTCTCACAATCTTGGCACCTGGCCGAAGGGTGAGAAGAAACCGTTCCAATTCAATGACCTCGGCACGGCTTCTCTCCTTTGCAACGTGCATCCCGAAATGTCTGGCTACGTCGTCGTTGTGCCTACGCCTTATTTTGCTGTGACCAACAAAGACGGCAGTTTCGAAATCAAGAATATTCCCGCGGGAAAGTACACGTTGAAGACTTGGAGCGAAGATGGGAAACCAACCACGCAACCGGTGGATGTCAGCTCCGCAACAGCAACGCTGGAATTGACGGTCAAGAAATAACGAGAAAGGGACGCGGGACGCGCCTCGTGGCCAGCCGAACCAAACTAGTCGACCTGGAGTGGCTCGAATCGAACTTCCCCTGCATGCAGGCCTGTCCTGTGCACACGCAGGCCGGACGCTACGTCGCGCTCATTGCGCAGGAGAGATACGAGGAAGCTTACCGCTACGCCCGCGTCCCCAATCCATTCGCTTCCATCTGTGGCCGGGTGTGCGGGCATCCGTGCGAACCCGCCTGTCGGCGCGGGCAATTCGACATGCCCATTTCCATCCGCGCCTTGAAGCGATTCGTCACCGAGCGCCATGGTCCGGAATCGCGCAATCCCATCGATGTCTTTTCGGGGAGCCCACGCACCGTCCGACCAGAAAAAATCGCAGTCATCGGCTCCGGTCCTGCCGGTATGTCCGCCGCGCATGATCTGGCGCTGCTCGGTTATCCCGTGACGGTTTTTGAGGCTGCGCCGGTGCCGGGTGGAATGATGCATCTCGGCATTCCGGAATATCGCCTGCCCCGCGACGTTTTGCAGTCTCAGATTCGCGAAATTCTCGACCTCGGCCCGGAACTCCGCCTGAACATGCGGCTGGGTCGTGACTTTTCCCTGGAGGATCTCCGCCGCCAGGGCTACAAAGCCGTGCTGCTCGCCTTTGGCCTGCACAAGAGCCGCGACCTCAATCTAGCGGGGCATGAGCTGGATGGAGTCGTGAAAGGCATCGATTTTCTCCTCAACGTCAATCTTGGCTACCGCTTCTCTATCGGTAAGCAAGTCGTCGTCATCGGGGGAGGCAACGTAGCGATCGACGTGGCGCGTTCCGCCATGCGTGAACAGCAGAAGCTTACGGCGGACACAGAATCCAGTGCGGGGCTTCCAGACCAACTGACTTCCAGCGAGATGGACGTGGCCATGAAGGAGTTCATGGATGTTTCCCGTCAGGCGTTACGCATGGGCGCTCGTGAAGTGCACCTCGTGTGCCTCGAATCGCGCCAGGAAATGCCCGCTTCGGAAGAAGAAATTGAAGAGGGCTTGGTAGAGGGCATCAGGATTCATCCCTCGCTCGGCCCGAAACAATTCGTCGGTCAGAATGGCAAGGTAACTGGCCTCGAAGTGATCAAGTGCACGTCCGTATTCGACGCCCAACGGCGGTTTAGCCCTACCTTCGCTCCCGGCACGGAAACAATCATTCCATGTGACACAATAATCCTGGCCATCGGGCAAGCCTCCGATCTTTCCTTTCTCAAGCCCGCCGATGGCCTCGAAACGACGCGGCAAGGCACCCTGAAGATCGATCCCGCTACGCTTATGACGACGGCGTCGGGAATTTTCGCAGCTGGGGACATCGCCTTTGGTCCGCGCCTGATCATCAATGCCGTTGCGGATGGCAAAAAAGCCGCTGAAGAAATCGACAAATTTATCCGGGGACCCGAGTGGAAGCCCAAGCCCCAGTATGTGCAAATCACTGTTCTCGATCATCACAAAATGGCCGAGCGATACGATGAATATTCACGTTTAGCCGTCCCGGTCATCCCTCTCGAACGGCGCACCGGCATAGCCGAAGTCGAAATCGGCTTTACAGAAGAGCAGGCCAGGCGGGAAGCGTCGCGCTGCCTGCAGTGCTGGATCAACACCATTTTTGAAGGGACCGAGGTGAACGGCACTGAGTGCATCCTCTGTGGCGGCTGTGTCGATGTTTGTCCGGAAAACTGTCTGCAGCTCGTCCCGCTTAGCCAATTCGAATTTTCCGATGAAAGCATACAGCTGTTGTCCACCACGTCCGACTCTCGGACTCACGAACTTCTGCACCTCTCGCCCGAAGAGCTTTCCACCGCAAAAGGTTCGGTAATGGTGAAAGACGAAACCATTTGCATCCGTTGCGGCCTTTGCGCGGAGCGCTGCCCGGTTCACACCATCACCATGGAAGCTTTTGAGATTTTCGATCGCGACCCGAATTTAGTACAAATTGAGGAGATGGTTCTCCACTCATGAGTGAAATAAAAGATCCCGCGCTCCCTGGAGTGCCCCTCTCCGGCGCTGCCGCTAGTGAGATCACCCGGCGCGATTTCTTGAACGAAATCACTTGGGGTGCCCTCGGTATCGCCGGCGCAGGGTCGGTTGCCGTGACCTATCAATTTTTCTCGCCCAACGTCCTGTTTGAGCCGCCGACGAGCTTTCGCGCCGGCAATCCCGATCTTTATCCTGTGCATTCGGTGACGTTTCTTCAGGACCAGCAGGTTTACATCGTGCGCATGCCGGAGGGCTTCTATGCTGTCTCCGCCGTCTGCACCCATCTTGGCTGCGTTACGCAATGGAAGCCCGACGCCGAAATGATTGCGTGCCCATGCCATGGTAGTAAGTTCAAATCCGACGGCACAAAGGTCGAAGGTCCCGCCCCGCGGCCTCTTCCGCACTTCGCTATCTCGCTGACATCGGATGGGGAGTTGCTGGTTGACAAGTTGCAAGAGATTAAGTCGGAGCAGGTTCTGAAAGTCTAAGTGAGACAATGGCTGCGACTCTTCACTCCGCGCTACAAAACCTTCGCGAAACGAAGGTCTGGAAATCCATTTTTCGCCGCGGCCCCGCGAATACTAACCGCACTCGCAGCATCGCCGTCTTCGGCAACCTTTTCCTCCACTGGTTGCCCGTCAAGGTTAGAGAGAAGTCCCTCCGCGTGCGGGCCTCGTATTACCTCGGCTCGATCTCATTCATCCTTTTCATCGTTCTTTTCGTCACTGGCATTTTGCTGATGTTCTATTACCACCCGGCCGTGCCGCATGCCTACCGGGATATGAAGGATCTTCAATTCGTGGTTGCGAATGGCATCTTTCTTCGCAATCTTCACCGGCTGGCCGCGCATTTAATGGTCTTCGCCGTCTTCTGGCACATGTTTCACGTGTTCTACCGCGGGGGCTACAAACCGCCGCATGAGTTCAACTGGGTGGTGGGTGTCGTGCTTCTTCTGGTCACGCTGTTCCTCAGCTACACGGGGTATCTCTTGCCCTGGGACCAGCTTGCCTTTTGGGCCGTGACCGTCGGCACAAACATCATTTCCGCTATGCCTGTAGTCGGCAACAAGACTCGCTTCCTCCTGTTGGGCGGGAACATCGTCGGAGAAAACGCGTTGCTGCGTTTCTACGTGCTTCACGTTGTGATTCTTCCGCTCCTGGCGTTCTTGCTCATCGGAATTCATTTCTGGCGTGTGCAAAAGGACGGTGGTCTGACGGCAAGGTCCAAGGGTGATGATGGAAAAGAATAAAATCGAAACCGGTTTCAGCTCGGACGCGAAGAAAGAAGCACGGCGCGTCGTTTTTGTCACGAAAAAGACTTCCGCTAAGGTTGTGGGCGATCCCGGCCCGCAGTTGATGACTTATCCCCATCTCTTGATCCGCGAGGCGATGGCATTTCAG
>Ga0066685_10001506_pt1 | contig 10137 bp, 8 predicted proteins | sample GraSoiAngelo_134_FD_62305 | JGI IMG/M metagenome (GOLD analysis project Ga0066685, IMG submission 62305) | Grasslands soil microbial communities from the Angelo Coastal Reserve, California, USA - 14_0929_05_30cm | ecosystem: Environmental > Terrestrial > Soil > Grasslands | place: USA...
TCGGCGGCGCGGTGGGGACGCTGGCCTCGCTCGGCCGGAAGGGCCTGCGCGTGCAGGACCGCCTGATGCGCCGCCTCGGGCTCGGCGTGCCCATCGTCCCCACCAAGACCGCGGGCGACCGCTTCGCGGAGTTCTTCATCCTGCTCGCCATGCTGTCCGGCACGCTGGGCAAGATCGGCCAGAACATCTACAACCTGCAGCAGACGGACATCGACGAGGTGACGGAGTTCGTGGAAGGCAAGGTCGGCAGCTCGGCCATGCCCCACAAGCTGAACCCGGTCGCCTCGGGCTCCGTGGTGCTGCTGGGCCGACTGCTGCGGTCCCGGGCGGCCCCGGCGCTCGAGTACGTGCACACGGAGTGGGAGGACGACCACCGGCAAGGTGAGACCGCGTGGTCCTTCGCCCCCGAGGTGTGCCTGCTCATCGGCTGCCAGCTCGTGCTGACCAAGCGCCTGCTCGGTAGCCTCGTCGTCAAGCCGCAGAACATGCTCCGCAACCTGGACCGCAGCGGGGGCGTCGTGCTCTCGGAGGCGGTGATGATGGCGCTGGCGGAGAAGATCGGCCGCGACCGCGCCCACGCGCTCGTGCTCGAGATCTCGCGCGACGCGCTCAAGCGCCGGATGACGTTCCGCAAGGCCGTGGCCGCCCATCCCGAAGTCCGGCGCCGGCTCAGCCCGCGGCGGCTCGCGTCGGTCCTGGAGTACAGGAACGCGCTCGGCCTGGCCACCCAGTTCGTGGACCGTGTGGTCGTCGCGCACCAGGCCGAGCGCCGCCGCCGGAAGAGGCCGCGGGGCCGACGCTAGCTCAGCGCCGGCCGCGCGCGGCGGAAGCGGCGGCCTCGCGCTCCAGCAGGCGCTGCTTGCGCTCGACGCCCCAGCGGTAGCCGGTCAGGCTGCCGCCGCCGCCGACCACGCGGTGGCAGGGGATGACCACCGCCACCGGGTTCGTGGCGCACGCGCGCGCCACGGCCCGCGCCGCCGTGGGCTGGCCGATGCGGCGTGCGACCTCGCCGTACGACCGCGTCTGGCCGCGCGGGATCGCCTGCAGCTCCTCCCACACGCGGCGCTGGAAGGCGGTCGCGCGAAGGTCCAGAGGTAGCGCCGCCGCCGGCTCGCGGCCCTCCATCCGCTGGAGTATGGCCGCCACCCACGCCTTCAACCCCACGTCGTCACGCCGCAGCTCCGCGGCCGGGTACTCCTCGCGCAGGGCGACCTCGAGCGGCGCGTCGCCATCGCCGAGGCACACCGCCGAGATGCCGCGCTCCGTGGCCGCCACCAACAGCCGCCCGAGCGGAGACGCGACGATCGTGTACGCGATCCGCATCCCCCGCCCGCCCCTGCGGTACGCGCCCGGCGTCATGCCGAGGCGCGCGCCCGCGCCTTCATAAGCCCGGCTGCTCGATCCGTAGCCCGCGTCGTAGACCGCTGCCGTCACATCTGCCCCCTTCTTGAGCTGGGCACGGAAGTGTCCCAGTCGCACCGCGTCCGCGTATTGCCGCGGCGTGATGCCCATGAGCTGCTTGAACGTGCGCTGGAGGTGGTGCGGGCTCACGCCCAGCTCGGCCCCCAGGTCGGCGAGGCGCAGGCGGCCGTCCTCCTGCGCGGCCAGCCGCCGGCAGGCATCCGCGACCCAGGCGGCCTGCGTCTGCGCGGTCGAGGCGCCCTTCGGACGGCAGCGGCGGCAGGCGCGGAATCCCGCGCCCTCCGCGGCCTCCGGTCGCGGGAAGAACAACACGTTCTGCCGGCGGGGCCGGCGGGCCGCGCACGAGGGCCGGCAGTAGATCCCGGTCGAGCGCACGGCGAAGACCATCGCGCCGTCGTAGGCCGCGTCCCGGGCCAGCACCGCCCGCCACCTCAGGTCGTCACTCTCCTCGGGCCTCACTCCCATCCTCCGCCCTACAGATTACGCACCGCAGGGCGTCGAATCCATCCGAATCTTGCGCTTGAATTCGGGTTGTCGTGGAGGGGCGAAGGAGGAGGGCTCAGCGTGTTCGCAGGGCGCGAACGATGAACCGGTCCGGCGCGTTTCCCACCAGATAGAACGGATAGCAGGTGACCAGGGTCAGCCTGGGCGGGCCCGCCGGCTCGAGCACGTCCGTGCGGGAGGGCTCCACCACCTGCGTCTCCTGGACCGTGTACTCGAAGCGTCCCTCGGGGGTCGTGAGCGTGATGGCGTCTCCGCGCTGAACGTCCTTCAGGGGCCGGAAGAAGGTGTCGCGGTGCGCGGCCAGGACCACGTTGCCCTCGCTGCCGGGCAGGGCCGTGCCGGGCAGATGGCCGACCGCCCGGCGGAGCGTGCGCCCAGAAACGCCCTCCGCAACGATGGCCTTCACGCCCAGCCGGGGGATCTCGATGCGCCCCACCAGGTCTTCCGACGCGACCATGGGACGCACGCGCCGGGTGGGCGCGCGGGGACGGCGGGACGGTGCGCGGCGCGGCGGCTCGATCATCCGCTCGAGCCGCCGCTCCTGCTGGAATCCGTAGATGCGCGCCTCCACCATCACCGCGGCCCACCCGGCGAGCAGCAAAGCGCCGCCGCCCAGAAGGGCGCGCTCCGTCCAGACGGCGGCGCTCCGCGTCACGCGCTCCGGCGCAGGGCCCGAAGGCCCAGCCCGGCGCTCAGGCTCAGCAGACCAGCCAGTCCGATGAGCGGCAGGGGGCTCGCGGTGGAGGGCATCCGCCGCGTCGTGCGGGTCTTCGCGCCCGCGCTCTCCATCGGCTCCTGCGCGGCCGGCGCCGTGGTGCGCGTCGTGTTCGCGTAGGTGCTAGTGTCCGTGCTCGGCGGGTTCGCAGTCGTGCTCGGCATCCCCGCGCTGCTCACGGTCACGCTCGCGGCGTGGAACGTGCCGCCGCCCATCTCGTGGTAGCTCACCGTCACCGGGTTCCCCTGGGCCAGCCCGGCCGGCACCGTGCTCTGGGCGTCCACGGCGAAGGTCATCTGGCGCCCATCGTCGGTCTTGATGACGACCTGCGTCGGCGACGAGCTGACGACGGTGCCCGAGACGGTCAGCGCCGTCTGGGCGAAGACGGCCACGGCGACGGCCAGGGCGGCCACGCTCAACAGGAACGACAGTGATGTCTTCATTGATTGCCCCTCCTCATTGATTGCCCCTCCTCCGGAATCGGCCGCCGGCCGCACGAATGACGAACTTGCGGTTCAGCGGGAGTTCCCGGAAGAGGGAGCAAACGGGGTGCCACGCGGGCAGGGACCGCCCCGCGTGTGTCGCCGCGCACGCGCCGAGACCGATCTAGAAGCTGAGCCGGGCTCCCAGCTGGAACTGGCGCTGCTGGTAGCCGCCCGTGCCGGGGAACGGCGAGGGCAGCGCGGCCAGCAGGTTGCCGGCGGCGTCGGTCGCCACCACGCGGTTCACCGTGGCCACGTTCTTGGTGTTGAAGAGGTTCTTGCCCTCGGCGAACAGCTCGGCCCGCACGTGGCCCATCGGTATGAAACGCGAGTAGCGGCCGTCCACGTTGAAGACCCGGCCCAGCCGCCCCGTGTTGCGGCCGATCCCGAGGGGCCGGTCGTTGGAGAGGCCGTCCTTGTTGAGGTCCTGGTTCGCCCGGATGTTGAACGGCAGGCCGCTGTTGGCCTGCACGATGAGGCCGAGCTGGTTGTTGTTGAGGATGGCCGCGCCGGCCCCCTTGCCCTCGAGCCGCGGGGCGAGGACCGTGCTGAAGATGAAGGTGTGGGTCTGGTTGAAGGGCGACACGCCCTTGTCGCGGTCCAGGTTCGAGGGGTCGGAGAGGCGGTCGTCGCCGCTGCCCACGATGTAGGTGCCGGTGAGGGGCGAGTTGTCGGTCCCCTTGGCCAGCGTGTACGAGGCCTGCATCTGGATGCCGTGGCTCATCCGCTTGTTGAGCATCACGGTCAGCGCGTTGTAGGTGGCGCGCGCGATCGACTCGAACGTGTCGGTCTGGTTGAAGGCCGGGTTCAAACGGGTCTGGGCGTTGACCGCCGTCGAGTAGATGGGGCGGCCGTCGCCCAGCGTGGCACCGGTAGGGATCAAGTTGGTGTTGACCAGCACCGGAAGGCTGCGGCCCAGCGAGTTGACGTAGCCGACGCTGACCGCCAGGTCGCTCGTGAGCGCCCGCTCGAGCTGGACGTTGGTCAGCAGCGTGTACTGCGTCGAGAAGTCGCCCGCGATGGCCACGATGCTCTGGGCGGGCAGCGCGAAGCCGGCCGGAAGGTTCGAGAGGTTGCCCGGGAAGGCCGGGGCCCCCGCGCTGGTCGGGCTGAGGGTCGTGGTGAACGACTTGGGATCGCCGTTTCTCAGGATCGCATCCTCGTAGAAGTTCAGGAGCGGCGGCTCGTACATGATCCCGGTGGAGGCCCGCAGGACGGTCTTCGCGTCCTTGTCCAGGGCCCACGAGAACCCGGCCCGCGGCGCGACGTTGTTCTTGTCCCGCTTGAAGCTCTGGGAGAGGGAGTTGGGTCCGTAGGGCCGCGAGGAGGGAACGTTGAAAAGGTCGTAGCGCACACCGTAGAGCAGCTTGAACGACGGGCTGATGCGGAAGTCGTCCTGGACGAAGAAGCCGAAGAAGCCCGAGTCGTACGAGACCGTGGGGTCGCCCAGGTCCTGCTGGAAGCTCACGTAGCTGCGCGGGTTCGTTCCGTTCTTCGCCGCCAGGTACGAGGCCACGTCGCGGAACGTGTATATCTGCCGCAGCGTGTTGACGCGGTCGTCGCCGATGAACTGCAGGTTGGCGCCGGCCTTGAAGCTGTGGCGGCCGCGGAGCCAGGTGAAGTTGTCGACCACCTGCCAGATCTTCTGGTTGAAGTCGAAGCCCAGGCTCTGGGTGCCGTCCAGGGGTGACCCGAAGCTCGCGACTCCGCTCACGTCCACGGCGGGGCCCGTGCCGGCGCCCTCGCTGGCCGTCCGGAACTGGTGCCGGCGCGCGAACTGCAACCGCAGCTCGTTGAGGCGGTCGGAGCCGAGGGACGAGACGAGCTGGAGAGCGGCCGAGTCCATGCGGTCGTTGAAGTCCGTGGCCCGTTCCCGCGTGAAGAGGTTGCCCCCGATGTTGAACGGCGAGTGGTTCTTGAAGAAGAAGTAGCGGCCGGTGAGCTTGTTCGACGGGTTCAGGTCGTAGTCGGTCTTGGCGATGAAGAAGCTCACGTTCTGCTTGGTGGGGATGATGCCGTCGGCCACCGCCTCCGGCGAGAGACCGAGGGCGGGCGCGCTGTTCACCGTCACCGGCGCGATGACCTTGGTCGCGTCGCGCAGGTCCTGGTTCACGTACTCGTAGCCGAGATAGTAGTGCCACCGGTCTTTCACGAGCGGGCCGCCCAGGGTCGCGGTGACGTCGTCGAGGTTGTTGTCGGGCTTGCGGGCGGTGGGCGCGAGGAAGAACGGGCGCTGGGTGAGGCCGGCGCGACGGTAGCGGTACCCCACGGAGCCCTGGATGCTGTTGGTCCCCGAGGGCGTGACCGCGTTGTAGACCATCCCCGTCGTCTGGCCGAACTCGGGCGCGAAGCCGCTGGTGATGACCTGCACCTCCCGCACCACGACCTCGGAGATCGGCAGCAGGCGCAGACCCGCGCGGTCCTTCTGCGTGTTCGTGTTCCCGTCGAGCTGGAAGTTCGTGTGCATCTGGGTGCCGTTGGCGTTGATGCGCGGCACGCCGAACTCCGTGTTCTCGTAGCCGGTGACGTTGGCCTGCAGGAACGCGAAGTTGTACGGGTTGCGCGAGACGAGGGGCAGGTTCTTCACCTCCGTCGACGTGATGACCCGGCCGAGGGCGATCTTGCCCGGATCGGCGACCGGAGCTTCGCCGCTCACCGACACGACCTCCTGGACGCCGCCCACCTCCATCGCGAAGTTCACGACCGGCGTCGCGCCGGCGCTCAGGCCGATCCCGGTGCGCTCCATTCCCTTGAAGCCCGACATCTCCGCCTTGACCCGGTAGGTGCCGAGGGGAAGGAGGAGCGCGCGGTAGAAGCCGGAGGCGTCGGTGGCCACGACGCGCTGCGTGCCCGTTTCGATGTTGGTCACCGTGACGGTGGCGCCCGGGAGGACGGCGCCGGTGGTGTCCTTGACGACACCTTCGATGCTGCCGTTGGCCGCCTGGGACTGGGCCCACACCGGCGCGGAAATGAGGATCGAGGCGGCGAGCGCCGCGAGGCCGCGTTGGATCGGGGTCATGACGTCCTCCGGTAGGTTGGCGTAAGAACCGTTTGCGCTTCGGCGCCGGAGTATCGCGCCCGCTCCCGGGACCGTCAAGCGAGCACGGCGTCAAATCGTGTGTGCGGGAAGCGTGGCACGCCGCTTGCACGATCGGACGACTCGAGGACGCCGAATGGCCCTGTCCGTGAAAGCCAACCACCTCGCCCGCTACAAAGACATCGTTCTTTTGCTCGTGAAGTACGGCCGCTCCGACCTCGTCAAGCATGCCGGGCTGGCCGAGGCCGTCAACGGCAGCGAGCCGGTGACGCCGGCGGGCGAGGAGTCGCTTCCGGACCAGCTCGTCGCCGATCTGGAGCGTCTCGGCCCTACCTACGTGAAGGTTGGCCAGCTCCTCTCCACCCGCGCCGATCTGCTCCCCCCGCCCTTCCTCGAAGCGCTGACTCGTCTTCAGGACAAGGTGGAGTCGTTCCCGTATCCGCAGGTCGAGGCCATCGTCACGTCCGAGCTGGGGGTCAAGATCTCGAAGGCGTTCCTGGAGTTCGAGAAGACGCCGGTAGCGGCGGCCTCCCTCGGCCAGGTCCACCGCGCCGTGCTCCGCGCCGGGCGTCCGGTCGCGGTCAAGGTCCAGCGGCCGGGGATCCAGGAGCAGATGCTGAGGGACCTGGAAGTCCTGGCGGAGATCTCGGAGGCCGCCGACAAGTACACGGAGACGGGGCGGCGGCTCGGCTTCGACGGAATGCTCCAGGAGTTCCGGAAGACGCTGCTCCGGGAGCTGGATTACCGGCAGGAGGCGCGCAACCTGGAAACGCTGGCCCAGAACCTGAAGGACTTCGACCGCGTCGTGGTTCCGGCGCCGGTCGAGGACTACACGACCTCGCGAGTGCTCACGACGGACTATGTGAGGGGTCAGAAGGTCACGTCACTTCATCCGGTGGTGCAGCTCGACCTCGACGGCGAGGTGCTGGCCGAGCAGCTCTTCCGCGCGTACCTCAAGCAGATCCTGGTCGACGGCTTCGTCCACGCCGACCCCCACCCGGGCAACGTCTTCCTCACCGAAGACAACCGCATCGCGCTGCTCGACCTGGGCATGGTCGCCCGCGTGACGCCCAGCATGCAGGAGAAGATCCTCCAGGTCCTCATCGCGATCAGCGAGGGACGAGCCGACGAAGCGGCCACCGCGGGGCTGAAGATCGGCCGGCCCATGCTGGACTTCGACGAGGTCGAGTATCGGCGGCAGGTCGCCGACCTCGTGGGCCAGAGCCAGGGCGCCCGCATGGAGCGGATCCAGGTCGGCAAGGTGGTGCTGGCCTTCTCGGCGCTGTGCGGGCAGAGCGGCATCCGCGTCCCGCCCGAGCTGACGCTGCTCGGCAAGACGCTCCTCAACCTCGACATCGTGGGCCGCACGCTCGATCCCCGCTTCGATCCCAACGCCGCCATCCGCCGATACGCGGCCGAGATCACGCGGCAGCGGATGCTGAAAGCCCTTTCCCCCGGCCACTTCCTGGAGACCGCGCTCGAGCTGAAGGACTTCGTCCAGCACCTGCCGGGGCGGGTCAACAAGATCATGGACCTCGCGGCGAGCAACCAGCTCACGGTCGGCGTCGACGCCATCGAGGAGAAGGTCCTCATCGAAGGCTTCCAGAAGATCGCCAACCGGATCACGCTCGGCCTGATCCTCGCCTCGCTCATCGTGGGCGCGGCGATGCTCATGCGGGTCGAGACGTCGTTCCGGATCTTCGGCTATCCCGGCCTCGCCATGCTGTGCTTCATGGCCGCCGCCGGGGGAGGCCTGATGCTCGTCTGGAGCATCCTGCGCTCCGACCTGCACCGCGACGACAAGCCGAGGAAGAAGGCCTAGAAGGCCGCTGAAGAATCTTCTCCGGCGCGAGCGTCCGGCACGCAGCGCGCCGCATTCGCTTCTAGTCAGAACACGCGCGCGTAGCAGAGGACGTCGACGGGCTCGCCCGGCTGCAGGTTCGGAAACTCCACGTAGCGGCGCAGCACGCCCTCGCGCGCGAACTCGCATCTCTCGAGAACGCGCTGCGAGGCGGGATGATCGGGATGGCAGAGCGCGTAGAGCCGTCGGACCCGAAGCTCCGCGGCGAGGGCCACCATGGCTCGCAGCGCCTCCGACGCGTAGCCGGCGCCCCACGCGTCTCGGGCGAGAACGTAGCCGGTCGCGGCCCGGAACGGCGTCTCGAAGGCGAGCCCCGTCCCGCCGAGCAGCGCGCCGGCCTGCTTCTCTTCGATCAGGTACGGTCCCGCCGGCCACCGCTGCCACTCGGCCTCGCTGAAGCGGAGGAAGGCGTGGGTCTGCTCGAGCGAGCGATGTATGGGCCAGCCGAGGAAGCGCGTCACCTCGGGATCGCTGGAGTACCGGGAAAAGATGGCCTCGGCGTCGGCCGGGGCCGGCCGACGAAGCACGAGCCGCCCGGTCTCGATCCGCTCCGGTCCCTTCACGGGAGCCACGTCCACCGGTCCTTTCGGAAGCATCGTATCAGGCCGGCCGCGCTAGTCACCCCGTACTATCCACAAGGCGCAAGCTTGCTCCCTCGCGCGACATCGACGGTCGTGCGGACGGCGTCCACGACCGCTTGCGGCTGGCTGACGCCGACGACGTGACCCGACTCCTCGGCGACGATCTGGCACCCCTGTCGCGAGAGCGTGACCTGGTCGCGCTGCAGGTCGCGCCACGCGGCGTCCGAGCCCCGTCCGCCGGTGACGACGACCAGCGGAATCGTGAGCGGGCGGCGGGTGGCCTTCACCTCGGCCGCGCTGTCGCGTACGTGCCGGAGCTCGTCGGCGGCCGCGTGATACGCGGCGGTGCGATAGCTCGTGGCGCGGGCGGCGGCCTGGACGGACGGAGCCAGGGAGCCAGCGGGCGGGCCCAACGACATGCCGAGCACGCGCAGGACGCCGACCGTGGAGAGAAACGGCACCAACGGGGCGATGCGCGGGAACTCCATCTCCTGGTCTTCGTGCGACGCATCGACGAGAACGAGGCCGACGACGCGCTCGGGTCGCTCCGAGGCGAACACGCGCACGGTGAAGCCGCCGAGGGATGCGCCGACGAGCACCAGCGGTCCGTCGACCCCGCCGCGGTCGAGCAGCTGGCCCAGCTCGAGCGCGATGCGACGGGCGGTGCGCGGCGAGGGTCCGGGATCGCTGTAGCCCATCCCCGCGCGGTCGTAGGAGCAGACCCGGGTGAAGGCGGCGACGCCGGGCTGGACGAAGCCCCAATCGGCGCTCGATCCCCCCAGCCCGCTCTCCAGAACGACCGCCGGCGACCCCGCGCCCGTGCACAGGATGTGAAGCCGGTGCCCGCCGACGTCCACCAGCCGTCCCGGGGGAGGGTTCGCGGCCAGGTCGCGGCGGGTCGCGATCCATTGATACGCGGCGCCCGCGCCGGCCGCGGTCACGGCCAGGGCGGCGAGAGCGGCCACCGTGCGCTTCGTCCAACGCCACATGAGCCGTCTCTCAGACTCAGCCGGCGGACCGCTGCATCTGGACGATCACCCGGACCGGGATGACGTGGCACTCGTCCCGCGTCACGCGAACGCTCGTCGTGCTGGCCGGCTCGTAGCCGGCGCGGGTGGCGCGTACCTCGTACAACCCGGCGCGCTCGGTCGGCCCGGAGTAGGTGCACTCCTGCGGCGAGGCAAAGAGCCGCAGCTCCTCGCTGAAGGATCCATCGACGGCCACGACCTTCGCGTCGCAGATGCGTTGGCCGGAGGAAGCGTCCACCACCGTGACCACGAGCGCGTCCACGGCGATCGCGGTGCAGACCGGAGGTTCCGTCGGCTTGTCGCATCCCAGGAGACCGGACAAGCCTGCGGTGAGCGCAATCAGCGCGACGGTCCACGGCGAGCGCGCCGAGCAATTTTCTCCGGCGCTGGTGTTCGGCGCGCGCAGCGGAGCGTCTCCTCTGACGTGTCGCGGCGGATTCACTCCGACGCGACACGCTTGATGACGCCGAACGCGGAGCGGAGCGCGCCGCATCCTGGAATACCGAG
>Ga0066685_10001513_pt1 | contig 10129 bp, 10 predicted proteins | sample GraSoiAngelo_134_FD_62305 | JGI IMG/M metagenome (GOLD analysis project Ga0066685, IMG submission 62305) | Grasslands soil microbial communities from the Angelo Coastal Reserve, California, USA - 14_0929_05_30cm | ecosystem: Environmental > Terrestrial > Soil > Grasslands | place: USA...
GGCAGCATCAAAACCGAGATCAAAGTGGACCTCCCGCGCCCGCGGGACATCAACGATCCGCAAGTGGCCGGATACGCCGGCAAAATCGCCGCGCTGTTGGAGGAAGGACAACGTGAAACCATCCCCGGAGAAAAAGTTTAGGCTCTACGTTTTCGGCTTTTACCTGCTCCTCTTTGTCATCTGGCAGGCGCTCTTCAGTCTGCGGATCATTCCCGATTATCTGTTCCCCTCGCCGCTGCAAGTCGGCTGGCGCCTCTGGGAACTGGGCAATGATGGGATGCTCTGGCCCAGCATCAAAGCCACGTTGGCGCGCATGGCCATTGGCTTTTCCATCGCCGCCGGAATTGGCCTGGTCATCGGGATGCCCATGGGCATGAGTCGGGTGGTCAACAGTTGTTTGAAGTCCCTGTTCCTCGGCTTGCAAACCTTGCCCAGCGCGGCCTGGGTGCCGATTTCGCTGCTCATCTTTGGTCTGAGCGACAGCGGCATCTATTTCGTTGTCATCATGAGTTCGGTCGCTGCCGTGGCCATCGCGACTTCCGACGGCATCCTGCACATCCCGCCCATTTACCTGCGCGCGGCGCGCACGCTGGGCACGCCCGGCTACGCCATGCCCTTTCGCGTCATTCTGCCGGCGGCACTTCCGCGCATTGTGACCGGCGTCAAACTTGGCTGGACCCTGGGCTGGCACGGCGCCGTCTCCGCCGAACTGATTAAATCGAGCATCGGACTGGGCTACCTGCTCTACATGGGCCGCGAGTTGAACGACGCTGCCCAGGTGCTCGGCATCATGGTGCTGACGATCCTGTTCGGGCTGCTGCTGGACCGCTTTCTCTTCGGCCAGATCGAACACCGCATCCGGCGGCGTTGGGGGCTGCTGACCCCGGCGTAGCTGCGACAGGTCGCCCGAACCGCACCCCGATTTCCTCTGTCAGGATTCACGCGGAGTTTTTGCCTATGCTGCGACGCTTCTTTCGGCTAACACTCGTGCGTCATCCTTATGTCTCTCCTTCAAGTCGCTGGACTTTGCAAAACGTTTGGCGAGGTGCGCGCCGCCAGTGATGTCTGTTTCGAGGTGCGAGCGGGTGAAATTTACGGTTTGCTCGGCCCCAACGGCGCGGGCAAAACCACCACCATCTCGATGATCTCCGGTCTGCTGCGGCCCGACGCCGGCAAAGTCGCGGTCGATGGCGCAGACTTCTGGAGCGATCCGGCTCGCGCGCAGAAGATCATGGGCGTGGTGCCGCAGGAGGTGGCACTTTACGAGGAACTGTCCGGCCGCGAGAACCTCGAGTTCTGGGGGCGACTGGCCGGCCTGACTGCGGTCGAGACTCGCGAACGCGCCGGCGAAGTGTTGGAGGCATTGTCGCTCGCTGACCGTGCGCGGGATGCGGTGAAGAATTACTCCGGCGGCATGAAGCGTCGTATCAACATCGGTTGTGCGCTCATGCACCGGCCGAAACTGCTGCTCCTGGACGAACCGACCGTCGGCATCGACCCGCAGGCGCGCGCGAACATTCTGGAATTCGTGCGCCAACTGGGCGCGGAAGGCGCGGCGATCCTTTACACCACGCATTACCTGGAGGAAGCGGAGACGTTATGCAGCCGCATCGGCATTATTGACCACGGCAAATTACTGGCCGAAGGAACCCTGCCGGAACTTCGAAAGCGCCTCGGCGGCGATCAACTGTTTGTGCTGGAGGGAAACCTGCAACAGGCCAATCCCGATGACTGGCCGGGATTTCGTGAGCGCTTTCGCATCATTCAGAAGCTGGATCACCAACTCATCGTGTCCTCTCAAAACAGCCGGCATCCTTCGGAGTGTCTGCGTGATCTGCTGGAACTGCCCGTGCGCGTGGAAAACGTCACCTTGAAGCGGCCCAGCCTGAACGACGTGTTCCTGCAGCTCACCGGCCGGGAACTGCGCGAATAGACGCCAGGCCACTGAACGGATGAAAGGATTCGCTCAACGAAATTCGACTGGTGAATGTTGCGGTTCGCCTGGTTGCGACGGAGCACCCCCTCACCCCGCCCTCTCCCCCTCCGAGGGGGAGAGGGTGCCCGGAGGGCGGGTGAGGGGGCCACGCGCATCACAACTTTACCTAATTTGTTGGCTTACGCTGTTCTGAGCCATGCTCTGGACGATGCTCATCAAAGATCTGAGGCGCGCCCGGCACAATCCCTGGCCGTATCTGCTTAATCTCGCGCTGCCGCTCTGCATCACCGCGCTGATCGGCCTCGTGTTCGGGCCTTCCTCGAAAGGCGGCGGCCTGGGCCAGATCAAGCTCGCGGTCGTGGATGAGGACGACTCCGTGTTGAGCAGCCTGCTGCGTGGCGCGATGAACCAGGGCGATTTCAAAAAACATCTGGAGGCACACTTTCTCGAACGGAACGAAGCCTTCAAGCAAATTAATGACAACAAAATCAGCGCCGTGCTGATCATTCCGAAGGGGTTCACGCGAACCTATCTGAGCGGCGACGAGCCGGTCGCTTTCGAGCTGATCAAGAATCCCGCGCAATCATTTTACCCGGCGATTCTGGAGGAACTCGTGCAAGTGGCCGTCACGGGCTTGAACGCCGTCGCCCGCAACCTGCGTTCCGATTTGCCGGCATGGAAAGAGGTATTCGAGAAAAAAGGGCGGCCCGACATGAAAGGTATCGCCGAGCTCATGGTTCGCGTCGGTGACAAATTTGAGAATGCCGAACGTTACCTGTTTCCGCCACTGGTCGGTTACGAAGCGAGCACTCAAAAGAAGGCCAAAGAACAAGGACCGGCGCTGAACATCTTCGCCTTTCTGCTCCCGGGCATGGCGGCAATGTTCCTGTTGTTCCTTGCCGACCACGCAATTCGCGATCTCTACCGCGAAGTCACCGCGCGGACGCTCGACCGGTTCCGCACGCTGCATGATCGGCTGCTGCCCTTCGTGATTTCCAAGGTGGTTCTCGCGATGGCGGTCGTCGTGCTCGGCAGCATCGTGATGTTTGGCGGCGGTGTCCTGATGTTCGGCATCCATTGGCAGAGGCCGCTGGCGATGGCTGTGGTGATTCTGGCTTTCGGTCTGTTTGGCTCCGGGTTCATGGCCTTCATCGCCGCGCTGGCGCGAAGCGAACGACGCGCCAATGCGGTGAATGGTGTCATCGTGATGTGTCTGTCGTTCGTCGCCGGCAGTTTCTTTCCTGCGAGACAACTGCCGCCATTGTTCCGCGATCATCTCAGTCCGCTCGTGCCGAACTACTGGTTCATCGAAGCGCTGCGCGCATTGCAGTCAGGCGCCGTTGACATGCCATGGAGTTGGGCCGCGTTGAAACTTCTGGTCCTGGGGTTGGGGTTGGTGATCGCAGCGTCATGGGTTTTTCAGCGTGCGCTGGCGAAAGGCATCCGGGCATGAAACGCGTTTTCCAGATTGGCCACAACGACATTCGCCTATTCCTACGCATGAAGGCAGGTTACGTCTGGCTGTTCCTCGTGCCTTTGGTGTTCGTTTATTTCTTTGGCATCGCCTTCCGCGGGCCCGGTGCTCCGTCCAACCCGCGCCCGGCCGTGCTCATCGAGAATCGCGACACCGGCTTCCTCGGGACGTTGCTGATGGGGGAACTGGACGCGCAAGGCATGCGCCTCGTTGACCAAGCCAAACGCAACGAAGCCGAGCGCGGCATCCGCATCCCCGCCGACTTCACCGGGAAGGTCCTTAAGACCGAGCCGGTGAAAGTGGAATTCTTCCAGGTCGAAGGTTCGGGCGCGGAATCCGCCTTCCTCATCGAGCTGCGTTTGATTCGGGCGCTCGTGGCCATGAACTCGCACCTGTTCGAGCTGGCGTCCCAAAGCCAGGAGCCGGTGAACGAACCGGAACTGCGCGCGCTGACGAAGGCGGAGAATCCCGTGAGCCTGAAGGCGCAATTCGCCGGCCGCAATCCGGCGCCGGCCGGCTTCAATCAATCGTTGCCTGGCACGCTGGTGCAGTTCCTGATGATGAACCTGATGATCTTCGGCGGTGCGAGCATCGCCGGAGAACGCGCGGACGGCGTGTTGCGGCGGCTGGCGGTGTATCCGATTCGGCGATGGGAACTGGTCATTGGAAAAGTCTATGGACGATTCCTGCTCGGCGGCGTGCAGATAATTTTCTTCCTCTTGCTCGGCCAATTCATCTTCAAGGTCAACCTGGGGCAGAGCCTGTTCGCCATCCTGCTCACACTCGGAATCTATGCGTGGGTCGCGGCTTCGCTCGGCGTGGATCGGCGCGGCGGTGAAGAACGAGGACAAGATCATCGGCCTTTGCGTGCTGGCAAGCTCGATCATGGCGGCGCTTGGCGGATGCTGGTGGCCTTTGGAAATCGTGCCGGCAACGTTGCAAATCATCGCTCACTGTGTCCCGACCGGTTGGGCGATGGATGCGCTGCATCAACTCATCAGCTTCGGCGGCGGCTGGGAAACGGTCCTTTCCAAGCTTGGCGTGCTGGCGTTGTTCGCCGCCGGCGCGAACATCGGCGCGGCGAAGATGTTCAGATATTGAAGTGTACTCAACGCAGTTCCCCGTCCCCCGCTGATGCGGAAGGATGAAACGGTGCCAAAGAGAGTCGGTACACTTTTTCGAAGGCTGACGATTGACTGCAACAAGGCGCAAACTTGAAAGCCGGGTCGCGCTCGTAACCGGCGGCGCATCCGGAATTGGCCGTGCCCTGTGCGAAAAACTTGCAGCCGACGGCGCCTCCGTCGTTGTCTCCGATATCCATGTTGCGGGAGCGGAGGAAGTCGCTGCGGCCATTCGTCAGCGCGGGGGTCGGACGGAGGCGGCGCAACTGGACGTTTCGCTTGCCCCGGAGGTGGACAAGCTCGTCAATGATGTGGCCGCGACTCACGGGCGCCTCGACTACATGTTCAACAACGCCGCGGTTGCAGTCGTTGGAGAACTCCGCGATGGCAACGTCGCAGATTTCGGGCGGGTCGTGGACGTGAACCTGTTCGGCGTGGTGCACGGCACGATGGCGGCGTATCGCGTGATGCTGCGGCAAGGCTTCGGGCACATCGTGAATATTTCGTCCGTGGCCGGCTTGATGCCGACGCCGATTCTCACGGCCTACAGCACCACGAAATGGGCCATCGTGGGTTTCTCGACTGCCGTGCGCGCGGAGGCAGCCGGGTTGGGCGTGAAGGTCAGCGTCGCTTGCCCTGGCCTGGTCCGAACGAACATGGGCGAACACAACATGTACTGGAACGTGCGGAAGGAAGATCATCTTGCTCAACTTCCGTGGCGCTGGGTGATGGAACCGGATCAGGCCGCGAAAGCGGTCTTGCGCGGAGTAGCGCGGAATCAGGAGATCATCGTGTTTCCGTTCTCGGCCCGCGTGGCGTGGTGGATGTATCGGGCGTACCCGCTGGTTTTTGCGCCGCTGCTGCGCCGAATGTTGAAAAAGTATCGCGCCTTGCGACTAAAGCCATGATCCGCCTTTCCCGCCGCACGGCTCACTCTGGCAACTGGCTGCCATTCGGCACGACAGGCTGCGCTTCGAACATCGCGGCAGCGCGACCAACTCATTTCTTCAACAACCCCTGCACCTCCAGCCAATCGGCGAAACGATCTATCCAGTGATCGGTGGGCAGGTTTTGCTTTCGCATACCAAAGCCATGACCGCCCTTTTGATAAAGGTGGAGCTCGGCGGACTTCTTCGCAGCAGTCCAATCCTGGTAAAGCGCGACACTTTGTGGCGCCAGCCCGAGCGGATCGTCGCTCGCTGCCAGAATGAACATCGGCGGGGCGTCGGCGGGAACCCCGCCCGACTTGATCGTCCAGTTGTAGGCCAGATAAATTGGAGCCACGAAGCTGGGTCGCGTTCCAGGAGAATAGTTGAAGGCCACCGACGCCGTCACCGTGCCCCCGGCGGAAAAGCCCATGATGCCGATCCGATCCGGGTTGACTCCGTATTCGTTCGCATGCTTGCGCACGTAACCAATTGCCGCGTTACCGTCGGCCATGGCCAGCTTCACGACGGGCGCAACGATGTCATCCAGCTTTCCTCTCGTCATCAGCTCACGGGTCGGGTCATCGGTCTTGCATTCGACGAGCCTGTATTTCAACACGAAACAAGTGACGCCTTCGGTGTTGAGCCAACGGGCGACATCGAATCCCTCGCTGTCGATCGAAAGGGCGAAGAATGCGCCGCCCGGACAGATGACGACGGCTGTGCCGTTCGCTTTTGCTGGATCGGCCGGGAAAACGGTGAGCGTCGGATTGGCCACGTTGAAGACCACGCGTGTCTGCCAAGCGTTGGTTCGGTTTTCCTTTTCCTCCTGCTTCCAGTTTTCCGAACCCGGAGCCGGACCTTCGTAGAGCCGAACGACTTTTTCCTGAGCAACGAGGCTCGTGCAGGATAGGGAAAGGAATAAGACGATTAGAGTGCGCGTGTTCATGATCGCGATGGTTGTAGCAGTGGGCCGCATCCTGTCAAACAGCCGATGACGCGTCTGCGCGTGTGCTCCGGGGGGCGCCTCGGACCATTTTCTCGGTTAGATGTTCCAGATCGTCCCGCGCCTTCCACCGGTTGTGCGGCCGTGTGGCGAAATGGCTTCTTATCATCCGACAATCGTGATAGTCATAGCCAAGAATGGTTAGACGATATGGCGCCGGAGAGCTTTACGGATTTGACGTTTCGGCATTGTCAGCCGAACGAATTCGCGAGCTTGCTTTGGCCAAACACAAGGACATGCCTTGCCCATTCAAACCCCAGGAAGCAGGCACGCCGCTGGGGAAAGAAGATGGCCGTCGTCGTTGACAAAGGCTTCTGGGAATCTTTGAGCGAGATGCGCGAGGTCAGAAACAAAAGGTGTCGAAACTGAAAACAACTGTTAAAAACGCTGAAACCTCTTGCAGAGGCGAGATCGAGCGGATGCTCAAAAACTCGCAGACCAAAGTTATCATGCCGGTCGTCGCGCTTGGGCTTTTGAAGGTCTATTTCGACTTCTGGCAGAAAGACCTTCTCTGATACCGAAGTCCGCAAGGCCTACCAGTCAGCCGTGCGAGACTTGAAAGAGTTCCTGGGTCACGACGTGCATGTCGGCGCAAAATACGAAGACGCCTATGGAATGCGCATGTCTCGATACGGCGTGCTGAAGTCTGTTGACCACCTCAAATACGAGCTGCTGCCGCCTTACACAGACTGCGCTCAGGCTCTGTGTGGTTGGATTCCCTCGCGAATCAAGCAGCACATTGAAGAACGACTGGGTATCGTGCCACTGCTGCAGAACGTCGCGACACGCGTGACCCTCGCTGAGAGCAAGAGTGACTTCCTCAACTTGATTGGGAAGCAAATCGACAAGACTCCGGCGAACTTTGAAATTTTCAGCTTCGCGGTCATCAAAGTGCATCTCGAAAAGTTCGCCTGCAAAATCTACCGGGACACGCGGACCGCAGCGCATGACAAGGGTGTGGACCTTTCCACCAACTTCGGCGTCGTTTACCAAATAAAGAAGCTGCGCATGAGCACGGAGTCAGATGCGAACCGAGTCTATGCTGAACTCAAGGTAAACTTCGACAGCGAGCGCCTTCAGGACGGCAACGTTATCTTGGTGATTGATGAGATTTCCAAAGACGTAAAAAAATATCTCATTGACATGAAGGTGCAGTCCATCAGCAAAGATGATCTCCTTAAAATGGCAGCGAATTTCGACGAGTCGGAAGACCGGCAGAAAGTGTTGCGAATCGTTTACGAGGAGTTTCGCCGGGAGTATTCGAGTAGCATCAAGTAGCCGCAGAACGATCAGGCCAAAACTTCCGCAGGAAAAGCGTGATCTTCCACAATCTTCTCCGCAGCTTCGACAGCAGCGTCTTCGCTGGCGAACTCCTTTTCATAGTGCGCGAAAAAGTCGATCGGATAATTCCCCTCAACAACGCGAACCGTTGCACCGCCTAAACCATCAGCATCCACGACAACAGATTTGTCGTCGGTGACGTTTAGTGGCGAAAGATAGAGGACCGATTTTGGAGCACTTATACCGAGTTCCCGTCGAATCGTATCAACTTCGGTTTGAAGCTCCTTCAGCTTAGCGTGTTTGTTGGTCGCGCACATGACATGGATAAGTTCTGCAAAAACGCCGCACGACGGTTGTCGAACCAGACTTCCACTTGCGACTGTAGGTGGTTGAAGAGCGAGCCATTTGTTGGCGCTTTTGTAACAAGGGTTCACGTAGGCGAGCAAGCGGTTTGTTAGCTCGTCCTCTTCGGGCAATCAGCTGCCATTGTGAACGGGCAGTCCTCAATTCGAGGATTGTATGCTCACTGCGGCTAAGGCTCGAATGATTGCTCCTCAACGTAGCCAAATATACCGTAACGCGACTAATTCGGGCAACGGAAGTCACGGCGGACATAGTTGCACCTCGCGTCAGCATGAAAGGCACTGCCACCTGCATCCGAAGTCATATACAAATCCGTGCCGTCACGGTGTCTTGACCAGTGAGAGAAGCCATGTCGCATGAGCAATTCCGCGCCGCGCGAAAATTCCGACCAGCGCTTCCGCTGGCCGTGGTTCCTCGTCGCCGGCTGCCTGCTGACCACGCTCATTGGCCTTTTCCTGATGCGGCGCAATGATGCACCGCCCGCCCTGCCCAGTTCTGCGGATGTCCCAGCGCAATCCTCCGCTACTGGCGTCCATACCCCGCGTGCCCCGAGTGTCGGAGGCACGCCGTTGCCTCATCAACGCTCAGCTTCCGAGCCTGCGCGCACCGCGGAGGAAATCGTTGCGAGCAAAGTCAGCCAGTTCGCCCGTTCGCGCCGTGAGATTGCCCATGCCATGGCACGGCAGTTCAAGATCGTAGTGCCCGCCGACGTAGAGCGGTTCTTCGCCGCCGTGGAAGGGGGGCGGTGGGATGAGATTGAGGCTGCCTTCAAACCTCTCGATAACCGATACAAGGCCAAGCCGCCGCCGCACGATCTCGATGTGCTCTGGGGCACTATTCTCGAGTCGCTCGGCGTCGCCGAATCCGCCCATGATTGGCCTGCCCAAAAGCTCCTCGACTACGGAGAAGCCGTGCTCGGCTCTCTTCGGCCCGGGATGGTGTATGTGGGTGGCACCGATCCGGGACGCTTTATTCCTACGCTTCTCAATGAAACCGGTGATGGAGAGCGGCACGTCATCGTCACCCAAAATGGCCTCGCTGCTGGCAGCTACCTCGATTATCTCAACTTTCTTTACGGTGACCGCCTGACCACGCTCACCCACGAGGATTCCAACCGCGCCTTTCAGGACTATCTCACTGATTTCCAGAAACGACTGGCGCGCGACCAGCAGTTTCCCGAGGAACCCAAGCAAGTCTTCCCCGGTGAAAATAGCAGCACGAGGAGCGACGGCACCCCAAGCTTCTCGATCGCCAGTCAGGACGACCAAGGTCAGGTCTCCGGCCAGGTCGCCATCATGTCAACGACAGGCTTCTCCAAACCCTGCTGCAAAAGAATCCCGATCTTGCTTTCGCTCTGGAGGAATCTTTCCCGCTGAAATCCACGTATGCCGACGCGGCGCCCCTTGGCCCGATCATGGAACTCCGCGCGCAGAACGGAGATAACGCCTTCACCGCCGAACGCGCCGCCCAGTCACTTGATTACTGGCGCGCAACCACACAACAGATGCTCTCTGATCCGGAAGCTTCCAGCTCGCCCGAAACCCTCAAAACCTACTCGCACATGGCCACAGCTCAGGCGAATCTATTCGCCGACCGGAGCTACCCGGCCGAAGCCGAACAAGCTTATCGCCTCGCCATGGAAATCTGGCCCCGCAACTTTGAAGCAGTCAGCGACCTCTCGGACCTCCTCCTCCGCATCGGTCGCGCCGCCGAGGCCCGCAGACTCGTCGAAGACTTCACAAGGAACAACCCCTGATTTAAGCACGGCTCTTGAATCGCTTCGTCCTGGCATCATCGTCGCCACCCAACCGACGCCGCGCCCGTGAGTTCGAAGCGCGGAGACGAAGGTCGCTGTTCATCAGTTTCCCCCTCTCTCCAGCTCTCTCCCCGCTCGTTCCTCGCGGGGAGAGGGGCGCGAGTCGAAGAACGAACGTGCTCAGTGAACATGTGATTGGCAATGGATATGCTAAATCTACATCTTCGCCTGATTCAGTCCGCGCTGGGTCAGAAGGCGGAGGTTAA
>Ga0066685_10001522_pt1 | contig 10101 bp, 10 predicted proteins | sample GraSoiAngelo_134_FD_62305 | JGI IMG/M metagenome (GOLD analysis project Ga0066685, IMG submission 62305) | Grasslands soil microbial communities from the Angelo Coastal Reserve, California, USA - 14_0929_05_30cm | ecosystem: Environmental > Terrestrial > Soil > Grasslands | place: USA...
GTGCACACGCTGGCGCGCGGTTCGGACCAGAAGCGCATCGAATTTGGCGGCGTGATTTACACCGAGTCCGCCGAAAAAGCGGCGCGCTTCATTCTCGACTGCAACCAGAACCGCATTCCGCTTGTTTTTCTGCACGACGTAAATGGCTTCATGGTCGGCAAGGACGCGGAGTGGAGCGGCATTATCCGCGCTGGCGCGAAAATGGTAAACGCCGTGGCCAACAGTGTGGTGCCAAAAATAACCGTAATTCTGGGGGGCAGCTTCGGCGCGGGAAATTACGCTATGTGCGGCAAAGCCTACGACCCGCGTTTCATGTTCGCGTGGCCCACGGCGCGCTTCGCGGTAATGGGCGGAGACGCCGCCGCCAGCACGCTCGTCGAAATCAAATTGAAGCAGCTCGAGCGCGAAGGCAAAAAAGTCGACGAAAAACAAAAGAAGGAACTATACGAATCGGTGCGCGCAACGTACGAGCATCAGACCGATCCGCGCTACGCCGCCGCTCGTTTGTGGGTCGATGCCATCATCGATCCCGCGCGCACGCGTGAGGCCCTGACTTGGGCCCTCGAAACTGCCGCGCTGAATCACGAAATCCGCGAATTCAAAACGGGAGTCCTGCAGACCTGACATGGAAAACGCCAAAGTGATCGAGTGTCCACGCGATGCCTGGCAGGGATTACCGGATCTCATCCCCACGGAATACAAAGTTGACTATTTGAAAGAACTGATCGCTGCCGGATTCAGGCATATCGACGCAATCAGTTTTGTTTCGCCGAAACACGTCAAGCAGACGGCGGACAGCGAAGAGGTGATGGCAAGATTGAATGCTTCCCTCCCCGCTGGTTGGGAGCGTCCCGAGATTATCGGAATTGTGGTGAATGAAAAAGGATTGCAGCGGGCACTGGCGACGCCGGGGGTGACGACCATTGGATATCCCTATTCGATTTCGGCGTATTTCCGGCGGGCCAACGCCAACATGACACGGGACGAATCCCGTCTGCTGGTCGAGAAGCTGAAGAAAGACACAGCGGCGGCAAATCGCGGCCTGGTCATTTACATTTCGATGGCGTTTGGGAATCCGTACGACGAGCCGTGGGGCCCGGAAATCGTGGCGGATACTTTGGAGTGGCTAAAGGACATTCGAGTGCGGACGGTTTCGCTGGCAGACACAGTGGGCACCGCTTCGCCGCAGCTCGTCGGCGATTTGTATGGCAGCGTGAAGGAGCACGTCGCGGGAATCGAACTGGGAGTTCACTTGCATAGCCGGCCGGAAAATGCGGAAGAAAAGATTCTGGCAGCCTACGAAGCGGGATGCCGGCGCTTTGATGGCGCTTTGACCGGGCTTGGCGGCTGCCCCTTTGCGGGAGACAATCTAGTCGGGAACATCGCCACGGAGGATGTTCTTGCCGCCCTGCGGAAGGCGCGTGCCGATCCCGGAATCGATTCGGCGCGGCTGACGAGAGTGATCGAAATGACCAACGAGATCCGCGCGAAGTATGCGCATGCCCCAGTTGTAAATTGAGGAGGTGTTTCCCAAAATGTATTCCACACTTCTTCTCGACATAAGCGGAAATCTCGCCACCATCACGCTCAACCGGCCGGAAAAGCGCAACGCCATCTCCACCCAAATGATGGCTGAACTGCAGACGGCCTTGGACGAGATTGAAAGAGGCCACGCTCGTGTAGGGATTCTGACCGGGGCGGGCACTGCATTTTGCGCGGGCATGGATTTAGACATGCTTGCCGCGATCGCGAAACAATCTCCCGCGGAAAATCAGGAAGACTCGCGACGGATTGCCAAGCTGTTCCGCAGGATCTGGAGTTTTCCCAGGCCGCTCATAGGCGCGGTAAACGGGGCAGCTTTCGCCGGGGGCTGCGGAATCGCCACGCTGTGCGACTTCACGCTGGCCGTCCCGGAAGCAAAATTCGGGTACACGGAAGTGCGGATCGGTTTTCTCCCCGCAATTGTTTCCGTGTTTCTGACCAGGCAGATCGGGGAAAAGCGCTGCCGTGATTTATTGCTTACCGGCCGCATCATCGAAGCGGCTGAAGCGAAGGAATTCGGCCTCGTGTCGGAGGTGGTTCCGGCCGACCGCTTGATGAAGCGCGCCGAGGAGCTTGCGGACCTGCTGATCGCAGCAAGCCCCAGCAGCCTGACTCGTTCCAAACGCCTTCTGGTATCCTCGGCGGCTGCAGGCGTGGATCACGATTTGGAACGCGCCATCCTGGAGAATGCGCGCATTCGTTGTACCCCCGATTTTCAAGAGGGACTCGCTTCGTTTCTGGAAAAACGCAAGCCCGTCTGGCAGGGCGAAAAACAGTGACTGGTTTTTAGTCGCCGCTTGATGGTTGTTGATGGTGGGCTGTAGTTTTTGGCTTTCTATTCTTATTTCACGTCATTGAAATAAGCGCCGGCGCGCGATTCATAGCCGCGGGCGGCGCCAATCGGCTCGATTGCGAGAAATCGGGAGATCGATGATTGAATATCACGATGCGATGGTGCGCGTGCGCTACGCGGAAACAGATCAAATGGGTGTGGTCTATCATGCCAACTATCTCGTCTGGTTCGAGGTTGGGCGCGTCGAACTGATGCGCACTCTAGGCTTCGAGTACAAGCGCATGGAGATCGAGGACGACTGTCGCATCGTAGTTGCTGATGTGCACTGCCGATATCATCATGCAGCGATGTACGATGAAGTCCTGTGCATCCGGACACGCATCGCGGAATCCCGGAATCGTGTGATCAAGTTTTCCTATGAGGTGATTCGCGATTCGGACGGAAAAGTCCTGGCCAACGGCGAGACAACGCACGTGATTTGCGGGAGCAACGGCCGGCCGAAATTGCTGCCCAAGAAATACCACAGCGTCTTTAGCGCCATCGTCGCGCCGCAACCCGACCGGAGCAACGCGTGAGCGTCGCCCTTAGCGGAAACGATTTGACCTTTCTGCATCTCCACGACGTTGCCCTGCGTGGCGCCGAAGTTCAATTAACGGCTTCGGCCATCGAGCGGATGAACGCTTCGCGCGCGGTGGTTGAGCGCCTGGTGGCGTCGGGGGCAACGGCGTACGGAATAAATACGGGATTCGGAAAACTCGCTTCGGTGCGCATCTCTACTGAACAGGTGCGGCAACTACAAGTGAATCTGGTACGTTCCCACGCCTGCGGCCTGGGCGTGCCGCTGAGTGAAGCGGAGACGCGCGCGATGATGTTGCTGCGCGCCAACGCGCTGGCGAAGGGCTTTAGCGGCGTGCGGCCGCGGGTGGTGGAGACGCTTTGCCAAATGCTGAACGCTAAGGTGCATCCTGTCATTCCTTCGCAGGGTTCGGTGGGCGCTTCGGGTGACCTTGCGCCACTGGCGCATCTGGCGCAGGTGGTCATTGGCGAGGGCCATGCGACATTTCGTGGAGAAGTCTTGCCCGGCGGCGAGGCTATGAAGCGCGCGGGGATTACGCCCGTCGGGTTGGAGGCGAAAGAAGGACTATCGCTTCTGAATGGGACGCAGGGCATGCTGGCGCTGCTTAGCCTCGCTTTAGATGAAGCGGACATTTTGGTGGACACCGCGGATGTGGCCGCTTCCCTCTCGCTGGACGCGCTGCGCGGAAGCCCCGGGGCGTTCGATGCGCGGATCATGCAGGCGCGGGCGTATGCTGGGGCGGGGACGACGGCGCGGAATCTTGCGCAACTGAATGAAGGCAGCCAAATTCGCGAGTCGCATCGCGCATTGGAAAAAGATCCGCGTGTGCAGGATGCGTACAGCCTGCGTTGCACGCCGCAAGTGCACGGGGCAGTGCGCGATTCGCTGGCACAGGCGCGGGAAATGGCGGCGGTGGAGTTGAACAGCGCGACGGACAATCCGCTGGTTTTTGTGCGCGATGCGAACAACGGGGACATCATTAGCGGCGGAAATTTTCACGGGCAACCGCTGGCGATGGCGGCGGATCAAGTGGCAATCGCGATTGCGACGCTCGGCGGAATTGTCGAGCGACGGATCGAGCAGATGACAAATCCGCTGACCAGCATGCTGCCGGCGTTCCTGACACCGGAGCCAGGGCTGAATTCAGGATTCATGATCGCGCAGGTGACCGCGGCGGCGCTTACGAGCGAGAACAAGGCGTTAGCTACGCCCCATTCCGTCGATTCCATTTCCACGAGCGGCAATCAGGAAGATTACGTCTCGATGGGAATGGGCGGGGTGCGGCGGCTGGCCCGCATGCTGGTCAATTTGCGGAATACGATCGCCATTGAATTGCTATGTGCCTGCCAGGGGATCGATTTGCTGGCACCGCTGCAAACTGGGGCGCTAGCGAAGAAGGCTTATGCGGCTGTGCGGGCCAGGTCGCCCATCGTGAAGGATGATCGGACTTTGGCACCGGACATTGAAGCTGTGTCGGCTCTGGTGGCTGAGGCCGCGTTTTCATCGCTGTTTCGATAGACTTGGCTCGAAAACCCCTGGGCCGCAAATTAAGCTGTGCTGAAATCAAGGGAGTTAACATCACGAGCTCTGCCTTGCCTGCTAATGAGCGATTTTCATGAGGTTTCGCGGGCCAGCCGGCCCTAAATGACACGGTTGAGGAATGGCGCTCGTTCAATGGGAGGAAAAGTGGATTGGGAAAGGTTCGGCAAATCAAAAAAAACAGGGAAACTTTGCCGGCATACTACGGAAGAGCGGGCTGGATGTCAGTTTGGCGGAAGTCGTCACCCTTGAAGAGGAGGGCCTCGCCCGTGGATTTGGCCAGGGCGTAGGAGAAACAGTCGCCGAAGTTGAGGCCGGCGGGATGGTGGCCTTTGCCGTAGTCGGAGTAGCCCTGCCGGGCCAACAGGGCTTGGTCTTCGGTGACAGGCTCAACCGAGATGCGGGAAGTGCGGAAAAAGGAGTCGCACTGGCGTAGGCCTTGGTCGCCGATGAGGCTTTCCGCAATAATCGAGGCTTCAACAAACGAAGCGGCGGAAATTCTACAGACCGGCGCAGATGAAATGGCATCAACAAAAACTTCGAATCCGGGCTCGCCGAGCACCACGCCAAGAACTGCGGAAGTGTCCAGGATCACTTCGGGAGCCCCTTATCGTCATACAACAGATCGGCATGGTCGATGTAAGGCCCCTTGTAAAGGGACGCCCCGCGTCTTCCGATGGCCATGATGGCGGCACGCATCGCGTCGCGTTTGCGGCGGCGGAGGACGGCTTCTAGACGCTCGCGAATGGCCTGAATCACAGCGGAGGTCATGGATTCGCCAGTTTCGCGGGCCAACTCCTGAGCGAGCTTGTGGGCTTCGGGGTCTTTGATGTTAAGACTCATGAATCTACCATCCTAGAATTATGTCTACCTGTCTACCACAAGCCTGCCGACAATGCGGGATCTCGAAGTTGATAGTGAGAGAACAAAGTGATCGGTGTCTCGTGATTGGTGAGTGGTCCAAACCTCACGAAGCATGCCGTATAGAGGTTAGGGCGACCGAGAACTGACTCATTTACCTTTGTTCAGCTCATGGGCAAACGCGGCCAACTGAGGAATTCCTCGAGGCTGTCGGCGACTGTTTCTCCGTGAGAGCCACTGCCGTCGTAGTCCAGGAAGATCACCGGGGAATCCTTTTCGCGCTGGTCGGTCGCGGCGACCCAATACCAGCATCCACGGCCGGTGGTTGCAAAGCAAAAGCCGGGACCGAAATCCTCCTCATAGGGCAACTCGTTCAGGGCTTCGATGTCCAGGGGCTCGAAGCAATAAACGGGCCAACGTTTCGGCCACCAGCGTTTCTTGCCGGGTTTCTGCAATTGGAAGCCTGCTGACTGAATGGCCAATTTGTCCTCGTACAACCGCAGAAGTCTCTCCGGGAGCAGTTTGCCCAATTCGCGTTCGACGGGTTCCGGTTGTGGATTCAGCAGGCGGTCGAGGTAGGCCTCGTACCTGGCCTTGATTTGATCGGCGCTCGGGCGGGAACGGAATTTTGCGATTGCTCGGCGTAAACCAGTCGCGATGACGAGCAGTGCGGTAGCGAATACCAGGGGGCCGAACACAAAGAGCAGAAGCTTGTCCACGACCCGATGATACTGCATCGGGCGGCGTTTCTGATCTTTGGCTTGGTGCTCGGAGGAGTGCTGCTCTACTTTGGATTCAAGGTCTTGGGAGGCGCGGCGCTGCTCGTTTTGGCGGGGGCGGATTCATCAGCCGTCCGCTACTGTAGGATTCTGCTCCTAGGCAAGGGATTGCAGGAAGAATGTGAGCATGCGGTAGCCGGCGATGTAGGAGAAGGGGACCAGTTCAAGGGAATAGTGGCCGCAGGGGAGTTCGAGCGTGCGAGGGTCGGCACCGTGGCGGCGGAGAGAGTCGAGCATCTGACGGGTGAGCGCGGGGAGCATGGTGGGGTCGTATTTGCCATAGACCATGAAGCAGTTGCGGCCGGCACCCATACCGCGCTCGACGTACGGCATGGGGCTGATGGGGGCCCAGTAGTCGCGGAGTTCGTCGACGGTGACGTGGTGGCGTAGGCCTTCCCAGACGTGATTCGTGGTCATGCCCTGACTCACGACGTCAGCGTAGTAGGTCGAGACGTGGAAAAAGCCGCCAGCGCGGACGCGTTCATCGTGAACGAGGGTGATGTAGCCAACGGAAGAACCGAGGCTGGTGCCCAGGATGCCGAGCTTGGCATAGCCCCGCTGTTCAAGCCAGTGGAGGCAACGGCGCGCGTCCTGGACGGCCTGGCGGTTGGCCTGGAGGGTGAGGCCGATGTTGGGGCCGCAGATTTGGTCGGCGCGCTCGTGGCCCTTAGCCATGCGACGGTCGTGGTAAGGCATACTCATCTTGAGGACGGTGATGCCTAGGCGCTGTATCCAGCGGCAGAGACCGTTTTGGCCAAGCCATTTAGCGTTCCAGTTGGGGAGGAGGAGGACGGCGGGGCCATGACCAGCTTTTCTGACGGGAAACAGTTGGGCGTGGACGGTGTTGTTTTCCGGCCAGGGAGATGCGATGAAGCTGGTGAAGGTGAGAACGTTTTCGCGGTCGAGGCGGTAATCGGTGGCGGGAGAGGCGGCGTACCATTCCCTGCTCGATTCCATCGCTTGGCGGGCGTACTCGCGGACGAATGCTCCGGGATTGGGCTCATCGGATGCACCGCCGAGGTGTTCGAGGCCCCAATGGAAGGCCTGGACGCGACGATTGTCGTCGGTGGTCCAGCGGCGGTGTTCGTAGCGACGAATTTGGCGTTCGAACCAATGCATAAAAGCAGATGTCCATTATGAGTGTACAGTTGTTAGTTCGGAAATGAGAACTCCGCCCCGACGCTTGCGGTTAGCTTCCAGTTCAAGAAACCGAAAAGGAGGACCCGGGGAGGTAGAGAGCGCCGGAATGCCAGAACCCTCTCTGTACCCCTCGTTGAGGGGAGTGCTGATGGATTGGGATACTCGCTCCGCAAGTCCAATCCAGAGTGCAAGAGGCGCGCTTCGCTCCGCTCGACACACCCAAGCGAGATTTGGCGAAGGAACGGTTAGGCATCGGGCACGGGAGGCGGGGCCATTGATTGAGGCCGTGGGGTGAGTGTGGCAGATTGAGAAGAACGGCCGCGGAGTGGCCGTGCAAACCGTGGTCATCATCACCGTCTTCTCTTTTCTATTCGGGATTATCGTGGGGAGCTTCTTAAATGTCTGCATCACGCGGATTCCCGAAGAAATCTCTATTGTTACACCCGGCTCGCGCTGCCCACGATGCGGGACGCCAATCAAGCCCTACGACAACGTGCCGGTATTTGCTTGGATGTGGTTGCGCGGAAAGTGCCGCGCCTGCAGCGCGCCGATCTCGGCGATGTACCCGACCATCGAGCTAGCGACGGGATTACTTTTTGTGGGGGCCTTTCTGGAGTTCGGCATCACTCAGGCAACGGTGAAATGGCTGTTTTTTACCTGCTTGATTGTGATTCTGACGGTAACCGATTTGCGGGTGCGGCTGCTGCCGGATGTAGTGAACTGGCCTGGCTTGGCGGCCGGACTAATGTTTTCGGCATTCGTGCCGCCGGACCACGGGTATGCGGGGTTTCTCGCGTGGCGATTCCTGAATGTATATGTGCTGCCTGCATTTCTCGAGGGAATACTTGACGGAATCCTAGGGGCGGCTTTCGGAGGCTTTTTATTGTGGGGCTTGGCTGCGCTGTACAAAGTGGTGCGCGGCCATGAAGGCATGGGAATGGGCGACGTGAAAATGATCGCCATGATCGGGGCGTTTCTCGGCTTACGCGGAACGTTTCTGACGCTTCTGGTGGGAAGCCTTCTGGGAAGCCTGATCGGGATTGGTCTTGTCGTGGCTTTATATCTTGGGGGTTGGAGGAGCGGACTGGCGAAACGCGCGAGCCGCCGTGGGCTGGGGACGGAACGGCAGTTGCGATGGGCGATTGCGAGGCAATACCAGTTGCCGCTGGGAACGTTTCTGGGAATTGGGGCGCTGGCGATTGTGTATGGGGAGCCGGTGATTGGGACACGGTGGCCGATTTTCAGGGGGATCGTTGGTTAGCAAGAGCCAAAAGTTGAATGTTTAGAGTTTAAAATCGAGGAAGGAACGGGTGAAGGAAGATCAGGCAGAGACGCGGAGAACCGCTGAGACGCATAGAGAAGCCGGACCTGATAACTTGGACGCATTCGGAAGCGCTTAGGGAGAAAAGGGCCGAAGGGCAGGACTGATGTTCGCAACGTTTCAAGCCGGAAATAACACCCAGCATCTGTGGATGATTGCCGCGGGACTGGGAATTGGGTTCCTGGTGGTCACCGGGCTGGTGGTGTATCTGATGCGGAAGTTTTTTCAGAGCAACCGCGAGCCGCACAAGGAGCAATTCAAAACGAGCGGGCCGCGCACCGAGAATCCTTCGGCGTTCATGGCGGCGTCGATGCAGGGTGTGATTCAACAACTGCGCGAACAGGAAAAGGAACTGGAACGGTTGCATCGCATCGAGAAAGAGCGTGCGGAACAGACGGAGCGACTGAGCGAAGAGGTCACGCGAAACATGCCCGCCGGGCTGCTGGTGGTGAACGCCACGGGAATCATCTCCAGCTCGAATCCAGCTGCGGAGCAGGTTCTGGGCATTCGAGGGCTGGCATTCCGGAGATACAGCGAGGCGCTGGGGGCATCCCCGGAGATGACCAAGCTGCTTGCGGATTGCCTATCGACCGGGAAAATCTTCCGTCGCGAAGAGGTGGAGCATGTTCCGCCCGCAGGCGATACGCGGCGCCTGGGCGTGACCATTTCGCCGATCCGGCGAGGCGAGGGGAACATCAGCGGGGCCATCTGCCTGCTCACGGATTTGACGGAACTTGCCGCGCTGCAGCAGCGCGTGCAACTGAAGGAGAATCTGGCGGCGCTTGGCGAACTGTCCGCGGGAATTGCGCACGAGTTCAAGAACGCACTGGCGACGATTTCAGGTTACGCGCAGATGATCCGCTCGGATTCTTCCGAGGCGGAGGCTTTGGACTACGCCGAACGCATCCTGGAGCAGACCCGGAACATTACACACGTGGTGACGGAGTTCTTGAAGTATGCGCGGCCGCTGGAAATTCCGGACGAGCGCGTGGCCCTGCAAACGATGGTCGAGCGAGTGGTTGCGGAAGTGGGAGAGGTTCTGCCGCAGGTAAAGATTCGATGGGAAGGGACGTTTGGAGAGGCGGGCGGAGACGAAGGGCTTTTGAGGCAAGCGCTGCTGAACCTGGCGCGAAACGCGGCGGAAGCGTGTGCGCTGACGGTTGGCGGAGGGCGGGTCATTGTTCTTGGGGACGCCGTTCACCACGAGGAGGCGGGGTTTCAACGGATCAGCGTTATCGATAATGGCCCGGGGATTCCTGCGAATGTATTGCCGAAACTGTTCCGGCCTTTTTTCACCACCAAAGCGAAGGGGACGGGGCTGGGACTGGCCGTGGTGCAGAAGATCATCGTGCAACACGGCGGACAAGTGGAGGTGCGGAACCGACCCGCGGGAGGGGCGGAGTTTATAGTTACGCTACCCTTGCCGCGCAGCGTACCAGAAGCAGTAGAATCAAAGCAGGCTGGCATCTAAGAGATTGTCGAGGTCCAGCTGCTCGGAGAGGCAGGAATCTATGCGCATGAGATTTTGGACCAAAGCTTGGATGACCGC
>Ga0066685_10001528_pt1 | contig 10089 bp, 12 predicted proteins | sample GraSoiAngelo_134_FD_62305 | JGI IMG/M metagenome (GOLD analysis project Ga0066685, IMG submission 62305) | Grasslands soil microbial communities from the Angelo Coastal Reserve, California, USA - 14_0929_05_30cm | ecosystem: Environmental > Terrestrial > Soil > Grasslands | place: USA...
GGCGTGGTCTATACCCCCAACGAGATCGTGCGCTTCATGATCGAGAGCGCCGACTGGCTCTGCGACAAACACTTCGGCAGGAATCTCATTGATCGTGATGTGGAGATCCTTGACCCTGCAGTGGGCACCGGTACTTTTATCACCGAACTGTTGGAGCATTTCCGTGGTCAACTTGCCAAGCTCAAGCACAAGTACCTGGAGGAACTGCACGCTAATGAGGTGGCGATCCTCCCGTATTACGTCGCGAATTTGAACATTGAGGCCACCTACGCAGCCATCGCTGGCCAGTACCTTGAATTTCCTAACCTGTGCTTCGTCGATACTCTCGACAATGTTGAGGGGTTGTCCAAGTACACCGGCCACCAGCACGAGCTATTCGGGGGCGTGAGCGAAGAGAACGTCGAGCGTATCAAGAGGCAGAATACGCGCAAGATCAGCGTCATCATCGGCAACCCGCCGTACAATGCTTGGCAGGAGAATTTCAACCTTGATAACCCTAATCGTCCGTATCAGCAGGTCGATGACCGAATTCGCAGAACGTACCAGGAGCTTGGCACCGCCCAGAATCAAATTGCGCTGTTCGACATGTATACACGCTTCTTCCGTTGGGCGAGCGACAGGTTGGCAGAGAACGGAGTCTTAGCCTTCATCTCCAATAGGAGCTACCTAGACAGCCGAACCTTTGATGGGTTTCGCAACTCGGTTGCCAAAGAGTTTAGTGAGGTGAGAGTTGTCGACTTGGGTGCGGACGTGCGAGAAAACCCGAAGCTCTCAGGCACAAAGCACAATGTATTCGGCATCCAGACTGGCGTGGCAATCAGCTTTTTCGTAAAACGTCATCCCGCACAGACCTGTCGGATCTTCTATGCTCGACGACCAGAGTTCGAGACAAAGGAAGAAAAGCTTGCATTCCTGAGCAGGTCCAAGGTGCACGTGCTTGAGTTCGAGGAAGTCCGCCCAGATGCGAAGCATAATTGGATCAATCTCGCGCACAACGACTTCGATTCGCTCATGCCGCTCATCGATAAGGATACGAAGGCGGCCAAGAGCAAACGGTCCGAGCGTGCCTTGTTCAAATTGTTCTCGACGGGTGTGAAGTCCCAGCGAGACGAATGGGTATACGACTTCTCCCAGTCAGCCCTTGAGCGAAAGATGCGATTCTTTGTTGAGTGCTATGAGAAGGCGAGACGGGCAAAGAAGGAGCCAAGGAGTGCTTCCATAAAGTGGGATCACGAGCTAGACAAGTATAGGGCGCGAGGCATCGAAAAACACTATGAGAAACAGGCTATCGTCACCAGTCTCTATCGACCCTTCTGTAAACAATTCATCTATTTCGACCGCCATTTCAATGGCAGGATCTACCAGTGGCTGAGCATATTGCCGACGAAGCAGAATACGAATCGCCTCATCCTATATACGCAACCAGGTTCACAAAAGCCGTTCATGGTTGGGGCAGCAGAGACGGTCTGTGACCTCCATTACGTTGGGGGAGGTGCGGCGTCGGAGTGCCTTCCCCTATATCGGTATGATGAATGGGGGAATCGCACTGACAACATAACTGACTGGGCCCTTGACCAATTCAAGAAGCGGTACCAACAAGGCCGGGCGAAGGAGAATCGCTCGATCACCAAAGAGTCGATCTTCCAGTATGTCTATGGTGTGCTGCACGACCCCGTCTATCGTGAGAAGTACTTGCTGAACCTCAAGCGCGAATCCCCGCGCATTCCGTTCTATGCCGACTTCTGGCAGTGGACGGACTGGGGCAAGGAATTAGCGGATCTCCACATCGGCTTCGAGCAAGTGGACCCGTTCAAACTCAAGCGCACAGACATCCGTGACGAGAAATCGCGCAAGGCGGGCGTGGAGTCCAAGACCCTCCTCAAAGCCGACAAGGAGGCAGGCCGCATCATGCTCGACCGCGAGACGTCGCTTTCTGGCGTACCGCCCGAGGCCTGGGATTACAAACTCGGGAACCGCTCGGCGCTGGAATGGATTCTCGACCAATACAAGGAAAAGAAGTCGAAGGATCCGACGATCCGGAAGAAGTTTGACACCTACAGTTTCGTGGACTACAAGGAAAAAGTCATTAATCTGCTTCTACGTGTGACGACGGTGAGTATTCGTACGGTCTCTATACTCAAAGAGATGAAGCGCGGAGTTCGCTAGAAGGAGAGAGCAGTTACTCGAACATAAACTTGGAACAGAAGGCGAACCATGGGTGAACGCCTCGACCCCAAAGAACGCGTGACGATCGAGGAGGTGATGATCTCCCAGATGTTTGAGATCGCTGCCCTGGTCGAACTATTGGAACGCAAGGGCGTGCTGACCAAGCAGGAGGTCCTCGACACGATTGACCGATTGCGACGGGAGACGCCGAATGCTGAGCGGGCAGGGCCGGGCTTCCCCGAACCCTACTTGCTCACCCAGGCAGAAAACGCCGTGATTGATCGGATCTTCGAGCTGTTGAACGCGACGGGCCTCACCGCTCACCAAGCCAAGGAACTCCTCAGAAGAGTCAGCAGGTTAATTGATGTGGGCGAGCACCTCGGGAAGAAGATCACCCATTAATGAGCGTAACTGATCTACGAGCGCCTGAACCGTCAGCGGCGCGCATCGTTCTGCCCGATTGTTGACCAGCACAAAGTCCAGGCCTATCAAGGCAACCTCTTCGAGACTCGCCACCCCGGCATGGGCAATCTGCTGGTCTTCGAGCCCTTGCTGTTCGGCCATTGATGCAGGTGTGAAGTAGTTCATACCCCTGTGCCATGTCGATATGGTAGGTGGTGCACTCCACTGGAAGAGTGTGGAGCGGGACTCCATAGCCAGACTCCTCGTGATTGATGATGAGCTGCGCCTTCGGGATCAGCTCCACACTGTGCTCGAGCGCAAGGGGCATGAGGTGGTATTGGCCGAGAGCGAAGCCAGGGCGACGATAGCTTTCGCCAGGGACGGGTGGCGGAGAAACCCTCACATTGATTCCGTGGAGATTGAAATGAGATGACCAGCTACGATCTTAATGTTTATGAGGAAGCGGGGAGCTGGCACTTCCAAATACTCAAACTGATGGAAGGGAGGGCCGGCCCCTCAACCGTGGTTTATATGAGTAGGGCGGAAAACCGGCGTGGCTATCCTACAAAGGAAGAGGCGACAAAGGCTGGGCTGGACAAGAAATTCAAGATGCCTTCAAATTAAGATTATTGTAGTTCCAAGTCTTCATGCCACCAATTAAGATCGATTTCTACCAGGTTCACATTCCAGATGGGGATTCAAGGACATTCGAGGACTTACTAAATGAATTGATGGCCAGATCGATCGCCCAAAGGACTATATCAGTTGCGGACGGCTGGCTCCATTTATATGATCTTAATCAGTCTGGCCGCCACATCCGGGGAATTATCCTTCGCGCAAAGGATGACGAGATTCCTCCAGCGGCCGATCGTGCTGGAGCAATCGAAGATCTACGATTGAATGAGAACCAAGGCCTCGCTGGCCTCACTTATTTCTTATATCATCCTAGAAATAGAGTCCTGCTCCTTCACCGTAATCCGCATGGGGTTAGTGCCCCTAGGTTTGAGAACTATCTCATGCAGACAACAGATGCAGAGGTGGAGTTTCGTCCAATCGTGCAACGTGAGGTGATCCGCAAACTCAAGCGAATGCAGACTCTCCGAAAAATTGACATCAAGCTTGCGAACCCGGGGACGAGCGAACATTTCCGAGCTGGTCGGAGCGTTGAGTCGCTCATTGATCTCATGCATGGCTTTGAAGCACCATATGCAGAGGTAATCTTGAGTATGGGATACCAGCGTGGTACGCTTAACATTGGCCCAGTGGTCAGGACTCTTGAGCGACTTTTTAGACTGTTCGAACAGGGTCAAGCCGTGCAGAAGATTGTTGCGGTCGGGAAGAGGAATGAAGAAGAACGCTCGCTCGTCCTTGACCTTCTCCACGATAAGATTGTGGAAACTGCCGAGGTGCACGTAGGGGAGAACCGCAGGCTGTCTGATAGCTCTTGCAAGCAAGCTCTTGAGGATGCATGGAACCGGCGACGGCAAGAAGTTGAGGAACTTCTGGGAAGGTAGAGTTTGACTATGGTTTCTGAATTGACTAAAGAAAGGATCTACCCCTGGATAACGAGTTTAGCTGTTGGAGTACTCTGTTGGGAGTTCGTGCCACAAAATGTCTACGAGGTAGGCGTCAACAAGCTGGTGGATCCGATTCTCACAGTAAGCACCATTGCGGTGGGCTTCATCTTGACTATCAACACGATGCTGATTTCCATGGAGCATCGGACCGTCATCGTGGAGCTTCGTGGTGCGGGAGCATATCAAATCTTGTTGGGTTACCTGAGAGGATCGCTCTATGTCTGGCTATGGATCGCGATCACCTCTCTCATTATTGCCCTGATCGATCCAAGGGCTCTCATGCCGATACTCGGCTATTCGTGGCTCAAGCTCGGATTCCCTTGCTGGGTCACGCTCCTGAGCCTCGGTTTTCTTACCTTACACCGTGTTGCTCGCATCATGTTTGCAATCCTCCGCTACGGTGAACCTCGTCGGGATGACCGTCGAAAAATGGAACAGGGTGAACCGATCGAAGTACTCGCAGCCCGCTAAAGATCCCTCGCGGTAGATGATTAGTTGTGTTTTAGAAATTCCCTTATCCTCAGAGTCATGAAGGATTGCCCACCAGTGCTAATCATTTAACGAAAAGTACAAAACGACAACCGGAGGCGTCCATGCCGTACCGGCTCAGGTTCTCGCTCCTCTTAACCCTTCTCATCGCTTTCCTCGCTCCAGGCACGACAGCTTCCCATGGGGGTGGCCTTGATGCCTATGGCTGCCACCACGACCGCAAACAGGGCGGGTATCACTGTCATAGAGGTCAGTTTGTCGGACAAGCCTTCGCGGCGCAAGCCGAGATGCTGGCAAACCGCCAGGAAAGCTACACGGCTGTCCCTCCCACGCTACCTTCGATTCAGTTCACAGGGAAGGTCGTGGGCATCACGGACGGCGACACAGTCTCCGTCATGCACAATGGTCGGGCGGGGAAGTTCCGGCTCCACGGCATTGATTGCCCGGAGCGGGGACAACCCTTCGGCACCGTGGCTAAGCAGTTCACGAGTGCACTGGTCTTCGGGAAAGAGGTCACGGTGCGACCTCATGGCCACGATAAATACGGGCGGACCATCGGCGAAGTGACGCTCCTGGACGGCCGGATGCTGAATCAAGAACTGGTAAAGGCAGGGCTCGCCTGGTGGTATCGCCAATATTCCAAGGATGAGACCGTGGCACAGTTGGAGCAGGATGCCCGAGCAGCGAGACGTGGGCTATGGATTGACCCAAACCCGGTGCCGCCGTGGGAGTGGCGAAGACTTAAGAGGTAGCGCCACACTGCCGGAAAAGGGGTCAGATTGAAGTGGCCCTAGTCGTCACCCTCATGCCTGACCCCATCTTCGTCGCCTGCTCTCGTTCGAACGCTCGGTGCTAGTATAGGGGGCCAGGCTGTCCGTCGGCATGTGTCGAGGCCTGACAGTGCCTAGTGTTGTCCTAAGTGCAGGTAAATTGAAGAAGTGCAGCAACTCGCTATTATCTTGATCGAATCACCGAGACCTGATAACTGATAAAGTATGGGTGAGATTGTAAGACTTCGGAATCATACTTCTCGGATTCCCACAACAGAGGCTACTCGGTTTCAGATCTATCGTGGTCGCACTGCGGAGATAGTGGGAAGGTGCTTATTGTGGCTCCGGATACCAGGACTTGTACGACCAGTTGAGTATTACGATGAAGTGTCAGGAATTCGACTTTCAGTAAGAACGTCTCTACTTTTCACGAAAATTTCTATCAACGGCAGAGACTTCTATTTCCGCCGTCTCTCAGGTCAGTTTGATGGGACTGGCCAAGGCAGTGCTTGCAGCTAGCCTACTTTTTGATTGCACTTCGGCTGCAATTCTACGATCAGTTCCTTCTCTCGTCGGGCCGAGTCACCTGTAACTTCCGCTTTCCATCCAGTCGGGCTGTTTTTCAGGATACACGGAATATCGCCATTCAAATGGGCCAGTAATCGTTCACGAATATCACCCCGTCCAACGTAAATCCATTCTTGAGAGTTGTAAATAACGTAGACACCCGTTTGGTTTAGATTTAATGACTCGATGTCTGTTCTAGCAAATCGCTTACCTGGATGGTTAATCGGCATAAAAACCTCCTTAGTTAAGCTAACAATTCTCCCCAATCCCAAACATGGTCTATAATTCCAGCCGCCATAGCAGGCATCATCTGCAGCGTACTAGGGATCCGAACACAATCATAGTCGGCGAATTGTGGAGCAATCGGGGCACGGCGAGTTGTTTTATTCGCCCTCTTTTTTCTCACCCCTCAATAGAGTGAGAGTGTTTCTATATTCCTCGAAGTAGGTCTTCAGCGTCGACGCTTCCCACTGCCCGCCTGTAGGTAGGGGGTTCGCTTTGATAAACTCTCGTGCCAAATCCTCATGCGAGGAAGGCGTGGAGTATTCCGCCCTATTTGTCTTGTGTTCTTCTCGCTTATTGTGTGCGTGCTCCTTCGTTGCAGCAGGCGGACGAGGGGGACGATCGGCGACCTCAAGCGACCGCATCTTTAAAAAGGCTGGACTCTCAATGCTAGCCATTTGGCAGAGCACGGCGAATGATTTTGCCATCTTCTTTGCGGAAGCTGCCGAATACTTCAACGTGAAATAATTTTGCAGGTGTTCATACTTGGCATTATTGAGCGGATGCTTGGCAAATAGATCTGAATACGCTTCGTCCAATATCTGGCCGAGGTTCTTCTTGAATTGATCCCCCGATACCTGGATCAACTTGAACCTGTCCGTGGTCTTGCCCGCATCATCTACCAACCTCAGAAATTTGAGTGCGCTCAGCAAGGCAGGTCCCTGACCGCCTGCCACCCCGTATTCCTTGAGTTCGGCAATGTTGAGTTGATCGGGCCGCTTTACGGTCCGCATCTTCTCGAAGAACGGCTTCCAAACGTTCTGGGAAATATACGGCGGGTTGACCTTCTGTTGTTCGACTTTTTTCTGTTCGAGCATGATTTGCCTCCCCAAGAAGGTTACAGTTGAATGTTGCCACAAGAGTATTGCCATTGTCAAGGTAAATATGTGGCAATTATTTGTGGCAATTCATTGCGGTGACGAATGCCAATGGGACGGCAACAAGCCCCAGCGCGTTCAGGGTATTGGTGCCACCGATTATCGCAGGGGTGGATCCTACCAGAGTGCCCCAGGGGGCCACCACCCGTCTCGTCATTGAGGGGTTCAACCTCGGTAATGCCACGGCTGTCACGTTCTCGCAAGGTGGGCTCTCGGCAACCATCCTCCTGGGCGGGACGTCGCAGAGCCTGCCGATCAATCTGACGGTCGGCTCCAGCGTCCCTGTGGGCTCGTACCCCTTCTCGGTGACCACACCCGCCGGTACGACCCAGAGCGGAACGGTCACTGTGGCAGTGACGACCGCAGTGCCCAGCTTCAACGTGGCGAAGCCATTGAGCATCTTCAAGCCTTTTCCGGCGCAGACGCCCCCGTCCGGGTCCAGTTTCAGCGTCTCGTCACCGGTGAGCGTGCAGATGCCGTGAATGTTCAGGCGAGGGGCGAGAGGCGCTAGGCGATGGGCAACATTAAGGACGGCGGAAGCAGGAAGGAACACTGCAGCGTTGAAGCGCGAGCAGGAAGAGAACCGAAGGAGTTCGTTATGAACACACCGCGCATTCGAGGTTGGTTAGGAGTAACGAGCTTTGTCATGGTGCTGCTCTGGACGGTCACCGTGTCGGCCCAGACCTTCAGTAGCGGGAGCACCGGGGCCGACGGAGCCTTTGCTCCAACGGCCAATACCACGTTGACCTTGCCCCCCAACGGCGTCTTCAACTTTACTACTGTCAATATTCCTTCGGGCGTCACCGTGACCTTTGTAAAGAACGCGGCGAACACCCCGGTCACGATATTGGCCAGCGGGACTGTGACCGTGGCCGGCACGATCAGCGTCAATGGGACGATAGGAACGGCTGGCACGACTACTGGTCCTCTGTTTAACCCGGGTGCACCAGGGGGACCTGGCGGGTTTGTTGGAGGACAAGGCGGCGCGCGAGGCGGCTCCTCCCTTCCCTCCCACGGTCATGGTCCAGGTGGTGGTCCGCCTGATACCGTCACATCGTCTAATGCCGGCAGCTATGGAGCTCCCGCCGCATTTGTCAGCCTCCTTCCCCTGTTCGGAGGATCTGGGGAGGCGGCGGATCCGTCAGTGGTGGCGCTTCTGGAGGGTCTTGAGGAGGAGGCGGAGGAGCGATCGTCATCGCCTCCTCATCGAGTATTACCGTGAATGGAACGATTCAAGCTCGGGGCGGAGATGGGAGCGGGTTTTCTGGAGGTGGAAGTGGAGGAGCAATCCGACTCGTCGCCCAACAAATTTCTGGCACAGGAACCCTCAATGTGAACGGGGGATCAGGTGGTGGACTCAATCCTGGCCGTATTCGTCTGGAGGCCTTCACATTGGGGTTCGGTGGGACCAGCATCCCGACTTCGGCGCTCTCAACCTCGACTGCTCCGGGACCAGTGACCGCTTCGAGCACACCGGCCCTCATCAACTTGCCGATGCTCACCATCAGTTCGGTCGGCGGGGGAGCGGCCCCGACGACCCCCGGCGGCTCTTACGCGACAGCAGATGTGTCGTTACCGTCGGGCACGACCAATCCGGTCTCGGTCACGCTGACCGCCGCCAACACCCCGGTGGGCACGGTCTTCACGGTGAGGCTCTTGCCGCAGTTTGGGGTGGCGACGAGTGCCAGTAGTTTCGCTTCAATGGGGACCTTTGCCACATCCACCGCCACCGCCAACGTGAACTTTCCCTCGGGCCAGGTGAGTGTGCTGAATGCGTTTGGCAGCTTCACTCTTCCCCAAATCGCCAGCCTCTTTCCACTGATTGATGGGGAGGAAGTGGAGCGCATCATGGTGGCAGCCGCATATGGCGAGCCATCCTCCGTGACCCTGATGACAAAGTCGGGCAGAGAGGTGCGTCCGGACCAGTTGTCGTTCGAGGAGCAACTCAAGCTCGCGCAGGCATTCAACGGCTTGGCTAGGGAGCAGTAAATTGCGAGCATGACGACGACCGGCGACGTGAGTTGAAGATGCGCGTCAGAATTAGGGCTCCGCGCAGGCAGGCGACTGTTCCGTCCGCATGTCTGCTGAGTGTCTTCGTTCGGCTTCTCGCCTTTTTCCTCACCGTGTTGCCTGGGATTCAGCCCTGGAGTTCGCGATTCTTGGTGCTGTTGTCCAATTGGTCCACTGTTGGCTCCTCTGTTAAGGTGCCCAGTCCGCCAGTCGAAAGTGCTTAAATGAGAGAGTGTTAGGTCTTGCCGCAACCCTTAGAGAAACCGCAGGGTCTTCATCATCTCCTCAGCCGTCACTACCTGGATCAGGGCCAGCAGCCGGTCGAGCAACTGGCCAATGTACCGCTCATTGGTCACGAGGATGCCGGCATGAGAGCGGCCCTCGGCCAAGTACTGGCGGTGGAGGGTGACGAAGTGGCGAATGTTGTGGGTCAGTAGGATACAGTTCTGACTGGCGGCGTATGCTAACAGGGTGGCGTCCGCGCACCCTTGTTGGTGCATATCGTAGACGCTGAGAGCATCAATGCCCCGCTCCCGCAATTGTGGAGCGAGGTCGGTATCGACATTTTCATCCAGGAAGAGGGTTATTTGGATTGCGCGGCTTTCCCCTGGCGATACGCTTCGTCCTCACGACGGATTTCGTCCTCGATCTCGGTGAGATGATCGTAGACATAACTGAGCGCGTCGTGGATTTGTGCGAGGGTGAGATGCGGGTAGGCTTGCTGGATAGCCTCGATGGTGTCGCCGGCTCGGAGACTTTGGTAGATCAGCCGCACAGGAACGCGAGTTCCGACAATCACGGGGTCACCCCCGCAGATCGACGGATCTTTATGCACATAACGATGGTCGGTCTTGACTGCCTGGGCCACGACACGCGACTTCCAAGGGTGATGGATGATGCCTACGGTACCAGCCTCCACCATGGCCGTCAAGCCCGAGCACGAGATGG
>Ga0066685_10001557_pt1 | contig 10033 bp, 9 predicted proteins | sample GraSoiAngelo_134_FD_62305 | JGI IMG/M metagenome (GOLD analysis project Ga0066685, IMG submission 62305) | Grasslands soil microbial communities from the Angelo Coastal Reserve, California, USA - 14_0929_05_30cm | ecosystem: Environmental > Terrestrial > Soil > Grasslands | place: USA...
GCGCAAGCACAGGAAGCCTCGCGGGAAAACGCGCAACTGCGTCGGGCCTTGGGCTGGCAACAGCGCGTCCCGTGGTCGTTGAAACCCTCCCGTGTTGTGGGACAAGACCCGGCCAACTGGTGGCGAACGATAATGATCGATGTCGGCCTGCGGGACAAAATACGCCCCAATATGACGGTGCTGACCTCCGAAGGCCTGGTTGGACGCGTCACCGACGTGGGTTTCGACCGCTCGCGCGTCGTGCTGGTCGGCGATCCAAACTGTCGATTCTCGGCGCAGGTGCAGGAGCCGCGTGACCAAAGCGTCGTGGCCAAAGGGATCATCTCACCGAGCGCTTCCAGCCTGGACCGTCTGTTGGTGGACCTCGTGTTTGTGCCCGGGGGCAGTCTGCTCAAGCCGGGCCAGCCCGTGCTCACCAGCGGCGACGGCGGCATTTTTCAGAAAGGAATTACCGTGGGCCAAATCGTGGATGTGCGGACCAACGACCACGGTTTGAACCTCGAAGCCCGAGTCAAACTCGCGGTCAACCTGAACCGCCTGGAACAAGTCTGGGTAATGTTGCAATGAACTGGATGAACACCATCGCGATTCTCCTGGTCGCCTTCCTGGCGGTCTTTCTCGAATCGTACTTTCGCGGTCTGCGGAACCTGATCGGCGCACAAATCGACCTGCTGCCGGCGCTGGTGGTTTACGCGAGTTTAAGCGCCAACATTTCGACCGTGGCGCTGATCGCGACGCTGGGTGGGTTGTGGTTCGATTCCCTTTCAACCAATCCGCTGGGCATCAGCGTGCTGCCGCTGTTCGTCATCGGATTGGTGGTCCATTACTGCCGCGACCTGATTATGCGCGAGCAGCTCTACGCGCAATTCATGCTGGGACTGGCCGCGAGCGCGGTGGCCCCGTTGTTTACTGTGTTGTCACTGATCGGCACGGGAGACGAACCGTTGTTGGGCTGGTGCTCGCTGTGGCAGTGGCTGGTCATGGCGCTCGGCGGCGCGGCCTTCACACCGGTTTGTTTCTACCTTTTCGACCGGTTCGATCGCGCCTTTAGCTATCAGGCCCAGCCGGAAACCAGTTTTCGTCCCGACCGCGAAATCAAGCGGGATCGCGGACGTCATATAGATTACTGAGCGGACATGCTGATATTTGACCAACTCCGAAAGAACGACCGGCAATTGCAGGTGCTCGCCATCTCTGTTTTGTCAGGGCTGGGTCTCTTGCTGCTGGGTCTCTGGTACGTGCAGGTGCTCTCTGCCAAGCGCTACCAGACCAGCCAGATCAACCAGTCGTTTCGCACGGTGCGCATCCCGGCCATCCGGGGAAAAATATTTGACGCCAACGGCGTCGCGCTCGCCGAAAACCGCCCCTGCTACAACGTCAACCTCTATCTGGACGAACTACGCCCTTACTTTCGGTCCGCCTACAGCAACAACTTGAGCTGGGTCATGCGCCAGCTCACCAGGACCAATTCGAAAGCCCGGCTCACGCACAATCAGCGGATCGAGTTGGGCAAGCTGACGCGCTACCAAGTGGTCAGCAATCTGGTCTATCGCGTCAGTTCGTTGCTTCATCAGCCGGTGCCCTTGCAGGACACAAAATTCCTCGAACATTACGATCAGCGCCTGTTCATACCCATGCCGGTGTTGACCAACCTCAACCCGACGCAGATCGCCCTGTTTGCCGAACAATCGGCTGACTTGCCGGGCTTTGACCTGGAAGTTCAGCCCGTGCGAGTGTACCCCCATCACGCCGCGGCAGGCCATTTGCTCGGTCATTTGCAGCGCGATGATTCGGCGGCCGACGAAGATGTCTTCTTCAATTACCGGATGCCGGATTTCCGAGGGGTGGTCGGAATCGAAGGCGCGTTTGACGAGCAACTGCGCGGCCGGAATGGAGTTAAATCCGTCCTGGTGGACAGTCTGGGTTATCGCCAATCGGAAAACGTCTGGGCGCCGGCCGAGGCCGGTCAAAGCGTTTACCTGACCATTGACATCGCCATCCAACAGGCGGCTGAAAAAGCCCTGCACTCGGCGCCGGTTCCCTACGCTGGTCCGGTCCGAGGCGCGGTGGTCGTGATGGACCCGCGCAACGGGGACCTGATCGCGATGGCCTCCAATCCGGCATACGATCCAAACGATTTCGCCGTGCGACTGACCCAGGAAAGAGCCGAAGCCGCGAAATTGGACGATCCGATTCTGCGTCCGCAGATCAATCGCGCCATGCAGGAAAATTACGCGCCCGGTTCTATTTTCAAGATCGTCGTCGGCCTCGCCGGGCTGGAGGCAGGAACGCTGGACCCGAACGAAGTTTACCATAGCCCGGGCTTTTATGTGATCGCTCGCGGGCACAAACCCATTGACGACCTAGCCGGTCCGGGCGATTTCAATTTTCGCCGGGCGCTGGTTAAATCAAGCAACTCCTATTTCATTCACGAGGGTTTGAAACTCGGCGTGGACCGTATCGCGGAAATGGGCAAGCGGTTCCACTTTGGCGAACGCACCGGCATTCTCCCGCGCCAGGAAGCCCCGGGAATTCTTCCGACCCGCGAGTGGCGCGAAAAGAATCTCGGCGGCGCGTGGTTCGACGGCAACACGGCAAATCTTTCCATTGGCCAGGAAATCGACGTCACCCCGTTGCAAGTCGCCGTCATGATCTCCGCGGTCGCCAACGGCGGCACGGTCTATTGGCCCCGGCTGGTGGCGCGCACCGAACCGCAGGACCCCTTCAGCGCCGATCAGGCCGTCAAGTTTCCCGCAGGGCGGGTCCACGGCGAATTGGGAATCAGCAAAAACAGCCTCAACGCCGTTCGCGGCGCCATGCTTGCTGACGTGGAGGATGCTGAAGGAACAGGCACCAGAGCCTTTGTCCCGGGAATGAGAATTTGCGCCAAGACCGGTACTGCCCAGATCCAGCAAGGGCGCAAAACTATCGGCCACACGACGTGGATTGCCTCCTTCGCGCCGTTCGACAACGCGCGCTATGTCGTGGTGGTGATGATTGAGGACGGAACGTCCGGCGGCGCAACCTCCGCACCCGTCGCTCAGCAGGTTTATCTGGCTCTGCAAAAGCGCGAGTCGCAACCGAAACCAACCAAACCGGAATCTCTGGTGAAAAACTGACGATGTTTGAAATCCACCTGAGCGGACGCCAGTCACGCGTGGACTGGGGGATGATCCTGGCCATTTTCGGGCTGATGATCATCGGCGTGGCATTCATTTACAGCGCCAAGCCACCGAGTGAGACTACGGCGTGGTACAATCAGTTCCCCGTCCGCCAAAGCATGTGGTATCTGATGGGCGCAGCGGCCGCGGTGGGCATTTGTTTGATCGATTACCACTCGCTCGCCCGGTGGTCCATGGTCGCTTACTGGATGGCGATTCTGCTGCTGATCGCCGTGCTGCTTCCGCATGTCGGCGCGTATCGGCTCGGCGCGTGGCGCTGGATTGATCTGGGGTTCTTCCAACTGCAACCGTCCGAATTCGCCAAGCTCGCGTTCATTTTCATCCAGGCGCATTTCCTCAGCCGGCCGACTGAAGAACTGCGCCAGCCGACAGTGTTCGTCAAGGCCGTTGGTCTCACGGTGCTGCCGTTCCTGCTGATCCTGAAAGAACCCGATCTCGGCTCCGCGTTGGTGCTGCTGCCCGTGGGTCTGGTGATGACTTACGTGGCCGGCGTGCCGACGCGATTTCTGCGCCGCCTGGTCAGCGCCGCAGGAGTTCTGGTCGCGCTGTTGCTGGTGGATATCTTGTTCGCGCCGCCCGCCTGGCAGATCAAGCTGGAGGATTATCAGCGACGCCGGCTGTGGGTCTATTTCAATCGCGATTTCGCCGCCGACAAAAGCACCGAAGCCGAACGCCAGAAGGCGCGCCTTCAGGAACGCAACGATTCCTGGAACGTGAAGCAGGCTTTGATTTCCGTTGGCTCAGGCGGTTTTTGGGGCAAAGGCTGGCGGCAGGGACAGCAAATTGCGCTCGGTTACCTGCCGCCCATCGTCGCGCACAACGACTTCATTTTCTCTGTGATTGCCGAGGAGAAAGGTTTCCTGGGCAGCGTTCTTGTCCTCTCCCTCTACACGGTGGTTCTATTCACCGGAATCCGCATCGCCGGCCAGGCGCGCGATCGCCTGGGCAAATTGCTGGCGGTGGGCGTGGTCACGCTGCTCTTCAGTCATGTCTTCATCAACATCGGCATGAACATTCGCCTGATGCCCGTGACGGGTATTCCACTGCCGCTGCTCAGTTACGGCGGGTCTTCAGTGCTCTGCTCCTTGATCGCCGCGGGCATTTTGCAAAACGTGTACCTCTATCGAAGAAACTATTGATTTATGAGTGAAAAGAGTTTTTCCCGCCGCCGTCGAGGCGGCCACCGGTTCCGCCCGAGCGGCGGAATGTCCGCCAACGTTCAGCGCACTGACCGCGCCGCCAGCGAAGCCCGCGCCGAAGCGCTCGGGGAAAAACCGAGCGAAGACTCGGTCTTCGACCGCGCGCGTCATGAACGCGAAATTCAACGCGCAGAAAATCTGGCTGCCGGCCTGCCGCCCGACGCTCCCGCCGTCGCGAAAGCGCCCGAATCCGGTGAACAAAGGAAGCGCGAATTCCGCGTGCCTGACCTCGCCATTCCCGCTGAAGTGAAAGAGGAGGAATCCGGTTTCCAACCGGTTCAGGTCAAGGAACAGCCGCCCCAGGGCTTCGTGGACGCGATCAAAGTCGTGGCCACGAAAGTCATCAAAAAAGTCCAGCGCCTGATTAAGCCCGTCAAAAAACTCCACAAGGAGGTCGTCATCAACGCCGAGTCCCTGGAGACGCGCGTCGCAGTGCTCGAAGCGGGCAAGCTCGAAGAGTTCACCATCGAACGCACCTCGGACGAGCGTCTCGTCGGCAGCATTTTCAAAGGCAAGGTGAAAAACCTCGAGGACGGTTTGAAGGCCGCTTTCGTGGACATCGGCTTTGAGAAAAACGCCTTCCTGCACTACTGGGACATCGTCCCCAGCAACTTCGACAGCAGCGTCGAAATAGTCGAACGCGAAGGCCGCAAGCGCGACAAACCCCGCATCACGCAACGGGACATCCCCCGTCTCTATCCGCCGGGCAGCGACATCATTGTGCAGGTGACCAAAGGTCCCATCGGCACCAAAGGCCCGCGCGTGACGACCAACCTGGCTTTGCCCGGGCGTTACCTGGTGTTGCTGCCGAATTCCGATCAAAGCGGCATCTCGCGCAAAATCGACAATCATGAGGAACGCCTGCGCCTGAAAAAAATCCTGCGGGAACTCAACATTCCCGAAGGCATGGGCGTCATCATTCGCACCGTGGGCGAAGGCCAGCAAAAACGTTACTTCGTCCGCGACCTCGCCTTGCTGATCGACGAATGGAAGCAGATTCAGGAAAAAATCAACAAACAGCCGCTGGCCACCTGCGTCTTTCAGGAGCCGGACCTGGTTGAGCGCACGGTGCGCGATTTCCTCACCGAAGATGTTGAGCGCATTGTCATCGACAGCCCGCGGCAATACGATCGCATCCGCGAAATGATCGGACGCATCTCCCAGCGTTCTATTTCCAAGGTCAAGCTCTACGTGGATTCCCAGCCGGTCTTCGATCGCTTCAACATCACCAGGCAGTTGGAAGGCGCCTTCGCGCGCCAGGTGCATTTGAAGAGCGGCGGCTACATCGTCATCGACGAAACCGAGGCGCTCGTCGCCATCGACGTCAACACCGGCCGACACAAAAGCGGCAAAGACCAGGAATCCACCATCCTCAAGGTCAACCTCGAAGCAGCCGACGAAATCTGCCGGCAACTGCGACTGCGCAACATGGGCGGCCTCATTGTGCTCGACTTTATCGACATGAAATCGCGCCGCGACCAGCAGCAGGTTTATCAGCGGGTGAAGGAAGGATTAAAGCGCGACCGCGCCAAGACGCACATCCTGCCGATTTCACAACTCGGTTTGATGGAAATGACACGCCAACGCCACACCGAGAGCGTGCGGGCCGCCGTCTATGACGATTGCCTGTACTGCAAAGGCCGCGGCAAAGTGAAGAGCGCCCTCACCATGAGCGTGGAGATTCAGCGCAAGCTCGCGGAGATCCTCAAGCGACGCCAGCGGGATGAATCGGACTTCCAGCTCCGCATCGTCGTGAATCCAACGGTGCTGGAGCGCCTCCGCACTGAAGACGAGAAGCTGCTCATCGAACTGGAGAAGCGCTATTTCGGCAAACTCTCCTTCCGCGCTGATCCGGCGTTCCACGCCGAGCAGTTCCAGATCGTCAACGTCGCCACCAACGAACAAATGGCCAGTGTCGGCGGTTAGTTGGAACGCCTGCCAAAAGGCACGTCAAAAAAGCCGGCCAAACATCCCCGCTGGCCGCCCTCGCTCCGTAGTTGCCGCCGACGTGAGGAGGCGGAGGCGAGGTATTCCGCGGCGTCACCTTGTGACGCCGGCGCAGCGGTTGGGTCACGACTTGATGTCGCGCACCTGAAACACCGTCAGGCCGATAACCAGGAAGGTGAGATTGAAGCCGAGCAAAATGCTGAGTGACTCACCTATCTTCCACCACGGGATGGGTTGCGCGAACATGAATTGCCAGATGTTCAGGTGATACGTGAGAAACCAGTGCTGCAGGTCGTGGAAGTAGGGAATGTTCTGCATGATGAAGTTCACAAAAACAAACGAGAGCGCCAGGATTGTCGCGGCAGCGGGCTTGACGTTGAAACAGGAAAACATGAAGGCCAGTCCCATCACCGTGACCGCTTTCGTGGCCATCATCAGATGCGCCACGACGTAATGTTGCAGTCCTCCCGCCGCGTCGAATACGCTGAACAGCTCACCCGGAATAAACACGAACAATCCTTTCCACGGAAACCAGAACGACGCAAACACGACCCCGAACAAACCCAACGCCAGCACCAGAGCCAGGGAAAAAAACGCGCCGGCAAGCCATTTCAACAGCAGCAATCGCAGCCGTGAAACCGGCCGCGACAAAATCATTCGCAGCGTCCCATCTTCGGCTTCCTTCGCGACCAGATCGCCGCCCACCAACGACACATAGAGCGGCAAGAGCAAATAGGCGATGGGCAAGAGCATAAAAGTCGCCACTGTGAGCGCCGAAATAAACTGCTGCGCGAGATAGCCGTTTCCCTCCAGTGTTCGTATCATGCTCACGCGCGGGCCGTTCGTGAATCGAAAGAGTAGAATGATGACGTTTTGCGCCAGCAGGAACATCAGGAAGCCGATGTAGGTCCGCTTTTTGGCAAACAGCTTCCAGAGCTCGTTGCGCAGTTGGAGATAAAACATTGTGCCTCGTTAAATCGTTACATCGTTAAAACGTTGAATCGTTAAAACTCCGCCGTGACCGTCGGCCACGGTAACGATTCAACTGTTCAACGATTTAACGTTGTAACGTTTCAACGTTCTAACGCTTCAACGATCAGAATCATTCCGCATCAGTCCCAAATAAAAGTCTTCAAGGGTTTGTTCATGTCGCGCGATTTCATAAACAGCCATCCCCTGCTCCACCAAACGCCGGACGACCACGTCGGTGCCCGCTTCGGAAGCGAGCGCCACGAATTGGCCGTCGCGTTCGTCCACGATCAGATTCTCCTCGCGCAGCGACTTCACCGCCTGGTGGAAATCGTTGACGCGCAGGCGAACCCAGTTTTTCGGCTGTTTAACTTCTGCCAGCGAACCTTCAAACACCTTTCGCCCCTGGTTCATCACGGCGATGCGCGTGCAAAGTTGCTCGACCTCGTTCAACAGGTGCGATGATAGAAAAATGGTGAGGCCCAATTCACCGTGCAGCCGCCGAATCGTCTGGCGCATCTCGTGGATCCCTTCGGGATCAAGTCCGTCGCCGGGTTCATCCAGGATGAGTAACTCCGGCTGCGGCAGGAGCGCCTGCGCCAACGCCAGTCGCGCCCGCATCCCGTGTGAATACGTTTTGACCTTCGATTGCTCGCGTCCGGCCAGGCCGACCCACTCCATCACCTCGCGGATTCGCTCCGCCGGCGTCGGCGCCGAGTAATGGCTCAGGATCTCGAGGTTCCGCCAACCACTGAGGTAATCGTAGAACGCCGGCGTTTCAAAAATCGCACCGACCCTTTGCAGTGCCAATGAGCGTCGCCGCGTCACGTCGTGACCGCAAACGTGGACTTCTCCCTGCGTGGGCCAGACCTGTCCGAGCATCATGCCAATCGCCGTGCTCTTCCCGGCGCCGTTATGGCCGAGCAGTCCGAAAATCTCACCAGCGCGCACGTGCAACGTGAGATCGTCCACCGCGACGCGTTGGCCGAAAATCTTGGCAAGACGAGAGAGACAAATCACTTTTGGGCTCCTGGGTTTGCCGGCGTTGCGGATTCGATTTGATTCATTTCGTTCCCTCAATCGCCAGCAGATTTTTAATGTGGCCATCGGCGTAGAGGTAGTTGACGCCCTTCTTCTGACCGCGCGCGCTGTGAAACGCTTCCTTGTCGAAGAACACGGGAATCTGGTGCGGATCAAAATCCATGTTCAACACCTTGAGCTGCTCGGCGTCCTGGCCGTTGAGCAAGCTGTTCCACGCATAGCTCGAACCGGTCTGTTCGTAAATCCGTTTCCGGTCCGACGGACAACGCAGCACCTTCACCGCGCCGAGGTAATTCGACAGCGCCACGTCCGGACCGGGCAGCGCGATGGTTGGCAGCGCGTTCGTGTCAAATGATTTGTCGCGCATCACCGGCAGACGATTGTTGTTGTCCTGCACGTAAAGCTGCAACGCGATGCCAATCTGCCGCAGGTTGCTCAGGCACGCGGTCGCCCGTCCCGCCTCTTTCGCTTTGCCCACCACGGGCAGCAGGAGACCGGCGAGAACACCGACAATCGCCAGCGCAACCAGTAACTCCACCAGCGTGATCGCTCGCGCTCGTTCCGATTTAACGTTGTAACGATTCAACTTATTTAACGACCGCCTCGAAACAACCGCCCGCTTTCCATCGTCCGTTGCAACTCCTCCAGCAACGGCGCCATCTCGGCCTTCGTCTGCGCCGAACTTTCGCTGTAAAACGACTTCAAGCCGATCTTCGTGATCTTTTGCTGCAACTCTTCGCTGAGGACCGGCGGCGCGTTGGTCGTGGCGTCGGACGGCGCCTCGCCGGCGTCCTTCATTTCTCCCTGCGCTTCCTTGAGCCGCTTCGTCGCGTCGTCAATGGCCCGACGGCGTTTCTCCTGTGGCAGCTCTTCAAACGAAGCAAGCATCTGCCTGAAGCCAGTGGGCATGGTCAATTCGATGAATGTGCCTTTCTCGTCTTCCGTCATGGCTCCGAACCACTGTTGCCAGACGCGCGCCATTCGCGCCTTGCGACGTTCCTCCGGCGAAAGCCGGTTCAATTTGTCCGCCAGCTCGCGGATTGCTTTCGCCCGCGCGTCACCCGACACCTTGTTCAAGTCCACGGACTGCGCATAAGCCCGCAATTTGTCTGCGGTCATCCTGGAGTTCCTCGCAATGACGTAGCCTGTGATGGCAGCAATCCACGCGACAACGAGGACGGCGATGGCAATGAAAACGGCACGCTGTCGTTGGCTCGGCACAACCAGACTCTAACGCAATCCAGGGTTATCGCCAGGCTCAAATCCCGCTTGCTTTGCCGCCGACGCCACTTACTTTCCTTCCATGTTCTCGACGGAAACGGCGAAAGAAAGCCCGACCACTGAAACCCGGCGGCCCGCTCCCGCACAGATGGAATTGTTGAGGCATCCCGACCGTTTCGTTCGTCGACACATCGGCCCCGGCGCGGACGACACTCGCCACATGCTCAGTGAGCTGGGCCGTTCCAGCCTCGACGCGCTGGTTGACGTTGCAGTGCCTGCCAGCATGCGGCTCAAGCGCCCGCTCGATCTGCCGGGCGGCCGAAGTGAGTTCGGTATTCTGAACGAACTCCGTTCCATTGCAGCGAAAAACCAGGTCTTCCGCTCGTTCATCGGCCTGGGTTACCACGATTGCATCACGCCGCCGGTGATTCAGCGCAACATTCTGGAGAATCCCGGCTGGTACACTCAATACAC
>Ga0066685_10001560_pt1 | contig 10029 bp, 3 predicted proteins | sample GraSoiAngelo_134_FD_62305 | JGI IMG/M metagenome (GOLD analysis project Ga0066685, IMG submission 62305) | Grasslands soil microbial communities from the Angelo Coastal Reserve, California, USA - 14_0929_05_30cm | ecosystem: Environmental > Terrestrial > Soil > Grasslands | place: USA...
CCCGGCCTGAAGGCCACCCTCTCCCCATCGGATGGGGAGAGGGACAAGGTGAGGGGTCTTCGGGAATCTTGCACACCGGACTCGATAGGGTGGTAGTGCCAAGTTGCGCCCGACCACGCTCAAGCGAACGTTTCAAGTATCACCCCGCCATGGCAGACAAACACCGCCTGGTCAGTTCGAGCTGGATTTACCGAGCGACGGTATCGGCACCTGGCTGGTGTGCATCAGGTAGGCGATGAGGTCTCGCGCTTGCTCCGGCGCCATCCCCTCAAGCAAACCCTCCGGCATCAATGACACCGATGATTCCCGGATGCCGGCGATTTCGCCTCGCTCGACCGTGAGCGATTCGGTCATCGTCCTGACCGTGAGCGTGCGCTCGGTCCTGGCGGCGATGAGGCCGTTGAGCACGCGCCCGTCTTTGAGATCCAGGATCGACATGCGAAAATCGGCCGTTACCACTGCGTTCGGGTCCACGATGTTCTCCAGCAGATAATCAAGGTTGTTGCGGCCACCGCCGGTCAGGTCGGGGCCGACTTTTCCTCCTTCGCCGTAGAGGATGTGGCACGATGCGCAAGCGGTGTTGAAGGCCAACCGGCCCTGATTCTTGTCCGCTTTCGCCAACGCAACGGGTGTGAGCCTGGCCTTCCATTTGGCGATCAGTTCCTGCTTGTCCGCCGGCGAGTCTCGGAGTTCACCCCAAACCGCGGCGAGCTTCTTGTTCAACTTCGTGTCGTCGAGGCTGCGAATCTGCCTTGCGTGGAAGGCGGAAATGTCTGCGCGCGGAATTTTTCCTTCGGCCACAGCGTCCAGCAGCGCCTGAGCGAAAGTCGGGCGCGAGACGAGCGCCGAGAGCAACTGGCCGCGTTCCGTTGGATGGAATTGCCGGTAAGCCTTCACGAGTTTCACACCGACCGCAGGGTCATCGAAACTCGCCAGGCCGCGCGCGGCGACCGGATTCAGGAACTGCTCGCCGAGCAATTGCTCACACAGCGTTCGCAAATCGGGCGCGCGATTCTCGATCAGCGCCTGCAACGCGGCTTTGCGGGCGCTGAGATCGGCGGCTTGATCGAGCGCAACTTTTTTCACCGCCTCGAGCGCGCGGCCGTCGCCAAAGAGCACGCTCAGGTCGCGCACGCGGTCGCGCAGCGCAGTGTCGTGCGAATCGGCAAGCCTCTGTGCGAACGCATCCCACGCAACGGGCTTCGTGGCTTTGCGCCATCCGATGAGGCCATCCGCCATGCCGCCGAGAACGTCCGACTGGAACGCCTCAGGCTTCGCCGCGGTGAGTTGGAGCAATTGATTCAACGGCGCGGGGTTTTTCTCAATGTCCTCGGCGAGCCGGCGGGCGATGAGTTTTCGCGTCATTGGCAGTTCGGCGTTCGCGGCGAGTGTCACGAGCGCGACCGGAACGGCGTCGGCGACAGGAATCAACCCATACCAGATGAGCAACGGAAGGTTGTGATCGTTGGCGTCTTCCTGATGGGCGAGCAACGCCGCAGCGAGGTCGGCACGTTGCGATATTGGCAGACGCTGCAGCGTCGAAGCCAAAGCGAGACGGACCAGACCCGATGCGTCTGTCTTCGCGACGCGGACCAGTTCCTTCAACGTGGCAGCCGAGGTCACGACACTCTGTTCCATTTCGGACTTCGAATTTCGGATTTCGGATTTTCCAACGGGCCTCTGGCTCATCACGGTGTCGAGCGGCCAGGTGTCGGTCAAAAAACGAATCGCCCAGGTGCGGACATGTTCGTCCGAGTGGCGAAGTTGTGCGCGGAGAAATGCTTCATCCAACGCGCCGATGGTGTAGAGCGTCCAGAGAGCGCGCAGCTTCACCACGACGTCGCCTTGTTTCTCAAATAGCTCGCGTAACTGTGCCGCCGCGTGGTCGAGGCCACGACCCGATTCCGCACGCGCGGTGAGTTCAAGTCGCGCCTGACGAGTGAACCATTCATTCGCGTGCGTGTGCAGTTTCACCAACTCGCTTGTGCTCAGTTGTGCTAAATCAAACGGGACCGCACGCGCCTCGCGTGCTGGTTTCGGCGCCCCGCCGAAACCACCTACTGCACGCGGAGCAACCGGCGAGGCGCCGGTTGCAGCAGCCGAGGCGGCTGCGCTCCCTTTGCGGTCATAAGTGATCTTGTAAATGCGGCCGCTGGTGCGGTGGACCCCGGTGTATTCGTGGCATTCGCCGGTGTCGCTCCAATCGAGCACGAACACGCCGCCGTCCGGACCGTAACTGAGTTCCATGCCGCGAAACCACGGATCGCCGGCAATGAAGAAGTCGGGCCCGTGTTTGCCGACGTAGCCGCTGCCGCGGCGTTCGAGGATTTCCTGATTGGCCCGGCGGCCGTGGAGATTCAGCGTGAACAGACGGCCACGATACTCGGCTGGCCAAGTGTCGCCCTGGTAAATCATCATCCCGACGTGGGCGTGGCCGCCGCCCAGATCATTCGCCGCTCCGTCCCGTGATTTTTGCCAGCCATTCGCCGTGTCGAAGTGCCAGTGGTCCGCGTGCTGATCGATGAGCGCATACGCGCGCGGGTTCGGGTCAATGGTGTGCGGGCGGACAAAGTGCGCGCCGGCGAAATCGTGCCAGAGATGGCCGTTAACCGTGTTGATAAAGAATAGTTCGCCGTGCTCGTCCCAATCGTGTCCCCATGGGTTGGTGGTTCCAGAGCTTAAAGCTTCGACGACTTTGCGTTGCGGGTGAAAACGCCAGATCGTGCCGCGCATCGGGATGCGTTGCTCCGAAGGCGTGCCTGGCACGCCCATCTCACCCACACTGGACGCGCCGCAGCGCCCGTAGAGCCAGCCGTCCGGGCCGAAACGCAGACCGTTGGCAAAGGTGTGGTGCATATCCGGCGAGCCAGTGAGCCCGTCGAGCACAACTTCAGGCGCGCCGTCCGGCACATCGTCACCATTACGGTCGGGAATGAAACACAGTTTCGGCGGACACATCACCCACACGCCGCCGTGCCCGACCTCGATGCTGGTGAGCATTTGCAGCTCGTCAGTGAACACCTTGCGCGTGTCAAAGTGGCCGTCACCGTCCCTGTCTTCAAAGATAAGGATGCGATCGCGCAGATTGAGATCGAACTTTTTGCCGGGCTCCGCGTAAGTGTAGTTTTCCGCGACCCACAACCGCCCGCGCGCGTCCCACGCCATCGCGATGGGATTCTGCACGTCCGGTTCGGCGGCGAAGACAGTGGCTTTGAAGCCGGGCGGCAGTCGCATCTTCGCCGCCGCCTCGGCAGCGGGCATCGGCCCCGATTGATCCGGCTCCGAATTGTATGGAACGGGGAACTCGGACGCGCGCAAACTGAATGGAACAAGCAGCAACAGCAGCACTTTCTTCATGGCTCGGCTGGAACTCTTCTTTTCATATTTCCGGAAAATCATCGCCTCTCCTTTATCGCAAGTGCGGGAGGCTGGTGCGAGTGAATTGTTTCCATCCTCCAAATGAACTCGACTCGACGGCAATTTCTCCAAATAATGAAGCACCATGACACCCTTTAACCCTCAAAGATTTCAGCGCCGACAGTTCTTGCGGACCATTAGCGGTCTGGCCGCCGGCGCGTATGCCTCAGGGCTTGCCCGCGCCGACGACCTTCCCAGGAACACCAACCCACGAGCGATCTTCGGGGATTCCGCCGAACCGGACTGGAAGCAGCGCCTCACGCTCACGGTTGGCCCCAAGAAGGCGGATCTCGTCGGCGCCACGGATCGGGTGATCCAGGCCGCGGTTGATTACGTCGCGCGGCGCGGAGGCGGCACAGTCCGTGTTCTGCCGGGCACGTACCGACTGCGCAACTCGATTTTTCTTGAGTCGAAAGTCCGCCTCCTGGGAAGCGGGACAGACTCGGTGCTCTTCAAGGAGCCGTCCGTCACCACCAAACTGATCGTGGTCGGCGACCATTGGGATCAGGAAGTCACCCTGGCCGATCCGCAAGGGTTTCAAGTGGGTGACGGCGTCCGTCTCGTCAGCAAAGATCCCTACGGCAAGGGCACCAATATCATTCAACGAACGCTGATCGCCTATTCGGGAAATCGCTTCAAACTCGATCGCCGTCTGGAGGAGCGTTTCCATCTCGAGGGCGATCCCCGAATCGCGACCAATTTCTCGCTTCTGCAATGCACCAGCGTCGCTGATGTCGTCATTGAAAACATCACGGTGGATGGCAACAAAGCCCACAACGAAATGCTCGACCAGGGAGCGTTCGACGACGGCAGCGTGCGCCTGGATGAATGTAATCGCATCACGGTGCGCGAAGTGACGGCGCGCGATTTCTATTGCGATGGCATCGTCTGGGGGATTTCACACGACGTAGTCGTCGAGAACTGTCACCTCGACAACGGCGCCCGACTCGCCCTTCACTCGGGTTCAGGGTCTCAACGTTCGATCGTCCGGGGCAACCGCATGCGCCGCAGCGCCGAGGGCATCTACTTCTGCTGGGGCGCGCAACATGGGCTATACGAGAAGAACGTGATCGAAGATTGCAACTATGGGATGACTTTCGGGCACAGTGATTCAGACAACCTCATGCGCGATAACGACATCCGGCGGAGTGTCGAGGCCGGCATACATTTTCGTGGCGGGAACAAGGCATTTGCTCCGCACCGGAACCGGATTGAGGGAAACCGAATCGTCGATAGCGGCGGCGAAAAAGGCATTGCCATCGACGTGAACGGCGAAACGGAGTCCGTCGCAATCATCAGGAACGAACTTCGGGAAACCCGAGGGCCGCAGTCCAGAATTGGCATCCTCATCGCGGCTGAGACCCGCGATATTCGCTGCGAGGACAACCGGATCGACGGCTTTGCCATTCCAATATCGGATTTGCGCAAGGGGTGAACGAGGGGAGTGACAAATCAGAGCTCGGGCGTCGGATTGTAGCTGTTCGTTCACCAGGCAAAGCCTTGACCTATGGAAGAGCGGGCCGCAAAACTCGCTCTCCCAACCTTAAGGGGCCGACTTTGCCCATTCCCGCACTCGTGTCATCATCTCTTCGCGTTGTTCGGGACGGACGTATGTGGGCATCATCCGACTTTCCCATCCCAGCAGGACGGAGATCGCCGTAGCTGCGCGATCGCAAATTCTCCATTCCGCGCCGGGCAGGGTTTGGGAGTAAACAATCGGTGTTACATCATCGAGTAGGGGAACAATATCTCGGACGCGGTTCGTCGCGGAGATGTTGCACAAGGTAACGAGCGCCCGCTCTCGCAGGTAACTGTCAACCTGTTTGTCTTTGGCCGTGGCGAGCAGTTCATCGGTCAAACGGTGAGGCACGAGTTTGTTCAACGCGCGAGTGGCCTCGGCGTCGTGGTCGGTTCCTCGAAATTTGAACAGTTCGTCCGCCGCGGCGGTGTATCCCAGTTCGCCGAGTGCTTCGATCAAAGCATCCGCGAGAGTGTAATCATGAGTTGGCAAAGCGAATGGTTGCGGCGGCAGCCGCAGGGATGCCATCTGTTTCACCCTGTCCGGCACGCGTACGCGAAAGCGCATTTCCAGATTGTCCGGGTCGAGTAGCTGATAAGCAGCCCCGCGGTTGAAATCTGAGTGTATGTCTCTCGTCACCGCCGAGGCCTGTCGTTGCAATTCTTCGGGAGACGTGTTCGTGGACTGCAACCAGGTTTTGAGTTTTGCGAACAAGGACGGCGCCGCATTGGTGACTTCAAGTCGCGCAAGCGAGTGCGCGGCAACCGCCGCGACCACTTCGTTGGTGTCGTTCAAGCTCTCCAACAGAGCCGCCTGGCTTTCCGGGGTGTTCCACCCGGCTGTCCCAATTGCCAAAGCAGACTGCCAGCGCACTCCGGCTTCGCGGTCCCGCAACGCCTGCAATAACAGCTTGCAAGTCGCCTCGGTCTGCTGGGGAAGGCGGCTCAGGATCGCGCAATAGAGCCGGCGGGCGCGGGGCGGCTGGCGGTTAAAGCCGGAAACTAACGCTGCCGTATCCAATGCTGCCGGTCGCTCCGCGAGGATGCGGGCGGATGCGTCCGCCAGCAGGCTGTCACCCGATGCCAAAAGTTCGGCCAACAGTTTTTGGTGCGGCTCCCAAGGCAGTCTGGCGATGATTTCAGCCACGCCCTCCACGATGTCTCCGCGCTCGTCTCCCTTGACATGCGTCAGCACTTCGAGCAACTCGGGCAGGTCCGTTTGCGTTGCGCGCGAGCCGATTTGCCAGAGCATTTCTTCGATATCACCGTAAGAGGGGTCCTTGTTCTTAGCCAATGCCTGGAGTCTGTTCATCAATTCCGTGACGCTGGTCTCCGCATAGAAGCTGCGGGTGAACAGCGGGGCGGGTGGCGTCCGAGCCTTGGAAACCATCTCGCGCCACGACTCGTCGTCCAGCAGTTGGGTGTTCGGGCGGACAAATTCCCGATAGGTCAAGACTGCGCCGCGATAAAGCTGCTGGGAGTCGCCGTCTGGAACAATCACGTAAAGCGCCTGGGGCCGCGCGAGTCCCGCATACAGCATGGAGTCGGTCAGCGGATTCGAGAAAACTCTCGTCACGATCGGGAAATCATCCCGGGGCACTTCATAGGAGTTTCCGTAGTAGAAATGGAAGCCGGCGAGCGTGACCCCGTAACTCTCGATCCATCGGGCGTCCTCTTCTGTCAATGCCGTGCCCGTGAGCGATTTCTTCGCCAACCCGGCGAGCCGGTCGCAGACGGGCGCGAAACTATCGAGCAGCCGGACGATGTTCTGACGACATTCAAAGAAGGACCGGAGCGTTTCTGTCTCAGTTTCATTCGCTTTTCCCGTCTCCGCGCAACGTCGCGCCAAGGCCTCCAATTCCTTGTCGAGCTTCGCGTAAGCGTTGGGCGACCTTTCGAATTCTGCCCGGTGTTTCTCATAATAACGATTCCGGAATTGACCGAGTTGTTCCAGCTTGCCGGAAAGCTTCTCGTACTCCTTTTCGTCCCGCGCCTTCGACAGGCCTTCAGCCACGGTGAGCAATTCCAACAGGTCACCGGCGACGGCTTTGACCTCGAAGTGCTGCTCCAGTCCGGCTTTTTCGAACGCCGCGGCTGTTCGGCGCGTCAACTTTGCCAGCCCGGAGAAGAACTCGGGATACGGCGCGACCATTCCCGTGGGTGGCCTAACGATGCCCGCAAGCATCACAGTGAGCTTGGTGTGCAACGCCCAGGTGTGGCGCTGTTCGGCCCAAGCTCCGAGTTGGGTCCAGAGTTGCAGGTCCGACCACGCCTCGTTTCGCATGCAGGCGGGCGCTTGTGCTGGCAGCGGGTTCTGAAGTGTGGTCAGCAATTGCATGGCTTCTCCGTGAAGCGAGTCCGGCATCGGCCCACAGTCCGCCTTCAAAAGGAGGTCGCTGACGTTTTTTCCGAACTGACCTTCCACAGCCCGCACGGCGGCAGGGGAACGCAACAGCGGCGAAGCAGCCAGAAAATCCAGTCCGGACGGATACATCCGGTTGGGAATCCTTGGGTCAACCGTGTTGTGAAAACAGACCGCGCAGGGCAGACGTCGCGGCGGCAGCAAACGGAAACCATGGGTTTGTTTCGGGAATTCGGCATACTGCGCCGGCGTCAACAACTGATCGCTGACACGTGGCAGCGCCAATCGAGCCTCCAATCTCTTTTGGATTTCGGCAATCTGACGATCCATCACGGAACCGTCCAGGCTGTTGGTTCCAAGAACGGCGCGTGCCGCCTCGAGATACTCCCGAATCGTCCCATCTTCTGCAGTGGCCAGGAACGTGTCGAAGGGGTCCGAAAGTTGTTTCCACAACGCCAGCAATTCCGGGTTGCCGTCCACGAGCGTTGCCAGGGCGATGGCCAATCTGGTCTCCCGCTGATTCGAGAGACGGAACACGACGCTGGCATACCATTGGCGCGCGGCGAAGTAATCGCTCAATTCGGGCGATTGGGTGTAAAAGCTCTGGGCGCGGAATTGGAGCGGCGACAAGCTGAAGCCGATGGGCACCTCAACCGGCGTCGAACCCATCCGCAATCCATCCACGATGCGTTTTTCCTCCGGCGCGAGAGATTGGCGGTACTGTTCGTCCTGCAAAGCCAGGCCAACAGCAGCAAGCAGCACCAGGTGATTGGCTCCCGGTCCGGCTTTTCGGCTGCTGGCGGCGGTCCAAAGCTGACGCGAGAAACCAAGCAGTCTGCGACTCTGAATCTCCTCCAGTTCCTTCACGCCTTCTTCCAGCAGCACGTGGTAGGTATGCCAGGCGGAATCCGTTGTGATGAATGCCGGCAAGGAACGCCCCATGGGATTCTGCGCCGATGGTTCTTCGGTTTGAGGGCTCTTGATATAAGGTTCAAAGATTTGCTTGAATGCGGGGTCGGCGACCACAAAGCCGTTTCGGCCGAGAAGTTCTCTGGCTGCCTTCGAGCCTTGAAAGTTCTCGACGCCCTTGACGCTGCGAAGATCATAGGATCCACCCCGGACAAGCATTGGCAGGAGACTCAAGCTAATGCCTGCTGTGAGAAAGGGCGCCACAAGATGTTTCATCATGATTCCCTCACTTTCCAATTCCTCCAGATCAAAGAAACAGTCCTGGCCGAAGTCGAGTAAAATCCAATGCCTGTTGAACGTTGATTTTCCACCGTGAAACACCATCCTGAGATCTCGTGAGTATGAATTCATATATCGGCCTTATCCAAGCCGAAGGGACCCTGAAAGGGCGAGCTTCTGGCAATTCCTCAACCACAATCCAAGATCATGAAAACACCCGCACTTTCCATCCGGTTCCGGGCACTGGGTTCGCTGGCGACAGCGCTGCTGACGGCCGTTTGTGGCAACGCCGCCGCGCCGGACGCTGTGCCTGCGCGTTCCGTCAAAAATGTCAAACTCAGCGTCAGCCAAAACGGACGATACTTCGTTGATCAGGACGGCAAGCCGTTCTTTTATCTCGGCGACACTTGCTGGCTGCTTTTCCAGCGGCTCAACCACGATGAACTCGATGAGTATCTCAAGGACCGCGCCGCCAAAGGGTTCACGGTCATCCAGGCGTACGTGCTGCGCGGACTTGGCAGGAAACATCCGGACGGCAATTCGTCGCTCCTCGATGTGACACCGCTGATCGACCGCGACCCGACCCGGCCCAACGAGGAGTTTTTCAAGAACGTGGACTACGTGGTTAATCGCGCGAACGAACTGGGTCTGGTGATGGGCCTGGTGACCGCCAAGTCGTGGCACGTCACTGACCATGCGGAAAAAGTTTTCGATGAGAAGAACGCGTACGTCTTTGGGAAATTCCTCGGCGCGCGCTACAAGAACAACGCCGTGATGTGGTTTCCGGGCGGCGACTCCGCTCCGGGAAAATACGACGCGGTTTGGGTGGCGATGGCGAAGGGGTTGAAGGACGGCAGCAGCGGCAGCCAACTCGTCTGCTACCACGGCCAGGGGAGCACTTCGTCATCCATGTGGTTTCACAAGGCGGACTGGCTCGACTTCAATTCCATCCAATCCGGACACAATTTCGGCTCGGACAGTTATGCGTTCGTCAGCAAGGATTATGCGTTGACACCCGCGAAGCCGACCGTGGACATGGAACCGGCGTACGAGAACCATCCCACCGGCGCCAACAAGCCGCGCGTTGACGCTCACAAAGTGCGCACCCAAGCCTATTCAGCCATGCTGGCTGGCGCGGCCGGGCACGGCTACGGCTCATTGGACTTGTTTTGGTTCTACAAGGATGCCGACGGTCCGTTTCCGAAGGATGGCTTCCAACACTGGCGCAAGGCGATCGCCTACGACGGCTCCCGGCAGGTGGGCCTGGTGCGCCGGTTGTTCGAGCAGCGGCCGTGGCACAGGATGGTTCCCGACCAGTCAGCCATCGCCTCGGAGCAGGGCGAAAGCACGCAGCGCCTCGTTGCGGCGCGGGCCGAAGACGGGAGCTTCGTCATCGCCTACACACCTCGCGGCCAGCCCGTCACCATGCAGATGAACAAGCTCAACGGCTCGCAAGTGAAAGCTCAGTGGTACGACCCGCGCGACGGAACGTGGCAAGCGATTGGTCAGTATCCCAACAAAGGCACCCAGGAGTTTGTGGCGCC
>Ga0066685_10001565_pt1 | contig 10021 bp, 12 predicted proteins | sample GraSoiAngelo_134_FD_62305 | JGI IMG/M metagenome (GOLD analysis project Ga0066685, IMG submission 62305) | Grasslands soil microbial communities from the Angelo Coastal Reserve, California, USA - 14_0929_05_30cm | ecosystem: Environmental > Terrestrial > Soil > Grasslands | place: USA...
GCCTTCGCGGCAAAACCATTGCGATTGTGGGCTACGGTAGCCAGGGCCACGCGCACGCGTTAAATCTCAAAGAAAGCGGCATGGAGGTCATTGTCGGTCTCCGTGAAGGGGCGTCATGGCAGAAGGCCGAGCGCGTGGGGCTCAAGGTCATGCCGGTGGCCGATGCGGTTAAGCGGGCTGATGTCATTATGATTCTGGCGCCCGATGAGGCTCAGGCTGGAATTTATCGAGCCGAAATCGGGTCGAATCTGAAAAAGGGCGCATACCTCGCCTTCGGTCATGGCTTCAATATCCACTTCGGCCAGATCGTGCCGCCGCCGAGCATCAACGTGTTCATGGTGGCGCCCAAAGGGCCCGGACACCTTGTGCGATCAGAATATCTTAAAGGCACCGGCGTGCCGTGTCTGCTCGCCATCCATCAGGATCCTTCGCGCGACACCAAACAAATTGGGCTTGCGTATGCGTCGGCGATCGGAGGCGGCCGGGCCGGCATCATCGAAACGAATTTTCGCGAGGAGACGGAGACCGATCTTTTCGGCGAGCAGGTCGTCCTGTGCGGCGGGCTCACGGCCCTCATCCAAGCGGGTTACGAGACGTTGGTGGAAGCAGGCTATTCCCCCGAGATGGCCTATTTTGAGTGCCTGCACGAGGTGAAGCTGATCGTGGACCTCATCTATCAGGGCGGCATCGCGAACATGCGGTATTCCATCAGCACGACGGCGAAATACGGCGATGTCACTCGCGGACCACGCATCATCACCGATGAGACGAAGAAGGAGATGAAACGGATATTGGATGAGATTCAGAGCGGCCGCTTTGCCAAGGAATGGGTGTTGGAGTGCCAGGCCAACCGGCCTCAATACAATGCCCTGCTCAAGCGCGGCGAAGCCCATCCCATCGAAGAAGTCGGCGCCCGCCTGCGCGGGATGATGCCCTGGCTGAAGAAGGACCAACTGGTCGACAAGACCAAAAACTGAGCAATGGACAGGGCGCGAAGCTGGCCGGTTGCCCGTGAGGGCGTCCCCATCCTTGCTGCGACAACAGCGGCGGGAGTGGCGACAATAGCTCTGGGGTGGTGGGCAATGACGGCCGTGGTGGGGCTCGTGACGCTGTTCACGGCGTGGTTTTTTAGGAATCCTGCCCGCCATATTCCGGAAGGCGACAACCTGATTGTATCGCCGGGCGATGGACGCGTCTTAACGGTGGTGCAAGAACAGGAACCCCGGTATCTGAAAGAGCGGGCCGTCCGGGTGAGCATCTTTCTGAATCCGCTGAACGTGCATATCAATCGGACGCCGTGCGCCGGCAAGGTCTCTGCGATCGGTCACTTTCCAGGAAAGTTCATGGTGGCGAGCCGCGCCGGAGCGACATTGGAGAACGAGCAGACCGCCGTGCTGATTGAGACGGAGGACGGACATCGAGTATTATGTGTGCAAGTGGCGGGGTATGTGGCGCGCCGGATCATCTGCTGGCTCACCGAAGGTGAGCGGGTGGCACGAGGCGAAAGGTATGGGTTGATCCAGTTCGGGTCACGTATGGATCTCTATCTTCCGGTCACGACCCACCTAAAGGTCCGGCCGGGAGATCACGTTTGTGGCGGTGAATCGGTGATCGGAGTTTTCGCGTGAAGCAATCCCTGCGACTGCGCCGGCGTCAGGCAATTTATGTGGTCCCCAATCTGTTCACGACCGGGAACCTGTTCTGCGGCCTGTATGCGATTATCGCAGTCTTCAACGCCGATTTTGTGAAGGCATCGCTTGCGATTCTGGTCGCACTGATCTTCGATATGCTCGATGGGTCGTCGGCGCGGCTGACGAAGACCACGAGCCAGTTCGGCATCGAATACGATTCGCTGGCGGATCTCGTATCATTTGGGGTCGCGCCAGGAGTTCTTGTGTATGCCTGGGCCCTGAAGCTCCACGGGGTCTTGGGTATGGCGGTCGTCTTTGCCTTCGTCGGCTGCGGCGCGTTGCGTCTGGCTCGGTACAATGTACAGGTCAGCACGGGAGACAACCGGTATTTCACGGGACTGCCGATTCCCGCGGCTGCCAGCGTGCTGGCTTCGCTGTTGATCTTCGACCAGCACATACTTCAGGTCGAACGGCATGTGCGGCCGCTGCTGGTGCTGATCGTGACCTTTGTGCTGGCCTTCCTGATGGTCAGCACGATCAAATATACGAAGTTCAAAGGCATGAGGCTTCAGGCGGGAGAGGGGTTTCTGTATCTCGTCTGGGGCGTGCTCGGCATCATGCTGATCGCCGCAATCCCGCAAGTCGCATTGTTCGTCCTGTTCGCGGGCTATGCGGCCTCTGGTGTGGTCGTGTCGCTCGTGACCTTGTTGCGTCGGGCAGTCGCTCCCGGGTCTGCACCGGAACGGCTGCCCGGGGAGCCGAAGGACTAAACTACACGCCGGTTTCGTAGTTGCAGCCTTCCTCCCGATCGCAGGGAAGAAGGCTGTTTGTGTTTCTAAAGGAGACGTTGCCATGAGTCGCATAATCCGGATTTTTGATACCACCCTTCGGGACGGTGAACAATCGCCCGGGGCCGCCATGAACTTGGATGAGAAGCTCATGGTCGCGAAGCAACTGGCGCGTCTTGGCGTTGACATTATCGAAGCAGGTTTTGCCTATAGTTCCCCGGGAGATTTCGAAGCCGTCCGTCGGATCGCGCAGGAAGTGGAAGGCCCCGTCATCTGCAGCCTTGCACGCGCGCGTCCGGAAGATGTCGACCGCGCATGGGAAGCGTTGAAAGGGGCGCCGAAGGTCCGCATTCATACCTTTATCTCCACCTCGGACATTCATCTCAAGCATCAGTTCCGGCTGACGCGTGACCAGGCGCGGGAACGGGCCGTGGAGATGGTCACGCGAGCCCGCGGGTACGTCGAAGACGTCGAATTCTCTCCGATGGATGCCACGCGCTCCGATGCCAAATATCTCTACGAGGTGCTCGAGGCGGTTATTGGGGCGGGCGCGAGCACTGTGAATATTCCCGATACTGTCGGCTATGCGACCCCGCACGAGTTCGGCCGATTGATCCGCGGGATTCGCGAGAACGTGCCGAACATCAAGCAGGCCGTCATCTCCGTCCATTGCCATAATGACCTTGGCGTCGCCGTGGCGAATTCGCTTGCGGCCATTGTCGAAGGCGCGGGCCAGGTGGAATGTACCATCAACGGCATCGGCGAACGGGCGGGGAACGCTTCTCTCGAGGAGCTGGCGATGGGGCTTCGGACGCGCAAGGATTTCTACGGCGCCGATACCAATATTGTGACCGAGGAGATCACGAAGACGAGCCGCCTTGTCAGCAACGTCACCGGCATGGTGGTCCAGCCGAACAAGGCAATTGTGGGCGCCAACGCATTTGCGCACGCCTCCGGTATCCACCAGGATGGCCTGTTGAAGGACAAGACCACCTACGAGATCATGCGGCCGGAATCGATCGGGCTCGGGAAGAGCACGATGGTCATGGGCAAGCTGTCGGGGCGGCATGCCTTCCGGCAGCATCTGGAAGATCGCGGCTACAAGCTCACAGAAGATGAACTCAACAAGGCCTTTGAGCGGTTCAAGCGGCTGGCCGACCAGAAAAAGGAAGTGTATGAAGAGGATATCGAGGTCATCCTGACCGAGGAGCTGCAGACGATTCCGGAAACGTACCGACTCTTGTCGCTTCATGTCGAGAGCGGCACCGGCATGACGCCCAAGGCTGAAATCGAGCTGGATGTTGATGGAAACCGGATGCGACGAGAGGGCAATGGCGACGGGCCGGTTGATGCGGCGTACCGAACCATCGCGGCAATGACGCAGACCAAAAGTACGCTGATCGCCTATGTCGTGAAGGCCATCACCGGCGGAACCGACGCGCAAGGCGAGGTGATGGTGAAGGTCGAGGAAGGACCGAAGACTGTGACCGGACACGGCGCCGATACGGACATCATCGTGGCGTCAGCGAAGGCCTATCTGAACGCGCTCAACAAGCTGGAGCACTGGAAGCGCAAAGGCAACGAAGCGAAGATCAACTACATCTAAAGATTGAAAGGATCATTTATTTTTGAACAGTTTCATGACGTTGCCGAGCGTGCCTTCCTTCTGAGAGAGCTGCTCTAGCTCGCCTGCGTCCAGCCAGACGCCGCTACAGTTCCCGCAGCGGTCGATCCTCACACCCCGGTATTCGATTTCGGACAGTGAATTGCCGCACTTGGGGCATTTCATGTAGTGCAACTCTTTGAGGCGCATCTTTTCCTCGACGGCCATTGAGGCCTGCTTGGCCTCGGCTTCCCTCCTCATCCGCTCGATCGCCTGACGGGCAAAATATTCTTCCTCTTTCTCGCTTGGTTTCTGTAACGACATACAACGCCTCCTCACTTCCTCCGATATGCGACATTAAGAGTCAGGCTTGACCCGACGGGAGCGGATGGCCAAATAGACCGAGCGAAGCGCTTGAAACAGAACGTACAGAAATAATCCGATGAAGACGGTGTTCCAGCCCATGTCCTGTGTGTATGAAGGATCATGCAGCACCAAGCCGAGCGCGACATGGCCGCCGAGCCCAATGCTCAAGGCAAAGATGATCCACTCGCGCACCAGAATCGTTTTTCGGGCTTGATCCATCTGACTCTTCTGGGCTCTCCACTTATCAACATTCCATGGCGCAGTCAACAGGGGTCGTTAGGCATGCCTGCTATGGAAATCATTTTCACCTTTAAGGTAGGATGAACGGCAGCGGGGTACGCCCATGCCGGACAAGTCCAAAGATCCAGAACCCGAGAAGCCTAAGAGAAAAGAAATTGAGATGGTTCCCCATCCTGACGATGAGGAAGACATTGAAAGCGATATGTCCGATCTTTTTGACGAAGAATCGGTCAAGCACCAGCATGGTCATGCTGAGCCGGAAGGCGACTAGCCGTTATGCTCAAAGAGATGATCGAAGAGGTGTCCCGGACCAATGAGGCGTTTTACCACGCCTTCGAAAGCCTGGACATCAAGAAAATGGACGAAGTGTGGGCCAAAGAGGATTACGTGACCTGCATCCACCCCGGATGGAACATCCGTTCCGGCTGGCCCGATGTCCGTGACAGTTGGGTCAAGATTTTCAACAATACCTTCTCGATGGAGTTCCGTCTGAGCGACATCATGATTCAGGTTGCGGGCGATGTGGCTTGGGTCTTATGCATGGAAAACATCCGCAACACCGCAGACGGCGAGCCTCAGGAAGCGCAAGTACTGGCGACCAATGTCTACGAACGCCAGCACGGACGCTGGTTCATGGTTCACCATCACGGCTCGCACGTAATGTGATTCTTAGTGGATGTGCAAGGCGTCGCGGAGGTTCTGCGCGATGGCGAGGGCTTCCGAGGCGTCCTTTTCGGTCGGCAGACTGCTGGCCTGACTGCTGGGGATGGCATCGGCGTACGTGAGGGGGATCAGATACCGGTCGAGCGTGTAACAGCCGTTTTCGAAACGTTCCAGTTCATGATCGGCTTCGGCGCACAGCGCCAGCAGTTCCGCGAGATGTTTCACCTGGGGAATGGGGCGGTGACGCTGCGCGAGGAATGCTTTGAGGAATTGTGTGGCGGCGTGGTGCGCATGCAGGCATACCTGGTTCCACACGTGAAGTTGATGCGCCGCTTCGGCCATGACCATATTCTCCGACGCGAACACCGCCCACCTATTTTCTGTGCTCATACGTGACGGCTCCCTTATAGATGATTTCATCGAGGACGAATGCCCGTCGTTCGTCGACCAGACTTTCCATTTCTTCCGGTGTATAGACGAGGACGTCCAACCCAACCTTCGGCCGTACGAGCCGGAAGACTTCTTCGATCCGCTCCAGCAACGGCTTGTCGGTCTGTTTGATCACGACGAGATCGAGATCGCTCCAGGCATGGATCTCTCCCTGTGCTGCCGAACCGAACACAATCAGTTTGTCGGGATGGTATTCTCGGATCAGAATCTCACTGATTCTCGCAAGCTCCTGTTCGAGGCGGCACCCGCGTTGTTCCAGGGCAGAGTCCATCTGTTTTAGGAACGGGAGATGAACGGAAGCGGATGGACAGAGGCCGGCGTCCGGCTGCCCTCGACCTCGACGGCGAGCTCCGTGCCGGCTTTGATAAAATCGCGAAGCGGGAACCCAAAGGCGATGACTCTACCGAGCGACGGAGAGCGTACGGCGCTGGATAACCAACCGACCTCCCGATCTCCGCTGAAGAGTTTTGTCCCTGCAGCCGGGACGTGCTGGCCTTCAATGACGAGCCCGACGAGCCGCCTCCTGACAGCCCCGTAGGTATCCATCCGGGCCACGACTTCCTGCCCCGGATAGCACCCTTTCGTCAGGCTGAACGCTTTGCCTTCCAGATTGGCCTCCGGGGGGACAATGTTCTCATTGAGATCCGGACCGGTCTTGGGGATCCCGGCTTCGACGCGCAAGGTCTCCAGGGCTGCACTGCCAAAGGGCTTAAGGCCGAGCGGCTGGCCCGCCGACCACAAGAGATCCCATGCCTCCGACAAGCCCTCCGAAGGGATGAGAATTTCGATATCCGTTTCGCCGGTCTCCTCCGTCCGAATAAAGAGGGCCTGCCGGCCGCCGATCTCCAAGGTGACGAATGCCAGCGGCTTCAGCGATGACAGGTAGGTCCCGAAAGAGGACCGAATCAACTCAAGCGCCTTCGGGCCGCTGAGCAAGATCAGTCCCCAGGTTTCGGCGCAGTTTTCCATCTTCGCCTTTGTCCCGTACAGCAGGAATTTGCGCAATGCGGAGAAGGTCACATCGCCGATCTCGCCAACATCTTCCAGCATCAAGGCCTCGCCAAGCTGGTACACCCGAAAGTAGGACAGCATCTTGCCCTTGTGGGTGAGAAACGTGGAATAAATGCCTTGCCCCGGGCTGAGCGGGAGGATGTCGTTGCTGATGACGCTCTGCAGCCATTTGACCCGGTCCTCGCCCGTAATCCTGATCTTGCCCCGATGCGAGAGGTCCATGATGCCGGCACCATTTCTGACAGTGTGATGCTCGGCAACGGCGTCGCCATAGTGATCCGGGACATCCCATCCGGCCCGTTCGACAACGGTTGCGCCAAGCTTGAGATGAGTCTCGTAAAGTTTGGAACGCTTCATTTTTTGCCGAGAACTTCCTGGACCAATGCCAGCGTTCTCGAGGAGAATTCGTTTCGTGAGACGATCTTAGCGACACCCATCTGCTGGGCGCGCTTCCAGTTGTCCACTTCTTCATGATTCGCAAAGGCCAGCACCGGAATCGATTTGTAACGGGCGTCGCCTTTCAGGCTTTCAAGCGCCTTGAAGGCGTCCAAGGACTCGTCGTTGAGATTCAGGATGATCAGCGATGGCCGGGTGGTTTCCGCTTTACCCGTGACGTCGTCCTGGGTTCGCGCTTTTTCAAGGGTGTAACCCCGAGGCTTCAGGGCATCCCTGACCTTTGTGTAGAAGAACACGTCGTTGATCGCGACCAGGATGTGTTTGCTATCCACGCTGTCCTGCTTTCCGATCTATTCCTGTTTGAGCTTCTTCTTGACGAGTTCCGCCGCGCGACGGCCGGAAAGCAACATGGCGCCAAAAGCCGGGCCCATACGAGGCGACGCGTCCACCGCCGATACGGACAGGCCGGCGAGAAAACAATTGGGGTAGACTTCGCGCGTATTTTCGACCACCAATTCTTCGGAGCGCTCTACCCACATCGCGCCATTGCCCGGGACGGCTTTGTAGAGGCCCCGCTTGTTCAGGAGGGCGACCACGGCCGCATCATGGCCGGTCGCGTCCACCACAATTTTCGATTCGAGCGCAATCGGGTCCACGTGCACGGCATCGTGTCCGGCGTTTTCCACCGGAGACCAGTTCGCGACGACCCCTTCCAGCACGCTTTCCCGGCGCAGAATCAGGTCAATCACCTTCGTGAGATTTAAGACCTTCGCGCCCGCGTCGTACGCGGCGGCGATCAACTTCGCGGTCGCGTGGGGCGGGTCCACGATGAACATGCCTTCGCATTCTTTGATGCGTTTGGAGGGGATGTGCAATTCGTCGAGGATTGTGTCGGCCGGTGCGCAAATCGTGGCCTTGTTCATCAAGTACCCGCCGGACCAGAATCCCCCGCCGAGAAAAAGGGCCTGCTCGATCAGGAGCGTCTTGAAACCCGCCGCGGCCAAGTCGTGCGCACAGAGCAGTCCAGACGGGCCGCCGCCGACGATGATGACGTCGCTTTCGATGAGCCGATCGAATTCCTGGAAATATTCCCGCGCGATCTGCCGCGTGATGTCTCGCTCCCTCAGGGGAGCCGTCCATTTGTTTGCCATAACTGCCTCTATGTCAGCGGAGGGTTGCCTACTGATAGATTTCCAACCCTGCCTTCTTGAACTCTTCGGATTTCTCCTTCATGCCGACCTCAATGGCCGCCTGTTCATCGAGCGCTTTTTCTTCGGCATACTTTCGCACATCCTCGGTGATCTTCATCGAGCAGAAATGCGGGCCGCACATCGAGCAGAAGTGCGATGTCTTCGCCGCGTCCTGGGGAAGCGTCTCATCGTGGAAGTCTTTGGCCGTCTCGGGGTCTAGGGAAAGATTGAACTGGTCGGCCCAGCGAAATTCAAAGCGCGCTTTCGAGAGGGCGTTGTCGCGGGCCTGCGCGCCCGGATGGCCCTTGGCGAGATCTGCCGCATGCGCGGCGATCTTGTAGGTGATCACGCCCACCTTGACGTCCTGCTTGTTCGGCAATCCGAGGTGCTCTTTCGGCGTCACGTAGCACAGCATGGCGCATCCGAACCAACCGATCATCGCGGCGCCGATGCCGGACGTGATGTGATCGTAGCCGGGCGCGATGTCGGTCGTCAGCGGTCCTAACGTATAAAACGGCGCTTCGTCGCATTCCTTGAGCTGCTTCTCCATGTTGACCTGGATCATGTGCATCGGCACATGGCCTGGGCCTTCGATCATCACCTGCACGTCATGCGTCCACGCGATCCTTGTCAATTCGCCGAGGGTCTCCAATTCGCCGAACTGCGCCTCGTCGTTGGCATCGGCAATCGAACCAGGCCGGAGGCCGTCCCCGAGACTGAACGAGACGTCGTATGCCTTCATGATCTCGCAGATTTCTTCGAAGTGGGTGTAGCAGAAATTCTCCTGGTGGTGGGCCAGGCACCACTTGGCATGGATGGAGCCGCCGCGCGAGACGATGCCGGTGACACGGTCGGCGGTAAGCGGCACGTACCGGAGCTGTACGCCGGCATGGATCGTGAAATAGTCCACACCCTGCTCTGCTTGCTCGATCAGCGTGTCGCGATAGAGTTCCCAGGTGAGATCTTCCGCTTTGCCGCCGACTTTTTCGAGCGCCTGGTAGATCGGCACGGTGCCAATGGGGACGGGGGAATTGCGGATGATCCATTCGCGCGTTTCATGAATGTTTTTGCCGGTAGAGAGATCCATGACGGTGTCGGCGCCCCACCGGGTCGACCAAATCATTTTCTCGACCTCTTCCTCGATTGACGAAGCGACGGCCGAGTTGCCGATGTTGGCGTTGATCTTCACCAGGAAGTTTCGGCCGATGATCATCGGCTCGGTTTCGGGATGATTGATGTTGGCCGGAATAATCGCCCGGCCGCGCGCAACTTCGTCGCGGACGAATTCGGGGGTAATCTCGCTCGGGATGGCCGCTCCCCAGGCGTTGCCGGCGTGCTGGCTGTGCAAGCGCCCAGAGACAAGGGCGTTCCCGTTTCCGCCGCCATACCCATTTCCGTTGCCGTTGGTATGGAGCTCTCGCCGGATATTTTCCCGGATCGCGATGAATTCCATTTCCGGGGTGATGAGGCCCTTGCGGGCATAATGCATTTGGGAAACATTACAGCCCGGCTTGGCTCGGAGCGGCTTTCGAATATGCGCGAAACGGAGACCGTCAAGTTTAGGGTCTGTGGCGCGGGCCTGCCCGTACTTCGATGAGACGCCGGCGAGCTGCTGGACGTCGCCGCGGCCTAGGATCCACTCCTGTCTGACCGGCGACAGGCCGTGTCGAATCTCGATTGTGG
>Ga0066685_10001573_pt1 | contig 10002 bp, 9 predicted proteins | sample GraSoiAngelo_134_FD_62305 | JGI IMG/M metagenome (GOLD analysis project Ga0066685, IMG submission 62305) | Grasslands soil microbial communities from the Angelo Coastal Reserve, California, USA - 14_0929_05_30cm | ecosystem: Environmental > Terrestrial > Soil > Grasslands | place: USA...
TGCCTTTTCTTCCTTTTCGCACTCTCGGTTTTCACTCCAGCCCCTGCCGTCGCGCAGGAGAACCCTTACTTTGTCGCTTATGACCACTATCTCGAAGAGCCCGGCAACCTGGAGATCGAGTATTTCTCCACATTTGGGACCCAAAGAGGTGGGAATGACTTCCACGCCTTCTGGGCCGAGTTTGAATATGGGGCAACTGCCTGGTGGACTACGGAGTTTTATCTGGACGGCCAGACCACGTTCAACGAGAGCACCATATTCACGGGCTTCCGATGGGAGAATCGCTTCCGGGTTTTGAAGCGCGAGCACTTTATCAATCCCGTTTTCTACTTCGAGTATGAAAACAAGGACGGCGCGGACAAAATCTTAAAAGAAGGCGAAGGCCACGATGTTGAATCGGACTTCCTCGTGTCGAACGCCGAGGCCCGCAGGGATCACATCCATGAAATCGAGTTGAAACTCATCCTGTCCAGCACCTTCAAGGGCTGGAACTTCACGGAGAACACCCTCGCTGCCAAGGATCTTTCAAATTCACCATGGGAATTTGGCTATGCCCTCGGCGCAAGCCGGCCGCTCGCTCTGAAGGCCGCCGCGAAACGCTGCACTTTCTGCCGGCAAAACTTTATTGGCGGGGTCGAGATGTACGGCGGCCTTGGTGACCGGCACAGTTTTGGCCTTCACGATACATCGCATTACCTGGCGCCCGTTCTGGGCTGGAATTTACCTTCCGGCTGGACGCTGCGGATTTCACCCAGCTTTGGTTTGAATGACAACAGCCACCGATTCCTCATGCGCTGGGGCGTCTCGCGGGAAATAACTGGGTTCGGTTCGATGGTCAGCCGGCTTTTTGGAGGACGCAAGTGAGAGCCGTTGCCGCGGCACTTGCAATTTGCGCTTTCTTTATTGCGGTAACTGTTGTTCCTGGTCAGAGCTCGGATTCCGGCAAGCGGCCCGCCCCCGCAGTACCCAAATACGATCCGGGTAGTTACGCGGAATTGCAAAAGGCGCCCGAAAAGGCGCGGAACCGTCCAAATCCGCTGCAGAGCGATCCAGACGCGGTTGCGGCCGGCGGTATTCTATTCGAACAGCATTGTGCGGAATGCCACGGCAAATTTGCTGCAGGCTCGCGCAAAGCCCCGAGTCTGCTGGCTCCAGAAGTGCAAAGCGCCACGCCTGGAACCCTTTTCTGGCTGTTGACCAATGGAGTCGTTCGAAAAAAGATGCCGGTATGGTCGAAGCTACCGGAACCTCAGCGCTGGCAGTTGGTGCGGTACATCAAATCACTTGGGTCCGCTCCAGCGGCAGAATCTCCAGCCCCGAAACCATGAAGGAAGAAATCTAGTTCGCAGCCTTGGCCGCATCGTTCACATGAGTCACCATTCTCATTGTCAGGCGCTGAGCCAGCGTCCGATTGGTTTCCAAGATTCCGTATGGTCGCAGATCACGCGCAGCGCCGCGGTGATGGGAATGGCCAGGACCAAGCCCATGCCTCCCCACACCCAGCCCCAGAAGAGCAGTGCAATGGTGATAGCCACGGCGTTCAGTCGCACGCGGCGGCCCACCAGTTGTGGCGCCACCAGATTGATTGCCAAAACGTGGATGGTAGTGAGCGTTACCGCAATCAGAACGAACTGCCCGATGGTGTTCCACTTCGCCAGCGCAATGATAAAAGCCGGCAGCCACGCCATCACCGCACCAATGTACGGCACCATGTTGAGTAGTCCCGACGCGATTCCCGCGAGAATGGGATACTCCATCCCGATAATCCAGAAAAACAGGCTGCTCGCCGCGATGACCGCCAGCGTGACGATGCTCATTCCCGCAAGGTAATCGCGCAGGACATCCCGCAAATCTTCCAGCGTTTCCTTGACTTGCGTCCGCCGCGAGGCGGGAAAGAGTTGCAGCGTCCCGTGCCAAACCTCCCGCTTCTCCGCAAGCATGAAGAAAACCAGAAAGGGCATGAACGTAATTTCCAGAAACAGCGCGTACAGAGGACCAATGCCGCGGAAGATCAGCGTGCGAACGATGGTGGGTTCCGCCCGCACGGTTGTCGTGGATGACGCGCCTGGATCCGGAGCAATCTGCGAAACCTGGCCTTCGATCCCTCTTATTTTGCCTTCCACGGCCCCTGCCGCCCGCCGCAGAACAGTGCTGTATTTCGGCCAGTTCTCGGCAAAATCCGAAGTGCGCGTCCACAGCCCGTAGCCCACCGCAACCAGCACCGCAATGAGGATCAGCACCATAAACATCGCACCGAGCGTTCGCGGCAGGCTCATTCTCTCCAGAAATTCCACTGCCGGATCGAGAAAGTAGGCCAGCAAAATCGAAAGCAGCAGCGTGATCACCACGCCCGCGGCGTAATAGAAAAATAGAAGAATGATGGCCGCCGCGATCACTCGCATGCTGAAGTTGGAACTGGTGAAGCGAACGAGCGATGGTGGCGTGGGCGTGGAAGACACGAGCGGCTCCGGTGCTCCACGTTAGCACAATCTTGCAAACTGTTTACGGCGTCGTGCGCTGCTGTTTCGAGGCAGCAAATCCAAGGATTTGTGTGAGTGGGCTTTCTAGTTGTCCCGTTTATGCAAAAGACATGCGCGTGCCGGACCGTAAAATCGACGTTTTTACGTGTGTTAAGCTTTCTGAGGTCCTCCACAAAGAAGTTGGCCGCGACCAGGCCCGGACCAAACTCTGCACTGACAGGCTTTCATTAATGGCGAAAGAGTTTTTTGGAACCGACGGGATTCGCGGTGTCCCGGGCACGCCGCCGCTGGACGGCGCCACTCTGTACGCCACCGGCCGCTCTCTAGGAGCGTATCTCAAGCGCGAACATGGCGCGGCTCATGTGCTGATCGGCATGGACACGCGCGAATCCGGCCCGCACATCGCGTCATTACTTGCGGCTGGCTTGGCACAGTCTGGCGCCACCGTGGCCTTTGCCGGCGTGATCACCACTCCAGGCGTGGCCTGTCTTGTTCGCCAGAATGATTTTCAAGCCGGCGTGGTCATCTCCGCCTCGCACAATCCCTTTCAAGACAACGGTGTGAAGCTGTTTTCGCATGCTGGGATGAAATTTCCCGACGCGGTTGAAGAAGAGCTGGAAGCATGCATCTTGCAGCACCGCGGCGAAGCCGCTCCAAAGAATCCGCCATCACTCACCGCCGATGAATCTCTCGATGCTGAATATCTGGCCTTTCTCCGGAAGCGGTTTATTCCCGGGGCGAAGCTCGCCGGTTTCCGAATCGTTCTGGATTGCGCTAACGGAGCAGCCTTCAAGCTCGGCCCGGAGCTGTTCCGCTCACTCGGAGCCGACGTTGTAGCCATGGGTGTTTCACCCGACGGCCGCAACATCAATGCGGGCTGCGGCTCGTTGCACCTGGAGGGCTTGCAGAAACGTGTCGTTGCTGAAAAAGCGCGTCTCGGAGTAGCTTTCGACGGTGACGCCGACCGCGCGCTCTTCGTCTGCGAAACTGGAAAAATCGTGAATGGCGACGGTGTGCTTCTTGCTGTGGCGCGCTACCTCAAATCGCAGAACAAACTCAAAGGCGAGCGCGTCGTCGCCACCTCGATGTCAAACCTGGGCCTCGAGCGCGTGCTGGCCCGCGAAAATATCGCGCTGGCCCGCGCTGCTGTCGGCGATCGCTACGTTCTCGAAGAAATGCTCCGCAGCGGAAGCGTTCTCGGTGGCGAGCAGTCTGGTCACATTATTTTTCTCGATGACAGCCCGGCCGGCGACGGCCTGCTCACGGCTGCAAAAATTGCTTCGCTGGTCTCCATGCACGGCAAAATCGAATCGCTCGTCGAGGGTCTCAAGGATTATCCGCAACTGATCGTCAACGTGAAGGTGCGCTCAAAACCGCCTCTCGAAACGCTCCCGGAAGTCTCCCGCGCACTGGCCGAAGCGCAATCCGCGCTCGGCGACAATGGCCGCGTGGTCCTGCGCTACTCCGGCACCGAGCAACTCGCCCGCGTCATGGTCGAAGCTGAACACGAAGCCGACGTCCAGCGCTTCAGCCAGTCTCTCGCCAATGCCCTGCGCTCTTCCATCGGCGCCTGACCGGTTTGACTCTGCGCGTCTCTGCGTTATCTTTCTCCGATTTTCGCGGGAACTTTTTCGTCGCTCGCGACATTACACTTAGTGAAGGACTTAGACGGCTTACTATGCAAGACGCACTGCCGGCGCTCGTTCTAAACTCGGAGGCTCTTCCTCGACACGCCATGGACGAGACGCCCAGTAGCCAAACGAACCCTTCAAGTACACGCGCGATCGCGAGCACCGGTGTCAGCGACGAACGGCTCATGCTGGCCTTTTCGCAAGGCTCTTCGGAGGCGTTTTCGGAGCTCTTCTCGCGCTACAAGCAGCGCATCTACGGTTTCTTTCGGCGCCGCGTCTTCGAGTCCACGCAGGCCGAGGAACTGACGCAAGAGACTTTCGTTGCGCTGCTGCGTGCCGCCGCCCGCTACGAACCGCGCGCCCTCTTCCGCACCTATCTCTACGCGATTGGTTTCAAGATTCTTCGCGCCCATCGCCGCAAAGCCGCCTTCCGCGCCACGTTCTTCGGCCAAAGAAACTCGGCGTCCGATCCCGCGAAGCGGGATGCCACCGAGTCCGGCCTGTGGGTCCGCCGCGCCGTCGAGAAGCTCGAACCCATGGACCGCGAAATCCTGCTCTTGCGCGAGTTCGAGCAATTGAGTTACGCCGAAATCGCCGATCTCTTGCGTCTTCCGCTCAACACCGTTCGCTCGCGCCTCTTCCGTGCGCGCACAGCGCTCCGCAATTTGCTCGAGCCGCCTGTCGCACTCGCGGCGAATGACGCCCCGCAGAACGTGGCGCAGAAAGGAGAAAGCGCATGAGCACCACCACACATCCCTTCGCCCCTGAAGAAGTCATGGCCTTCGTCGACGCCGAACTTTCAGCCGACCGCACTCAGTCCGTCTCCGCCCACATTGACCAATGCGCCGAATGCCAGCAGGTTGCCGAAACAATTCGATCAACCTCAAAGGACATGGCGACCTGGAGCGTGGGGACACCCCCACGTTTGAATGAGAGTGTCTGTTTCTCAGGAGCAAAAGTCATCCACCTCATAGGACAGCTAGAAGACCGTTTTTCTCGCCTTCGTGACACTCTCTCTCGCAGATGGGTTTGGGCCCCGGCGCTGACTTTAGTGCTCGTCATATTCGTATTTGTGGCAGTCATGCCAAATCTATTGGTCGTCCGTAGACCAGCGACCGCAAGTAAGGCTGTAATGCTCCAACCCGTCGAACCGCTGGAAGTGAAGCCGTACACAGCAGGTCACGCAGCCGGAGGTGGCGGTGGCCGCGGGGATGCCACAAAGCTCACAGTGGATGGACAACTGGAGGCGCTGCCTTCGTCTGAGCTCCCTCCCCCGCCTCCACCACCCCCTCCGGGCCGAGTGCAGCATGCCGAACCCACGCTGTCTCTACCAATGATCGCGCGCACGGTCTCGCTTTCCATCGTGGCAAAGGATCTTGACATGGCCCGTGCTTCGCTGGATGCCATTCTGGCGCGGCGCAACGGATATGCCGCGGGGCTGAACGTCGCCACGCCGCAGGGCGCAGCGCGCATGCTTCAGGCGTCCCTGCGAATTCCTGCGCCTCAACTCGTCGCTGCGGTTGCAGAGCTCAAAGCACTCGGTCGTGTCGAGGCCGAAACGCAAAACGGCGAAGAAGTCACGCAGCAACACGCCGATCTTCTCGCTCGACTGAAAAACTCCCGCGAGACCGAGCAGCGCCTTCAGGATGTTTTGCGCACCCGCACAGGCAAGGTGAAGGATGTATTAGAAGTCGAAGAAGAGATTGCACGTGTTCGCGGCGAAATTGAGCAGATGGAGGCCGAGCAGCAAACGCTGGAGCACCGGGTCAATTTCGCCACCATTGACCTGAAGCTTGCCGAAGAGTACAAAGCGCAGCTCACCACGCCCGCGCCCTCCGTTGCAATGCAGGTTCGCAATGCTACCGTCAACGGCTTCCGCAGCGCCTTCGAGAATCTCCTTGCACTCGTCCTGTTTCTTGCCGAGTCCGGTCCAACGCTGTTGCTCTGGCTGATGCTCTTGTCGCTCCCAGCTTGGCTACTCTGGCGGCGCCATCAGCGTTCCCTCGCGATGGGATCATCAGTGGGGGTTTAGGACCGTGCGAATCACCAACGTGAGATGTTCGCTCTTCTTTGCCAGCGCTTACATCTTCTCGAAATAATCATTCTCATCAGGAATTCACAATAACGATATTCTTTCCTTTGCTTGCGTCCACTCTTGACCTTCTCCTCTTGGTCACAGCAAGGTTGGTGTAGGGAAAACGGTAAAGAACGCTCCCAAAGAATGGAGAGTCTCGCTGCCATTCTGTGGGATTTTGTAGACTTCCTGCATGTAACATCGTGCTTTCTGGGCTGCTCTTAAAGCTAACCGCCATGCTTTCAATCAAGTCGAGAGTTTCCCGTGGAGCAATCATCGCTGGCATGCGGTTTGCTCTCTGATTGTTCACTTAAGAGATTGGCTTCCCGGGGTGGCCGGAACCGATCCTCGACTCGGTTACCGGTTTGGGGCGTCAATTACGAAAAGGGGGCTTGCACCAGCCCCCTTTTTCATTTCTGGCATCACGTCGGGACCCATCCATTCGGCAACCACCAGCGACAGTGAACGGTCTAAGCGTCCCGAAGGTCTCATTCTGGTCGCCTCGCCACACATCGACTGTGTTCAGCGAAACCTGTCTCCATCCTGGACATCAAGCTCTGCCTGTTTTTCTGAATGGTGTTTCTGCCGCAAAAAAATGAGCGGCCAGTGGGGGGACCGGCCGCTCGGGCGTGGGATGGAGGATACAGTAATCCGAAGTCAGTCTGGTTTTTCTGGCCGTTCTACTGCGCTCGCGAGCAGCAGGACGACACACAGGAGTAGACAGGACACAACCCTTGTACCACTCCAGAAAACCAAAACAACTCCCGACTACTTGCGTAGTTTGTTCTCCCCCAGATTTCCCGTCGATAGCTCGCCAGTTTCATTGTCTGCAGTACTTCCCGCTCTCGGGGTAAGCACACTTTTGGTACGGAAGTACTTCCGGTCTAGACGCGCTGCACGATCATTTCTTTCACTTTTTCATACTGGCTTCGTCGCGTTTGTAACACGTCCACTGTTTGATGCGCTTGGCCCGTGCTCCTGCAGAGTCTTCGGCGCTTCCCAGGTACCCCTCGGCGCCTGCGTCGAAATCGAGCTTGTCACCGAGATTGGCTAACCGCACAAACATCTGCGTCAGAGAATTCGAATCACCATTTCAAGATGTTCGATCGCTTCACGCAACTTCTCCCTGTCCTCCTTCGAAAACGAAGAGAGAGCTTGCGCCAGCGACTCCACGCGGCGCCGGCGCCCTTCCTGGAGGATCCTGGTTCCCTTCTCAGTTGCTTCGAGTCGCACGCGCCGCCCGTCTTCTGTCTTTCCCCGGCGCACCAGGCCCGCACGCACCAAACCCGCGACGATGCGGCTCATCGTCGGCGGCCGCACCTGTTCCGCCTCCGCAAGCTCCCCGAGCGATCGTGGACCACCTCCGAGCACCAGCACGGACAATGCCGAAAGCTGCGCCGGGCCCACTCCGCTTTCGCGGTCGCGCACCCGCAGCCTGCGCAACAAATGAATGGCCGCGGAGTGCAGCCGGTCGGCGGTCTCGAAAGTCTCCCCGCCCGCAAGACGTTTGGACTTGACATCCGTCATAAAATATAGTTAGCTATGCTAACTAAATTGCTCCCGGAGGTAAATCACCCATGAGCACCGCTTCTTCGAACCTCGGTATCCAGAATATCGGCCAAATTTCCATCATTGTTCACGACCTGCCGCGCGCCACGGCATTCTACCGTGATGTTCTGGGACTGCCGCTGCTTTTCACCGTGCCCAATCTGGCTTTCTTTGACTGTGCTGGAGTGCGGCTGATGCTCGGCCCCGCCGAAACGCCGGAGTTCGACCATCCCAGCTCCATCCTCTATTTCCGCGTGCCGGATCTGAACGCCGCTTACCAGAAGCTGGTCGAACGAGATGCGCAAATTTTTGCGCCGCCACGCCTGATTGCGCCGATGCCCACGTACGATCTTTGGATGGCGGCGTTCCGCGATTCTGAGGGCAACATTCACCAATTGATGAGCGAAGTCCCGCGCACGAAATAGCATTCTCTCTCCCGAGACTTACCCGCAAGCCCGCGCTACTAGCCCCGCGCGGATTACGGTATCCTTCTACCTCCATGCATGACCTGAACTATTTTAGGGACCACCTGGACGTCTTCGCTGACATGGCGAAGAAGCGCGGCACCGCGCTCGACCTGGACGCCTTTCGCAAGCTCGATAAGGAGCGCCGCGAACTCATCACTGCGACCGAACAGCTTAAAGCGCAGCGCAACAAGGCCAGCGACGAAATTGCGCGCCTGAAAAAGGACAAACAAAACGCCGAATCGCTCATCGCGGAAATGAAGCAAGTTTCCGAGCGCATCAAGCAATCCGACGAGCGCATTGCCGCGCTCGATGCTAAGCAGCGCCAGCTTCTGCTTACCATTCCCAACCTGCTGCACGCGTCCGTCCCTCCGGGCAGGGGCTCTGAAGACAACGTCGAGGTGCGACGCTGGGGAGCTCCCCCAGAATTTGATTTCCAGCCGAAGCCTCATTGGGAAGTAGGCGAACGAGCGCAGATCCTTGATCTCGAAGCGGCCGCCAAAATTACCGGTGCGCGCTTCGCGGTCTACAAGAGTTGGGGTGCGCGCCTCGAGCGCGCACTTGCGAACTTATTCCTCGACGTGCACACTCGCGAGCACGGGTACACGGAGATTCTGCCGCCTTTTATCGTGAATACCGCATCCCTCGTGGCCGACGGCAAGCTTCCGAAGTTCGCCGGAGATATGTTCCACTTGGAAGGCACGGATCTGTGGCTTACGACTACTGCGGAAACAGAATTGACGAATCTGTATCGCGACGAGACGCTCGATGCAACCTTACTCCCGATTCGTGTCTGCGCTTATACCTCGTGCTTTCGCTCGGAAGCTGGAGCGGCGGGACGGGACACTCGTGGCATCAAGCGCCAGCACCAGTTTCAGAAAGTGGAGCTTTTCAAGTTCACAAAACCGGAGGAGAGCTACGCAGAACTAGAGGTGCTGGTCGGGAACGCAGAAGCGATCCTGCAAAAGCTTGGCATTCATTACCGCGTAATGCTGTTGTGCTCGGGGGACACTGGGTTCGCTTCCGCGAAAACGTATGACATAGAAGCGTGGCTCCCTTCGTCCAACGAGTTTATGGAGATCTCTTCCTGTTCCAATTGCGAGGCATTTCAAGCACGCCGTGCGGCGATTCGCTTTGTGGCGAAGGGCGGAAAGAAAAGCGACTTCGTCCACACCTTAAACGGCTCAGGGCTGCCGGTGGGCCGTACTTGGATTGCGATTGTTGAGAATTATCAGCAGGCGGACGGCTCGATCCTGATCCCTGAAGTCCTGCGCCCCTACATGGGAATTGACCGGATTCCGGCAGTCGCGTAGCCGTTGAAGCATCCTAATTGCATGAATTTGGCCCTTGGCACCCTTCGCGACCTAAATTCGCGTATGTTCCTTGTAACTCATTGTAATTAAATGTGTTAGGTAGCTTCTGGGCCTGATTTGCCCAAAGAAGAAGGGCACAATTCGCCTCGCAACCCCTTGAAATCACACCTTTTCGTTTGACGGGCCCTTTTCGCCTTGCATACACTGCCCTCACGGCCAAAATGGGAGTCATTAGGCAAAAGGGGCCGTTCAGCGCACAATCAGTATGATGAACTTCCTTGCACGCGTCGTGAGATTTCTGTTCTGGCTGCTTGTCCTTTCCTGGGGCTTGCGGCTTTTGCGTCGTATTGTCGGGGGCATGCTGCGGAATGACCAGGCTCGGGCGCCACAAACCACGGATTCTGCTGAGGGGATTCCGGCACCTTCCGCAGCGCGCCGGCTGGTGCGCGATCCTGTGTGTGGCGTGCACGTGGACGAGACGCTTTCCATTCC
>Ga0066685_10001575_pt1 | contig 9996 bp, 11 predicted proteins | sample GraSoiAngelo_134_FD_62305 | JGI IMG/M metagenome (GOLD analysis project Ga0066685, IMG submission 62305) | Grasslands soil microbial communities from the Angelo Coastal Reserve, California, USA - 14_0929_05_30cm | ecosystem: Environmental > Terrestrial > Soil > Grasslands | place: USA...
CAACAGCTATCCCAAGCGTTCGAACACCTTCCCGCAATCGAACTGCCTGGTCATGCAGAAAGGATTGGAAGGAGAGTCTACGAGTCTGTCATTGGCCCAGACAATACTTGCATGTTTCTAGTGTGGGACGGGTCGAGTTTCGGCTTTCAGAATCTCATACTTCTTTCTGACCGGGTTGCGCGTCCTTTGAAGATGGACGGATTGCCCTACGAGCCCTATCGAGTTGAGAGTTTTGACGAATCGGAGCTAGCCAGGCTAGAAGGGATCGCAATAGATCCCCGTAGCCTGTACGACGAAGTTAAGCTGCAGTTTGACTCGTGGATCTCAATCCAAGCCGAAGACCGGATATTCAGCACGACCCAGGTCCTTGAAACCTATCAGCAACACAAGCTTACCTCAACATACTACCCGTTCGGTGTTGGCGCGAAAGGTAGTGGCAAGAATGCCTGGCTTGAACTTTTCAGACGCCTCTGCTACAGGCCCATGTTCTCAGCGAACCTACGGGCACCTCACGCTTACAGGTTCTTGGGGGCTCATGGCAAGGGCTACGGCTGCCTTATTATCGACGAGGCGCATGAATGCGAAAGAGAACCCGATCTCCTAGCCCTTTTTCGAACAGGTCATCTCCGGGATGGTGCCCCGGTTCCAAGACTGTTCCGCGATCCAGAAACCAAAAAATTGAAGAATGAATTCTTTCATACCTACTGTAGCAAGATTCTTGCAGGATGGCACATGCCGCGGGACGCCGCGTTCCGCGACCGTTGCAAAGAGATCATTTTCGTCGAGGATCATTCGATCCCATCGATACTAACCGACAGTCGTACTTCTGACCATGAAAGGTGGACCCAGCTCAGGTTCAAACTACTGCTATGGCGGATGAGAACATTCTTCGATCCACTTCCAGAACTCCAGAACGACTTCCCTCTTAAGGGTCGTCCACGAGACTTGTGGAAACCGAAGGTGATGCTCGGCGCCTCGCTGGGCAATAACAATCCAGTGCTAGAATTAGCCGAGACTGACTGGAAGCTCCGGCAAGCTCAACGGAAGGAGTCCTTCGAGGCTCGTCTATACGAGGTGGCTGTCGAAGCGTGCAATCATCGGAAGACCTTCGCAAATATTCCGTTCGTGGAAATCTGGGACCTGCTAGGCAAGCATCTAGAAGTCACTCGGAGCGGCGACACTCTTGAATCGGATACGTACGGTAAGATAACAAAAGCGAAAGTGGGATTCGAACTGGGTAACAAGCTCGGCGGGGTCTCAAGCGTGGAAAGGGTCGAGGGCAAACCGATGAGGGTCACAACATTCGATCCCGACGTACTGCTCAAGGCCAAGCGCATGTACCACAGCGCAAGATGGGTGGAGTTTTGACCGAAGGCATGATTCTCACCCGTCTTTGCCTTCGCTGTGGCCACAGATGGGTGGCAAGGAAGGCGGAACCGCCGACCCAATGTCCAAGATGCAGAAACCCATATTGGCATCGGACCAAACGGGAACCATCACAACAAATCTCTCCGAGGAAAAAAGCGAGTTTGCCTGAGTCACTCTAACCTGAAACGTGTCCCCGTCCCCTTTGGTGTCGCTTCGTTGTTGGCGTTACGTCTGTTACAGGTGTAACGCGCAGACTGGGCGAACTTGGACCCTCGCGCCGGGCTAGTGTCTACATCTGATCACTTGCAGCTTGCCGTAGGGTTTGACTCGGAACTCGTGCTGGAACCGAAGACAGTCGTTAGTAAGAAAAATCCCCCACTTGTCTACCCCATAGGTCTGTTCTTGCGAATCGCCGTCCCGTAGTACCGTGACCAGCATAGTGCCGCCGTGATCCTCGAGACGAACGATTTTCCCCGCAAACTCTTCAGCATTCTCCAGCTTGTCTAGGTATTCTAGTATCTCGGCACGGTCGCATGATGCGAGATCGTCTTCCAGAGAAGGCATCGAACCCTGATTAGCTCAGAAGGGCACTTGGGTAGTAGAGTGGGACGAAACACTATCTGAGTTTCCGCGGCTCATGCTTCTCGGAGCACTCTCGACACAGGGCCATTCGATACATGTTGCCCTGTAGACCCTTGACCTCGGCTCCCTTCCTCTTACAGCCGCAGTGACACTTGCAGCGGTCAGCATCGAGCTTCATGTCGACGATGAGTGCAGTTATCCAAAGGTCTCGGGAATATGCCTAATTGGTTCTATGTCCACTCTTGCCATCTGGTTCACCCAAAAAAGGCCTAGTTGAGGCTGATGTAGAGCGAATAGTAGCCTGGAACGTTGAAGAGTACACTGAGCTGGAAGCTGGAGCCATTGCTAACAGTTTTCGGAGTCGATTCGAACACGAGATTGTCGAGTCCCTGATTAGTGTTTGATAGGTATACTCCATCGACGCGCACGGTAACTGTGAGCTTTCCAGAGGGCGTGTATGAGACTGTTGTGCCTGTAGATGTTTCGTTATTGACTGCAATGTGCAGACCGGCGCTGAAACTAGGGATTGAGGTTGACACAACAACCGTTTCGTTATCGTAGAGTCCGGTGGAAAGGTTAGAGTTCGGCGTGGTAGCGAAGCCGACGCTTGTCTGCGTCACCGTTACCCGCCATCTGACCAGACTGGTAGTTATGCCGTAGCCTGCTATGATTGACAATGGTATTGTTGCCAAGAGAATCCATGCTACTGTTTTCTTGGGAAATCGCATAATCCTTTCGCACGCTCTTGCCCGCGACAGCCGTATCTAAGGCTTGGGCTAAGTTTTCAATCGCGATATATCCGAGGGAAGCCCTTCACCAAAAGTCCACTCTTAGCCTTCGAAAAAGGGGAAACTCCATTTCGAAATAATACTGATAGATCAATAATAGGATTGTCGACTGGCGCAGGGAAGCCTTTAGCATGGGATGGCGATGAAACCTACCAGTTATATCACAAAACACGGGTCCGCAATCCTTCCCACAGTATCACTATCTCCGAGAAGCCAATCCCAAGGACTGTCGCCTTGGTGACTCTACACATGTATCGGTGAGCTATGTTTCCCCTATCGCACAGACACGACAAAAGAAACTGACCGGCTAAGACTGAAGCCAATGCAAACGACCAGGTTGGAGTTTGCGAGATGGCTTGGTATCAAGACGACCAGACCGCAATTCAAGTTCAGTACGAAGTTCGACCATCGAGAACTCTACGAAGTGAATAGTATTCGTGATGTCCGGGTTGTGAACAACCTGCCACACGGGACACTAAGCTAATCGACAATCTCGTTGATAGGATCGCAGTCGAAAATCCATCTTTGGCGCTTCACGTATGTCGTGACGAGGTATTTTTGCAAAAATGTCTTAACGCAGACTTCCGATTGACAGGTGACGACTAGTCCATGGTGTCGAAGCGGGGCAATATTCAGCATGTGGAAATCAACGTCTCAAACTTCGAAAGGTCGAAGGCTTTCTACCAAGATTTTCTGAGCTGGGTGGGCTACAAGCGGATCCTGGATGAGAAGGATTTTGCTGGATGGAGCAATGGCGAAGCCAAGATTTTCGTGACCTACTTGGAGCGCTACAAGGAGTTAGGATTCCATCGGAGACGGGTCGGATTGAACCACATTGCCTTCCAGGCGAAATCGAAAACAGATGTGGACAGACTTCACAGCGAGTTTCTTGTTCCGAGGAGCATCAAGGTCCTCTACGGTGGGCCAAAGGAATATCCTGAGTATCGGAACGGCTACTACGCGGTCTATTTCGAGGACCCTGATAGAATCAAGTTGGAATTTGTCCATTGAGCCGGATAGGCGCTCACGAAGAGACGTTGGAAGAACTCGACCGCATGGGACAGCTAGAGAACGCCGGGGTCTGAGAAAGGAGTGAGTAAGAAGAACGCTTTTGAGTGAACCGCTTTCATTGTGCCAAGCCCAAAGTCTGGTTCGCTGTAACCGATACGTTTACCTTCCGCAACCTTTTGAGGGAGATAATGATGTCAAGCCCTAATCAAGCTAAGCAACACGTCTGGGGCCAGTGCTGGTGTGGAAGGCATCATGTCCCACATGGCAAGGTCGAAAACAAATTCCTAGGTGACGTGATTACACTAGATTTCACAAAGCAGCTTCGTGCAGCCGGGCGCGCAGTTGGGCAAGGTCTCGGAGTTGGTAGAATCGAATGTAAATGTGGTATGGTTTTTGACTCCGCTGAAGCTTTCAACAAACACTTGCAGGAGAATCCGGAGAGATGAATCACTTGACGAGTCTACAGATACTCGCAGCCTCCTTTCAAGGAAGTCTTGTGGGCAGTCACTTCTAGCATTCCAGCGCAGTCGTTGATTGCCTGAAACATTCCTTCCCGAAGCTTCACCATCTCAATAGCTCTCGGGCCTTTGGCTTTCTTGATTTCGCCCGCCAGGCGCTCAAGCCCTGTGAGAAGGCCGTAATGTTCGAGTTGCTTGTATTCGTTCGGCCAGTTGCCAGTGTCTTCACGCAACAGCATTAGAAATACTGCTCCAGCGTACCACTGACTCTCGTTGCCGCCTTCTTTCATGATCTCTCGAAGTGTCGCTCGGACTCCCTTTTCTAATGTCCATTTGAGAACGGAAAGCTCACTTGAGGCGAGCGTCTCGTAGATGGCTTTCGAGACCTCAAAGACCAACTCGCCGAGCTTGAAGCCATCTGTTCTTGTTTTCTGTTCGACCTCAGTGAGTTTCGAATAGAGTTCCGGAAAGTGGTTCTTGACGTCTGAGTAAAGGGTGGGGTCGATCGCTACCACTCTGTAATTGTCGTTGGAGACGGTTCTAACCGACACGAAGTCTGTGATAGTATACTTCTTGAGCCATTCCCCTAATGGTGGCTTCTCCCATCTGGGTAGCAGAAGGTCGTCGGATCCCTTTGCAGTTAGAGGCCAGATCTGTTCTTTCAGCGAAATCAAGGCTAGTTCGATCTGCTTGAGGTTATCTCGATGCTCTCTGAGATGGAACTCTTTCCTGACAAGCTTGCGGTCGTATCTTGTTGTGAGAAACCCTATGATGCCGGAGATCGTACCGCCAGCGAGTGCACCCAAAAATGTGTCTTGAAGTGACATCAGTTGCCAACGAGGCGAGTTTCACGAGGTTTATCAACTTAAAGAACTCCCAGTCAGGGTTCGTCTTGACTCAAGAAAAGCCTGAACCGTGGGAGAGAGCCCTAACAATTCTCGGAAAGAGCAAGGGCGCAAGACTGCTCGCTTTGGGCATGTACATGATGGCAACTTTTGGCACCCCGTTCTTCATTCTCAACCAATTCGGAGTTTACGAGCCTGTGTTGGCTCTCTTCTTCGCGTTTGGACTGCTGTTCCTTGTCGTTGGGTTCGGCATGTACTATGACGATTGGGAGAAGAAATCAGGAAAACCTAGAAAGGCGAAAAGCAGGAAAGCCAAGAGTGGTAAAATGTCCGGGTCCCATGCCAAGCGTGGAGACGAGTTACCAAGCTAAGAGATCCGGGGGATCCTGAGGCAGGCTCGAACAAACCCACAAACCCCTGCTATGGTCAAGGAAACAACGATTGTGAAGGAAGTCGTGATGGTGCCCTGCGAATGTTGCAAGGACTGATACCGCGGAAGTCGACGGTATTCGTTTATGTTGATGGGCTTTGCGAGCCCGTGAATCCTGGTGGAACGGCAACCTACGGTTACGTCGTTAGAAACGATGCTGGCAGAGATATTGCCAGAAAATCTGGGGTTGTAGGGAAGGGACCTGAGATGAGCAACAACGTGGCCGAGTATGCGGCTCTCTGCGAAGCATTCCGTTTCCTGATAAAAGAGAAGATGACACGGCTACCCATCGAGATAAGGAGTGACTCAAGACTCTTGGTTAATCAAATGAAAGGCGAGTGGAAGTTTCACAATGGGCTCTACGCTCAGAAATACAGAGACGCTAAAGCCCTGGCCACTCAGGTTGACAGAGTCAAATTCAGATGGATACCTCGTGAAGAGAACAAGGAAGCAGATGCTCTCAGTCGAGAGGCCTATGGCGCCGGAAGAGGTCAGTGACAGAAACTGACCGCTTCAGGGATCGGTCTCGGTCTTTCTCTTTTCGCGGCGGGCTGAACTGTTCAGCTTGGCAACTCCAGCGTACAAGTAGATAACCAGCACTACGAGGGGAAGGACGATGACATATCATTCACATTGGACAAAACATAATAGCTTCTGGTGTTGTCCAAATGTACTAGGCGAGGCACTCAACCCTAAACAAAAAGTGAAACCCTAGGGCGCATGCCTCGCTGTAGCGCCCTCTTCAGATCTATCCCGATTTGGAAGAAAGGAGGTGATATCCACCAACGGAATCCGCAACCAGACATTCTTGGGAAGCTAAGTACGGGGTAACGGGATTCGAGAGACATAGCCGTAAGTCTCTTATTCGAGACTTGAAACGAATGCTGAACATTCCCTGGGAAAAAATCAAAGACGATCAGGTGCTTCCCCTAGCTAAACAACTCAGTGTGAAAATCGCGACGGCAATCGAACAACAACAAGATTCCCATAAGCTCCCCGAGAACCAGTAGGAGAGGTTTGAGATCGAGCCCTCATCCTCTACCCATTTTTTTCTGATGGAACGCAGTAATCCTTCGGCTGGTTTCGAGGAAAAACTGGGATTTTCCATCATAGAACTTGAGAAATCAAAATCATCCTGATGGCTCGGCGAATGTTTCTCTCTATGTCGACCAAGGTGATAGGTAGCGTAGGCCAAAGTGAAGGTGCCCACCTGCGACAAGTGCTTGCAGTAATACTGAAACGAGATCGTCCATGGTCTCCCCAGTCGAAGGATAGATCTCTGTCTGCATCTTATATATCGTTGAAATTGGCGACCGTTTATGCCTAAAACTAAGGAAAGGAAGCGGTTGGTCAGATGCGCGTATTGTAAGGGAACTGGTCGAGATCCTAACGCAGTGCTCTCAGAGAGACCGTGTCCCGTCTGCAAGGGCGTTGGGAAAGTATGGATCTAGATGATCCCATTTCTCACTGCTTTAGTATTGAATAATTCGGAAGCATGAGACGATATGGCATCTGCGATCTCAAGTGAGGCGAAGGTCATTGATGGAGGTGCCTTCAAGTCCTACCAATCATTCCGGGAAAGAATGACTGAACTTGAGCAAATCTTGGAGGCCAGACATGCACTAGCCATAGTCGAATACATCAATCAATACACTGAAACTGAGGATTATCGCGAGAATCGGAAAAACCTGCCACAGCACCAACTCGTAGAGAATATGGCCAAGTACAGTCGCTCGCATCCTGGATACGCACCCAGATATCACGCATTGAACGAAGGAAGCGTCGTTCTTCTCTCGGCGTATCTCGAAGGATTCGTCGAAGAGCTACACGCCGAGGTTATGCGTCAGCTACTTAACGAGAGAATCGAGTCCGGGGGAGTCCTGCAAGCATTCTTGGAATATGCTCATAGACGCTTCAGCAATCCGACACCAGACCGGATCAAGGTGTTGTTCACCACGTGTGGCATCAAGAATATTATTTCGAAACTCAGTACAGACAAGGAAAAGATCGTTGAGTTTGTTGAAATGAGAAACGCAATAGCGCACGGAGAGCATGTGGAGGTTGCTGGCCAAGCAGTTCAAGAATGGGTCGAGTTGATTTCGAGATTTGCTGAGGAGCTTAGTCTGATTGTTGAACGCGAAATCACCGCTATGAAATTAGGGAAGTAATGCGCTTCCCTAAAGGAAGCTCACCTGACTCTATTGGATTCGCAGCACCTGTCGCTTCCCCACCCGGTCTGAAAGCCCTGTTCCTCCTAAGAGGAGGAATATCGCACCTACAAGTTCGTACAAGAAATTGAATACGCTCGCGATAGTTGCTTCTGTCGTGACGAAGTATAGAGTCCCTACCAGAAAGAGAGCCATCCCCGAGTAATGGAGAGCGTCCCCACTCCATGAAGGGAGTCCTTTCCCGTACCACCTGCCTGTAATCAGTTCAACCGAATATCCAACCTTGGAATTGGCGTATCCTGCCCAACGGTCGCTACGTCGAAGAATGTAGACGCCTCCGGCCAAAAGCAACAGCAGAGCCCCTCCCGAGGAGAGGTCCAAGTTGGCGATAGTAGCTACATTGGACCCAACTCCGGCGAAGAAAATAGCCGATAATGCCGCGCCATTTGCTGCTCGTGAAACAATAGGAGAAGAGCGTTCACCAAGAACTTGAAATATGAATCGGTGAAACCTTCGAGCTACAAAGTACGCAAACAATACCGCGACTATCGCTATGGGAACGTCAGCAAGATACGACACGCGACCTATGTAGGATGGGAGCACCTGGTTCATCCATTCGACCGTAATGCTGTAACCGTATGCGCCCAATCCCACGAGAAAGAAGATCCAACCACGATACCTGTCGACGGCGGACGACCTCACCAAAGACCCTCTTACGTAACCGTAGTAGAATGGAAGAACGATGCCTAAAACGACAAGTGGAATCGCTGTGACAATGCTGGCGGAGGGGTTAATCGATGCCCGTATAACAGCGAAAATTATGCCCACAGTAGACGAAAGGAACAGCAGGGCTGAGTCGAGCTTGCCCACTCGAAGCTTCTTGTTCAAGTAAGTCTTGGAAATCTTGGTCAAGCGTCAAACTCTTTCGTCGGGAAGTTGTAGCTCAATCAAGGAGTCGCCCCAAAACTTCTCATCAGCTCAGCCACCATCGAAGATATGATCCGTGGAGGATTCTCCAAGTCCGGCATCTTAACGTCTCGCTGGATGACTAGGTGGTCAGATCGATAGGGATATTTTTCATCGAAGATCGATTGATAGGGAGAGAACGCTACTTCTTTCCCTTTGATATTGAAGAAGTGCAGGACTAATCTGATGGTGCCGTCGTAGTGAACGTGCTTGTAAAGACCAGTCGCGTAGAAGATGACCCTGCCTAGAAGGTCTCTCACCCATTCTGTCCCGATGGGATCTTTCTCCCCTAGGAAGGATAGACTCCGCGTCAGCTCGATGAGCCCGTTTTGAGACACATCAGCATAGGCTCGGACCCCTCCTCTGTCATCGTTGACGTATTGATAATAGCCAAATTGAGATGGAATCGAGTAGTATCCCCCTCCGAAGATCGGGACGTTCTTCATCGTCGCTACCATCTCCTGATTGAGCTTTCCCGTGGTTTCGTCGAAGATGGGAATCAGTCCTTCTCTGAAGCCGTATGGAAGAAAGATGATCTGGTACCAGGCGCCCCCTTCGCCCACAAGGTTGGCTCTTCTCGATTCTAGAAGATCGGTAATCTTTTGTCGGAACTCTTCCTGCTTCTTGAAGAGCTTCTGCACTGTGTAATAGTCTGCTGGTAGTGACTGTGCACCGATTCTGACATAGAACTTGCCATCGCTCGCCATGTGACACTCATTGCTCTCAGAGACTTCGACAACCAAGAAGACCCTTCCGTTGCCTTTCTCTGCGCGATGGACCGATGGCTCGATGTGGGGAGTGATTCTTTGACAGAAACTTGTGACTTTCTCGATGAGGCCGGGCTCGTCACGGATCCCCTCCATGGCCACAGGTACGTTCGAGGTCTTGTTGGCGTCAATTCCAATTACTATCAGTCCTCCTTGAGTATTTGCGAACGAGTCGACAACGTGTTCGAGCTTGTTCTTATCGCCATCAGTCGCGGGGAACTCCACTTTATAGTCGAGAGTGGTTCCTTCAGGCCGTTTGGCTGAGAAGATCTTCTCGATCTCCTGAACGGTCCACTTGTCTGGGTTTCTAGACGCCAACAATATCCTGCCTCATACCGACCTAGGACCGTGCCCCAAGATGCCACTGGATGATACCGCTTCCCCCCGAACTAAGTAAGTCTAATCCTTGGTGATTTCGTAAAGGCTTATTAGAAATCCGGGGCTCGCGGGCTTTCGGCGGGTCCCTTGGGCCTGTAAACCGGATCACTCGGGTCCGGTCGGGCGGCTAGCCAGGTAGAGCAGCAGGCTCCAGAAGGCTTGAAGCTCTTAACCTAAAGAACGAACCCGATGAGGGTGTTCAGGTGTTGGCAATTACTTCCTCCGGATCCTCGAT
>Ga0066685_10001576_pt1 | contig 9995 bp, 11 predicted proteins | sample GraSoiAngelo_134_FD_62305 | JGI IMG/M metagenome (GOLD analysis project Ga0066685, IMG submission 62305) | Grasslands soil microbial communities from the Angelo Coastal Reserve, California, USA - 14_0929_05_30cm | ecosystem: Environmental > Terrestrial > Soil > Grasslands | place: USA...
TGGTCGTCGTCAACACGGCTGAGCGGCGTGTCGAGCAACCCGAACTGGGAGCAGTTCAGCGGGCGGACGGTTCCGTTCGGTGGCGACTATATCTACATCAGTTCGGTGGGCGCCTTCTCGTACGGCGTCTGGACCGACTGGCGCGATGTCGTCGCTGGCTCGGATCCGCGTGAGGGTGGCGACAGCGACGCGGACGCGGCCGACGTTCACCAATGTCGCACGCAGAATCCCGACGGCAGCTTCACGCGCGACACCTGTCCTTGGGCCGGAGGTCTCGACCAAAACATCTACGGCAGCACGACCCCGTAGCTAACGACACGAACGGAGTGGCGGTGAGCAGACGCCCCGGCCACTCCGTTCAGTAGTCTTCGAGACGAGGACCTACGGCACCGCGGTGTTGAACGATACGGGGAACCCCCCCAGATTGCTCAGCGACATCGCCCTGACTTCAAAACAGAAAGATAACGTCGTACAATTTTGCAGGCGACTGAACAACAGCGCGTGACCGATTCGATCGGTAGTGTCCTGATTTGAATTACGATTTCTCGCCGCGAATGATGGCGCGACTCCCTGCTCTGATTAGTGGCTGCCTCGGGTGCCAGTCGCGCCACTACTGCCCGTCTTGCTAGGGCCGCCTGTGGTCGATTTGGATTCGCCCTTAACACCGCCGCCACCTGTGACGTCTGCTAGTGGCGTGAGGTCACGAATTTTGACGTCCTTTTTGGCTCGGCGGCGCCAAGCAGATCGAATCACATTGATGTTTGTATTCATGCGCGAAAGCGCCTCCCAGATCGCGTCTAATTGTCTTTTACCACGCGTTTGTTTTTGCAGCAATCGCCAATTTCCTAGGAATATCACTTTGCGCCAGCGTCGCGCGAAGTCCCATCGCCACCACGCGTTCTTTTTTGGAACTCGCGGCCGCTGGGTATTGTAGTCTGGCACAGGAACACCTAAAATAGGCTGATCGGCCGCCGACTTATCCCAAGCTGAATCCTCTTTGGGTAATTTGTCTCCGGAAGAGGGCCGCCCTGTTGCGTTGTTGCGATTGGTGGATCGTTTCACAGAGTCATTCCACTTTGCATTTTCAGTGTCGGACTCAGCTACAAAACAGCAAGCAGAAAGAAGCCGGCTTGACCACTTCTACGCAACTAGCGAGCGACGATCGAAATATTTGAGTGATTGGCAAGATCGACGATTGCATTGCGCTCAAGGAGCAAAGTTTTGGCGGCTTCGATACCGATGATGCGCAACTTTGCTTCTGTCGCGACCCGAATTGTTTCCAGACCGATAGCCGGAACGTCGAAGCGCATGTCTTGATTTGGCTTCGCGACTTTAACCATCACGGCGTCCTTGCGCGCGAGAGCGCCACCGCGTTTGATTGTTTCGTTTGTTCCTTCGAACGCTTCTACGGCTAGAATGGTTCCGCCCTTGACGATAACTGTCTGGCCAATATCCCGCCGCGCAATCTCCTTGGCGATTTTCCACCCAAGATCCACATCTTGCTCCTCACGACGCGATAATTTCGGTCCTGCAATTAACCCTGCCGGCGCGAGGGAATCTTCGAGAAATGTGGTAGCTGGTAAAAGGTCGACGTCGATTTTCGCGAGCTCATCTGCAATCGCCGCGAAAATAGATTCAGCGTTGCGCTGTTTGAGTTTGGCGAGCAAAAGCAGCGCTTTCGCGTCCGGACGCAGATCGAAAAGATTCTTGGGCGCAATCTGGCCAGCCATCATCGCGTGATGAATGTCTTGCGCGCGGAAGAATTTTAGAAGCCGGTTTAATTGACCGACACGCATCCATTCGATTAGACCGACATGTTCTGCGAGAGCTGGATCGGTCTCGCCTGTAAACGCGGCCGCGACGATTTTCTTCACGCCGGCTTTTCGTGCTGAATCAGCAAGTAATCGCGGATAAACGCCGTTGCCGGCGATGATGCCGAGGGTGCGTGGCGTTTGCACTAACGTAGTCTAGCAGAAGAAAGCCTGTTTCTGCGAGACGCGTGCGCTCCCAGACGCTATCCGTGATGGCGGCGGCGCTTGACGTGCATCTGGGCGAGCGCCTTTTGCAGGGACGCTTGAATGGCGGCCACCTCTTCAGCGGTGTGATCTTCCTTCATCGCAGCTTTCGCGCGCTCGACCGCCGCTTCAGCCGCAGCGAGATCGATCTTCTCGGATTCGAGCGCCATATCGGTTAAAACCGAAACCGCGTCGGCTTTGATCTCCACAAAGCCCTCGCCAATGGCCATCGCAGTTTCGCGTCCGTTTTTCACGACGCGAAGCTCGCCCGGCTGTAAGGTCGTCAGTAATGGAACGTGCTTCGGGTAAACGCCCAGCTCACCTTCCGACCCGGGCAATGTGACCATGTCCACGTCTTCAGAATAAATTTTTTCCTCAGGTGTTACGATCTCGAGCTTCAAGGTGGCCATGGTTTGGATTTACAAATCTAATGCTTCAACTCTGTTTAATCATGTCGATGTTACCCTTCATATAGAAGTTTTGCTCGGGCACATCGTCGTGTTTGCCGTCCAGAATTTCCTTGAAGCCGCGGACCGTTTCTTCAATCGAGACGTATTGACCTTTATGGCCCGTGAAAACTTCTGCCACATGAAATGGCTGGCTGAGGAAACGCTGAATTTTTCGTGCGCGATAGACGGTCAGCTTGTCTTCCGGGCTTAACTCGTCCATTCCAAGAATGGCGATGATGTCTTGGAGGTCTTTGTATCGTTGCAACACTCGCTGCACACCTCGAGCGACATTATAATGTTCTTCGCCCACGATCTCGGGCGCGAGCGACTTTGATGTTGATGCCAGCGGATCAACCGCCGGATAAATTCCGAGCTCAGCAATTGAGCGCTCCAAGACGATGGTTGAATCGAGGTGCGCGAACGTGTTCGCCGGAGCGGGATCGGTGAGATCGTCTGCGGGAACATACACTGCTTGGAACGACGTGATTGATCCCTTGTTCGTGGAGGTGATTCGCTCCTGCAAATCGCCCATCTCAGCGGCGAGTGTTGGTTGGTAACCGACTGCAGACGGAGTCCGCCCGAGCAGCGCAGAGACTTCAGAGCCAGCTTGGGAAAATCGAAAGATGTTATCAATGAAGAGCAGCACATCTTGATTGCGTTCGTCACGAAAATATTCCGTCATCGCCAACGCCGAGAGTCCCACACGCAAGCGTGCGCCCGGCGGCTCGTTCATCTGGCCGAAAACCATCCCGACTTTCGATTTCGACAAATCTTTTTCGTCGATCACGCCCGCTTCGATCATTTCCCGGTAGAGATCGTTCCCCTCGCGCGAGCGCTCGCCCACACCTGCAAACATCGAGACACCACCATGTTTCATCGCGATGTTATTAATCAGCTCCTGGATAATGACGGTCTTGCCGACCCCCGCCCCGCCGAATGCGCCGACTTTGCCTCCCTTTGAAAATGGGCAAACGAGATCGATGACCTTGATTCCTGTCTCAAGGATCTGCACTCTTGTGTCCTGTTCGGTCAGCGTTGGCGCAGGGCGATGGATTGGGTACCGCTTTTCGTATTTCACTGGGCCACGATTATCGATCGGGTCGCCTGTAACATTAAACAGGCGCCCCAGCACCGCGTCGCCTACCGGGACCGTTATCGGTCCACCGGTGTCCGTCACACTCATGCCACGCTTAAGTCCTTCGGTTGAAGACATGGCCACCGAGCGCACCCAATTTTCGCCAAGGTGCTGCTGCACTTCGAGGGCGAGCTTTATTGGCTTGCCATTTACTTCATATTCAATTTCCAAGGCGTTGTATATTTTCGGCAGCGCCTTTTCGTCTGGAAATTCCACGTCCACAACGGGACCGATTACCTGAACTATGTTTCCTTTATTCATAGAACTTGATTAACCCCCGAGCGCCATTTGTGCCGTGGCGATCTCGAGCAATTCGGTTGTGATGCCAGCCTGACGCATCTTGTTGTATTCCAATGTTAGATCTTTAATGAATTGATTCGCGTTATCCGTGGCGTTCTTCATCGCCACCATTCGCGCGCTGTGCTCGGATGCGCGGGCGTCGAGGATCATTTGAAAGACCTGAAACTGCAAATAGTAGGGGAGCATCACGTCCAGTACCGTCTCCGCGTTCGGCTCAAATATGTAGCCTACCATCGGATCGACGCCTTCACTCTCAGCTTCGGCGGCTTCGCTCTTGGGCAAATCAAAACTGCTGATCGGCAGAAGCGTCTGCACTACCGGACGCTGGTTGATGGTGTTGATGAAATGCGTGTAAAGCACGGAGACTTTATCCACCTCGCGACTGAGAAATTTTTCCAAGCAAAATTTTGAGAGCGGTTTGGTTTCAACGAAGCTGGGAGAATCTTTTAGCTCGAAATCGGCCAGCAGCTCCCTTTTCGTCCGCGCGATAAATTGCCGCGCCTTTTTTCCTGTCACGACAAAAGCTGTTTTGGCCTGGTCAAAGTTCGCGGCCTCGCGAAACAAATTCGTGTTGAGCGCGCCGCACAGTCCCTTGTCGGTGCTGATGATCAGGAGCAATTCCTTTTTCACCGGTCGGATTGCCAGGAGTGGATGCAATTTCGGATCCGTCCGTTTTTGCAACGAAACCAGAACCTTATTCATCAATGCAGCATAAGGCCGTCCGGCGAGAGCGTGCTGCTGCGCTTTGCGCATCTTGGAGGCAGCCACCATCTGCATTGCCTTGGTGATCTGCGCGGTGTTGCGAATCGATTTGATCCGCCGCCGTATATCTTGCGTTTTGGCCATTTGTTAAAATCTTTTCTTCGTCCGATAACGACCGGAACGCTCGTGGACGTGAAATCCAATCTCGCGTCTCTTCGGCGGCCCCTGCGGCTCGAGCAAACGCTTCAATGCGGCGAAAAGATCTGCTATCGCTTGGTCATGCGAATCAAGTCGGCTCTCAAGCTCTTCTAGTTTTGCTGCTAACTGCGCGTTTGCGGCGACCATTTCACGCAGCCTGACAAACGCGCGCACAACGCGAAGGCTTGCTTGAACGGCAATATCGCTGTTCAGCACGCTCGCCAGCATAATCGCGCCATGTTCGGTGAAAACGACCGGCAATTTACGGCGGCCACCGTGCGATCTTGATATCGCATTTTGCGATATCAAGTGTGTAAATTCCTTGCGCGTAAGCACAAATGCAAAATCCCCAGGGAAGCGTTCGCGATTTCTCCTGAATTGTTCGTTCAAGCGCATCGTGCTTACGCCGTAGATTGCTGCCAAGTCTGAATCCAACATGACGCGCCGACCGCGAATCAGGTGAATCGCGCTTTCGACATTGGCGATCTTGCGATGGTCGATCTTGCGGTTGGAAGCCATGGTTGAATCGAAGGCCTGCAAACAAATCATCGCCAGGTCGCCTTGAATTCATCGAGCGCCGCTTTCAGTTGCGATTCGATGTCTTTATCGAGTTCCTTTTTCTCGCGAATCGCTCGGAGCAATCCTTCCTTTCGCGTTTGGAGCCAATCTTGAAGTTTTAGCTGGTATTCCTTGACGCGCTCGACCGGCACAGGATCGATGTACCCGTTTTGCATTGCCCACATCACAGCGACCTGCTCTTCCACGGGGATTGGGTTGTACTGTTTTTGTTTAAACAGCTCGACAATCCGTTGACCGCGATCGAGTCGCGCTCTAGTCGCTGCGTCCAGATCGGAGCCAAATTGCGCAAACGCAGCCAGCTCGCGGAATTGCGCCAAATCCAGTTTTACCTTTCCGGCCACTTGTTTAATTGCTTTGATCTGCGCCGCCGAACCAACCCGGCTTACGGATAACCCGACCGAAATAGCAGGGCGAATTCCCTGGTAAAACAGATCGGTTTCGAGGTAAATCTGACCGTCCGTGATCGAGATCACGTTTGTCGGGATATATGCAGAAACGTCGCCGGCCTGCGTCTCGATGATCGGCAACGCGGTTAACGATCCGCCGCCGAATTGCTCGTTCATGCGGGCGGCGCGTTCGAGCAATCGTGAGTGCAAGTAAAACACGTCGCCCGGATAAGCTTCGCGACCCGACGGCCGTTTCAGCACCAGCGAGACCTGCCGATAGGCAACTGCGTGCTTAGATAAGTCATCGTAAACGATGAGCGCATCCATTCCGTTATCCATGAACCACTCGCCCATGGCCGCTCCAGCAAACGGCGCCAGGTATTGGTTGGTGGCGGTGTCCGACGCCGGCGCAGAAATGATTGTCGTGTAAGGCATGGCGCCTTCTTTTTCGAGTACTGCGAGTGCGCGCGCCACATTGGAATTTTTCTGACCGATCGCGACGTAGATGCAATAGAGCGGGCGATAATTCTTATTGCCCTGATCTTCAGCCGCCTTGTTCAAACGCGCCTGACTGATAATGGTGTCAATGGCGATGGTTGTTTTGCCTGTCGCGCGGTCGCCGATGATTAGCTCACGCTGACCACGGCCGATTGGAATCATCGCGTCAATGGCCATGATGCCGGTTTGCACCGGTTGATTCACGCTGCGGCGCTTGACGACACCAGGCGCAATTTTTTCAAGCGGATAAAACGTTTCACTTTTGATCGGTCCTTTGTCATCGAGTGGCTGGCCAAGTGTGTTCACGACACGGCCCAGGAGCGCTTTGCCCACGGGAATAGAAAGAAGCCGGCCGGTCGTTTTGGCTTCGTCGCCTTCAGAAACTTTCGTCGTTTCACCCAGCAGAATGGCGCCGACTTCGGTTTCTTCGAGGTTCAAGGCGAGACCGAACACGCCGTTTGGAAATTCGATCATCTCATTAAGCATCACGTCGCTCAGACCTTCGATGCGCGCAACGCCATCGCCCGTCTCGCGCACAACGCCGACGTTGCTCTTGGTTGTCGATGTTTTTAGTCCCTCAATTTTGGTTTCGATCTCTTCAAGTATGCTACTCATGTTTTTTGGATTAGAGTTGTTGTTGGAGGCGTTCGAGGCGGTTGCGCACTGTTCCGTCCCAGACATCGCTGCCCACGCGTATGCGCATTCCACCAAGGAGCTCAGGGTTAACCGCGAACTCCGTTGTAAGGTCGCTGCCGTATTTCTTCTTCAGATTTGCGACAAGTTCCGAAGTCGTTGCAGAATCCACCTCGCTCGCCGTCTCGATTCGGGCGCGGCGCTTTTCCAGTTCGAGCCGAAGCAGACGCCTGTAATTTTTCAGGATGGCAACGTAGTGACGCGGTTTCCTCGCGATAAGCGAATCCACCAGTGACGCGATCCTGCCCGGATCGAGTTGGCCATCGGTGAAGCTTGCTCGAAGCATTTTACGCGAGAGCTGGCGAATTTCCTTGTTGATCTTCATCAGGCTAATTGACGGGATGCTTCTTCCTGCAACCGCTTTTGATCTTCTGTAGTTAACACTTTGCCGGTGACTTTTGCGGTGGTGTCAACTACCAAGCGCCCAAGCTCGCGCTTCAAAGATTCCATTGTGCGCTCATGCTCGCGCGCGGCTGCTTCGTGCGCCTTGGCGATGATCTGCTCGGCTGCGACGATCGCCTCCTGCTGCTTGCGCTCGGACAAATGCGCAGCGCTTTCGCGCGCTTCATCGATCATTCTTTGCGCATCGGCGTTGGCTTTCGCGACAATTTCCTGGTAACGCTTCTCGGCTTCAGCCAGTTCCTTCTTAATTTTTTCTGCGTTAATTTGCCCTTCCTCGATCTTGCGTCGGCGTTCCTCCAATACTGCGAGGATGGGTTTGTAGGCGAAGCGCCGCAAAAGCAGTGCCACGATCACGAAGCTGATCACTTGCGAAAGGAACAGCCACGGATTCCAACCGAACGTGTCGGCTGTATCACGCAACATGTCGCTGAAACCTCCGCTCGTTGCGGCAACGATGACTTGATTCATAAGTTAAAACTCTGGCGCAACGCGACGGTCACTTCCGCGCGGCAGATCCCTTAGTGACCAAGCAAGTACAGCGCGTAGAACACAATCGCCTCGGTAAATGCGATCGCCAGAATCCCATGCACGAGAATCGGCGTGAACGCGCCAGGGTTGCGACCGACGGCTGTGGCCATTCCCAAACCGGTTAGGCCAATGCCAATGCCGACGCCCATCGCGGCGAGCCCGACGTGAATGCTTCCAGTCATTTCTGCAAGTAGTGGTAACATCATAGTTCTTTCTCTTTGGTTGGTTCGGCGAACCCTTCATGAGATCGCCAAAAGTCTTTACTCGTGCGCATGTTGCTCCGGTCCGTGTTGTGCAATCAACAGTGTGAACACTGCCGTCAGCAGCATAAACACCAGCGCCTGCACCACTCCCACAAGCAGTTCCAAAAAATAAAAGGGAATCGGAAGTAACCATGACAGCCATCGGTTCATCGTGGACATCGCTTCCAAAATGCTTTCGCCGGCGTAAATGTTCCCGAAGAGCCGAAAACTCAGCGACACCGGGCGAAACAGGATGGACACCACTTCCAGCCAGCCGACCATGAAGAAAATCAGCGCCATGAGTATTTTGAGAATGCCGGATGTTTCGCCTTTCGGCCCGAACAAGTGTTGCAAGAATCCGCCTACGCCTTGTGCCTGGAGCGCCCAGACCAGCCAGAGCACGAAGAAAATTGCCGCCATCGCGGTGGTCATATTCAGATCCGCGTTGCCACCGCGAAGCAGCGGACGGTCGATATGAAATACGCCGTTCGGGTCGTAATGGCCCCACCCAATCGTGCCTACGCCGGGAATTAGCCCAAACCAGTTCACGAATAAAATAAAGATAAAAATCGTCGCGAAAAACCAAAATGTTTTCCGCACCAGTTCGCGTCCTATGATTCCCTCGAGAAAATTATGCAGACTCTCTACCAGCCATTCCCAAAAATTCTGAAGGCCGCTGGGAATTGGCTGGATACGGCGCGTCGCGAGTTGCGCCAAGATGATGATAGCGGCCGCCACGACCCACGTTACCAACATCGAATTGGTGATGGCGAACTTACCGATATGCACCAACTCGGCCGGTTTCAACGACACAGCCGGCTCGGTCTCCGCGGCGATTGTCGGCCTTACAAAGGCAACACCGAAAAGCAGCGTCAAAATCGGCAATAAAAAACAACGGTTGCGCATTTTAAAGTGCATAGCTGTAGCCAGCATCGGCGATGCCGGCACGCCGAGGTCATCCGCCTTCGTCCCGCAGTCGCGGGGCTACGGCGAACAGGCCGACCCCGGCTACAACTCGAACGCGCATACCAAAGCCCGTTTTGCGCGGATGACAAACGAAATTGTTCGGGGTCGCAGCTTATTCTACCGGGACTCGTTCGGCAAAAGGCGCATTGAGTTCCGCGGTCCGTTTTGATCTCTCGGGCTCAGCCGCACCGTTCATGCTGATCGCTTCTTCGTAGAAGGATTCCAGTTGATCGATCTGGGCGTCCTGCGCGAAGCGGTTGACAATTGTGCTTCGCGCACGTAACCCCATTTCCCTCATGAGATCTGGCGACCGGGTGATTTGCTCCATTGCATTCGCTAATCCAACATGATCCTCCTCGTTCAGAAGAAATCCATTCCGGCCGTCCTCGACCGCTTCGGGGATCCCGCCGTGCCGCGTGGCCACCACCGGTAATCCGGTTGCCATCGCTTCCAAGACTGAGTTCGGCACGCCTTCTTGATCTTGGTTCGGCAAGGTCTCGCTCGGGTGCAGAAGAAGATGCGAACTCGCGTAAAGCTTGAGCAATTCCGATTGCGATAGAAAGCCCATGAAGTGAACATCTTTGAAAATGCCCAAACCCGCGGCCAGCATTTCCAACTCCGGTTGCAAAGGGCCTTTGCCCGCAAGGAAAAATTCCGCTTTGGGATGATCCCTCTTGAAAATTGCGAACGCGCGCAAGCTGGTAGCCACCCCTTTTTTTGGAATCAACCTACAGGCCTGGACTATCTTCCACTGGCCGTCGGATGGCAGATCCCGATCCGCAAATGGAAACTCATCCAGTGGGACACCCGTGCGATTGATCCGAAGCTTCTCAGGTGGACATCCAAATCGCATTAAGCGATCTGCCAGTGACTGCGAGCGGGCCAAAACCAACGGGACGGCG